>Ga0302320_10001461_pt1 | contig 57000 bp, 48 predicted proteins | sample Bog_T0_3_FD_202130 | JGI IMG/M metagenome (GOLD analysis project Ga0302320, IMG submission 202130) | Peat permafrost microbial communities from Stordalen Mire near Abisko, Sweden - Bog_T0_3 | ecosystem: Environmental > Terrestrial > Soil > Wetlands > Peat | place: Sweden: Abisko, Stordalen Mire... | reverse complement strand
AAGCGAATTGCTCCTTTGACCCGTAGGTATTATGCGGTATTAGCCAAGATTTCTCTTAGTTATCCCCCACTCAAGGGTAGGTTAGTCACGTGTTACTCACCCGTGCGCCACTTTACTCAGGTATTGCTACCCTTTCTCGTTCGACTTGCATGTGTTAGGCACGCCGCCAGCGTTGATTCTGAGCCAGGATCAAACTCTCGTTTGAAACTGTTTTGCTTCCCCCCAGAGCCGACGGAGGTCGGATGGGTTCAGCGGCATCGCTACGCTCGAAAACGTGCGATGCAATTCAGTGAGAATGATCAAGCCAAACTCGATCTTTTCTCACGACTGGCATGTTCAACCTAATTGTCAAAGATCCTTGCGGACATCCACCTAAGTGAAGCCGTTTGGATCGAGGCCTGATGACTAGCACCAAGTTGTCCTCGAACTTGTTGCGCTCACCAGTCTAGCGTTTAACCGCATCCACTGGCGTTTTTGCGCGAACTTTCTAAATTTACCGGACTTTCATCTCCGTGTCAAGCTCGATTTTTGTCCGCTTGGAGGCCGTTCAAACTCGTTGTTGACGGTAGATCCTCACTTGTGGATTCGATCGGCTGAGAAGGAAAAAGCCCTATTCAGAAGCATCGCACAGCGCAAAATATCAAAGAGCGACCAGCAAACCGCACCTGAGCCACTGAGGCTCACAGGAGATAAACTCCTGGGTCGTACAAATGCTTGTTCTCTGAGGGTTTCCCTACAGGGGTGCAGGGGCTACTGCCTCACCTGACCCAACGAACCAGCTTCTTTACCGCTTCCCACTTCCCTCATCGGGCAGACCACGAGGCCACCGGGAGGCGCTACTGCTTTTCTGCAACTTCATAAGAGTAGCACAGGCTGCTCCCGTTTGCAAACCGCGCTGGCTTCTTGCTGCCCTCGCTGGGTGCGACTTTCAAAGAGTATCACATCTACTCTCTGCTTGCAAGTGGCTTGCTTTGTTCTGCTTATAGCCGCTTAGCAACTTTCAAAGAGTAGCATAACCACTCCCCGTTTGCAAGCTGCTCACCCGGCAAAGCCGTGTTCACCTCGTTGCAACTTCCCAACAATAGCAACGTCTGAGACGCATTGCAAGCGATGCGCCTGTGGAAAGCCCGTCTTTCTGTGGGAAACCCGTCCATCAAGGGCGCGCTATAAGGCCTAAGTCTGTGAGTCCATTGACGAAAAACTGCATGGCCAGGGCCACCAGTAAAAGCCCCATGATGCGCACCAGGATGCGGATGCCGGTTTCGCCCATGACCCGGCGCACCCGATCGGCCCCGGCCAACACCCAATAGCTCACCAGGCTGGTGAGGCCGATGGAGCCCAGGATGGCGCCCATCTCCCAATGCCAGAGGGACGGCACCTGGCCGACCAGCACCATGACCGAGGAAATCGCCCCCGGCCCGGCCAGCATGGGGATGCCCAGCGGGACAATGCCCGCGTCTTCCTTATGGGAGGCTTCCTCGGTTTCGCCGGTCGCCTCCTGGGTGGCGGAACGCTTGGCCTGCAGCATGTCCAGGCCGATCAGCAGGAGGATCAGGCCGCCCGCGATTTCAAAGGCCGGCAGGGTGATGCCGAACATCTTGAAGAGGAGCTGACCGCCCAGGGCAAAGCTGGTGAGGACAATGAAGCAGGTGAGGGCCCCCTTGCGGGCCATGCGCTTGCGGCGGGGAGGGTCGGCGCTCTCGGTGATGGCCAGAAACGAGGGGATGGCGGCAAAGGGGTCGACCAGAAAAAAGATGGAGCTGAGCGCCAGCAGGGAGAAGCGCACCAAGGGCTCGGTGCGCAGCGCGTTCAACGCTGTTTCGGCAGGATTGGTCCAAATCACACCTTGAGGCTAAAGCATTTGCCCCGCCCCGGCTAGAATGCTCAACGAAAAGCCGCTCAATTCGTTGAGAAAGGTCAGCCTCGACCGGCAGCTTCTCAGCTTTGCACCTGTCAATTACCCTTTGAAGGCTGAATAGAGGTCGTGAGTTAGCGCCATCAATCGTTCGTTTGTGGCCTTCGCGCGGCTGCCGAAGATTCTCTCGTCAAGATAAAAGTCTGTGAAGCTTCCCATTCCCCCGAACAGATTGCTGCCGATTGTCTCTCTTTCTCGTTCGGGCAGAGGACCGTTGTGTTTCTCCACCTCCGCGGCAAATTGCTCCAGGGTCTTCGACCACCCCTGAACGGCCGAGATCTCGGACTGACGCGACGCCTCCGGCCCGAATTGCCCCTGATCCGTCGCGCTGGTCGAATGCAACGGCAGCGATGTATAAGGCTCGAGTTCCGTCACGATTTGGCGAAGCAGAGAGACGACTTGGGAATGGTTCATCATCGGTATTGAATCGCTGCGCGCGGATTCCGGATATGGATTTGAATTGCGACGCCGGGCGCCAGAATATTCTGGCGGCTGAGTTGAGGCTCCGGGTCGCTCCACTGCCCTCAGTCTAAACGGCCCTGAGGCACTGATTCCAGAGGAGCCAGGGCGCTCGCCGCATTGCCTCCACCGCGGGGCGAGACGAGCTCCAGGGCGGGCCGAATTGGGCCAGGGTGCGTAATCCGGCTCAACAATCTTCGCCGGCTTATTGAATGATGGAGGGTGCAGCCAGAGCAAAACCTGGAAATTTGAGTCCCGAAGCCACTGCCTCGGGCTGAAGGGACATTCAGGAAAGGCCTCGTGCATTCCATCGGACGGGGCAATCCTGATTCCGCTCTGTCTGGACTTCCTACGAGCGAATCTGCCCCATGACGAGCAGCCACCGTTTTAGAACCCGGCAGTTCGTATCCCTCTGTGCTACGGATGTCCGCAATGATCAACGCTCTCAGGAGCCGCTCTCGGAAACAGGTTCCATAAGAGAGCGGCATTTGGATCAGCATCGGAGTTGAAATGAAGTCAGCGTCGTTCTCGGACCGGAAGGTACTGCTCACTCTCGGGTCCGCTATTGTCTGCCTGATGGTGGTGGCGATCGTCTCTTTTCGCGGCATGGCCGTATCCGACGAGAGCGCAGTATGGGTGCGCCACACTCACAGTGTTCTTGAAACCCTGCAGGATTTACTTCTGGCGGCGGATGGGGTCGATTCGAACTCCCAGGAATACGGGTTGACGGGCCAGGATTCCTATCTTCAGTCCTACCGGGCCAGCAAGCAATCCGTTGAGCGGGACCAGGCGAGTCTTCGCGAATTGACGGCGGATAACCCGGCACAGCAGCTCCGGCTTGCGGGCCTGGAATGGCTCACGTCGCAGAAAATACTGCGCGCTGAAGCCATCCTCCGCCGGCAGGGCACGCACAATTTTGACGCGGCGGCAGAGAACGGCAAAAGCGGGGCGGACGATGTGCTCGACGATCAGTTTCAGAGGTCAGTCCGCGATGTGAGGGGCGAAGAGCTTCGCTTGCTGGTATTGCGGGATGCGGACGCAAAATGGCGCCTGAGCCTGGTCAAGGGCCTGCTGATTGTTGCGACCTCGATGGGCTTGCTGATCGCGGCGCTCGCCGGGTGGAGTCTTTACCGGCACAGAGTGAAGCACAAACTGGCGGGGGTTGCTCTGCGCGACAGTGAGGAGAAATATCGATCGCTCCTCGACGGAATCCAGGACTACGCGGTTTTCATGCTGGATCCGGCAGGCACGATCATCAGTTGGAACGCCGGCGCCGAACGGATGCACGGATTCACGGCGGAAGAGATCGTGGGGCAGAACTTTTCGCGCTTGTTTCCCGCCGAAGATGTCCACAGGCATCGGCCGCAGGAGATTCTCCGCCTGGCTGACAGGGATGAACGGCATCTAGAGGAAATTGCCCGCGTGCGCCAGGATGGTTCACGATTCATCGGGGAGGTCGCGCTGACGGCGCTGCGCGACTCGTCTGGAAAGCTGCGCGGATTCTCCAAAATCTGCCGCGACCTGACGGTTCGCAAGGACGCCGAGAATCACCTAGTCCGGATCAACGAGCAAATGGCTCATTTAACCCATTCGGCAGAGCATGACCCTCTCACGGATTTGCCCAACAGGCTGCTGCTGAATGACCGCATTAACCAGGCAATCGCTCTGGCGCACCGGCACGCGGGCAAGGTGGCGGTGCTTTTTCTGGATTTGGATGGCTTCAAGCACATCAACGATTCGCTGGGTCACTCGGTGGGCGATAAACTGCTTCGGTCCGTCGCCAAGCGGCTGCTCTCCTGCGTACGATCCCCGGACACCGTGAGCCGTAATGGAGGCGATGAATTCATCCTCGTGCTGCAAGAAATGGCACAGCCGAATCAGGCCGCGATTACCGCGAGACGAGTGCTGAAGGCGGTGGCGGAAGCTCACAACATCGGCGATCTCAGTCTGCATGTGACGGCAAGCCTGGGAGTGAGCGTCTATCCCAACGACGGACCGGATGCGGAAACCCTGATCAAGAACGCCGATACCGCCATGTACCAGGCCAAGGAAAGCGGGCGCAAGACGTTTCAGTTCTTCACTCCGGAGATGAATGTGAGCGCTGTAGAGCGGCAATACATCGAGGAGGGCCTGCGTCACGCATTGGAACACCAGGAGTTCGCGCTGCACTACCAGCCGAAAGTCAACGTGAAGACCGGCGCAATTGTTGGGGCGGAAGCGCTGGTCCGGTGGACGCACCCTACGCGAGGGCCGCTGGCTCCCAGCAAGTTCATTCCGGTGGCCGAAGAGACGGGCCTGATTCTGCCCATCGGCGCCTGGGTCCTGCGTGAGGCGTGCCTGCAAGCCCAGTCCTGGAAGGATGCGGGCCTGAGCGCGGGAAGCATGGCCGTGAACGTCTCAATGGTCCAGTTCCGGGAGGAGAATTTTCTGGAAGACTTGTTCTCAGTCCTCGCGGAGACCGGCCTGGACCCGGGCTCTCTCGAACTCGAGGTGACTGAAAGTGTTCTCATGAAGAACGCCGGGGTCGCGGCATCCATCCTCAAAGCGGTCAGAGATATCGGGATTCGTGTGGCTGTCGATGACTTCGGAACCGGCTACTCGAGCTTGAGCTATCTTCGCAGGTTCCCTCTTGACGCGCTCAAGATCGACCAATCGTTTCTCTATAAGGTCTACGTGGCTCCTGACGACTCCACCATCTTGAGCGCCATCATCGGCATGGGCCGAGCCATCGGCTTGCGGGTGATTGCCGAAGGAGTTGAAACCGCCGATGAGCTGGCATTTCTGAAGGCCAACGATTGCGATGAGGCGCAGGGCTACTACTTCAGCAGGCCGGTCCCGGCCGAAGAGTTCGTCAATCTTCTCGTCGCGGTGTGACCTGGCCTTCCGCCGAATCGATGTCGATGGTCGCGGCAAATGCTGCGTCTCTTTGAGCAGTCCGGAACATACCTGCGACCGATTGGGCGAGACACTGAGTTCAACGGGCATGATTTTTTGATCACCTGTTGGAGCGTTCCAAATGGCTAAGAAATTCGATGTCGCAACCGTTCTGGAACGCGAAACGCCCTTCACCATCGATAACTGGTATAACCGCGTGGAGCAGGAACTGGACCTGGCGACCGTTCCATTGAGCCGCGCCGATCGATGCGCTCACCTGCCGGAGATGTTCAAGGACCTGGTGGGGCGGTTGCGGAATCCGCTCCCTTTGGGCACCCATGCCCTCACCTCGGCGGCTGCCCACAATCATGGGTGCCTGCGGCGTGATCAGGGCTACTCCGCCGCAATGATGGTTGAAGAATCGCGCATGCTGCAGGTGTCCATCTTCCAGACCCTCCAGCTCCAGGTGGAGGACACCGAGGCCGGAGTGCTGCTGCTGTATGTGATGGCCATCGCCAACGAAGTGGACTCGCAACTGGCCCAGGCGATGTCAAGTTACATCACCGAGGCCAGCATTGACGATAAACCCATCGAAGTGAAGACGGTTGTAGCCGAGACCGCGGCGTAAAGAGGAAGGCTTGGCGGCGATACGCTGAAGCTGTCGGCGGAAACGCTCTTATCGTTCGCTCACCGCAATTGCCAAGGGGCTGGCCGGGGTGAGGCTGCCGGGCTCAACGGCAATGACCACCTTGGCGTGCGCATGTCCTTTTCCAAGATAGCGCAGTGCCTCCGCCGCATCGCTCAGCGGGTAGCAGCGATCGAGGACGGGGTGGATTTTCCCGGCCTCAATGAGAACCTTGAGAAAAATCAGGTCCTGCTGGTTGATCTTCGCCAGCATGCTGCCCATCTTGCGAGCGCCAAGCCAGGACAGGAGCGGCGCGAAGATCAGGGCTTGAAGCATCTGGGGCAAGCCGCCCCCGACCATGACAAAGATCCCGCTTGGAGAAAGCGCACGACGGTAATCGAAGACGGAATGATGCGCGTTTGCAGCGAGAATCAGGTCGTACCGCTGACCACTGCGCGTGAAGTCCGACACGGTGTAATCGATGACGTGGTCCGCGCCGAGGAATCGCGCCGGCTGCAGATTTCCGGTGCTGCACACGGCGGTGACTTCGGCTCCAAACGATTTGGCAATCTGGACCGCAAAAGTGCCCACGCCGCCAGAGGCGCCATCGACCAGGACTCTCTGACCTGGCCGGATATGGCCCTTGTCGCGAAGGCCCTGAAGCGCGGTGATGGCAGCCACCGGCACGGCTGCCGCCTGAAGAAAGGACAAGTTCAGAGGCTTCATCGCCACTTGGTCTTGAACGGCGCAAACATACTCCGCAAATCCTCCCAGGCCCCTCGCGGCGAACAACCCGCCGAAGAGTCCCGCAAAGACATCGTCTCCGGGTTTGAACTGCGTGATGCGGCCGCCGACCGCTTCAACTCGCCCAGCGACATCGGCGCCGAGAACCTTGTGTCTTGGCGCCCGCAGGCCTCCGCTCATGAGGCGGGCGATCCACGGGCCTTGCAGAATGCCGGAGTCCAGTGGATTCACGGCTGCCGCATGAACTTTTATCAGGACTTCATCGTCGGCGGGCACGGGGATGGGAATTTCCTCGAGTCGCAGCACGTCCGGCGGCCCGTATTGTGAACAAACAATTGCTTTCATCCTGCGCCTCTCACAGCAGCATGGGAGGAGGATAGCACCGGCGAGCGATTCGCGGGGCAGCGCTTCAATGAGCCCGTTGGTGGAGCTTGGGGGTGTGGCGGCGATCGGGAGATTGGAGCTTGACGGTCGTTGCTTGGACGCTCCCTGGGCGCGGATGAAAATGGTTTGCGTCGGGCCTGTGGAGCCGCGGCCGGCATGGTTTAGCATGTCGTGAAGACCGACGGGCGAATCGCAGGCGATTCGCCATTTTTTGACTGGAGGAGAGCAAATGAGCGAACACTACCATGACGTCGCGGACCTTCGGCTGCTGAAGAAAATGGGTGCGCTGGCGCCGGCTGAGTTCAATGCCTGGGTTGGCCTGGACAGCATCGTGGGCCGCAAGGATGGCGCGATCCCGCAGAAGTTTCGGGAGCTGATTGCGGTTGCGGTTGCATGCACCACGCAATGCCCGTACTGCATCGAAGTGCATTCCAAGGCGGCCAAAGCGGCCGGAGCAACGCGGGAAGAGCTGGTTGAAAGCACGTTCATCGCGGCGGCGCTGAGGGCCGGAGGCGCCGCAACCCATGGCGCCATGGCGCTGAAGTTTTTCGGCGTGGAGGACGAGCCGGCGGGATAGGCGCCGATGCCCGCGGGGAAGATGGCGCAATGAGAGTGGCGCGGCGAGAGCCGGGCGCCGGGGGCGGTGGTCCGCGATTTGACGGACCGCGCTTTACAATGATGCCTTGCTCCCCGAAGACCAACACGAACGGCTGGAAGTGGTGCTGGTGTCGCCGCGCAACCCGCTCAATATAGGGGCGGTGGCGCGGGCGATGGCGAACTTCGGGCTGAGGCGGCTGTCGGTGGTGGCGCCCTTTGCCGCTCACTGGCGCGAGGCTCGCTCGGCTGTGGGAGCGCCTGCGCTGCTTGAAAACGCCAGAGAGACCGCCTCTCTGGCCGAGGCGGTGGCCGGCTGCACGGTGGTGGTGGGGACGGGAACGCTGACCTACCGGAAGGCCGAGCAAGTGGTGATTTCGCTGCCCGATCTGGCTCCGCTGGCGGGGCGGGAGCTGGGCGGAGGGGGGCGCGTGGCGCTGGTCTTCGGGCCGGAAAAGCACGGGCTCTCCCGCGAAGATCTTTCTTTTTGCCATTGGATGGTGGAGATTCCAACCGACCCCGGCCAGCCTTCGATGAACCTGGGGCAGGCAGTCGCGGTGTGCCTGTACGAGCTGTCTTCGAGGAGCGGTTCTGGAGGGTTGGCCGGCTCTGGCGGTGTGGCCGGTCCTGCCGGGCGGATGGAGAGCGTGAAGGCCGGGCCGCCCGCCGCCTCGGAGCTGGACGGCTCAGGATTGGACAGAGCGGCATCCGGGCGGCTGGACCGGCTGGCCGGGGTGGTGGAGGAGACGATGGAGGCGGCGGGCTACTCGCCGAACCTCATGAAGGCGGCCAACCGGCACGATCTGCGGCTGCTGTTGCGGCGGCTGAGCCTCTCGGAGCGGGATACGCGACGGATTCTAGGCCTGTTCCGGCGAATCTCGTGGCGCTTGAGGGAGGGCCGGGCGGGAGGACGGGAGGGCATCTGAAGGAAGATGCGCGGCGGGCTTGCACAGCGGGAGCAGATTCCTGATAGAGTCTAGGGTAAGGTTACCTATGCTCCTATCTATAGTTACTACCCGTCGGCGGTCCTTCCTCGCGGCTTCGGCCTGGTTTGGCGTAGCGGCCGGGTGCGGCGCTCTGGCCCTGATGCTGGCGATCGACGTCCAGGCTCAGCAGCCCGCGGCGCCTGAACCAGCACAACAGCCAGCGGCGACCCAGCCCGCGGCTCAGACAGAGCAGCCCGCAGCACCGTCTGAGCCGGCGCAGGCGCCTGGTACGCAGGCCGCGCCCCCGGATGCAATCCCGACGCCGGCGCAAACGCCCGACGCGGCGGCGGGACAGAGCGGACCAACTCCGGCTGCGCCGGCTGGAACAACTCCGGGGGCGCCGGCGGCGGAGAGCCAGGCCGCTCCGCCTACGAGCGCTGCGGCCCCGGCCGCAGGCGGAATCGGCGAAGAAGAGCTGAAGCAACTGGTGGTGGGCAAGGCCCTCTACCTGCGCGGGGGCTATCTGGACAATGCGCTCAGCTTCGACGAACACGGGCAATTGATCGGGCACTCGCCGCAGGGCTCTTATACGCTGAGCGCCATCCAGATCGACAAGGTCCGGCTGACCAAGCACAAGGTGGAACTCTTTGGGGCGCGCTACGGACTGCATTTTGTAGGACAACTGGCATACGAGGACCCCGCGAAAGCCGTGGACCGGGTGCGCATCACGCCCAAGAAGAAGGTGGTGCGCATCACCATCGACCGGGAGATCGTGGTGAATCCCAAAAAGAAGAAGGAGCCGCATTTCGGCAAGGCCAAGGGCGGCAATGCGGTTGCGGGGGGTGCGGTCGCGACAAGGGCGGCCGCGCCCGCTTCCCCGGCCGTTTCCGCGCCAGCCGCCGCGCCAGCAGCCGAGCCGGCGGAGATGAGCGAGGCCGACCAGTTGAAGGCTTCGATCGAGGCGGCTCCTGTGGCGGAACGGCCAGCCGACCCCAAAAGCGTGACTACGACCATTTCGCCGGCCCACGCGGCCGGGGTGCTGAAGGCGGCGCTGGACCATATCTTCGCGCAGGGATTGGACGCGCGAATGATGGCCTCGATGCCGGATTTCTGGAAGCTTTACTATCAGGCCGTTGCGGACCGGGCAGATTACCGGCCCAAAGACCCCGGAATCTTCCGCCAGAACACGGTGGACCAGAAGGCGCGGCTGCTCAGTACCTTCGAGCCGGAATCGAATGAGTTTGCGCAGGCCAGCGGCGTGGCGGGGATGGCGCTTTATCACACCGTGATCGGCGCGGACGGCAAGGCGGAGGAGATTGCGGTGGGGCGGCCCATCGGCTTTGGCCTGGACGAAAACGCAGTGGCCTCCATCCGCAAGGCGAGCTTTCAGCCGGCGTTGAAGGACGGCAAGGCGGTTCCGGTGCTGCTGGACCTGGTGGTGCAATTCCGCATTTTCTCCAAGCGTACGGCGGAGCCCATGCGGCCCGCGCCGGCCGACAAGCCCGCCGAGCCGGGGCTGCCCGGCCCTTACAGCCTGCCGCACTCCTAGCGCGGTTCCACAATTCCCATGCCCTTTGTGGCGCTGCGAAGGGTGCCTTTTTCCTGTTGAAAAAGGCACTTGAAGGCTGTGGCTTCTGGGTACTGCAATTGTGGAACTGCTATAAGCCGGGTACCCAGCTGGATTCTTCCCGCCAGGCCGGCGCCTCACCGAATTGCGAGACCGGCGCGGCCTTCAGGCCACGCGGTCGAAGACCAGCTTCTGCTTGACCACGGTTCCGTCGGGACTGGTGATGATGTATTGCCAGGTACCCACCTTGGAGTTGGGGCTGAGGGTGAAGTCGCCTTTGGTGATGGTGCCGTCGGGGTCGCGCTCGGTTTCGTGGGCGACGCCGGGCTGCTCGGTGTAGGAGTAGACGGTGGCGCTGCCGGTGATGGGGTACTCTTTGCCGTCGGGAGCTCCCTTGAAGCTGTAGGAGACCTGAAAGCCGCTGGCGGTGACCTGGTCCACGTCGAACTCGATCAGTTCCGGGGTGTCGGAAGCTACCTTGACCGTCATGGCCATGAGTTTTGTGCCCCCGCCGAAGTCGCTTTTGGCGACGTTGAGCTTCCAATTGCCGTGCATGACCCCCTGGGCGGGAGTCTGGGCCAGAAATGCGGCAGGGGCCAGGATCAACAGGCCAAGGACCATCCAGGTGCGCAGGGAAAGGCTCTTCATTGTGCTTCCTCCAAGCCATCGCCGCAACCCGAAAGGGGAGGCTACGGCGCACGGCTCTCTGAAGCTAGGCGTGGGGCAGGGAAAGGGATGTGATTTGAATCACGAGGCAGGGCTAGGGCTCCTGGCGTCTGCCGATGGCGCCTGGGAGTGGTGGGTCAAAGTGATTTGGGGGGGTGCGCAGGCGGGGCCTGGGCAGGGGCGGACGGCTGTCCTACGGGCGTCTTACGGCTGTGGGACTTTTGTCGGACGGCTGCGGGACATCGGTAAGACGGTGTAAGACAAAGTCCTTTTGACCCTGAAGTTTTGTCTTGCTCCCTGTCTTACTGTCTTACACCGCGGGGTGAGCCGGGAGTCGTGCGCACTCCAGCCGGGGCTGGCTGGGCCAGAAGCCGGTCAAGGTTGTCGAAGCGGAAATTGATCTCGGCCAGTTGGGGCCGTCGCCGAGATAGGTTGTGCCCCAGGAAAATGAGCAAAGGCGGCCATTCCGCGGCTTCAGGGCCGTCAAAGGGCAAGGAACCCTAGCCGTCCTGCCGGACGCCGAGGTGGGCCGCGCACCCGGCGGAAATGGCGCGGGGGCGCGACCCTTCAAGAAGTCTCCGCCTGCGCCGGCGGCTCAGGCCATGGCTATTCCTCCTGGTTGAGGATCTGCTCGAGCTGGGGTTTGTGCTTGGCGGAGCGGCCGGTGCGCGGCTCGGTGTCGACGATGCGCACCGGCTTGGGCTGGCCGACTCGCTTCCTGGCGTTGGCCTTGACCGCCTTGGTGGCGGAGAATTTACCTGGCTTGCGTTTCGTCATGGCAAGGATGAGTATGGAATAAAATCCTGCCCGAGGGATAGTGGCAGGGGCGCCGGCGACGGGTTTTCGCCGGAATGGAGAGCCGGAAGAGCATGGAAGAGCGGGAATTTTTCAACGAGACGACCGAGCAGCGCACTCACACGATCACTTGCCCCAAATGCGGCCAGGCGGGCGAATACAAGGTCACCTGGGTGGTTCGGCGCAAGCGGGCGCAACTGCCGCGGAACGCCGACGAGCGGGATCGGGCGCGCTTTGCCAAGGCGCAATCTTATATGGTGAGACGAGACGACAAGCTGGCCTGCGCCAACATCCGCTGCCGCAAGCCCTTCGAGATCACCTCGTTGCAGACGCTGGCCTTTCTTTCGGAGTGACAGGACCGGCGAGCGCCAGGGACGCCGCCGCTGGCCAGAAGCGCATTTTCCGCTGGACCCCGAAAGCCGCGAGAACACCGCGCCGCGTTCAGAACGCCGGGGTTACCGTCTTCACCCACCTGTAACATCCCCCCACCGCGGCCCACCTTCGAAGGCGGGTGCGCGCCACGAGCCATTGGAGGCAAATCATGCGGATTCCAGCTAGTTTCCGTGCCGGGCAGCCAGCCGCTGTGGCGGCGTTGCTGGCCATGTTGTGCGCCGCGCCGGCCATTTTGGCGCAGGAACTGAAGCCTATTCAGCTCCCCAAGCCGCAGATCACCGCGGGGATGCCCCTGATGCAGGCCTTGGCCCGGCGCCAGACGACCCGCGCCTTTCTGGACAAACCGCTCCCGTTGCAGACGCTCTCAAACCTGCTGTGGGCGGCCTTTGGGGTGAATCGGCCGAGGGAAATGAAGGCGGGAATGGGCCGGACCGCGCCATCGGCCATGAACAAGCAGGAAATACAGTTGGAAGTGGTTCTGGCTGAGGGCGTCTACGTTTACGAGGCCGAAGCCAACGTTCTACGCCCGCTCTTTGCCGGCGACATACGGGGAAAGATCAGCCCCAGCGCCGCGGCCCACGCGGCGGTGACCCTGGTTTATGTGGCTGGGGCCAAGGACGACTTTGCGCAGGTGGATACGGGGTTCATCGGCCAGAATGTGTATCTGTTTGCGGCTTCGGAGGGACTGAACGCCTGGTTCTACACCTTCCACGGGCCGGAACAGTCGGCGGCGCTGAAGCTTCCCGCCGAGCAAAAAGCGCTTTACGCGCAGTCGGTGGGATACCCGCCCCACTAGAGCGCAGCCAGAACACAATGGGACGGGTGGGCGAAACCACTGGCGCGGCTTCCCCGCCATGTGATTGAATCGAGACAGTGAGCGGCCAGGCCAGGAGGCCAGATTGTGCGGCCCACCAGGAGAAACAAGAATGGCTAATTCCCTGCTTCCCCCCGAAGAGCGCCACCTGACCCCGGACCAGGTGGAGGCGCTGGACAAACGGCGCGACCTGGGCCATACGCTGCTGGTGATCGCAGGCCAGTTTGCGGTAATCGCCACCATCCTGCTGCTTTGGGTGGGCCAGGATCTTAGCTATTCACCCGGCTGGGCGCACCCGATCGCCTACTATTTCGCCATCGCGCTGGGCATCATCGCCATCTGCGGCGTCAGCGGCATTCTGTTACGCCGTGGCACTCCGCGGCTCGACTAGAAAGTTCTCGGTCCAGGAGACGGTTCTTGGCCCTTGTCCGGCCGAAAATTCTTAGCAAGTTGTTGACTATAAACATCTTAACTAGCGAACGCTGCTGCTTCCGCTGCCATCGTGCGGGGGAGACAGCTCCGCCCCGCCCCCCCTCAGGCTCGCGCCATTCCGCGAAATATTGAGCCCCGTGCCATTGTTTCTTCTCTGGCGGCGCGGGCCTGGAGACGCGCTGTTTGAAGACGCAAACGGCGATCAGGGTTCCCCGTTGGTGTGCCCGCACGTTAGAGAGTTGGTACGTTCTCGGATTCGTGCGTTTAAAGGAGATTGTGCCGGTATATGAATGACTGCGTGGAGGGCTGGCTTGGGAGGCAGGAGCGCGGCGGGCTGGCAAGCCCTTTAACCGGTACGTTTGGACAAGTACGGAACTGTACGACGGTTTTGGGTTCCAGGTTACCTTTTCGAAGTTGCTTTTTGAGGGGCTTAGCCCCGGATTGCCCCTTTCTCGCTTTCGCTTGGCGGGCGTTTAACCGTCGGGAAGAAAAGTTAGCCTTGAGCTCATCAGACCGGCCCCAGAGCCGGCTCCGAAAAAAACAGAATTGGCGTAGCCAGCGCAGAAATGCGGTAGCCTAGTAGATGCCGATGGCTGCTGCTTCCTTTTCCCCTTCCCCGACAGCTCTCGCCGCCCGGCTCACCGACAGCCACGGGCGGGTCATTCACGATCTCCGCGTCTCTGTCACGGACCGCTGCAACTACAAGTGCGTTTACTGCCGGACGGGTGAGTCCGGGGCGCAGTACCCAGAACTGGGCATCGGCGAGTACCTGCGATTGATCAAGGTCTTTGTTGGCCTGGGCATCGAAAAGGTCCGACTGACAGGCGGCGAGCCGCTGTTGCGCCAGGGGCTGGTGGAACTGGTGGAGGAGCTGGCGGGACTGCGCACGCTCCGCGGCCAGCCACTGGAGCTGGCGCTGACCACCAACGGCCATCTGCTGGCGGGGTTGGCAGCGAGGCTCAAATCCGCGGGGCTGAACCGGGTGACGGTCAGCATGGATGCGGTGGACGAGCCGGCGTTTGAGCGGATCACGCGGGTTCCTGGCAGCTTCAAGACGGTTCTGAAGGGTATTCGCGCGGCGCGCGAGGCGGGGCTGACTCCGCTGAAGATCAACTGCGTTCTGCTGCGCGGGTTCAACGACGACCAGGTGGAAGGCTTTGCCGGGTTTGCGCGCCGGGAAGGCGTGGTGGTGCGGTTCATCGAGTTCATGCCGCTGGAGGAAGGGCGGCTGTGGACGCCCCAGATCGTGGTGCCGCTCAAAGAGATTGTGGAGCGCATCAGCCGCACGCTGCCCCTGACCGAGCTGAGGCCGCGCGAGGCCAGCGAAACCGCACGGCGCTACACGTTTGCCGACGGGGTGGGCGAGATCGGCATCATTGCGCCGGTCAGCCAGGCTTTCTGCGGAGCATGCAGCCGGGTGCGGCTGACCTCCGACGGCAAGATCCGCACCTGCCTGTTTTCGCAGGTGGAGCACGACCTGTACGGACGCCTGCGGGCCGGGGCCAGCGATGCGGAGCTCGGCGAATACATCGCGCGCACGGTCCAGGGCAAGGAGGCGCGCCACCACATCGGGGAGCCGGGATTTCTGAAGCCGTCCCGTTCAATGGTGCATATCGGCGGGTAGCGGAGATCATCCTGGTTCGCCGGGAACCAGATGGCGCGGAAGAACCTGCTCGCGGAAATCCCGGCATCCTTGCAATGGTTGACGGGGAGCCACTGCCGCATCTGTTGAAATCCCGCTCAGATGATCGATACCAGGGTGCTACCTTTCTATTCCCTCATCCCTGCCATCACCCCATCACCACGACCGGCTGAAACAGCGTGCCCGCGACGCGTTTCGCAATCCCCACCAGCTCGCGCTGGCTGGCGAAGACCTTCACAAAAGGGGCGCAGGATAATTCCGGCAGGTTGGCCTGCGCGCCGTTGCGCAAGCGGCCCAGCGCCGGCGCGTCTCCCGTCACGGCCGGCATTTCCGGCAGCAGGCTGCGCGGATGCACGCAGAACGCATCCAGCGCCTCAACGTTGCCGGCCAGCGGCTGTAGCTCTTCGAGCGTATGCGCCCCTTCCAGCGTGAACACGCCGGCCTGGGTGCGGCGCAAGCTGCTCAGGTGCGCTCCGCAGCCCAGGTCCTGGCCCAGTTCATGGGCCACCGAGCGCACATAGCCGCCGGCGCTGATGCTCATGGCGAAGGCGGCCTCGGCGCCGTCCAGCGAGGCAATCTCAAACCGGGCAATGCGGATCGTGGCCGTCTTCAGTTCCACCGGCTTGCCTTCGCGGGCCAGCTTGTAGGCTGGCTTGCCGTCGATCTTCTTTGCGGAGAAGGCGGGAGGCATCTGTTCCATCTCGCCATGGAAGCGGGCGGCGGCCTCGCGCACCCGGGCCAGGGTGACGGCTGAACTCGCGTCCGGCCAGGCGTCCGGCCCGGCAGGCTGGCCCTCGGCGTCATAGGTGTCGGTCGCAAACCCCAGCCGGATGCTCCCCGTATAGCTCTTCTCCGCGGAAGAAAAATACTGCGCCAGGCGCGTAAATTTGCCCATCAGCAGCGGCAAAACGCCGGTTGCCATGGGGTCCAGCGTCCCTAAATGCCCGATGGCGCGTTCGCCGGTGATTTTGCGCAGCCGGCCCACCACATCGTGGCTGGTCATGCCGGCCGGTTTGTCGATCACGATAAGTCCATTCACCTATCCACTGTAGCTGACCGGGCCCGGCTCACCTGCATTTCTCACCAGCGCTGATTTTGCGGGCGTCGGAACGGCCAGGGAACGGATTGCGCCGTTTCCAGGAGTCCGCCGGTCCATGCCTCTATTTCATCCAGCGAACGCGGAAATCGGAGGTTTGGGTCACCCCGGCCTCGGCAGTTTTACGCGGAAAGGCCTGACCTCCAGTGAGAACGCTCCACCCCGGAAAGCGAGCAAGCGTCTTCTTCACAGGCTCTTTGAACTGGCCAATATAGCTGCCGGGGGCCACTGAAAGACAAAGGACGTCCGGTTGCTTCTCCCCAATCAAATTCAGCGGGCCATCGACCATCATGTTTGCGCACAGAAAGCAGGAGCTCCAGCCGGAAAGCCCGAAAGTAACAGCAGCGACGATTGGATTCTTGCGCCTCAAATCGTGAACTTCAAAACTTTAACAATTCCGAAAAGTCCTTCATATGTTAAGAATCGGCCTGATAACAATGCAATCTAAAGGACAAAGCCCTTGGCTGGCCTTCAATAAGTTAAAGTTCGCTTTCCGCGCGGGTTACAAATGTACTCTTTCCGCTTTCAGGGCGCGCCTCTAGCATGGTTTCGAAGAGCACGCGACAAATACTGAAGGTTCTTTGTGATCTATTGGGCGCAAAGATCCAACGGATGCGGCTCACCGCGAAAGCGTTTGCTCGGCGAACCTCAATGACAGGACACTTTGACCTACGCCTATAACTTCGGCAACTCGTTGCGGCAACCTACCTGTCGTTCGCCAGCCCCTCTGTGGGCTCAAAGCCTGAATAGAAGATAGCGTCATCCCCTCATAGCCCATTGTCTCCGCCGGCCGTGCGCCTGGTCTGCGCTCACGGTTCAGCAACCTCACTCCTCAAGCACGTCAAAGAAGGAGTTGCCAAACATGTCAACCGCCGTGTGCATATTTCAAGGTGGCCCCCGGAATGCCTCGTACACCATGCCGAGATTGTCCGAGATGGACCGCCAACATCAGATTCTCTTCGACCTTGGCAATCGCTTGCATGAAGCAATGCTGCTTGGCAAAGGGAAAGAAATTCTTGGGCCGATTCTTGCGCAAGTCAAGACGCACATGTCAGCCCACTGCGCACACGAAGAAAAACTCATGAAGGATACCCACTACCGGGAATATCGAGAGCACATCCAGGAACACGAGGAGCTGGCGAACGCGGCCAGGTTTCTTTCCGAGCGCTTCCAATGTGGAGAAACTACCATGACCATTGAATTGACGCTGTTCCTCTCATCGTCGGTCAAGCAGCATATCTTGACCACCGATCGCCGGTTGACTGAGTACTTGAACACAAGGTGAAGCGCACAGCTCTTTCGTGGCTCCGTTCAATCGGAACAAGAACTGGTGTTCGGCAAACCCTCAGTTCCCTGGCCAACCCGACCATCGGGAAGCCGCGGCCGCGCGCGGACGCTGGCAGGGTGCCGCTCTTCTGGTTCCGCTCTGGAAGATGCGATGCGCATTGCCTCAAGATGATAGCGGCATGTCTGGGCGCCCTGGGGCCGCGCCTGCATGCGCGCCGTCGATCGGAAGCAACGATCAGGCGCCTACCGGGCCGTGATCCATGCCTCCAATTCATCCAGCGAATGCAGAAATCGGAGCTGTGGGTCACTGCTGACCTCGGCAGTATCGTGCGGCAATGCCTGCCCTCCAGCGAGAATGTCCAGTTCCGGAAAGCGGGCACGCGTCTTCCTCACAGTCTCTTTGAACTGGCCCATATGGCTGCCGAGGGTCACTGAAAGACAAAGGACGTCCGGTTGCTTCTCCCCAATCAAATCCAGCAGGGCATCGACCGGCGTGTTTGCGCCCAGGAAGAACGAATCCCAGCCAAGAAACTCGAAGGTGTCGGAAACCATCTGTGCGCCCAGCGCGTGCAGTTCACCCGCCACGCACGTCACCACCGCTTTCTTGCCATTCCTCGGCGAATCGAACAGCGTGGGATGGACCAGCGTCATCATGCCCGCGGTGATTGTAGTGGCCAGATGCTCCGCGGCCACCGAGATCTTGTTCCTCATCCAGAGTTCGCCCGTGCTGTACATCGCTCTCTGGAACAGGTTGACGTAAAGGCCCTTGAATGAGATTCCTTCCGCCAGCAGCCGCTGAACGATGAGACCGCACCCTCTCGAGTCGCCTTGCAGCAGAAGATCCAAATACGGGTTGAAGCACTTCTCCACCTGGATAAAATCACCTAACCGGTGGTCCGTGACCATCGTATGATTTCTGAGCCAATCCGTGAGAAACAGCATAAGTTCGATCGTTACGGCAGTCTCGCCACGCTCAAAGCGCGCCACCACATCCGTAACCCTGCGCCGCAGGCCCTCATGCTGCTGGACATGCGCCAGCATTTCCGGGTACCGCATGGCAACCATGATCTTCTCTTCATTGGCGAAATGATTCATGGTGAACTCCGCCAACTCCGCGAGAAGAGTTCCCAGAATCTCCGCCCCTTGCCCGGCCAGCATCGCCTTATGGAGGCAACTGACGAGTCCGAACTCAAACTGGTGCTCGCGGTCTATCTCTTCGACGTGCACGGAGTATTCTGGAGTCCACTCCATGATTTCTACCGGTTCAACTGACATATCAAAGAGGCTCCTCTATCCCATTGGAGAGACAGGTCCCGCATCAGAGCCGGGAGTCGATGACTGATCGGAACCGGAATTCCCCGGCGTGCATGAAAGCCGGCCAGCCTTCATGAATAAAGCAATCACGGCTTGCTCTTCCGGAGACAATCCAGAACCCAAGGCAGACTCAATTTGCGTGAGGTTTTCTACCAGGAAGTTTCTGGCGATGCCGCGAGACTCCAGGAGTTCCGCAGCCCAGGCGCAGTATTCCACGAATGCCTGGATGCGGTCTGCTTCCACGGCGCCGGCCAGGAAATCGATGTGATATTGCGCGTCCTCAATTCCGAACTTCCGGGCTCTATCGCCATACTTTACCAACCAATCAGGATGGCTTTCCAGGAACACCCGGGTGGCCTCTTCCGCAGCCCCAGGCTTGAGCTGCCGTATCCGGTCGCCGAGTGCCGTGCTGTCATGAAATGAAGGATCATTCATTTGCTCGCCGCCCTCCGGTTTGCTTCACACTGCGCGGCAACGGGATTCCCTGCGACGGAAACCGGCTCGCACAGCAGCGCAAATGCGTTTGGTTGAACGTCAAGGTTGCAGATGAGTACGCACTTGCCGGAGCCGGCATCCATAAACGTCATCGGGAAGCGCAGCCGAGAGTCACGGCTTCCAGCGGCTACCAGGCGGCGAAGCTCCTCTGTGGATTCAGGAGTTAAGAATTTCCATACTGGTTGTCCGTCAAGCCGGTCCGAATCGCCGCGCAACAGCCTCTCCATCGCAACCGTTGCACCCAGGATTGTGCCATCCGGGGTCGCGACGAGGGCGTGGGATATGCTGCTCGAAGCAAAATACGCTCGAGTGAGCGCTCCCCAATCGCTGGGGAAGTGCTCGAATACATCCCGGTCATGCTCGTCTTCAACACGTTCCAGGATTCGAATCTCGGTAAATGCGCTATCCAGCTTGAGCCCCTTCGGCATCAACTCGTGCGAACGTTGATGCGCGGGGCTGGAGTGCCACGCGCGAAACGAGGCGTGGTCAGTCCAGCGGGTCACGAGATAGAAGATCGCACAATCCGCGTGATCCTGAAATATCTCGATCCCCAGGAAACCGGCTTGACCGTCCACAAAACGCGGCCGGTTGAGAAAAGCCCGCCGGACATCCTGCTCCCGATGATTCATGACCCGGAAGCGCGACATCGCGATGATCATGGTAATCTCCGATTGTGCCGCGTCCGCGTATTGCCGGCACCTGCAACCGCGCCAGGATCTTCGCTGGAACTTGAGACGGATCCGAACAGCGGCTTCATTCAGCAGTTGCATCCTACGGTCCAATTCTATCGCCGCGCCAGCCCTGACAGGCGAATGCCTCCACACTAAAAGAACTCCACATTGTCCCCGAGTTCATCGGCTTCTCCAGGCAGGGAGTTTTGGCTCTCAGCCGGCACGGCCTCAGGCGCCATGCCGCTCACCGCCCTGGCGACGCCTTCATGCACGTCGCGTTCCGCTTGCATGGTATAGTGATTTACGAAATCGGCAAGCCCCGGCTCATCGCCGTCGCCGCGCGGCAAACCGGACTGCGTTTTCTCTGCGATTTCCTTGATTGAACCTCGCGCATGTTTGACCGCCGCAGCGAAGAGAGAGCCGGCGGAGAAGCTCTGGCGAGTCGCGGCAATATCCGATGCAAGGCCGTCGCCGCGGGTGACAATCATGAGAATCATGGCGAAACTCCGCTCGGCAGACGAGTGCAGGTCCCGAACTGCCTGGCGCAGCTCGTCCACGACCCCATCCCCCTTGCGTGGCTCGCCGGTCTGATCCGGCTGGCCTTCACTGCGCGAACGCGAGGCCGCCAGGCTCATGGAGCTGAGCAACTCGGACTGCTCTCTGCACTCTGACGCCAACTGCTGCACCGAGCCGGCGAGGGCGTCGAGAGCGCTGCCCGAGGAACCCAATTGGAACGCGCTGATGCGGGCGTTCAGCGCCACTCTGCGCATGCGGAGTTCAATTTTCCGGATCTCTTGAATCGGCGCGTGCATCTGGCCGATGCTTTCTTGCAGCCCCTCTCGGGCGGCACGCGTTGCGGCGTCAGCCGTGGCAGTTTGGCCAAGGCTGGTCAGAATCGCGCCGCAGTCCTTCTCCATGGGCAAGAAGATTGAACCATTCCGGTCTTCGCTCAGCCCGGCAATTGCCCTGCTCTCATGCGCCATTTCCAACACATGCCTGGCAATCTCTTCCAAATTGCGCTCCACCGACACAACCGAGGCGTGGAACTTCTCACCGGCGTCGGCAAGTTGCGCGGACTGCAACGCCAGCACCGCCGATGTGCCCTGCGGGTGGCGGGAAGCGCTGCCGTCCGCCCCTCCAGGATCGGAACACAGACGCCGCAGGACCTCGATCACGTGCTCCACCTGCTGCCGCGTTATGTCGTGAAACTGGATCGATACAATCAGCTTCTTGAAGGAGTCCGATATGGCGCCATATTGAGATCCCAATCGCACTGACGACTGTTGCGCCTTTTCTTGTATGTCGCGGAACGACGACATGCTGGCCAAGGTTCGGGAGATCACGGCCGGCAAGTCCTTTGCCTGCCTTGCTTCGAGGGCTGAAATCTTCCGCATTGCTTCTTCAATCGGCGGGATCAGCGAGTCCGCGATTGCCAAAGCTCCCTCGACTTTGGACTGAACCTGCCCAGCCAGCGAACTGACATCGTCAGCGACAAGGCTGAACCCGGCCCCGGCGCTGCCAAGCCGCGCAGTTTCAATTCGCGTCAACAATGCAAGCGTATGAAAAGTGGAGACGGTCGCCTCGAATCCGGATAACGTGCGCTTCAGCAGGCCGACCTCCTTGTGCATGCCGGCCAGGCCTTCGTCAGTGTCTCCCAGTGCCGATTTCATTTCCTTGGACCGGTCGAGAACGTGTGTGAGCGCCTCCGAAACTCCCTGTTCATGTTCCGTGCTCGCCAAGGCGGTCAGCTCAGACGAAATCACGCTCACCGTCTGCATGAAGTCAGCCAGTTTTCCGCCGATCCTCAAGAAGTCCCGCTCGGTGTCTTGATTCAGTTGGTCGAGGTCTGCGATCACCTGGCCAAGCGACGCGGCCGAGGCTCGGCTCGAGGCCCCGGCGGGCTGTGCCCTCGGCGCCGTATCTTCAGGTCGGGACCTCAGCTTGCCGGCTAACCGCATGCGATTCCGCCCAAGCTGTGGCATTCCAGTGCATTCAAGACAAGTACAACGCGCCCATCGCCCATGATGGCGGAGCCTTGAAACTCCTTGCATTGCTCCAGACCACCCGTCAATGGTTTGACCAATACCTCAACTTCCGTTAGAAACTTATCCACGACAAGTCCGTACCGTACGGCGCCGGCCTCGACGATTGCGACGGAAAGTTCCGGCGTCTTCAGGGGAGTTAGCCCAAAGATCTCGGCAAGGCTGAAAATGGGGTAAATGGCGCCCCGGATTTGCGCGAGCGCCAGCCCACTGACCTTGTGGGCCTCTTCCTGGGGCAGCTTGACCATGTCACGAATGCTGCTGAGCGGCAGGATATATTCCTGGCCTCCGGCCTCAAGCAGGATGCCCTTCGAGACCATGAGACTGGTCGGCAGCTTGATAAGGAAGGTCGTTCCGTGGCCGCGCCTGGAACGGATCTCTGTCGTGCCTTGCAGGTTGCGAACGTTGCTGTGGACCACATCCATTCCGACTCCGCGGCCGGATACGTCAGTGACTTTCGCCGCGGTCGTCAAGCCGGGCAGGAAGACCAACTGAAACGCGGCTTCATCGCTCATCGCGGCAGCGGCATCCGAAGTCAGCAAGCCCTTCTCTACCGCTTTCCGCTTCAGCGCTTGAGAGTCCAGTCCGCGCCCGTCGTCCGAGACCTCAATCACCACGCGGCCTGCCTCATTGACGGCCCGCAGTGTCAACAGCCCGCTGGCCTCTTTTCCTTGCGCTCTGCGTTCGTCCGGCAGCTCAATGCCGTGATCGACAGCATTGCGGATCACATGCACCAGCGGATCGCCGATCTGCTCGATTATCGTCTTGTCCAACTCGATTCCTTCGCCTTCGATAACCAGCCGGACTTCCTTTCCGAGAGAGCGCGCAAGGTCGCGCACAAGGCGCGGAAATTTCTGGAATACGGTTTTGATGGGCAACATACGAATCGACATGACGCTGGACTGAAGCTCGTCCGCGATTCGAGAGATGTTCGAGCCCGCGTCCTTCAGGTCCTTTGCCAATCCAGCGCTGTCTGCCCCGTCACTCAGCTTGCGGATGAGCAGAGGAAATGCGCCTCGGGCTACCAGCAGTTCGCCAACAACCCTCATCAGGCCATCGAGTTTGTTCTGATCGATTCGAATCGTCGAAGGCGAGGCGGAAGCGCCTGGCTGTTCCGCGACCTTCGCTGACTGCTTCGCATCGACGCCAGGGTCCGGAGTTGCCTCCACTGCGCCATTTTTCGAAATGCGCTTCAAAAGGAAACGAACCGTCTGAAACGCATTGCTCAGCGCTGAGCGATCCTCTGCTCCCAATATCGCTCCGGACTTTATCGCAATGTCCAGGATGTCAAACTGCAGCGCCAACGGCTCTTCCAACTCGATGCAGTTGCTGTACTTCGCGGCGGCCGACAGGGTCTTGACGCCGCGCAGGTAGGTCTCGACGACCGGACTTGTGGATTCGCAATCGTCTCCCATGCGCTGGAGACACCCGGCGATCATCTCGACGCATTGTGACGTCGTGTTCAGAAATGCGGCCTGCTGCTCGTCCCCAACGCGCCGATCGGGCGCGCCGTCGATGACAACGCCCAACCGCTCCAGCAGCTCCGGCGAAACGGGCACGCCATCGCCTTTGTGGGTCAGGGCGCCTAACAGATTGCGAACGGCATCGCAGGTCTCGAACACGATGCGGATCATTTCGTCCGATACCGGCTCGGCATTGGCTTCGCGAAACGTGTCGAGAAGAGACTCCAGGCCGTGGGCGACCCGGAGCAGTACTTGCAGGGGGTGCCCGGTTGCGAGGGCTCCTCCCGATACTTGATTCAGCAGCAGACCGACATTGCCTTTTATGCTATGCACATAGCGAAAGAGAGAGTCCAGATTCTCCCTTGATAATGGAGCCTTCTCCAACGCCAGCGCATCTCGTTCAATCTGCTCCAGGTGGTCTTCGCACTCCAGCACAAACAGTTGAAACATTTCCGGTGGCACGGAACCGAGTAGGGCCACCTCCGCGGCCTGATCTTTCTTCAGGCGGATGCGCACCTCGCAATCGTCATCGACGAATACGAACACCTCCTGGATGGCGGCCTGATCCCGTTCAGTCACCAGAAGTATCTCCCACCACAGATAGCAGTGCTCCACCTCAAGCGAAGACAGATGCGGGACCTCTTCGGCGTGGGCAATAATATGCGCCTGTCCAAGTTCCCTCAAATCGTCAAGAAGTGTAACCGGGTCCGCGCCGGAATAAAACATTTCGCGATTCGGCTTGAAAATGATTTCAAATGCCGCGCGAACCTTGGCCGCCGGCTTGGCCGTTTCACTCTGGATCACCTGCGCGTTCTGAGTCGCCGGCAGCAATTGAGCCAGCGCGGCGGCCACTTCCGCCTCCCCTGGAACAGCAGCCCCTTCGGACTTCTCATCGAGGATCAGCCGGAGAACATCGCAAGCCTTCAGTCCACAATCGATCAAATCGCCGGTGACTGCAAGACGTCCTTCGCGCGCCAGGTCGAAGGCCCCTTCCATGTTGTGGGCGAACCTGGCCAGGTGGCTGCAACCCGCGGTCGCCCCCGACCCCTTGATCGTATGAACCGCACGGAAGACGCGATGAACCAACGATGAATCGCCCGGCTCCGCCTCCAACTCGAGAAGAGCACAGTCGAGTTCGATCAGCAGATCCATAGCCTCGGACCTGAATGACTCTCGCATCTGTCCCATAACGTCGCCTGAGATCGTCATCTGGCCCCTTCGCCGCCCGCAGTCATCGCACCACTTTTTTCACAACCGCCAAGAGCTGGTCCGGATCGAATGGCTTGATGATCCAGGCCGTGGCCCCCGCCGCCTTGCCTTGCAGCTTCTTTTCCGTATTCGATTCGGTGGTCAACAAGACGACCGGGACGAACTTGTACTGTGGCATCGCCCGCAGCCGGCGTGTGAGCTCAAGACCGTCCATCTTCGGCATATTCAGGTCGGTCAACACGAGGTCCAGGTCTTGGCCCGCCAGCTTCGACAGAGCGTCCACTCCATCCTCGGCCTCCACAACCTGGTAGCCCCCGCCGCACAGCACCACCCTTACCATTTGCCGCAGGCTGGCCGAGTCGTCCACTGCCAAAACAGTCTTCATAGCCCCTCCTGTCCACTGAGCAACTCGCGCCGCAAGCCGCACCGGTCCACCGCGTCCATGAAAATCCGCGATGGGTTATCAAAATGAAGCGCCGGGTTTGTCCTGCGCAGCGAGTACAGCAGTTGAAGGATGCAGGTATCTATATCCGTCAAGTCCTGGGTATTGACTCCAACGGGCAGCCCTTCTTCTGCATCGTCCGCCAGTTTGTCGGCAAACTCCTGGGCGTGCCGGATGGTGATCACCCCTTCGAGCTTCAGCATCCGCCCGCCTGCTTCACTCACAAGAGAGAACGGCATCGGTCTCCTCCAATCCTTCCGTTTCGCCTTAGCCCGCGGTCAGAATCATGCGAATGTTCTCGACCATCAGCTCCGGCGAGCTTGGCTTGACGATATACAGATTCGCCCCAGCCGCAAATCCCTTCATCTTGTCCCTGCCCTCGCGCTCTGTCGACACGATGATGATGGGAAGCGATTTGTACTTGTTATCGGCACGCACCCTCCGGATGAACTCATATCCGTCCATGTTGCTCATGTTGATGTCGCTGAGAATCAGGTCGCATGGATTTGAATACAGCTTTTCAAGCCCGTCGCTGCCGTCAACCGCCGTGATCACCTGAAATTGAGCTTGCTCCAGGATGTAGGAGTGATAGCTCCTGACAAACTCCGAGTCATCCACGATGAGAATGAGTTTCTTGCTCTCCACAGCGCTACTCCTTAACATAGACCAGATGGTTTTCAAATCGCTTCAGTTTGAAGGCCGTTGTCACGCGTCCTATCGATTCGGAGTGCCCCAGGAAAACATAGCCGCCTGGCTTCAATGCGTTGTAGAAGTGGTCTACAACCGCCTTGCGCGAGAGATCGTCGAAGTAGATCAGGACATTGCGGCAGAAGATGAAATCGAATCCCCGCATGGTCCGAAGCGCCATCCTGTCGTTCAGATTCAGATGAACAGGCTCAACCAGGGCGGCGGTCCTGCGCCGAACAACGTACTCATCGCCTTCCTGGATCAGATATTTGCCCCGGTATTCTTCCGGCACGTCATGCACCGAGCGCTGCCCGTAACGCGCGGCCCGCACTTTCCTGAGCATGTTCTCGTCAATGTCGCTCGCGACGATCGTGCAGTCCCAGGACTGCGATTGCGGGAACACTTCCTGGAGGATCATGGCCAGCGTGTAGGGCTCTTCCCCCGACGAGCAACCCGCCGACCAGATGCGCAGTGTCTTATCTCCACTGGCCTGCTTTGCCGACAGCACCTCGGGGAGACAGTGATTGGCGAATGCCTGCAACTGGTCATATTCCCGAAACATGTACGTTTCGTTGGTTGTGATGAGATTCGCAAGCGCTTGCATCTCCACGCCATCGTGGTCGGCATAGCTGACCAGGAAGACATAGTCTCTCGGATCCTCAATGCCCAGCGCTTCCATGCGCTTGGCAACTCTCGTTTTCAGAAAGTAGATCTTCTTTTCGTCGAAATGCAAACCCAACTTCTGATAGATTTGCTGTCCGAGTTTCTGGATCTGGTCGACGGAGATTATCTCCATGGCATTTCGGTTAGCATTTCAACGCCTCCAGAACCTCGTCATCGGTTTCCTTCAGCGCGCACGCCGCGAAGGTGAATTCATATCCTGGCCGTCCGGATACCCGCAGCGACTCTGCCGCCCCAAGACGAACCAGGCGCTCCGGGTTCGACAAACAGGAGATCATGAACTGGTATACGTCATCGTCGATTGTCCAAAAACCCAGCAGCCTGACGGCCTGGTAGCGGCACAGCGGAGGGTCTCCATCTTCAACTACCGCTTTCACCGCCGGCAGCAATGCCTTGCTGGCGTCCGGCATCTGACAACGGGGATGCAGAGCGGTCAGCGCATCCAGAATCGCCGGCCGCAGGTGACGCCCACGCACCAGCAACAAGTTCGCCACCTCCGCAAACTCTCTGGCAGATCCCAGGACGGCGATCGCTTTCAGACAGGATGCCAACAGAAAATCCGGAAGCAGGTCAAGGTCGGGAAAGCAGCGGCGAATCGCTAACATCGAAGAGTCATTGCCGATGCCAACAAGGGCCTCCAAGCAAGCTGCGATCAGCATCGGATGCGAATCGGCCTGAAGCAGGGTTTCAACCTGGCTTCGAAACTCGACCGCCCTCATCCCGCCGAGATTCTCCACGGCGGTGATGACGACATTCAGATCCTGATCTGAAAGCGCGGCGGCATAGATTTCTTCGGCGTCGCCAGCCTTGACTCCGGTCAAGACGTCAAGCACCAGCTTCCTGATATTCTTGTCGCCCTCTCGCATGACTCTGTTCAAAAAGGGTATCGAACGCGCTTGCTTGCAGCGCAGCACATCCACGGCCTGGTTGCGAATCTGCGGATCGTCGCTTCCAAGAAGCCCGATGCAGCCCTCAATCGTGGAATCCGCATCAATCCGGGTCAAGGCTTGGAAGATGACGTCGCGCACTGCGCGCGAAGACTCGTTACCCAGCCGCTCCAGAAGAGGCTGCACGCCCTCCGCCGCATTCAGGTAGCCGATATCTTCCGCCGCATAGATGCGCTCTGCTTCATCGGGGTCATCCAGTTTGCGAATGTACTCTTGAAGGCTGCTCATGCCACTGTCCTCCGGATCATTTTCAAAATTTCCCCCGCGACTTGGTGACTCGGTGCAACCATGCACGCGCCGCCTCGTTCGATCGCTTCACGCGGCATTCCGTACACCACCGCGGTCTCTTGGCTCTCGGCGATTGTGTAGCCGCCCGCCTTCTTGATTGCGACCATTTGGTCGGCGCCATCGTCTCCGATTCCGGTCATCAGAACTCCCATCGTGTCAGCGCCGTAAATGCTCAGGACCGATTCCATCATGACGCCCACCGAAGGCACGAACAGCGTCGCCGGCGTCGTTGGAGTGCGTATCACCACCTCACCCGTCATCTTGCGGTGCACGCAGAGATGTCTTCCGCCGGGCGCCACGTAACAGATCCCTTGCTCCACAACCATTCCCGAACGGGCTTCGACAACGGTCAGCGAGCAATTGTCGTTGAGCCGTTTGGCAAACGAAGCAATAAAGGCCGGCGGCATATGCTGCACCAGGAAGATGGTCGCGGGCAGGTCCGCCGGAATCTGCGGCAACACTTCTTGCAGAGTCGCGGGCCCTCCCGTCGAAATCCCGATCGCGATGGCCCTGTCCCCGCTTACCGCCTGAAACGTGGAGCGCGCCGGCGGACGGCATGGCTGCTTGCGCTCGCGATCGCGTTGCGGACGGCTGACAATGCCCCTGCGGGCCGCGGCTTTGAGCTTCGAGGTCAGTTCCTCCGCCACCGCACCCAGGTTCGATGAGACGGTGCCATCCGGTTTGGCGACAAAATCGAAAGCCCCCAACTCCAGGCACTCGAATGTGGTGGATGCCCCCTTCTGAGTGAGCGACGAAACCATCACAACCGGACAGATTCCCTCCTGCAGGATCACCTGGAGAGCCGTGATACCGTCCAGCTTCGGCATGTTGATGTCCATCGAGATGACATCGGGCCGTAGTTCCCGCGCTTTCGCGATCGCATCTTCGCCGTCCCGGGCGAGCCCCACTAGTTCAAGGTCGCCCGAAGTAGCGATGATGCGCTTCATGGTTTGCCGCATCAAAGCGGAATCGTCCGCCACAAGCACCCGTATTGCCGCCATTGCACTAAGCCGTGTCCGGGCCGGTGGACCCCGTCCCAGTTTGCCTGGTGCGATGGATTTCCGAAAGATCAGTCTGTTCCTGCCGCGATAGTATCTTTTCCACGTCAAGCAGCACGATCATCCGTTTACCGGAATCCACCTTGCCGATTCCGGAAATAAACTGTTGATCGATTCCGGACCCGATCGATTCCGGTGGCGGAGCGATATCCCTCTTGGCGAGATTCATCACCTCGCGTACGGAATCAACCACCAGCCCTGTTTTGACGCCCCCGAGATCCACGATGACAATGCGTGTGCGGTCGTCCGACGGTTTGGCCTGGAGATCAAAGCGCTTGCGTGTGTCCAGCACCGGGATGACTTCTCCGCGCAGGTTGGTGATGCCTTCAATGAACTGAGCGGCTTTCGGCACCTTGGTCACTTTACCCAGGCGGTCGATTTCCTGGATTCGCGAAATCGGGACACCAAACTCCTCGTCGCCGAGCATGAACGTCACGAGTTGAATCTCGCTCAGCTCCTGCGCGCCGGCTTTGTGAGTTTCCTCGGCCCTCTCCTTCGCCACGGCATGTTGAGAGGCTCCCTGGACATCCCGGAGCTTTTGGTCCTTCATCAAGGTTGCGACGTCCAGGCACATGATGAGCCGCGTGCCATCGCCCAGCTTGGCTACTCCCGAAAGTTCCATCCCGCCGCTCGATGTAATTTGCGGCGGAGGTTCTATCAGGTTTCTCGGCACATTCAGCACTTCGTGAACATGATCCACCACCAGGCCAAGCAGAAAGCCGTCGGCATCAACCACGATGATCCGCTGGTCTTCCTGAATGTTCCGCGGAATCTGCTGCTCGAACGAGCGCAGGGCCGCGACGGTCTCCCGCGCCCCCGCGAGAATTTCCACCTCACAGGCATGAGCGCCATCGCGATCGCCGCACTCCTCGCTCTTTGCCCTGAGCTGAAGCTGCTTGATGACTTTTTGATTCGCCCCGCGAGCCTTTGCAAGAGCCTCTGTCAGCACTTCGCTGGAGCTATTGGTTGCGGCAATCCACGTCCGCAGGCGCTCCGTGACCGAAGCGTCCAGCTTGGACTGCGAGCCGCCGGAGAACAGCTTCTCGGTCTCGCCAATCCAGAGGTCATACTCCTCGCGGAACGGCCGGCAGCTATCGGCAAACTCATCGGCCAGCGAGCGCTGCTGGAGAAGCCGGCGCAGGTCAATGACCGGGAGGATCTGGCCGCGAACGGTCAACACTCCCAGCACATAGTCCGGCACATCGGGGACCTGATTGGGAGTCTGCACGCGCAGGATCTCGCGCACATGCTCCATGTTGAAGGCAAATTCCTCTTTTGCTATCCGGAAGGTGACCATCTTCTGGACATCGGCATCGGCGCTCTTCAATGCATCCGGAGACTCATCGGTTGCGATTCTCGAGGTCGAAGCCAGGCCGCTTGCCGAACCTGTGCCGCGAGAAGCGCCAATCTCGCAGACCTTTGCGGCATTCAAAGCCATAACGATGCGCAGTCCCTTGTCGAGTTTTACGATCCCTTCAAGGTAGTCCGAGGAAGTCCCACGGATGGCCGCGGGCGGAGCCTCGATTTCGCTTCGCAGCACCCGGGTTACTTGTTTGACGCGATCCACGCGCAAGCCTGTCTTGACTCCGTCGATGTCGACTACCAGAACCCGCGTGCGGTCGGTGGCTTCCGTGCGCTCCATGCCAAAGCGGATGCGCATGTCGATGACGGGAAGGACCACACCACGTAAGTTGGCGATCCCATCCACGTAGGGAGGGGTGCGCGGGACTTTTGCCATCTTTGGCAGGCGAATGATCTCCTGCACCGACATGATGTCGAAACCGAACTCTTCCTCGTTCAAAAGGAAGGTGACGAGTTGGCTTTCATCCTTGAAGCCGGCGGATGATTCTAAAGTGTCTTTCTGCATAACGAATCTCCTTCAATGGACGTACTACCGGTTACCCGTTTTGCAGTTCATCTGCCTGTGATGCGATGTCCTCGATTGCCTGGGCGATCTCTTGAGCGGCCTTTAACGCCTGCTCGGATGCGGTGGCGGCTTCGGTGGCGGCGCGCGCGGTTTCCTCGGCAGCTTCGGTAATCTGCTGGCTGGCCTTGCCCGCCTGCTCGAGTCCGGCGGCGGCTTCTCCAGAAGCCTTCGCAATCTCCTGAATGTCGGCCACCACGACTGCGGACTCTTTTTCTATCCGATCGAGGTTCGCGGTTGAAGCTTTGGTGCGTTCCACTTCCGCTCGCCCTTTGCTTCCCGCCAGTTCGATATCTCCAGCCACCTTGGTGATCTGCGTTTGCACGTTCTTGACCAGATCCTTGATGCGGTCAGCGTTTTCGCTGCTCTCGTTGGCGAGCGAGCGGATGTCTCCCGCCACTACCGAGAAGCCCCGGCCGTACTCTCCGGCGCGCGCCGCCTCGACATTGCCGTTTACCGCGAGCATCTTTGTTTGCACAGTCACCATGACAATGGCATCGACGATCTTGTCGATGCGGCGAGTGCGCTCCTCAAGCTCCATAATGTTCCTGGCGGATTCGACAGCCGCATCGGCACTCTTGCCAACGTTGATAATCAGCGCATCCACATTCGCTTTGTTGCTGGCCAGGACCTTCTGCGTAGCCAGGGCTTTCACCACGCTCAACTCGGCGCGGTCACCCATGCTCTTGGCGGCATGACGCATCTGCTCTCCAAGCGCGTTGGAGGTTTCGGCTGCTTTGGCCTGGTCGCTGGCTGCCTTGTTAATCTGTTCGATCGCGGCCGATATCTGTTGCGATGAGGCCTTCAGCTCTTCGGCGTTGGTGGAGAGTTCTTCCGCGGTTGCGGCTAGTTCTTCGGCCGATTTCTGCGCGTTGGTCGAGGTCTTGAGCGCCTCCGCCATTTCCGCCAGCGAGCTCGCGGCGTCATTCATCTGTGCGTACGCTTTGGACTGCTCCTGTGTCGATTTCTGCGCTTCCTCGCAAGCTGACGTGCTTTCCTCGGCTGCCGCGGCAATCTCCTCTGCACCCGACAGGTATTTCTTGGCCCCCGTCAATGCTTCCGCCGCGTTCTTTTGAATCTCGGCGCAATTTACGCGAACTTCTTCGAAATCAACTGCGATCTGCAGCAGGTCCCGAGTGATGACCTTGGCCTTTTCGACTTCATCGCGGCCCTTTTGCCCTGCCGCTTCCGTGTCGCTGGCTACCACCTTGACTTGATTCTGAATCTCGTTGACGACCTCTTGAATACCGCGGGCGCTCTTCTCGCTGATCTCGGCAAGGTTGCGCACCTCGTCGGCAACCACGGCGAATCCCTTGCCGTGCTCCCCAGCTCGCGCGGCCTCGATGGCTGCGTTCAGGGCCAGCAGGTTGGTCTGGTCGGCGATCCGCGTCACGGCCTGCACGATCTTGCTGATCTCTTCTGACTGGCGTTCCAGTTCACCGATCTTTTTTGCGGATTCGAGATTCGCAACCGCAGTCTCCCCAACCCCCTTGATGAGCGCCTCGATGTCAATTGTGGTCGACTTGGCGAGCGCAACCACCTCGTGCACCCTGCGCAGGGATACCTCTGCACGTTCATTGGCGGAGGCTGACGCCTTCTCAATCTGGTTGATTGCCGCGCGGGACTCTTCCGCGGCAGCCGACGACTGGTCGGCGCCCGCGGCGATGGAATGCATCGTCTTTTCCATCTCCTCCACAGCGCCTGTGGCCTCGGCAATCGCACTGGCGACTTGATCGGTTGCGGTGGAAAGTCTCTCTGCCACAGCCTGCGCGCGTGCCAAAGTGCGCGCGCGCGCCTTGTCTTCTGTCAACTTCCTGGTGATGAGGTGACTCTGAGTCAGACCGCCGCCGTTCCCCTCCAGAGTCTTCTTCAAAGGCAGTGGTGTCGAAGCCTTTTGGGGCCCAAGGCGGTTCATGGCAAGGCGGTTAGGCGCAGGCGCGCCGTTGCCGTTGCCGTTGGTGGGTGTCGCGGTCTGCTTGATCATTCCTGTCTCCGAGGTCGGATTTCCAACCAAGCCCTTTATCGGTAACTTGACCAATTTTGTTCACAAATAGGGGGTAAGTCCTTGCATTGGCTCGGATGCTGTTTCGAAGAGGCCCAGGATCAACCTCCAGAGTGCGTCGATCTTCTCGATACGCGTACTTGCGGAACCGTGTAAGCTTTGTGCAATGTGATATTCGCGGCTAACTAATCTAGGCACCTGAATTGCAATGACTTTGATGGCCAATGCGATAGGGGACTTGCAGGCAGTGCGGTGCCCAAGGAACGTCTCGGTCACCTATCCGCGCTTGGACAACACGGCGGCAGCCTGGGCCATGACCGGCGCTGCGGTCAGGCCGGACTCGCGCCTGTTGTGCCGCGCGCATGCGTTCAAGCTGGAAGATCCGCCCTCAAACGCTCATTGAGGCACTGCCCTCCGCAGCCAGAATCGCGGCTCGCATGAAGCCCAGCGTGTGCGCCATTCCTGCGTGCCACGGGGCTGCGCAGGTCATCTGCGGGCTGTGGTCGGGAATCAGAACGCCATCGAATCCGCTCTTATGCAAAATAGATAACACTCGAAGCATATCGATGTCGCCGTCATCGATAAAAGTCTCGTGGTAGTAAGGTACCTTCCCGCTCACATTGCGAAAGTGAACGTAGGCGATGCGTTTCTGGCTGCTGTACCTCTCCACCGCTTCATACAAGTTTCCTTCGGTCATCTCCGCCAGCGTTCCCAGGCAGAATTCCAGCATGTTGCTCGAACTGGGAGAAATGTCCAACAGGCGCTGATACATATCGGGCTGATAGACCAACCGCGGCTGCTGGCGCAAGGTCGGCATCGGCGGATCGTCTGGATGCGCCGCCAAACGAACACCTGCCTGTTCCGCCACCGGCAGCACATCCTCCAGAAATCGCTGCAATCGATTCCAAAGTACTTCATGCGAGAGGTGTGGAAGATCGCCCGCCGGCGCGCTTGGGTCATACTGCATATTCCACACCATTCCGTTGGGTATGGGCGTATCCACCGGCCCCTCCATCCCGACGGATTCCGCGCCTCCACGGGCATAAGGACCGCGAACGCGGCCGCACACTCCGGCGATGCTGAAGTTATAGCCCAGCAGACCGATGCCCGCTTCGCCCATGGCCCTCAGAATCGCGCGAACATTGCGAATGTGGAGGGCGCGCTTTGGCCCGTCGAGCAATATGTCGTGCCAGTGCGCAGGGTCCAGATTCTCAATTCCCTCCAGCTTCAGCCCGGCAGCCTCAATCTGCTTACGCAACCGCACTAACTCGTCCACCGTCCAGAGCCTGTCTGGATCGCCGGCCACGCCCCACGGCTTATCCTTGTCCCCTGTGGGCTGGTTGCTGCAGGGGTTTGCCTGGCCTTGCTTGAAATAATCAACCAGATGAACGACCACGTGCGTGCAGCCGGCCTGAACTGCAAACGAGTAGTACTCATCGTTGAGCATGTGCCGGTAGAGCCCCAAGCCAAGTTTCATATTCTCTTTCACCCAATCTTCGGAATGCTCACGCCCATGTCGACGCTGACGACTTGCCCCGTCATCTCATTTGCCATGGTCGAGGCGAGGAACAGGAAAACATCGGCAACACTCTCGGGAGAATTTCTCTTTCGCAAAGGAGAAACGCGCAACACAAAGTCGTGGTATTCGCTATCTTCGTTGAAGACCCTCAGGGAGCTTCCCGCGGCTACATTGCCGGGCGACACCGCATTCACACGGATTCCCGAAGGCGCGTACTCCAACGCGAGGCACTTCGTCAGGCATTCCAGAGCGGCCTTTGCCGTAGCATAGGCAGGAATGCGCGTGTGCGGAACGCGGGCCACATACGACGAGGTGAAGATCAGATGGCCGGGAATCTTCTTCTGCGTCCAGGCACTCAGAACTGCGCGCGCAAGGTAGGTTTGCGCCAGAAAGTTGAACTGAAAGATCCGATCGAACTCTTCTTCAGACGTCATGGCGAACGGGTGCAGGCCGCAGCCCCCCGCGTGCCCGAGAACGGTATCGAGATTGGGAAAGCGATCCATGGCTTCCTCGACCACAAGGGACACCGCGTTCCCGTTGCTCACATCCATTTGCCGATAGACGTAGCGCTCTGAATTCAACTGCCAGGTGGCCAGCTTGCAGGATGCCTCTGCCGCCTCCAGCTTGTCCGTTAGAACTAGAAAAGCACCGGCCGCAAGCAGCCGGCTCACGATGTGCTGCGCAATCGCACCGAGCGCGCCTGTAATAAGGATGGTCTTTTTGGAAAGATCGATTTCAGTCACAATGCTCCTGTCGTGATGAATCAACTGAGAGTATCTCGGCGCCGGACGCCGTAATCGCGATATTGTCCTCCAGGCGCGCGCCGCAATCGAGATGCGGGACGTACGCACCCGGCTCAATCGTAATCACCATGCCCGCTTCAAGGGTATCGTGGTTTCCGGGCGCAATCGCGAAACCCGGATCGTGATAGCGAAAGCCGACATGGTGGCCCGTTGCATGCGTGAAATGTTCCGCGAATCCCGCGCGTGCGAGCACACTTCGCGCAGCCGCATCGATGGTGTGTGCCGAGACACCCGGAGCGGCAAGCTGCAACGCGGCCCGTTGCGCCCCAGCGACGGCCTCGAGCAGATCGTTTTGCTCCGCGGAGATTTTGTCCACCGGGACGGTGCGCGTCAGGTCGCTCCAGTAGCCATCGACGCAGGTGGCCATCTCGATGAGCACCAAGTCGCCCTCTTCGATGCGACGGCCTGAGGAACGATTGAACCGCCCGGCATCGACGGTATTGGGCCCCGATTGCACCATCGCCCAGGCCCGTGCCATGCGAATGCTGTTCTGTCCAATGAGGCTATGGATCGCGCCTTCGGCTGCGGCCGCGGCCTGGGCCTCGGTAAGTCCAGGTTCCAGGGCTTCCGCCCAGATTTGAAGACCCACTTGCGCAACCGCATTCGCAAGCCGGATTCGCCGCATCTCCTCTGGCGTCTTGTGCAGATAGAGCGATAGAAAATCCATATCCATGTGTGCGGAGTGAGCGCATCCCCCAACGATGGAGTCGATCTTCTCCTGGGGAAATGCCGGTTGCTCGGCCGCCATCGCCGGCAAAGACGAACGGACCGCATGGCGCAGCGCACCAATCCGCGATTTCGCGAGCTTGCGTTTCCTGAGTTCTTCTTCTATCTGACCCGCCAGCGCGGCGAATGGGTCGGCGGAGTCCAGACGGCCCCACGGGTAGCGAATGACGGTAACGCCGTCAGGGAGTGTATCTACAGGCTCCAGCTCGGGAGCAAAGAGGATGCTGTCTCCCTCTGCAAGAAACATCAGAAGCGAGAGGCCCCAGTAAGGAAGGAGCCCCAACTGAAGCACCAACTCATCGGGCCGCCACGAAATCCAGCCGGCAAGATTGTTGCGCGTGAGAAAAGCATCCAGCAATTCTGTTCTGTCGCTCATCCAAAACTCCTACATGATCCCGTGGCGCGCAAATGCGGACACGGCGGAGGCGCCCTGCTCGAGATCTTTCTTCACCCGCTTTTCTCCGCGAGCCTTTTCCAGGGCAAGGGAGAAGATCTCGGCCTCCGCACGCGCGGGAATCACGCAGATGCCGTCAATGTCCCCAAAGAGAATGTCTCCCGGCTCAATGCGCGCCTGGCCAATTTCGATGGGCACTCGGAAGTCGTACACCTTGTAGCGAGGCGCCGAGTCCTGACCGTACGATCCGAAGGCAAAGATCGGAAATCCCATTTCCAACACGGCTCTCGTGTCTCGCGCATACCCATTCACGACTGCTCCGGCGGCGCCAAGGATGCGAGCGCGTGTCGTCATCAGCTCGCCCCACATTGCATTGCGGGGACTGGAACCGGTGTTGACGTAGATTTCATTCTTCTTCAGGTCGTCCAGAGCTTCCAGCATCAGACCGAAGGGCTTCTCCATCAGTCCATTTGCGGAACCGACTACCCGCTCTTCAAAAACATCTCCCGAGAGAACCGGCATGGCTCGGCCAATGACGACGTAGTCAGCTCCCAGTGGGCGAATTTGTGGCGGAAGGAATTGATGAAGGAGCTTCAGTTTATCCATTACATCGCCCACCACGCAGGTGAACAGTTCCCGTTTTGCAATTGAAAAAAGTTCGTCGTCATTCTGCCAGAGGGGCATAAGGTTCTCCAATACTCAAAGTTGTCCCGTGGAACCATGCGAGAAGTATATGAGCGCGTGATCGGGAATTGTAAAGCAAAGAAACTTCCCGCCTTGAAAAACAGGCCAGGAGATGGGATCGAGCTTCATGGCCTCCCAGCGTATCTTCGGATTGGTCCCGATAACTCCGAAGGCAACTTCTTTTCAGCCAAAGGTCCATCAAGGGACTTCGCGCGGATTCCAGAGCTAAGAAGGCAATGAGCACCGAGGCGCGCCACGGGAGTGGTCCTGATGGTTACCCCCCTGATGGTTACCCCTCCGATAGCTCACCGATTTCCGGCGCTAACCAGCGAGTTGGCGATTGATCGCTACCGGAAGCCGAGGCCTGCACCTTTTCGATGAAGTGAGGGCCCTTTTGCAGGCTCCGTCCGTGAACAGGCATCAGAAGCCGTTGAGCCTTGCCTGCGCGAAGCCGCCGCGAAGATTTGCGACCTGTTCGAAGCCGCTGCCCTTCAGCGCGCAGGCGGCCAGATAGCCGCGCTGACCCTTTTGGCAATAGACAAGAATCCTGCGATCGCGCGGCAGCTCGCCGAGCCGATCGCGGAGTTCACCCAGTGGAATATGCACTGCATTCTGAAGCATTCCGGAGTCGGCCACTTCGCTGGTTTCGCGCACATCCAGAAGGAACTCGCCGTTCGGCTTCCAATCCTCGGGTAAGATGGTGGTCACATCGCCGCGCACAATGTGATCGGCAACAAATCCGGCAGTGTTCACTGGATCGTTGGCCGAGCCGAATGGCGGAGAGTAAGCCAGGTCGAGGCTCTCAAGATCGAACACCGTCATTCTGCCGGCGATTGCGGTGGCCAGGACGTCGGTCCGCTTGTCCACGCCGTCTTCGCCCACGATCTGCGCGCCCAGCAGGCGCCCGGTTCCTTCTTCGGCGACAATCTTGATCCTCATCGGCTTTGAGCCGGGATAGTAGTCGGCGTGGTTTGGGTCAACGGTGACGCTGGTGAAGAAGCTGAATCCGGCCTTGGTTGCCTGCGCACGATTGAGGCCGGTGAATCCGGCGGTCATGTGCAGAACACGGACAATTGAGGTTCCAAGCGCCCCGGCATAAAGGAAGCGCCCGCCCGCCGCGTTGGCTCCCGCGATGCGGCCCTGGCGGTTGGCAGGGCCGGCCAGGGGTATGCGCGTGCGCGCTCCCGTCAGCATGTGGACGGTTTCTGCGGCATCGCCAACAGCGTAGATGTCCGGTTCGGAGGACTCCATGCGGGCATTCACCTTGACTCCGCCGGTGACGCCAATTTCAAGCCCGGCGCGCTTGGCCAGGTCGACCTCGGCGCGAACGCCCACGCTGAGCAGGATCAGCTCCGCGGGGATGAATGCGCCATCGCCCAATTCCACTCCCTGCGGGCTGAAGGACTTGGCTTCCGCGCCGGTCATGATGGCGAAATGGTCGCCGCGGACACAGTTGCGCATATGCAGGGCCATATCGCAGTCGAGCAGCGGGAGAATTTGGGGCAGTTTCTCGATCACCGTAACATGCATGCCGCGGCGATGAAAGGCCTCGGCCATCTCCAGGCCGATAAACCCGCCACCAATGATGGCCGCTGTCCTCGGCTGCCGTTCGTCAAGGAACGCGATGATGCGATCCATGTCGGGAACGTCCCGGAGGGTAAAGACGTTGGGCAGGTCCGCGCCCGGAATCGGCGGCACAATGGGCCTCGCCCCCTGGCTCAGGATGAGCTTGTCATAGGGGAAATCCTCTTCAGAGCCGTCGCCGCGACGAACCCGGACCGTCTTGCCAGACCGGTCAATGGAGAGAACCTCGTGGTTCACATGGGCGCGGACGCGCGAGCGAACCCACATCTTTTCCGGTGTCATGATCAGGAGCTTTGAGCGGTCCTGGATGTCGCCAGCGATGTGATAGGGAAGGCCGCAATTGGCAAAGGAGATGTAGGGGCCGCGCTCGAAGAGGTCTATCTCAGCCGATTCATCCACGCGCCTGGCCCGGGCAGCGGCAGAAGCACCGCCCGCCACGCCGCCGACAATTACGATCCTGCGTGCAGTTTTCATTGATTACTCCGGATTGCAACAATGAGAGCAACTGTTCTGCCCCCGGTTCCAGGGCATCCTGGCCAGCATCAGCGCCATTCCGCACGTGCCGGTGATGCCGGCGAAAAGCAGTCCACTGCCGAAAAAGAGAGGCACGGCCGCGAACCATGGATTCACGGCGAGGGCCAGAATGGCGCCGGCGACCGAAAACGAGCCGACGACAATCTGAACCTGCCGCATGAGCGGGAGCACGTTGCGTGCGCCTCGGTGGACAGCAAATCCGGCGTTGATCCAGGCCTGCGTACCGCCTTCGACCAGAACGCAGTCGTCGCATCCGGCACGCTGGAACCGCTCGATGGCTTGCGCGGCTCGAGCCCCTGCCTGGCAAAAGACAAAGATGGGAGTCCCCGGCTCGTGCTGCGCGAGAAAGGCTTCGGCTTTGAGCTCGTTGAGCGGGATCAATGTTACGCCCGGCACATGCGCACTGACGTATTCTGGAGTCATGCGAACATCCAGCAGCTCATGGGGATTGCCGGCGCCGAGAAATGCCGAGAGCGCGGCGGGGGAAATGGATTTGGACTTGATCTCAGTCATGCTAATATGTGACTATATGATCATTTGGTGATATATGTCAACAGCGAAGACCACCCGAGATTTGACCGACGCCGAGCTGGAAAAGGTGGCGGGGCAATTCCGCCTGCTGGGCGAGCCCATGCGCCTGAAGATTCTGCAGGCGCTCTGTGCAAGACCGCTGACGGTCGGCCAGATTGTGGCCGCGACGGACGCGACGCAATCCAACGTCTCGAAGCATCTTTCGCTGATGTCATCAGCGGGGATCATCACGCGCCACAAGGACGGCCAATTCGTCTACTACGGAATGAGCAATCCGCTGACGCTAAAGCTTTGCGAACTGGTGCACAAGGAACTGCTGAACCAATCCTGAGCGCTGCTGGATGCAATCACTGCGGTGCTGTGGCGCGAAAAAGCAGATGCGTGCCAGAAATCGTCAATATCGGTTTTGTTATCAATACTTTACGATGGTCGGGGCGCTCGGATTTGAACCGAGGATCCTCTGCTCCCAAAACAGGTCAGGCCGCTTGTTGAAACCTGCTGCAATCTCGTGGTGTTAAGTTATTTTGATTGAGCTATTTAGAGCGCCAATGACCGCGCCCGCTGATTCTTGTGGTCTCTTGGTGCTTGGCCACAGCTACAAAATCGACTACAGTCGTCAAAACCCTGACGGGATTTCTTCGGCGGTTAAACGGAAAACACCGCTTGATTTTCTTGTGGCGCTCCTGCTGGATGCTCAACGCGCCTCGAAATCTCGAATCGGCGAAGCGATGGATGACGCTTCTGAATCATCATCGTGTGTCGATTGCCGCTATGGAATTCTTCACGGTGCCAACGCTCACTTTTGGAGTCCTCTGCTGCTTCTTCATCATTGCGCATGACCGGCGGCGCATCCTGCACTTCAATGTGACCAAACACCCGACGAGCGCTTGGGTGATTCAGCAACTGCGTGAAGCCTTCCCTTACGACTCCGCGCCCGGCTATCTGATCTTTGATCGCGGCTCGCAGTTCAATGAAGAAGTGATCGGCACGATCAAGGACTTCATTATCCAACCCAAGCGAACCAGCATCCGAAGTCCGTGGCAGAACGGCGTTGCGGAACGGCGGGTCGGCAGTTGCCGTCGAGACCTGCTCGATCATGTGATTGTTCTGAACAAGCAGCATCTGAAACACCTTATGAATGATGACATTCGCTACTACCACGAGGACCGGACTCATCTCGCGCTGGCAAAGGGAACGCCTGCCGGTCGTGAAGCCGCGAACCAGTCTGGCAGCGGAGGCCGGGTCATAGCAATGCCAAGGCTCGGCGGTCTGCATCATCGTGACAACCTTGCGGCCTGAGCCGCTCTTGATATAACGCTCTCGGAGTCGATGAAGAAGTGCGGGAGAATTGTGCCCGCCAATCCCTCGCAACTGGTTCTGCAATGTCCTCGTTACAATCCGAGTTCAACTGCCCCCTTCATTCGATTCGAAAATCCGTCGTTGGACCTCTTCCAGATTCACGAATCAGGCTCATCCCCTTCCAGATGGAGTTTTGGCGAGGGACAATATACAACTCAGATCTGAGTTTGAGCATTCGCGCCGGATTGGCGCTGCTGTTGGGAGAGCCGCCTGTAGATGACGAAAACTTCATGAAATACGTCGATGACCCTGAAGGGGTGTTCCCGTCAATCATTAGGAAGGCAGCTTGGGTTTCAAGCGATGATTGCTGCTGTGTTGTCCAGATGGCGGCCGCGACAGAGGACTTATCGACTTCGACTAACTGACGGTTGCCAAGAACCTGCCGCGGCTAATCGATTACAGGCTGAAGGGCCGACAGGTTCTCTTACGATCCAGAGTCGCCGAGTGCCGAAGCCGACCGGATACTGAAAGCTTGGTATCTCCCAGCTAAGTAAGTTTCCGACCATCTGTTGCGGCCGGTTGATTGCCAATTGCCTTCGTATGAGTCCCTTTGGGTGGTTGCTGGAAGTTGTCCGCCTGAAAGGCGGAGGCTCTTGACTTCGCGGCGGAATCTGAGAGACCGTCCATTGGCTCTTGAGTGGCCGTGTAACCTGCGGCCATGATCTCTGGTTGTCAGTGCACCAATGACGCGAGGGATCGACATCGAGAGCAGGTTCAGGCAGCGGAGAATCGAAGGAGCATTGACCGGCGATTGACAGCGGATAGGTGGCATACAGGTGACGTACGGGAAGACGGTCAGAATCCATGCTCTATGGAACGCGCACCGGCCGATGGGACGCGGACGCAAGCTTGGTATTTGTGAGCTCGCCCTACGGCGGTGCATCGCGTTTGCCCTGTTCATTGCACTATTCTCCTCGATTCGAGCGCACTCCCAAATCTCCCCGGGGCCGCTTGCGAGAGCCCACCAGAATCTGAACGGATCGGCGAACTGCATCAAGTGTCATGAGCTTTCAACAAAGTCGCCCACCTTTCGCTGTATCGAGTGTCATCGCGAGATCGCCGACGAACTGCAACTTCATCGAGGGCTTCATTTCACTTTTTCTCAGACAGGGTCGACCGGATCAACCTGTGTCAAGTGCCACTCCGATCACAACGGAGAGAACTTTGCCCTGACGCGTTGGGACCCGACTCCGAATGGATTTGACCACGCAAAGACGGGATTCACGCTCGATGGAAAGCACGCCAGCGTAGGTTGCCGGTCATGTCATAATGCGCAGCACATCACCCAGCCGGAGCGCTCCCTGCTGGGCTCCAAGGATTTGAATCACACCTGGCTCGGCCTCTCGCCCCGCTGTATAACGTGCCACGAAGACAAGCACCAGGGGCGGTTTGGAACAAATTGCACCCAGTGCCACTCGACCGCCAGTTGGAAAGCTACCAGGATCGACCAGCAGAACTTTGATCATTCGATGAGCCGCTTCAAGCTGACCGGGATGCACGTAAACACGCCTTGCCAGAAGTGCCATACTGTCGGCGCCGACGGCCAGCCGCGCTATGCGGGAATTCCGTTCTCAACCTGCTCAACCTGCCACACGGATCCTCACAAAGGCGAATTCAAGCAGGGATGCGAATCCTGCCACACCACCTCCACGTGGAAGAGGTCCACCTTCACCTCGACCTTCGACCACTCCAGGACGCACTTTCCGTTGCTGGGCAAGCATGTTGACGTGCCCTGCCTGACCTGCCACCAGGGCGGGGACTTCAAGACGCCGATCGCCCATAACACTTGTGTTGATTGCCACAAGCCCGATCCACATGGCGGCCAGTTTCTCAAGCGCGCCGACAGTGGCCGCTGCGAGAGTTGCCACACTGTGACAGGCTGGGCTCCGTCCACCTTTACAGTGGCGGATCACGCCAAGTCCGGCTTCCCGCTCGTATCACCCCACGCGAAGGCTAAGTGCGCCGGCTGCCATACTCCGGCCGGGAGAGGTACCCGCTACGAAATCAAATTTGCCCTGTGCGTGGACTGCCACAAAGACGAGCATGCCGGCCAGTTTATCAATGAACCCTGGCGCAACCGTTGTGAACAATGCCATACCGGGGCCACATTCAAGACCTCCAGCTACACGCTTGCCACGCACCAGAGTTCGAAGTTCCCGCTCATTGAATCGCACCGGGCGGTCGCCTGCAGCGAGTGCCACAAGCCGCCGATAGGCACAAGAGTCGTGTTGTATCACTTCAACCAGCTCAGCTGCACAAGTTGTCACGACGACGTGCACAGGGGCCAATTCGCAAAGCGCATGGCCGTTCGCTACGCCGGCGGCAAGATGCTCGGATGCCTGGCCTGTCACTCCACCAGGGAATGGAAGGACCTGACAAAGTTCGACCACACAACCACGGATTTTCCGCTCATCGGCTCGCATCGCGCCGTGGCATGCGCCGAGTGCCACAAGCCGCCGAACATGGAACTGACCATGACCCATGTTGACTTCGGCAATGCCAGCAAAGATTGCAGCGAGTGTCACCAGAACCCGCATGCAGGGCAGTTCGATACGAAGGCGAACGACTGCGCTGCCTGCCACAACAGCAACAGATGGAAGCCGTCCCTCTTCGATCACGAGAAGACGACGTTCTCCCTGAAAGGCGGACACCAGGATGTTGCCTGCTCCGCTTGCCACACCCTGAAGAAACCCGTGGATGGGAACCTCGTCCTCTTCTACAAGCCCACACCCACGGTCTGTTCCGATTGCCACGGAGGGTCCATACCAAAGGCCACTGCCAGTCCGGGAAAGGAGATGCGAGAAATGCAATTTGCTCTGGCTTCCAGCGCGTTTCCGTAGTTATGAGCTGAATCCATGCCCAGTCGTCTTCACTGGCTCACGGGCCGGGTTGTGTATTGCCGGACTTCGGTTGCTTGTCACGCAGCAACGGTACGTTTTGCTTCCGAACGGATGGAGAAGGTCATGAATATGAGACGCTGGCTCGTGGTCTTCGGCTTCGCGCTGCTTCCCTTGTTCGCCGGAATGGCTGCGCAGCAGTCAACGGAGAATCCGCAGAATGTAGGGGGGCCGCATGCCAAGGTCACAAATCCGCACGGACCCATCGCAATACCGTGTCAGAACTGCCACACGTACACAAGCTGGAGGCCGATTCGGGCAATCCCGGAGTTCAACCACGACACCACTGGATATCCTCTGCGTGGGATGCACGCGAAAGTTGACTGCTCGCAATGTCACACCAGCCTTGTCTTCAAGAATGTCAGCAAGGCTTGCGCGGATTGCCACGCCGATATTCACCGCCGCCAGTTCGGCGCCAAGTGCGAGAGCTGCCACACGGTCAAGGGCTGGCAGGTTTCCATCAAGGCCATTCAGGATCACCAGAACCGGTTTCCTCTGGTGGGCGCACATGCCCTGGTGGAGTGCGAAGAATGTCACAAGAACGCTGCAGCGGGTCAGTTCCAGGGACTTTCAACCGCTTGCTACTCCTGCCATCAGAAAGACTTCCTCACGCCGGTCATCGACCACGTCAGTGCGAATTTCCCAACCACCTGCCAGTCCTGCCACACCATGGACAGCTGGTTCGGAGCGTCGTTCGACCATCTGAAGTACACCGGCTTCGCTTTGACGGGAATGCACGCCACGCTCGCTTGCACCGCTTGCCATATCAACAATGTCTACAAGGGGACTCCCGCCACCTGCTACGCTTGCCACAGTACGCAGTACATCGCCGCCAGTAATCCAAGCCATGTGCAGCTTGCCCTCCCGCACGATTGCGGCGCCTGCCACTCCACATCGAATTGGTTGAATGCCTCGTTCGATCACGCTGTCTACGCGAACTACCCGCTCACAGGGATGCATGCCGCGCTCACCTGCGCACAGTGCCACATCAATAATGTCTACGTAGGCACGCCGACCGCGTGCTACGCGTGCCATAAGACCGACTATAACGGGACCACGAATCCCAAACATGCTTCCGCAGGCTTCCCCACAGACTGTTCGGTTTGCCATTCAACCAGCGGCTGGAGTCCCGCATCGTTCGATCACTCCAAGGGCCCATTTCCTTTGACGGGCGCCCACCTGGCCATTCCCTGCGCGCAATGCCACATAAATGGAAACTACGTCACGATTCCAACCACCTGCTATGCATGCCATCAATCTGCCTGGGCCGGAACCACCAATCCGAATCACGCCACCGCGGGCTTTCCGACCACCTGCGACACCTGCCACAACACCACCTCATGGGCCGGCGCCGTCTTCGATCACAACAAGACGCCATTCCCCCTCACTGGCGCGCACGCCACTGTCGCATGCACCTCGTGCCATATCAATAGTGTGTATGCAGGCACGCCCACCGATTGCTACTCCTGCCACAAAGCCCAATACACTGGCACAACAAACCCCAACCACATAACCGCTGGTTTCCCAACCACCTGCGCCACTTGTCACAACACCACCGCATGGACTGGCGCAACCTTCAACCACACCTGGTTCAACATGCAGCATGGTGGCGCCAACGGTGTCTGCGCAACCTGTCACACCAACTCCTCGAACTACGCCGTGTTCACCTGCACCAACTGTCACACTGCAGCGGCCACCAATCCCAGACACGATGGTGTCTCCGGATATGTCTACAACAGCGTGAACTGCTATGCCTGCCACAAGAATGGCGGCGGCGGGGGAGGAGTCTAGATGAAGCACCTGCTCTTGCTGTTGATCGTCATCGTGCCGCCCGTTTGCGCCGCGCAGCAGGCTGCCCCCGAACCCGATGCGCCCGCGCCGATTCGAAGCGAGTTCCATGTTCGCTACATCAGCGGCTCCAATGTCTATGTGGATGGCGGCCGCAATGCCGGCCTAGCCGAGGGAACAGAACTCGTGCTCAAACAGTATCCCGGCAAACGGGGCGAAGACGGAGAGGGTTCCGCTGTCGAGCCCGGAATCGTGGCCCATCTCACGGTTGTCTCCGTCGCGTCCAGCTCTGCGGTTTGCGAGATCGTTTCAACCACGCGCGCGCTCACGACCGGCGACGTGGTTTCGCTTCCGGAGAGGGAGGTGGAGAAGCTCGTCGAGAAGCACACCCTTGGAAATACCCGCATTTATCCGATGGTGGTGAGCTTCAGTGCCGGCGACCCGCTCGACGAAGAGGCGCGCGAAGCCGTGCCGCATCCGCCTCTTCCTGAAATCAACGAGGCGCGCGGCAGAATCGGCTTCGACATGAGCATGATTCGCGGCATGGGTCAGGGAGCAGCCACCTCCGCATCCTATGGAATGGTGTTCCGCGCCGATATATCGCGTATCTTCGGAACGCATTGGAACCTGAATGGGTACTGGCGCGGAAGCCTCCAATCCAGTTCCACACCATCGCTGCCAACTATGCAGGACCTCATCAACCGCACTTACCAAATGAGCTTGACGTACCTGAATCCGGCCTCCAAATGGACCGCAGGTATCGGTCGTCTTTACCTTCCCTGGGCGCCCAGCCTGGAAGTCATCGATGGCGGCTACGTGGGCAGAAATCTCTCCGCCAACAGCGTCGTCGAGATGTTCGGCGGTTCCACCCCGGATCCAACGGCCTGGAACTACAATCCCCATCGCCAGATCGGCGGCTTCTTTCTCAACACCCATGGTGGCAGCTTTGAGAGCTTCCGATACTCAACTACCGCTGGAGCCGGGGTCAACCTTCTCAGCTGGAACATCGACAGGCCCTTTGTCTTCACCGAGAACGACTTCTCGTTCAAGCGGCAGTTTTCTGTTTATCACTCCATGCAGATTGACAGCCCAACTGCGAACCCCTCCACGCCGCCTGTAAGTATGGGCATAGGTCAAAGCCTTCTTACCCTCCGCGTCCAGGCCCATCCCCGCGTCGCGCTCGATCTCACCCACACCTACTTTCGCGACGTACCCACATACGATGCTTCCCTGGTCGGCACCGGCCTGCTTGACCAGTACCTCTTTCAGGGCGTCAATGGCGGCGCGCGCGTTGAACTGCCGGAACACATTACCGGCTATTTCACCCTCGGAAACAGCAACACTTCAACCGATCCAAGGAACTCGCTGAATATGCTCTTCGGGGCAACCATGGCAGACATTTGGAGGACTGGATTACAAGCCGACGTTCACTACTCGAAATTCGACAGCGCGTTTGCCAGCGGCAACTATCGATCCATTACCATCTCCAGAGATTTGGGCGAACGCTTCCGCATGGATCTGCAGGGAGGCCGCGAGATTTACAACTCGTCACTGACCAGCAATCGGGGTTCGTATTTCGTCAACCTTCTCTTCGACGCAAATATCGGGTCCCGTTACTTCGTCCAGAGTGCCTTCACAACGCAAATGGGCGGAGCCCAGGATTACAACCAGTGGACCAGCACGTTCGGGTACCGCTTCGACAATCGCAGACCCACGAGGAGAGCCCCCAATGCGAATCAACCGTAGCTCATTCTGTATCTCGTTCGCACTGATTGCCCTTTCAGCAGCCCTGGGGCAGCCGCACCCGGCCCCGAACGTGACTGACCAGGCGCAACGCCATGTCGTCACCTATCTTGCCAAACTCGCGGACCTTCACTGTGCCGAGTCCGTCGTTCAGGAGAAGTTGGCCCCAAACGGCCGCCTCGAAGCCTCGGACCGCGCCCGCTACGACTACCTCGTCATGATAGACGGCAACGGAGACGACTTCCAGTTGAATGAGTCGCGCATTGAAGCTTCAGGCGCCAAACACAAGCCGCTGCCGTTTTTGGTTACAAATGGATTTTCAACGATGTTGCTTCTCTTTCATCCTTACTATCGCGACAGCTTTCTCTTTGAGCAGGAAGCTGAGGAGTTGGTCGATGGCAAGCCGGCCATTCCCGTGCGCTTCACTCAGATTGAAGGACGCCGCGCCCTGGTGGCACTCGCGCTGCGAGGACGCGAATATCCTCTCGTGTTGGCAGGAACGGTGTGGCTCGATAAACAATCGGGGCAGGTAGAGAAGATAGAAGCCGGCCTGCAGCGCGACATGAGCGATATCGGCCTCCGCTCCCTTAGCGTTCACGTCGAGTACAAGACCTTCGATCTGGGCAAAACTGCGGGAGACATGATTCTCCCGGCGGAGGCTGTCGTCGATGTCACCACTCCCCGCCAGCATTGGCGCAATACGCACACCTTTGACGGCTACAAGACCTTCTCGACGGAAGCTGAACAAGACCCGAATGTGAAGGTTCACGCAGACAAGCCGGGTACCGCCGGAAACTCCCTCGAACAACATCCCGATAAAAAGGAGAAGCCATGACGATGTCCCTGCTCCAAACCGTTGTACCAACAGGAACCGTCGCGCGCCGCGATCAGGAGCGTGGCCACCGCGTCCGCGTGGCGATCGCTGCGGCGATGTCGGCCCTTTTGCTCGCGGCGCTCGCCATCTATGGCGCCAACTACTATCTCCTCCCCATTGAGGAGCGGCCGTTCTCTGAGAAACACGCGCTGCTCAGGCCGAGCGGGACCATCGGCCTCAAACTGGGCATGCTCGGCACCATCCTTTTCTTCATCATCTTTCTCTATGCGCTGCGAAAAATCATTCCCTGGCTTGGACGCATGGGGAGCACAAGACACTGGATGGACTTTCATGTCATCGCCGGAGTCACCGCGCCTGCCCTCATTGCGTTTCACGCATCGTTCAAGTTCCAGGGAATCGCCGGCTTTGCTTTCTGGATCATGGTGGCGGTGGCCCTCAGTGGAATCATTGGCCGCTATCTCTACTCGAAGATTCCGAGGACGCTGACCGCCGCTGAGCTTTCCTTGAATGAGCTCGTAAGCACCGAAAAGGACCTCACCGACGCCCTGTCGGCGCAGTCCATCTATTCCGCCGACCAGCTCGGGCGGATTCTGTACGTACCGTCCGCCGAACACTTGCGCCGCATCGGGCCATTGCTCGCGCTAGGAGAAATGATCATGCTGGACCTCAGGCTTCCCTTGCAGGTTGCCTCACTGCGCCGGGCTTCTTCAACGATTGCCGGCAATCTGCGCTCGCTTGGCGGGCTTTTCTCCAGCGGCAATCTTGAAGTCGAAACCGTCGTTCAGCTAGTCCGCAAAAAGGCCTCGCTCTCCAGAAGGGTCATCTTTCTCGATCACACCCAGCGCGTCTTTCATCTTTGGCATGTCATTCATCGCCCCTTCAGCTACGCTTTTGCGGTGCTGGCCATCATGCACATTTTGGTCGTCATGGGCCTGGGCTTCATGACCGGGGGGACACAGTAGGGGATGGAGACTGTTTACACATGGTTGATCGCCGGAGCCATCCTGTCGTTCTTCTTCGTCCGGCATTGGCGGGATCACAAGAGGAAGGAGGCCCAGGCCCGCGATGCCGCCGAACGCGGCCCGCTGTTCTCTGAGGGACCGAGGGCGCAACACCCGCACATCCTCACCGACTCCTGCATCGGCTGCGGCGGCTGCGTAGCGGTCTGCCCCGAAGGCGACGTGCTGGCACTGGTCAGTGGCAAGGCGACTATTGTCAATGGCCACAAATGCATCGGCCATGCACTGTGCGCGGAGGAGTGCCCGGTCGGCGCCATCACCATGATCATGGCCAAACCATCCGCCAGCGCGGATCTGCCCGCCATGTCGCCGCAACACGAGACGAGCGTCGAGAACCTGTTTATCGCCGGCGAGCTTGGCGGATTGGCTCTCATCAAGAACGCTGTCAACCAGGGCAGAGACTGCGTGGACTCAATCGCCGTTCGGCTCGGCCCACTGCCTTCTACTCGTACCGATGAAGATCTTTTCGACATCGTCATTGTGGGCGCAGGGCCGGCGGGCATCAGCGCCTCATTGCGGGCCGCCGAGCGCGGCCTCAAGGCACTCACTCTCGAGCGCGAAGAGGTCGGAGGAACCGTCTCCAAGTATCCGCGCCAAAAACTCGTAATGACCAGCCCCGTCGAGTTTCCTCTCTATGGGAAGTTTCGCCAGACCCAGCTCTCAAAAGAGGAACTCCTGGCCTTCTGGGAGAAGGTGATGCAGCGTGCTGATCTCAACATTCTCACAGGCGAAGGTGTCGAGTCCGTCCGCAAGGAGGCGGACGGACTCTTCACAATCTCCACTGCTTGCGGCGTCTATCGCGCCCGCGCCGTAGTGCTCGCACTGGGGCGCGCCGGAACGCCGCGAAAGCTCGGGGTCGCGGGCGAGGAGTTCCCTCACGTTCTCTACAGGCTCATCGAGACCGATCATTACACACACAAGAACATCCTCGTTGTGGGGGGAGGAGACAGTGCCGTTGAGGCCGCGATGGGCTTGGCGCACCAGCCCGGAAATTGTGTCACCATCTCCTATCGCAAAAGCGAGTTTACTCGCCTCAAAGACCGCAATGCCAAGCGCCTCGAGGAGCATATCCGCACGGGCAAGATTGATGTGCGGCTCAACTCAATGCCAAAGGAGTTTCGCCGCGGAAGTGTTCTTATTCAGTCGGGAGAAGAGCTTCAGGAACTGCCGAATGACTTCGTGTGGATTTTTGCCGGCGGCTCTCCGCCATCCGAATTCCTCAAAGCCGCAGGCATCGCTTTCTGCGCCACGAATCCGCCAGAAGTCGTGAACCGTACCTGTGGCTCGCCAAGATAACGATCTGCCTTCAAATCAAAAAGGATGGAACGGACACGCGATTTGCCCTGGCGACCTATGATACCGACCTTAAGGTGCGCCCTTTTCCGGCGGTTGACGACCTTTCCTTTTCGCCTCTTTGCCAATTTCGAAGATGAACAGCTAGAGGATGAGCTCGTCGATTTATTGCTGCATGCTTGGCATGCTCCTTATCGCGAAGACCTGATGTCCCCTGGCGCTCGTTCCCTGGCAGCACCAAAAAGCGTCTGGGACCAAACGCCAAGAATCGGTTTACGGCATTTTCCTTCCAAAACGCCTCGCATAGGTTCCAACATCGCGCGCCAGGAAAGTTGCAAAGGCAGCCAGATCCCAATCGGGTCCCTATGTAGAGTCTCTTTGTAAGCCATTCATGCTAGGACACTTAAAAAGGCGGCTCCATCTGTCCCAAAACAGGTCATACCGTTTATTGAAGGCTGTTGAATTTGAGCGAAAATAACTGCTTTTGATTGATTACATTCGCGACTACCACGAGGACCGGACTCATCTCGCACTGGCAAAGAGAACGCCTGCCGGTCGTGAAGCTGCGAACAAGTCTGGCAGCGAGAACAGCACTTCTGGCCGAGGCGGCTTCTTCTTGAGAAAAGACCCGTTCGTCGCAAGCGCCTCTAGGTACAGCGACCACGTCTTGGCTCCCAACGCGCCATCGAAATCGTTAATGCCGCGCGCTCTCTGACGCATCCGCCCCATGGCCGATGCGGCGGATCGAATCCGTTTGTCTACTGGAGAGTTGTGGAAGCATGCTCGGGATGCCCTATGGCAAGAGCGAAGGAGTCCGATTGTTTAGAAGCGCATCATTTCAGCATGTCCCTTTTTGTGTCGCAATCATTCTTTCTGCTGGCTTGTGCCTCTGGGCGCAGTCCGGCCGAGGTGAAAGTCCGGCTTATTCCGATCCATCCGCGCCAGCCGTGGATGTGCATGAAAGCCCATCCCCGGTGGCCGCTGGCGGGAACATTGATCTCCAGGCCAGAAGCATTCTCGGCCAAATGACGCTCTCTGAAAAAGTCGGCCAACTGGTGGAGTACGCTGCCGGGAGCGCAACTGGGCCAGGGAAGAGGCATGACGATCTGGAGCAGCGTATCGCTCGCGGCGAGGTTGGATCCCTGATCAACCTGGCGGGCGCCGAAGAGACAAACCGGTATCAACGGATCGCGGTTGAAAAGTCGCGTCTGCATATTCCACTGCTGTTTGGCTTCGATGTGATTCACGGCGATCGAACGATCTTCCCTGTGCCGATAGGGTTAGCGGCGAGTTTCGATTCTGCGCTGGTTGAGGAAACTGCTCATGCCGCTGCGGTGGAATCGCGCATGGACGGTGTGCGCTGGGTCTTTTCGCCGATGGTGGACATTGCCCGGGATGCGCGATGGGGACGCATTGTCGAAACCTCGGGAGAGGATCCGTTCCTGAGCCAAGTCTTCGCGCGGGCCTACGTGAGGGGCTACCAGCGCGGCGGCCTTCGCGACCAGGATTCCGTAGCCGCCTGCGTGAAGCACTTCGCCGGTTATGGCGCGGCCACGGGCGGCCGCGACTATAACGCCGTAGACTCCTCGGAGCTTACGCTGCGGGATGTCTACCTGCCGCCGTATCGAGCCGCGATCGATGCGGGCGCAGAAACCGTCATGTCAGCCTTCAGCTCCGTGAACGGAGTGCCTGCTGCCGCAAACGCCTTTCTGCTCACAGAAGTCCTGCGGAAGGAGTGGGGCTTTGATGGATTTGTGGTGAGTGACTGGGGGGCAGTCCGGGAGTTGCTCGACCACCGGGTTGCAGCGGACGGCTACGCCGCCGCGTTGATGGCTCTCTCAGCCGGGTTGGACGTGGATATGGAAGGCGATATCTACGCCGCATATCTCGCAGATCTGGTAAAGAAAGGAGAGATTCCAGAAAATAGAATCGATGACGCCGTACTGCGGGTTCTGCGCGTCAAGCTGGCAATCGGACTCTTCCAGAGCCCTTACGCCAAGGAAGGCAACCCCTACGTTCTGACTCCGGAGCGGAGAACTCTTGCACGCAGAGCCGCCGAATCGAGTTTTGTGCTCCTCAAGAACAATGCCCTGCCCAGCGGCCGGCCCATTCTCCCTCTCAGACATCCCGGAAACATTGCACTGATCGGCCCATTCGCGGATTCAAAGAGCGTGATGCTCGGATCCTGGTCTGCAAACGGAAAGGCAAACGACGTAACCACACTGCGTGAGGCCCTCCTCGCCCGCATGGACAAGAAAGGCGGCAAGCTGGTCTACGAGAGAGGAACCGATATCTCCGGGAATTCCTCCGCCGGGATTGCAATGGCGGTCAAGGCCGCGAGCGACGCAGATGTAGTACTGCTGACACTGGGAGAAGACGGTGCGACAATGACCGGCGAAGCAACCTCCCGGGCGCACCTCGACCTGCCCGGAAACCAGCAGCAACTGCTTGAAGCTGTCGCTGAAACCGGCAAGCCCATCGTGCTCATTCTTTTCAGTGGACGCCCGCTGGCCATTCCGTGGGCCGGCAGCCACGTGCCTGCAATCCTTGAAGCATGGTTTCCCGGCATCGAGGCGGGGCCGGCTCTGGCCGATGTGCTGTTCGGCGATGTAAGTCCAAACGGAAAGCTCCCTGTGTCTTTTCCGCGCTCAGTTGGACAAGAACCGCTGAGTTACATGCAATTCCCAACCGGACGTCCATCGATCAATACCGACCTCTCCCACCCGCCAAGGACCGGCCCGGAGAAGGATGTCTCGCGTTACATCGATGAAGAGAATGCTCCGCTGTTTCCTTTCGGATGGGGCCTCACGTACACCGACTTCAGCTTCAGCATCCCCCTGCCAAACCGCGCTCGCTTGTCTCTAAGCGACCTGAAAGCGGGCAGAGCGATGGAAGATGCACCGCTGAAGATCGGATTCGATGTTCGCAACGAGGGCGGCACAGTCGCAACCGAGGCTGTACAAATGTATATCGGAAGGGGTTCAAGCAGCGTGGAGCAACCGATGCGCGAATTGAAGGGGTTCGCGCGCGTGACACTGGCTCCAGGCGAGCAGCGGCATTTGGAACTCCCCCTGGATTTCGATCAGCTTTCTTTTATCGACGCAAAGTTCGAACGAGTTGTCGAGCCAACTTCTATCGATGTTTGGATTGGAGACAGTTCACTGGCAGAGCAACATACATCGTTTCTCATCGAACAGTAGCTTCCCCTGCGAAGTCAGCCAATACGGGATCACTTCAGCAGTAACTCACCGGGGCGGGCTATCGTGCTCGATGGTTCGCACTGGCCCTGCCGCGGTCATTTGTGGGGCCGTTCACGCCTCATTTGCCAGCCTGGCGCTTACGGACGACGTAGAAAGCCCTGGATCTCAAGCCACTCGTCAAATAGGGCGATCCAGCCGGCGACCGGGCCGTGATTGCTTCCGCGCAGCCCGAAGCCGTGGCCCGTCTTTGCGTAGACGTGGAGTTCTGCGGAAACGCCCGCTTTCTTCAGAGCCAGGTACAACTCCGGAACACCCAATGCAATATCCTCGCGATCTGCTTCGCCGCAAGCGATGAATGCTGGCGGTGTGTCCTTCGACAGCTTCATATCCTGCGGAATGGCCGGGTAAAGCAGCGCCTGAAACGCCGGGCGAGAGGATTTGCGCTCAATCGCATCGGCCGCATCGGGACTGCCCGCGTCGTAGCGCGTGCTCGCCAGCGCGGCCAACTCTCCTCCGGCTGAGAATCCCATGACGCCAAGACGATTGGGGTCAACACCCCACTCCGCGGCTCGACTGCGTATCAGCCGAAGTGCGCGCTGCACGTCGTCAAGCTCGGCTCCCTCCACGGTGTAACTGGAGCCCTCCTCTTTCGCCAAGCGATACTTCAGCACAAAAGCCGCCACGCCGCGGCCGCTGAGCCATGCTGCGACCCTGTATCCTTCATGATCCATCCATAACTCACGGTGGCCGCCGCCGGGAATGACCAGCACCGCTGCGCCTGTCGCTATGTTCTTCGCGGGAAGATAAGGAAGGACCGACGGACGATGGATGCCGGAGATAATGTGTTCGCCATCGCTGAGGCGCACTGTCTCCGGCGCCGTCTTGCCCTCAAGGTAAGAGCGGCCATTCCGATAACGGCCCCGCATGGATTGGCTACGTGAAGTTCTCGCATACTGGACGGACGCTGTACGTCAACGGCCGGGGACTGATGAAGCTGAAAGGCCAGCGACGGGGAACGATGGGCGGGAATTATGTTGATATGAAAACCGGCGAATCTTTTTGGGTTTCCGGCGTAAAGAAGAACGGTGAAGACCGTCACTGGGCGGGATCGGGAAAAGTGCTGGTTGAGGCAACTGCGGTGCCGGAATACCTGAGGACTATCGGAGCCAAGACTCTCGACACGTCAAGATGTGAAGTGACAGACTCCATCCGCTCGACAGATATTGCGCGACTCACAAAGCTCGCAAATGCAAGTGGTAAAGGCTGGGTTGCGGGTTCTGACGACCCGTACTCGTTCAAGCGCAACGTGACCCTCTCAGTTCCCGATGGAGAGTAGAGCGGATTTCTCGATTGGACATGAGCGAGAACTTCATTGGCCGTGGATTACGTGTCTGAGGCCATAAGCAAGCAATTTGCCGTCTCCCGAGATGCGGTGAATCGAGACTGAAACAAACGGCCCCTGCTCAGAAGGATCGACGAGAATTCGTACTGCTCCTGTGGCGATATTCTGGACGCAGAGGCAAGCCTGCTCTCGGTCCTTTTTGCGGTGACGAAAGAAATAGGAGTTGCCTGCGATGGCCGGCTGATCGATGGCATCGATATTCAAATACTCGCTGATGCGGGATCGAAGAACATCGATGCCACGAATTCCACCGAAGTAGCGATCATGAGCATGTTTCTGCTCTTCAAGCCACTGCTGAGTTTCTGCTGAAGTCCGGTCTTCAAGCCAACGGTAGGGATCAACGACGGTTACGCCGTGGATTGCTTCAATCGCAGGTGCGGGTATCAAGTCTCTCAGAGGCATGGTGCCTCCTTGAGAGTGGCAGGCTGAGAGATGCGGTGCATAAGCCGCGCGAGGCTGCGAGCCTGGGCCTGAAAACAGGGATCATCCTGCACTGGAGACTGGAGCCAGTCTCCTTTCCCGTATAAGTAGGACGCAACGGCGAGCAGTGGTGCTATCTTCAATGCGATGCCAAGGGACGATTCTGCCATCCATCCTGACCACTGCTGCCTATACAGAATCCTGAGGCTTGGAATCCAGTCCGCAGCCAATTCGCTTCCACGACTGATATGTGCAATGAGGTGTTCGAAAGTCAAAAACGGATTGCCGATCCAGGCTTCGGCCCAATCGATGAAAGTACAACGCGCGCCGTCGAGTAGAATGTTGCCCGGGTTGATATCGCCGTGCATGAGAGAAGGTGGAACATCGCAACTCCGCATTTGACAGCAGGCGTCATCAAGTGCACCTCTCAGTGCCTGCAATTGTCCACGGTTCAGACGTTCGACCCGAACAGATGCCTGCTGTTGCATGGCAAGCGCGAGGTAGTCGACGAGTTCGTCGATGTGGGAGTGCAGTACTTGAATATCGTGCAGGAGGAATCCGACCTCCAGTAATCGTTGCGTGTGCAGAGTGCTTTCGATCTGAAGCGAGGCCAGAGCAACTACTGCTTGTTTGGCCGACCTCAAGGACAAGTTTCCACGAAGTGATGTGCCGGCTTCTTCTGTGACCCAGGCGTTCCAATCTCTGCGAGTTGCCAGAATCGGTGGCAGAAACTGAGGAAAATATCGTGCAAGGACACTCGTAGTGTGGAATTCGCACGTTTCTTTGCTGTCCGTTGCTTTGAGCCAGTAGCCAGTGCCTTGCCTCGTTCCAAACCGAACAAGAACGAATGGACCAGAACCGTTAAGCTGGCGAATGTCTTCATTGAAGGTGATGTCACGCTCAGGCAGGCTTCCGCGAATCCACTGTTTTGCTTCGTCGGCCCAGCCGATCCGAGAAAAATGTCCGATGTCCTCATTGCCGGTAGCGAGAATGGCGCCGAGTGCGCAGCGCTGATCGTCTACTACGGATCTTTGACTGACTTCTTCAAGTGGTACGGACGAAAAGCCAACGTTCGCATAGTTCCATGAGGCTGTTAGCACCTCGACCACTGCACACGGAAGTGTGGTGATGGACCCCGCGAGTATATCAAGGAGGATTGTCCTTACATTCCATTGTTTGTCGATCTGCTGGGTCAACTGTTCTGCAGGACGCTCCCAGAGAGGAATACTGACAATTGGAAGGTCGATTGAGCTGTGGTTTTTTATCCCGAGCAATTGCCTGGATCGCGGGAGAATCATTGCCAACCGGTATTCTGCGTGTTCGGTCATTGACATTACACCCATCCGCCTATGAAGCGGTTATGAGAGGTTGACCAGATGCTTTGCCTTCAACTGTTCCATAAACGCATCAATATCCATGGCTGCAACTGAAGTCTCGATCCCGGTATCCTGAACCAGTTCTCGAGTAATCGCGTCAATGGATAAGCCCCTTTGCAGGCGTTCCCAAACAAATGCTCCCGTGGAGTTAAGAGTCGTCATAGCGTTGTTCGGTATGTCGAGAATGACCGCACCATCGTGGTCAATGATCGAGTGGAGATGAGCCGGTATGGTGACCATGTTTGTGTCTCCAAAATTGGACTCTGCCCAAAGAGTCGGCAAGGCGAAGTTATCCTCACCGCTCAGTTCGCACCAGAGGCGTGTGCTGAAAGTTCATGCAAAGCGATCCAGATGGGAAGAGTGGATGGTTCTCAGATGAGCCGGGGAGTTCGCCATTTATGTAAATGGCCGCCGGTGTTTCCATGAGCACAAGCACTGTTCGTCCAACCGTGCGGTG
>Ga0302320_10001460_pt1 | contig 57002 bp, 51 predicted proteins | sample Bog_T0_3_FD_202130 | JGI IMG/M metagenome (GOLD analysis project Ga0302320, IMG submission 202130) | Peat permafrost microbial communities from Stordalen Mire near Abisko, Sweden - Bog_T0_3 | ecosystem: Environmental > Terrestrial > Soil > Wetlands > Peat | place: Sweden: Abisko, Stordalen Mire... | reverse complement strand
GCGCCACGAATGCCCGCGCGAGGTTCATTGCCGTGAAGGAGAAACAACTCGGACGCCCGCTGACGAAAACCGAGCGGAAACAGCTCACATTCACGACAAGCCAGATGGAACAGCTCCGCGCGCAGGCCCGCTACCGCGTGGCGGGTGCTGCCGTTTCGCAGGTCGGCCAGAAACTGGGTCAGCCGCTGGCACTCGACCAGGTGAAATTTGAGCGCGATTATGAAACGCGGCTGGCCATGCCTTACACCGTGGTTCCCAACGCCAACCCGGAGCAGGTCGCGCGGTTTGAGGAGCAAATCACCGGCGGCCTGGGCGCGGACGTGGATTTGCAACCCGTCCGCACCTATCCGCTTGGCACGACGGCGGCGCATCTGCTCGGCTATGTGCTGCGTGACGACAGTTCCAAGGAAGGCGACGACGCTTACTTCAATTACTACCTGCCGGATTACCGCGGCGCGACGGGAATTGAATGGGGGTTCGATTCATTGTTGCGTGGTCACGCCGGCGGCGAATCCGTGCTCGTCAACAATCTCGGCTATCGCCAGTCGGAAAATATCTGGAACCAGCCCGAACCGGGCCACAACGTCGTGCTGACGATTGACCTCGACATCCAGCGCGCGGCGGAGGAATCGCTGGCGGCGCACCAGGGCGCGGACGCTCGCGGCGCGGTTGTTGTCATGGACGTGCGGACTGGCGACGTGCTGGCGATGGTTTCGTCGCCCACGGTGGATCCAAATTATTATGTCGGCGGCATGACGGCGGAAGAATTCCAGAAGGAAACCGAGCGGTTGAACGACCCCAAACTGCTGGTGCAGCACAACCGCACGACCCAGGACAATTACGCGCCCGGCTCGATTTTCAAACCCATCGTCGGCTTGGCCGCGCTTGAAGACGGTTTGGATCCGTCCGTTTTCGTTGACAATCCGGGTTACATTTATGTCGGCCAGCGGCACATCACGGATTTGGCCGCACCGGGCCAATACAATTTCCAGCGCGCCATCATTCATTCCAGCAACAGTTATTTTATCACCGCCGGCCTCCGCGCGGGCATTGATAACATCATCCGCCTCGCGGAAAAATTTCATTTCGGCGACACTAACGGATTACCGACACGGCAGGAGACGCGTGGAAATCTGCCGACGTTGAGCCGCGTGCATTCCGGCTGGCGCGACGGTGACACGGCGAACGTTTCCATCGGGCAGGGCGAAATCGCCATCACACCGATGCAAATGGCCGTCGCGTATTCCGCGATTGCCAACGGTGGCACTGTTTTGTGGCCGCGCCTTGTCGAGCGGATTGAGCCGCAAGACCCGGCTTCGGGCGAAGTCGCGACGAATTTTCCGTCCGGCCTTGTGCGCGACAACCTCGGCGTGCATCCGCGCAGCCTGAAAATTCTTCACGACGCGATGCTGGCCGAAACCGAAGACCCGGAAGGCACGGGGCATCCGGCGGTAGTGCCCGGACTGCGGATTTGCGGCAAGACCGGCACGGCGCAAGTCGAGGACGCACACAATCGGGTGATTGACCATACAATGTGGTTCGCGTCGTTCGCGCCGTATGAAAATCCGAAATACGCCGTCGTCGTGATGGTCGAAAGCGGAATTTCCGGCGGCGTCACTTGCGCGCCGATTGCGCACGACATTTACGCGGAGATTTTGAAAAAAGAAAACGCGCCCGCGCCAAAAATCCTGGCGGAGGCCAATTGAAATGACCAACACCGCGCTCAACGAACGTCGAAAGCTCGACCGGCTGCAATTGGTTGCGCTGGCGGGGCTGATGTTGCTCGGCGCGGCGTTCGTCTTCAGCGCGACGATGACCAACGAATCGGCGGCGCTGCCGTGGTTCAGGCAGACCTGGATTCATCAAATCTTCTGGTATGCGCTCGGCGTCGGCGCGGGCGCGGCAATATGCCTGGTGGATTATCACACGCTGGCGCGCTGGTCGCTCGTGGCCTATTGGGCGACGATTTTCTTTCTGGTCATCGTGCTGGTGCCGCACATCGGCTCGATGCGGCTGGGTGCGCGGCGGTGGATTGACCTGGGCTTTTTCCAGTTCCAGCCGAGCGAGTTTGCGAAGTTGGCGTTCATACTTGCGGCGGCGCATTTTTTGAGCCGGCCGGCGGATGAATTGCGGCTGCCGGTGAATTTTTGGAAAGGCATCGGCTTGATGATGCTGCCATTTGCCTTGATTTTGAAGGAACCGGATTTGGGATCGGCGCTGGTGTTGTTGCCGACGGGGCTGGTGATGATGTTCGCCGCCGGCACGCCGAAACGGTATCTGCTGAAACTGGTGGGCGCGGTTGGACTGCTGGCCGCGTTGTTTCTGGCGGACGCGATTTTCCTGCCTCCGGGCTGGTGGCAGATTTCGATGCAGCCGTATCAGCGCGACCGGCTGCTGGTTTATTTTGACAGGGATTACACGGACTTCGCTCCGCCGCACGCCACTCCGGCGGAGTTGCAAAGCCTGCATCAACAGCAACTGGACGATGAATATAACGTCCGGCAAGCGTTGATCTCCGTCGGCTCCGGTGGGCTGACGGGCAAGGGCTGGCGGCAGGGAACCCAGAATGCTCTGGGCTATCTGCCGCGTGCGGTGGCGCACAACGACTTCATCTTCTCGGTGATCGCCGAGGAGGAAGGATTCGTTGGCAGCGTGACTGTGCTCACGTTGTATGCGGTGGTTCTCTTCACCGGATTGAGAATCGCCGGCCAGGCGCGCGACCGCCTGGGCAAGCTCGTGGCCGTGGGCGTTGTGACGCTCATCTTCAGCCACGTTTTCATAAACATCGGAATGAACATTCGCATCATGCCCGTGACGGGTGTGCCACTGCCGCTGCTATCGTATGGCGGATCTTCAGTGCTGTGCTCGTTGATCGCCGTGGGCTTGATGCAAAACGTCTACATTCATCGAAAAGGATACTGACCATGAGTAACAACAACTTTTCACGACGCCACCGCAGTATGCGGTTCCGCCCCAAGGGCGGCCTCGGCCACAATAACCCGCAGAAATCGGACAAGGAAGCCACGCAGGCACGCGCCGACGTTGTGAGCGAACAGGGCGGCAACGAGCGCGTTTTTGAAAAACGCCACAACAGTGAGATCGAACGCGCCGAAAACATCGCCGCCGGCTTGCCGCCCGAGGAAGCTGCCGCAGTGGCAACCGGTGCCGGGACGGAACGAAAGGATTTCCGTGAACCGCATCCTGAAATTTCCGCGCAGGCGGAGGAGAAAAAGGAATTCAAGCCGGTGGAAGTCAAGGAGCCGCCGAAGGGCATTTTGGATTCCATCAAAAATGTCGCGACGACACTCGTCAAAAAAGTCCAGCGCCTCATCCGACCGGAGAAGAAAATCCACAAGGAGGTCGTCATCAACGCCGAGACGCTCGAAACGCGCGTCGCCGTGCTCGAGGACGGCAAGCTGGAGGAATTCACCATTGAGCGCACGACGGAGGAACGCCTCGTCGGCAGCATCTTCAAAGGCAAAGTGCGGAATCTTCAGGACGATTTGAAAGCCGCGTTCGTGGACATCGGCTTCGAGAAGAACGCCTTCCTTCATTACTGGGACATCGTGCCCAATCAGTTCGATAGCGGCGTGGAAATCGTCGAGCGCCCCGTCGGTCGCGACCGCCGCCCGGCACGGCCCAAAATCACCCAGCGCGACATCCCACGCCTGTATCCGCCCGGCGCCGAAATCATCGTGCAGGTCACCAAAGGCCCGATCGGCACCAAAGGCCCGCGCGTCACGACCAACCTGGTTCTGCCCGGACGTTATCTCGTCCTGTTGCCGAACTCGGACCAATCCGGCATCTCGCGCAAGATTGAAAACCAGGAGGAACGCAAGCGTCTCAAGAAAATCCTCCGCGAACTGTCGATTCCCGACGGTATGGGCGTCATCATGCGCACGGCGGGCGAAGGCCAGCGCCGGCCCTACTTCATCCGCGACCTTGCGATCCTGCTCGAGGAATGGCGCGGCGTACAGGAACGCATCCAAAAGCAGCCGATGGCCACTTGCGTCTTTCAGGAGCCGGATTTGATCGAGCGCACCGTGCGCGATTTCCTCACCGAGGACGTCGAGCGCGTGGTGGTGGACAACCCCAAGGCCCACGACCGGATGCAGGAGTTGATGCTGAAAATCAAGGCCCGCTGGTCGGCGCACAAGGTCAAGCTATACCCCGACTCGCAGCCGATATTCGACCGCTTCAACGTCAGCAAACAATTGGAAAGCACCTTCTCGCGCCAGGTGCATCTAAAGGGCGGCGGCTACATCGTCATTGACGAGACCGAGGCGCTGGTGGCCATTGACGTGAACACTGGACGCCACAAGGGCGGCAAGGACCAGGAAGCCACCATCCTGAAGGTGAACCTCGAAGCCGCCGAGGAAATCTGCCGCCAGCTACGCCTCCGCAACATGGGCGGCCTCATCGTGCTCGACTTCATTGACATGAAAGGCGGGCGCGACCGCCAGTCGGTTTACAACCGGATGCGCGACGGCCTGCGCCGCGACAAGGCCAAGACCCACATCCTCCCCATCACCCAGCTCGGCCTCATGGAAATGACCCGCCAGCGCCACACCGAAAGTGTCCGCTCCGCCGTCTATGATGACTGCCCGTATTGCAAGGGGCGCGGCAAGGTGAAAAGCGCCATCACCATGAGCGTGGAAATCCAGCGCAAGCTCCAGGAAATCCTCAAGAAACGAACGCGCGACGAAACGGACTTCCAGCTGCGCATCGTCGTCAATCCCGTCGTGCTCGACCGGCTCCGCACCGAGGACGAGAAGCACCTCATTGAGATGGAGAAACGCTACTTCGGCAAGCTGTCCTTCCGTGCCGACACCGGCATGCACGCCGAACAGTTCAAGATTGTGAACGTCGAGAACAACGAGGAACTCGCCAGCGTCGGCTCCTGAAATAAATCTGAAAACACGAAATGCCCCACGGTTTTCCGTGGGGCATTTTCTTTGTAGCTAATGATTTTCTTTCGCGGCGATTATACCTGCTGCCGACCCATTGTGCAGGGCGGCAAATCGTGATAAACTCTCGTCCAATTCCCATGTCCTGTATGGATGGGAAGAAACTTAATCAACCTATGATTGAACCGACTTAGGGTGTGCTAACACTAAAGCGTAAGGCTTCAATAATGAAGGCGAAGACGATAAAGTCCCATCACCATGCGGCTATACTAAATAATGACCGCTTGGAAGTAGATGTCACGTTCATGATGCCTAACAGTGAGTAGACGTTGTGGTATTCAGCCTATCCTTTGCCGCGTTCAGTCTATACTGTTTCACGGTTTCGACCTTAAATCCATCCTCCCGTCTTGTCCGCATTTAATTTTCTTCCCATTCACCCACTCCTATCAAGTCATCAAAGGCGGCGGAGGGCGGGAGATTGGTGGTGTTTTTGCCCATTTTGCCCGTTCCCGGGCTAAACTCCTGTTTTCAGCCTGTTCCGACAATTTTGCTTTTGAATCCGGCCCAAAAAGCATCGGGCAAAACGATTCCGCCGGATTGCAAAATGGTTTCGCCCGACGGCCAAACGAATTTGCCGGACGATCCGCGTAGCCTGTAGTTTGGCTCTGCTGATCTTGGCAGATGTGATTAAAAAGCAAAGAGGCGCGAAGATGAATCTTCGCGCCTTTCGCTTGCCCCACAAATCTCTATGTGCCGTTGTCGCCGATGGCTTCGACGGGGCAGCCTTCCTTGGCTTCCTTGCATCGGGCCTCTTCCTCCGGGCTGACCGGCTGTTTATAGACGAAGGAGTAGCCGCCGTCGTCATTGCGCTTGAAGTTGTCCGGTGCGGTCTCGCGGCACAGGTCGCAGTCAATGCACTGGTTGTCCACGTAATATTTGCCCGCCACGCTCTCTGGATATTTGTTTGCAACGTCTGCCATAAAATGTCCGCATAATATGCCGGCCCCCGAGCGGAATGGCAAGCGCGGAATTAAGGCTGAAAGCTGAAGGCTAAATGCTGAAGCGTCCAATTTTGGGCTTTAGCCTTTAGCTTTCAGCCTTTAGGCTTCTCCTATGCAACGGGGTACTCTCCGCAAGACGAAAATCGTCGCCACGCTCGGTCCGGCCACGGATTCCGCCGAGATGATCGGCAAGCTCGTGGACGCGGGCGTGAATATCTTTCGCCTCAACATGTCGCATGCGCCGCATGACTGGGTGCGCCGCGTCGTCCCCGACATCCGCGCCGAGTCCGCCGCGCGCAAGAAATTCATCGGCATCATGATGGACACGCAAGGTCCCGCCATCCGGACCGGCGACATCGCCGTGCCGCTGGACTTGCAGCCCAGCCAGAAGTTCATTCTCACCGTCCGCGGCGAGCGCGACTTGGAGCAGCATTCCGTGGACGTGAATTACGAGAATTTCATCAACGACATCAATGTCGGCGACGTGGTGCTGATTGACAACGGCGCGATTGAGATGAAGGTGCTCGCCAAGGCCGGCAACAAGGTCGAGTGCGAGGTGCTCACCGAGGGCACGCTCGGCAGCCGCCGCCACATCAACCTGCCCGGCGTCAAGGTCAGTCTGCCCGCGCTCACGGCCAAGGATATCAAGGACGTGAAGCTCGGCCTCGAACTCGAAGTGGATTTCATCGCGCTCTCCTTCGTGCGCGAGGCGCGCGACTTGATGCAGCTCAAGGAATTGTTCGAGGCCGGCAAGATGCCGCCGCTCGTCATCGCCAAGATCGAGGACCAGCAGGCGGTGGCGAATTTGGAATCCATCGTGCGCGAAACCGACGCCGTGATGGTGGCGCGCGGCGATTTGGGCATTGAGATTCCCTACGAGGAACTGCCCATCGTCCAGCGCCGCATCGTCAAGACGTGTTTGAAGCATGGCAAGCCGGTCATCGTCGCCACGCACATGCTGGAGAGCATGATCGAGTCGCCCATGCCGACGCGCGCCGAGGTGACCGACGTGGCGAACGCGATTTACGAGGAGACGGACGCCATCATGTTGAGCGGCGAGACGACCGTCGGTAAATATCCGCTCAAGTGCATCGAGGTGTTTGACAAGATCGCCACGCGCATCGAGCGCAGCGGCAGCGCTCAATTCCATGACGCGGCGGAATTGACCAGCGCACGGCAGAAGCTCGTGAAGAGCGCCGTCGTGATGGCCAACGAACTCAAGGCGGCGGCGATTCTGGCCTTCACCCGGCACGGCCACATGGCCACTTACGCCTCATGGATGCGCCCGCGCTATTCGCCCGTCATCGCGCTGTGCGACAACGAGAAAACCGCCCGCCAACTGACCTTGAGCTGGGGCGTCACGCCGTTCGTCACGGAGTTCGATTTTATCGAGCCGCAGAATACGATTGAAACGGCGCTGAAAAACCTGGCTGACCAGGGCCGGTTGAACAAGGGCGAGACGGTCGTCATCATTGGCGCGATTTCCGTCGGCACCGAGATCGTGGATGCCATCCAGATGCGGACGGTGTGAGGAATCAGCGGCTGAATGTCTGCGCGGCCTCGTTGGCGAGATTCAAGACTGTGTTCGGGAACAAACCGATCCAGAACATGCCCCCGATGCAAATCCAGATGGTCAGCTTGGCCGGCGAGGAAAGCGCGATGGGCGACAAATCCGGCGTTTCCTTGCTCCAGTAAATGGCGCGGATGACTCCGAAATAGTAGTAGAGCGAAACCACCACGCCCGCCAGCGCCGTGAACACGAGACAATAATAACCGTGATTCCCGGTGACTTGTGCGGCTTCAACCACGGACTTCAGCAGCAGGAATTTCCCGAAGAAACCCGCCAGCGGCGGAATGCCAGCCAGCGATGCCATCGCTAGTGTCATCGTCGCGGCCAGCAGCGGCGAGCGCTGGTTCAGGCCGGCTAGCGCGGAGATGTCTTCCGCATCCGCCTGCCGCATCACGAGGCAGATCACGGTGAACGCCGCCAGCACGGTGAAGAGATAACCGGCGAGGTAATACATCACCGCCGCCTGCCCGTTCGCGCTCAATGCCGCCACGCCGAGTAGCAGATAACCAGCATGCGCGATGCTCGAATAACCGAGCAGGCGCTTGATGTTGCGCTGCGGAATCGCGCAGAGGTTGCCGTAAAGAATCGTGATACCGGAAATGACGATGAGCAAATCCGCCCAATGCGCCGTTACGCTAGGAACCGCTGTGAACAACACGCGCAGCAACAGGACAAATCCGGCGGCTTTTGAACCGATGGCCAGGAACGCCGTCGTTGGCGCAGGTGCGCCTTGATAAACATCCGGCGCCCAGATCTGGAATGGAAACGCCGCAATCTTGAACCCTAGCCCAACCATCACGAACAACACACCGAGCAGGAAGAGTTTATTGGCTTCAAACTGCGCCGCGACCGCCGCAAGGTCGGTGAAGTTCAGTTTGCCGGTTGTTCCCCAAATCAGCGCGATGCCAAACACCAGGAATGCTGACGACAACGCGCCGAGAATCAGGTATTTCACGCCTGCTTCGAGCGACCCCAGCCGGCTGCGCTGAAAACTGACGAGGACATAAAACGTGATGGTGATGAGTTCGATGGAAACGAACAGCATCGCAAAGTCGTTCGCCGACGCGGCGAACAACATTCCCGCCAGCGCGAAAACGATGAGCGAATAGTATTCGGAAATGCCGGCGGCGATGCGGTCGGAAAATTCCGCCGCCATGAACAACACCAGAATGGCGGCAACGATGAAGATACGCTTAAAAAATAGTGCGAGCCCATCTTCGACGAATTCGCCGTTGAACGACGTACCGAACACGCTGCAAATGCCATCGCCGCTCAAGCTGATGAGCAAAAGTCCGCCTAGTGCCGCAATCGCCGCGTAAGCCGCAAACTTCTTGCGCTCGGCAGGCATCCAGAAATCCGCCAGCATCAGAATCGTGCCGAGGGCGATTACGCACATTTCAAGCGTGATGGAGGAGGCGTTCATCAATTACTGGTTGAGGATTGCGGATTTGAGATTTCAGGGAGTACACGCGTCCCGCGTGCATCGGCTGGCGTCGCGCCGGCCAAAAGAGTCGAAGGCGCGACACCAACTACGGCTGCCGAGACGGCTGCGCTACCATTCGCCATCGCCACGATTTTTTGCGCGTCTGGCGTGATTTTTTCCGTGAGCAGACGCGGCCAGACGCCGAACACGAACAAGCTCGCCAGCAGCAGCGCGTAAGGCAGTTTGCGCCAGACATTCGACGCGTCTGAAATCGAGTTCCATTGTTCGGGCAGCGGCCCGTGCAAAATATTGCGCACGGCGCGGAGCATATAGAGCGCGCCAATCAGCAATGCACCCCAAAGCGCACAGCCGGTAACGAACGGGAATACTTTCCACGCGCCAAAGAATACCGTGACTTCGCCGACAAAGTTCGCGAAGCCCGGCAGACCGCAGCCGGCCATTGCCGCCATCAACAGCGCCGTGCCGATGAACGGCAGTTGGCGGCAAAGTCCGCCCAGCTTGCTCACTTCCAGCGTGCCGGTCTTTTGATAAATGTAGCCGCTCAACGCGAACGTCAGCGCCGCGAGGAAGCCATGCGCAATCATGATGAGCACCGCGCCGGTCACACCGATGAGGTTCAGGCTCGCGATGCCAAGGAAAATGAAGCCCATGTGCGCCACGCTGGAATTGCCGATGAGCAGGTTCAGATCTTTTTGCTTCATCGCCACCCAGCCGACATAAAGGATGTTGCCGAGGCAGAGCCACGCGAGAAAAGTCATCCAGCCATGGGCGGCCTGCGGCATCAGCGGCAGCGCGATGCGGATCAAACCGTAAAGACCGAACTTCTTCAGCACGCCGGCGTGGAGCATCGCAGTCGGTGACGGTGCGGCGCCGTAACCCAGGGGTGCCCACGAATGGAACGGCCAAAGCGAAACCAGGATACCGAAGCCGAACAGCAGCAGCGGGAAGATGAAATTCTGCGCGTTGATCGCTAGTGGATTCGCCTTGGCGTGTTCGATGATTTTCGGGATGTCGAACGTGTTCGCGCCGGATTGCAGGTAAAGCGCGATGAGGCCGATGAGTGCGATGAGCGCGCCGATGCTCAAATACAATGTGATCTGGAATGTCGCGTAATTCTTCCGCTCGCCGCGTCCCCAGACGCCGATCATGATGAACGTCGGCACCAGCGCGAGTTCGTGCAGGAAATAAAAGAAAAACAGGTCGAGCGATGCGAACGCGCCAAGGATGCCTCCGCTCATCACCAGCAGCAGGATGTAAAATTCCTTTTCGCGCGTCTGGATTTCCCATGAGCAAAGCGTGGCGGCGAAGGCGACGATTGCGCCCATCAAAATCAGGCCGACGTTCAAGCCGTCCACGCCGACGTGGTAGCTGATGCCAAGTGATTCGACCCACGGGATTTGCTGCTCGAACTGATAGCCATTCGCGCCGGGCACGAACTGGCAGAACATCTTCACCGCGAGCACCGCCGGGATGAGCGTGGCCAGCACCGCGATGGCGCGGATGATGACGCGATAATTGCGCGGCACGAGCATCAGCACCAGCGCCGCCAGCAGCGGCCAACCCAAAATGTAAGTCAGAATGGACATTTTATTTTCCCAAAACCAGATACAGCACCACCGCCACGCCGAGCACGAACAGGAAGGCGTAGGTCTGGAGGTTGCCGGTTTGCACGAGGCGCAGCGCGCGGCCGGTGAAATCCGTGCCGCCGCGAACCAGCCCGATGCAAAAGCCCTCCACGAACCAGCGGTCAATCACATCCATCACCGTCGCGATGAAATCGTGGGCGCGGATGAAGGTGGCCTCGTAAAGCTCGTCGAAGTAAAACTTGTTCTTCATCGCTGTTGCCAGGCCTCCGAGTTTGGCGGGCAGCGGATCCGAGGTGACATTTTTGTAAAGCGAGAAAGCCACGAAGATGCCAACTGCCGCAGCGGCGAGGCCGCAAAGCATCGGGCCGATGTTTTTCAGCGGCTCGGTGATTTGCTGCGCAACGGAAAGCGTTTCGTGTCCGGCAATGAACTGCGAACCGTAGCTGTTTGTGATGCCAATGAAACCGCCGATGGCGGCGAACAGCGCCAGCGCCAGCAGCGGCAGCGTCATCACCAGCGGCGATTCGTGCGCGCGCGAAGCGGCTTTGGATTTCTCCTGACCAAAGAAAACGACGAAGAACAATCGGAACGTGTAAAACGCCGTCAAAGCGGCGACGAAAACAGCGACACCAAACAGCAGATAATTTTTCTGTTCCAGCGCCTGTGCGAGAATGGAATCCTTCGAATAGAAGCCGCTGAACGGCGGGACGCCGCTCAAGGCCAGCGCGCCGATGAGGAACATCCAGAATGTGACGGGCATTTTCTTCCGCAGGTTACCCATTTGCCAGATGTCCTGCTCGTGATGCATCCCCAGGATGACCGAGCCGGCGCTCAAGAATAGCAGCGCCTTGAAAAAGGCGTGCGTTGTCAAATGGAACATCGCCGGCGTGGGGCCGTTCAAGCCGACGGCCATGACCATGTAGCCGAGTTGCGACAACGTTGAGTAGGCGATGATGCGTTTGATGTCATTTTGCTGGACGGCGATGAGCGCGGCGAGCAATGAGGTGAAACCGCCGATGTAGGCGATGACGTGCAGCGCGTCGGCGTTGAGCAAAAATAAAATGCGGCAGAGCATGTAAACGCCGGCGGCAACCATCGTCGCGGCGTGGATGAGGGCGCTGACCGGCGTCGGGCCTTCCATGGCGTCCGGCAGCCAGACATGCAGCGGGAATTGTGCGGACTTACCCATGGCGCCGCAGAAAACCAGCAGGCCGGCAACGGTGGCGATGGTTCCGAGTGCCATTGGATTGGCAACGAGTGCTGATTGAAGTTGCGTGAAATTCAGCGAGCCGAGTGCCGCCCACACAACCAGAATTCCCAGCAGGAAGCCAAAGTCGCCGAGGCGGTTGGTGAAGAAGGCCTTTTTCGCCGCGTCGGCCGCGCTGGGTTTTTCGAACCAGAACCCGATGAGCAGGTAGCTGGACACGCCGACGAGTTCCCAGAAGATGAACATCTCGATGAAATTATTGGCCAGCACGATGCCGAGCATCGAGAACGTGAACAGGCTCATGAATGCGAAGAAGCGCGCCTTGCTCCGGTCGTCGTCCATGTAACCGTAGGAATAAATGTGAATCGCGCCGCCGACGCCGGTGACGACGAACATCATCATCTCGCTCAAGCGGTCGAGCTTCAGGCCGAAATCAATGTTCAGGCCGCCGATGGACAGCCAGTTGATGGCAGGTTCGCCCGTGACCCAGCCGTTGGCCGCGATGAACGTGACGGTGGAAATGAAGCCGATGACAATCGCGCCGATGGAAATGAGCGCGCTCACGTTGCGATGCTTCAACGTGAACAGCGTGATGACCGCCGCTGAAAACAGCGGCAGGAACAAAATCAGCCATGGCAGATATTCGTATTTCATCCGTCAGAGTTTCATCGAGGTCAAATCTTCGACATGCGCGGTCTGGCGTTTGCGGTAGAGCGCGACGATGAGCGCCAGACCGACCGCCACTTCCGCCGCCGCCACGGTGATGATGAAGAACACCAGTACCTGGCCGTCGAGCTGGTTGTTGAATCGCGAAAAGGAAACCAGTGCGAGGTTCGCCGCATTGAGCATCAATTCCAGCGACATGTAAATCACCAGCAGATTGCGCCGCATGACGACGCCCAAAAGTCCAAGGGCGAACAACAGAAAACTCACGGTCAAATAATGTTCCAGGCCTACGTTCATATTTTCGACAATGATGATGGAGTATAGAGGATGGAGGATGGAAACGACGCGCGTGCGCCGCTATCTTCCATCTTCCAAATTCCATTTTCGTTTTTCATTTAAGGTCTTTTTTGCTCAATAAAATCACGCCGACCATCGCCACGAGCAGCAGCACGGAGACGACTTCAAAGGGCAGCACGTATTGCTTGAACAGCACCTGGCCGAGATCATTAGTTCCGCCTTCGAGTTGTGGCGCGGACAGATTCGCGCCCGGATTGGTCGTTCTCAATGCCTTCAGGGAAATCGCCGCGATGGCCCCAACCGAAACCAACCCGCCCACAAGTCCGAACATCTTGATTTTGCGCCGCTGTTCCTCCTTTAAATCGAGCAGCATGATGACGAATAGGAACAGCACGATGACAGCGCCGGCATAGACGATGATCTGGACTGCGGCGAGGAAGAAGGCGTGCAGCAGCACGAACAGTCCGGCCATCGAAATGATGGTTAGCACCAGGAACATCGCGCTCGTGACCGGGTTGCGGCTGAACGGATTGGCCACGACGAGCACGCCGCACAAAAGCGTCAGCGCAGCGAAGACGTAAAACAAAACGTCCATGACCGCGCCGCCGCTGATCAAATTATTGATGGCTTCCATTACTGATTAAACTTTCACCGGGAAATTATCCTGCGCTTTCGCTTCTTCCAGTTTGTGTTTCCACTTCTGGATGCCGCCGTGCGTGCCGCCAAGGGCGAGGAGTTTTTCCTTGTCGTAAATCATCTCTTCGCGGCTCTGGCCGGTGAGCGAATAGTCCTTCAACAGGAAAATCGCCTCTTCCGGGCAGACTTCCTGGCAGAAGCTGCAGAAGATGCAACGGAGCATGTTGATCTCGAATTCCGCCGGCATCTTTTCCGCGTTGGTGCGGTCAGCCTTGAGGCCGGTGTCGCCGGGCGGCGTGATACGAATGGCCTTAGGCGGGCAGACAAATTCGCAAAGCTGGCAGGAGACGCATTTTGTATTGCCTTCCTGATCCTTCACCAGATAGGGCGCGCCGCGGTAGTCCGTCGGCACGGCCCATTTTTGTTCCGGGTATTCCATCGTGACTTTCTTGCCCTGGAACAGTGTGCGGTAGGCGTGACGGAGCGTGACTTTTAATCCACCGGCAATTGCCGGCAGATAAAGCCGCTCCCAAAACGTCAACGGTTTTCGATTAACGATCATTTAACTTTTCATCCACAAAATCACCGCTGTTACCAGGATGTTCACCAACGCCAGCGGCAGGAACCGCCGCCAGCCCAAATCCATCAACTGGTCATACCGGAAACGCGGGAACATCCAGCGCACCCAGATGAACAGCACCATGAACAGCAGCATTTTCACCAGAAAAATCAGGATGTGCGCGAGGCCCGCGCCAAGTGTCGCCGCCGGATGGTCCAATCCCCAGAACGGCAGCGTCCAACCGCCGAAAAACAGCGTCACCATCATCGCCGACGAGGCGACCATGTTCGAGTATTCCGCGAGGAAAAATAGCGCGAATTTCATCGAGCTGTATTCGGTGTGATAGCCGCCCACCAGTTCGGTTTCCGCCTCCGGCAAATCGAACGGCAGCCGGTTCGTTTCCGCGAACGAGGCAATCAGGAAAATGATGAACGAAACCGGTGCGTAAAACACCATCCAGCCGTGCGCTGACTGCCAGCCGATGATTCGGCTCAAATTCAGGTTGCCCGCGATGAGCAGCACCGGAATCACCGACATGCCCATCGAAATTTCGTAGGAAATCATCTGCGCGCTCGAACGGATGCCACCGAACATCGGATATTTCGATTTTGCCGCATAGCCCGCCAGCACGATGCCATAAACGCCCAGCGACACGATGCCGAATGTGTAGAGGATGCCAACGTTCAAATCCGAAATGACCATTTGCTGATGGCCGATTTGTGAGCCAAACGGAATCACCGCGACGACCAGCATGGAAGGAATCACCGCGATGGCTGGTGCCAGAAAGAAATAAATCTTCCGCACGCCCGCCGGTGTGAAATCCTCCTTGAGCATGAATTTCAAGCCGTCCGCCAGCGGTTGGAAAATGCCGAGCCGGATCAAGGCCGGGCCGACGACCGGAATGTATTTGGCAAACGGCGGCGCGCAGCGGTTCGGCCCGACACGGTCCTGAATCCACGCCGAAATTTTGCGCTCGGCAAGCACCGCATAGGCCACCATGCCCTGTACCACGCCGATGACGATGGCGATTTTGACGAGACTGAAGATGACGAAATTCCAGTTCATTTTAGATTTTCACCGACACGCCGGTGTCGCCGAGGCTGGCCCACGTTAAACCGTTGAACGCCGGCACGTCCTTCGCCATTTCATTGAACAAACCTTCGATGGTCACAAAACCATTCTGGCCGGTGACGTTGTGAACGAGGTCATGCAAAAATTCCCATTCGGCGCGGGCATCGCCGGGCGCCTCGACGGCCTTCATGAATTTCTGGACGCGGCCCTTGGTGTTGGTGAACGAACCGCGCTTTTCCGCATGCGCACAGCCGGGCAAAACGAAATGCGCCAGCTTCGTTGTCGCATTCGGCAAAATATTGCTCACGATGAGCGTCTCCAGTTTGACAAGCAAATCTGCGCTGATGCCGTGCTTCGTCACGTCCTCGCCAAAAATAATCAACGTCTTGATTTTACCGCTCGATATGCCATTCGCGATCTGCGGCAGGTTCGTGCCGATTTCGGTGAAACAAATGCCGGTAAGCCGTGCGCCGTTCGTGTTCGGATTTTTGTCCGCGCTGACGAGTATCTTGTCGACTTCGCCAACGCGCGCGACGGAATCGCTGGCCGCGCCAAGCTTGGATTTTATTTTTGAAATCAGCCAGAGTTCCTCGTTCGTCTGCCGCGCCGAGGCGACAATCGCGACGGAACCCGCCGCCGCCTTTTTCAGCTTGTCGGAAATTTCATTGAGCGCCGCCGTCCAGGTTGTCTTTTGTCCGCGCACCATAACGTTTTTCAAGCGGTCTTCGCGGCCAATCCATTTGTAATTCAAGCGGCCGGCATCACACATCCACGGGCCATTGACAGCATCGTTGTCGCGCGGCGTGTAGCGCTGGATTTTTTCTTCGCGCGAACCGATGATGATATTGCATCCCGTCGCACAGCTCGTGCAGACACTCTTGGTCTCCTTAAGGAACCAGACACGCATCTTGAACCGGAAATCCTTCGATGTCAGCGCGCCGACGGGACAGATGTCCACCGTGTTCAGAGTGTAATTATTGTCGAATGGCGTATTCGGGAAAGTCGCAATCGTGTTATAGCTGCCGCGATTGATGATGCCCAGCGCATCGTCTCCGGCGACGTCGCGCGTGAAACGGATGCAACGCGTGCAAAGGACGCAGCGTTCCGCGTCGAGCATGATGCGCGGGCCAAGGTCAACGGCCTTGGGCTTGTGGACCTTCGGCTCGACAAAGCGGCTCGCGCTCTGGCCGTAGTCCACCGAGTATTCCTGCAACTTGCATTCACCGGCTTGGTCGCAAATCGGGCAGTCGAGTGGATGATTGATGAGCAGCGATTCCAAAACACCTTCGCGCATCTGCTTCACGCCGGGTGTCTTCGTGTAAATCTCCATCCCCGGCGAAATCGGCGTCGCGCAGGCGATTGCCGGACGCGGCGACTTCGCGATTTTTGGCGTGCCATCGGGATTTGAAATCGGCTTGCGGTCCGGACCTAGCGCGGGCGTGCCGAACTCGACAAGGCACATGCGGCAGTTGCCGGCGACGGGCAGTTGCGGATGCCAGCAATAATGCGGCACGTCGGTCCTGGCCAGTTCGCACGCCTGAATCATCGTGGTCGGAACCGGCTTGCCGGAAATCGGTTCAGGCATCGTCTTCGGCACTTCGATTTCGCGCCCGTCCACCTTCACCTTGATTTTTTCAATCGCGGTGGGCGCGGCCTTCGTTTCAGTTGTGGCAACAGTTGACATTGGAATCAGTGATGCGCGGCGGCCAATTGTTTTGGTTCAGCGGTCGCGACAGCTTCCTTCGCGCGGCGCGCTTCATCAGCAGCGCCTTTGGCGACAAATTCATCCTTGAATTTCGCCGCGAAACTTTGCACCGGCCAGGAACAGGCTTCGCCGAACGCGCAAATCGTGCGGCCGCCGGGGATGTTATCGGCGATTTTCACCAGATAATCGGCGTCGGTAGCGCGCCCCTCGCCGTGAGTGAGGCGGTGCAGTGTCTTGCTCATCCAGAGTGCGCCTTCGCGGCACGGCGTGCATTGGCCGCAGCTTTCATGCGCGTAAAATTCGGAAATATTCGCTAGCGCCTCGACGATGTCGGTCGAATCGTCCATCACGATGATCGCGCTCGAACCGCTCATCGAACCGGCGGCAGCCAGCGAATCGAAATCGTAAGGCAGATCAAGCATGTCGGTCTCGACTAAAACCTCCTTGCCCTCAGCATCTTTCTTCTTGAGCTTGAATTTCTCGCCAGCCTTGAAAACTTTCGCCGAAGATCCACCAGGGATGACCGCCTTCAATGAACGCCCGGGGCGCAGCCCCCCGCCGAATTTCGGGTCGTTGATGAGTTCGCCAATCGTCGCCTTGCCGGTTTCAATTTCGTAATAGCCGGGCTTCTTGACATGGCCGCTCAAGCTGACGATGCGCGTGCCGGTGTTGTTCGGCGTGCCGAGCTTGGCGAATTCCGCACCACCCATCGCGACGATATGTTTCACGTTGCAGAGCGTCTCGACGTTGTTGACGATGGTCGGGCACATCCACAGGCCAAGCACCGCCGGAAAATACGGTGGCTTGATGCGCGGATACGGCCGCTTGCCTTCGAGGGATTCGATAAGGCCGGTTTCCTCGCCGCAAATATAAGCGCCCGCGCCGCGATGCACGTGCATCTCCAAATCATAGCCGCTGCCGAGAATGTTTTTGCCGAGGAAATTCTTCGCGCGGGCCTCCTTGAGGGCCTCATTCAAAATCTTCGCGCCGTCAACCATTTCACCTCGGATATAGATGTAGGCGAGATGCACGTCGTTCACAAAGCACGAGATGATCATGCCCTCGATCAACTGGTGCGGATCTTTATACATGATCTGGCGATCCTTGAACGTGCCGGGTTCGGATTCGTCGGCGTTGCAAATCAGGTAAATCGGCTTGCCGCTCTTGCGGTCCACGAAGCTCCATTTCAGGCCGCAGGAAAAACCCGCGCCGCCCCGGCCGCGCAGGCCGGAAATTTTCACGTCCTCGCGGATTTGTTCCTGTGGCGACAGCTTCTTGCCGTCGGCCAAATCTTTCGGCGGCATGGTGAGCGCCTTTTTCAAGTCCGCATAGCCGCCGTGATGCAGATAGCATTCGATGTCCCGTGTGTATCCGGGTTCATCGGCGTGCTTCAAAATCAGTTTGTATTCTTGCGCCATAGCAACTTGACTCTTAAATAAAATTCTCTAGTCTAATCTCCCCCCGTCTTGCCCGATGGTGTAACGGTAGCACAGCAGACTCTGAATCTGTTTGTCATGGTTCAAATCCATGTCGGGCAGCCAGCTCATTTGCAATTCCCCGCGATTTCGTCCGCTTTTTTGTGCGAAACACCTTCGTAAAACGCGTCGTTGCACATCATCACCGGCGCGGTCCCGCAACTCGCGAGGCACTCCACGAATTCAACCGTGAACTTTCCGTCCTTCGTAGTCTGCGCACCGTGCGCGTGCGCGTCCAGGCCGAGCTTGTCGCAAAAATGTTGGTGCAGTTCATACGCGCCGCCGAGCGCGCAGCTCAAGGTCCGGCAAACCTTGATCTGATACTTGCCCATCGGCTCCTGCCGGAGCATCGGATAAAACGTCAGGATTTCAAAGACGTTGATCGGCTGGAGCTCCAGCTTTTTCGCCGTCCACTGAACCGCTTCCGACGAAATCCAGCCGAACTGTTCCTGGATCGCGTGCAGCACCATCAGCGACGCGGCGCGCTTCACCGGATAGTGCGAAATTAATTCGCTCACTTCCGCTTCGAGCTGGGGAGTGGCTTGAAAGCTCATCGGTCGCATTCCCCCATGACAAAATCAAGCGAACCCAGGATCGCCACGGTATCGCTGATGAGCGTGCCGACGAAAATTTTCGGGACGATGCTCAAGTTCACAAAACTGGGCGAGCGGATCTTCATCCGGTAGGGCGTGCCACCGCCTTTGCTGTGGATATAAAAGCCGAGCTCCCCCTTGGGGTTTTCATGGCCGAAATAAATCTCGCCGGGCGGGCAGTTCACGCCTTCGGTGACGAGCATGAATTGATGAATCAATTCCTCCATGCTGGACAAAACCTTCTGCTTCGAAGGCAGGGTGATTTTCCCATCAGCAACGTTGACCGGCTCGTTGGTCTTGTTCTCCGCGCCACCGGGGATTTTTTTGATGCATTGCTCCAGAATGCGCGTGCTCTGGCGCATTTCCTCCATTCGGACGAGATAACGGTCGTAGCAATCGCCGACCGAGCCGGTCGGAATGTCGAAATCCAAGTCCTTGTAGCAAAGATAGGGCTGTTTCTTGCGTAAATCCCATTCGACACCGCTGCCGCGCAGGTTCGGGCCGCTCAAACCGTAGTCAATCGCGTCCTCCTTCGAGATCACAGCAAGGTCGCGCACGCGATCCACCCAGATGCGATTGCGCGTGAGTAGCGTTTCAAATTCGTTGAGCGCAGGGATGAATTCGTCGCAGAATTTCTGGCATTGGGCCACCCAGCCCGGCGGCAAATCGCGCATCACGCCTCCGATGCGCGTGTAGCTGGTCGTGAGCCGCGCGCCGCTGATGGCCTCGGAAAGGTTGTAAATTTTTTCGCGTTCGGTGAAGCTCAACAGGAAAACCGTGACCGCGCCCATGTCCATCGCAAACGCGCCGAGACCGAGCAAGTGCGCCGAAATACGGGCCAATTCCGCGCACATCACGCGGATATATTGGCAGCGCGGCGGCAGCTTGTCGTGGATGCCGAGAAGTTTTTCCACCGCGAGCGCATAGGCGACGTTGTTCGCCAGCGGCGCGAGGTAATCCAGCCGGTCCGTGTAAGGGATGAACTGGGTGTAGGTCATGTTCTCGGCGATTTTTTCGTCGCCGCGATGCAGATAACCCACGTCCGGGTCGGCCTTGGTGATGATTTCGCCGTCCAGCTCAAGCACGATGCGCAGGACGCCGTGCGTGGCCGGATGCGATGGCCCCATGTTCAAGACCATTTTTTCGCCATGCATGTCCTGAAGCTCGTCCGCCGCCTGCGCTGACCGCGCGGCGGAATCACGAATTTCAATGTCTTGAACGGTGGCCATGAAAATTATTCTTCGGGATTGCGGATGCGCGGCTCGCGTGAAATCGCATCTTTGCCTCCGGCGACCGTCACAAACGGCCCGCCTTCCATAGGCGAAATCTTGGTAAACGCCACACCGGGCAGTTCGCTTGGCTTGCCCGCAAGAGGGAAATCCTTGCGCAACGGGAAATAAGGGTAGCCTTCCCACATCAAAATCCGGCGCAAATCGGGATGACCGCTGAAACGGATGCCCATCATGTCGTAGATTTCGCGCTCATGCCAGTTGGCCGTGCGCCAAATGGGCAAAACGCTCGGCAGCTCGGATTTTTCCTCGCTTACGTTGGTTTCTAGCCTGATTTCCACTACGTTATCGATAGCGCGCAAGTGATATACCACCGTCCAACGGGGATCTTCGCCGTAATTATCCAAACTGCTAATATCCACCAAATAGTTGAAACCCAACTCCATTTTGGCGAATTCGCATACTGTGTTGATTTGTTCCGCGTCAGTGAGTTTCACCGTAATTTCGCCGCGAAATTCCGCCGGTTCGGAGATTAAATCGCCGAACTTGACTTTGATTTTTTGGGCGGATTCGAGGGCAGACACGGCGATTTCAATGGTTTTGTAACGCTTTGACAGCCATAAGGTTTTCCAGAATCGGCTGGGTGCTGATTTTGGCCTGCAATTTCATCAGCGCGTCCAGCACGGCTTCGGGGCGCGGCGGGCAGCCGGAAATGTAAATATCCACTGGAATGATGTTGTCCACGCCTTGAAGCACAGCGTAGCTGCGATACATGCCGCCGGTGGAGGCGCAGGCGCCCATGGCGATCACCCATCTGGGTTCGGGCATCTGGTCGTAAATGCGCTTCACTGCGAACGCCATTTTATAAGTGACGGTGCCGGCAACAATCATGCAGTCGGCTTGCCGCGGCGAAAACCTCATGACCTCGGAGCCAAAGCGAGAAATATCGAACCGGCTGGCTCCCACCGCCATCAATTCGATGGCGCAGCAGGCCAGACCCATCGGCATCGGCCAGACGGAGTTTTTGCGAAACCAGTTCAGCGCGGCATCCACGCGGGTGACGACGACATCGCCCTCTATCTTCGAATTATAGCCGATTTCGGTTTCGGTTCGCATAAGCACAACGCGCCTAGAATGGAGCGCCACAGGAAGTTAATCGGCGTGGAAAACCGGGGCAAGTTGAATTTGTGATTTTTTTCACAAGAGGAACTTAATTCACCGGAATGTAACAAGGCAAACGCCCGGCGGCATGGTATTTAACACGCCGCTTCAACTTGCGCTTGTGACCGGCGGCGGCTTGTGTAGAATCAACAAACGCACTGGGCGTGAAATATGAAAACATTTGCGGAACTGAGTTTTCCGGGGCGGCTCATCGCCGTAGAGGGGCTTGATGGCTCCGGTAAGTCCACGCAGATTTATCTGCTCAAGCGCTGGCTCGAGGCCGAGGGCATCAAGGTTTATTTCAGCAGTTGGAACTCATCCGAGCTGGTGAAATCCGCCACGAGCAAGGGCAAGAAGCGCGAGTTACTCACGCCGACGACCTTCAGCCTCATTCACGCCACGGATTTTGCCGACCGCTACGAACGCCACCTGCTGCCGCTGCTACGCGCAGGCTACATCGTGTTATGCGACCGCTATGTTTTCACGGCATTCGCGCGCGACGTGACGCGCGGCTGCCCGCCGGATTGGGTGCGCGGTATTTACAGTTTTGCGGCGCAGCCCGACCTGACGTTCTTCTTCAAGGCGGATTTGGAGGTGTCGCTGAACCGGATTCTCGAAGGCCGGCCCAAGTTGAAATTCTTTGAGGCGGGCATGGATTTGCGGCTGTCGAATGATCCGTATGAAAGTTTCCGGATATTTCAGGGTCGGATTCTGGAGCAATACATGGCGATGAGCGCCGAATTCAATTTTATCGGCATGGATGCCAACCAGAACGTCGAGAAACAGCAGGCCATCCTTCGCAAGATTGTGGGCGAAAAGATTGACCTGTCAAAATTCAAACGCCGCAGTCCGCTGCCGCTGCCGCCAGCCTTCCCGCTGGATCTGGGCAAAGAAGCCGAGGAGGACATGGCCGCATGAAAACCGATTCCGCTCCTGTGAAGAAAAACCGCAAATTTTTTGGCCACGGCATTCAGCGCGTCAAATTGGAAGATCTCGCCGGCAAACTGATTGTGGTCGAAGGCGCGGACGGCTCTGGGCGTTCGACGCAGATCGCGCGGCTTGTGGACTGGCTGGAAACCTGCGGCCACGCCACGGTGCAAGTCGGCTTGAAACGCTCCTCGCTGGTCAGCTCCGAACTCGAAAAGGCGCAGGAGGGAAACATTTTGAGTCGGACAACCTTGAGCTTGTTCTACGCGACGGATTTTGCCGACCAGTTGGAAAACATTATTTTGCCCGCGCTCAAGGCGGGTTTCATCGTGCTGGCCGACCGCTACATTTACACGCTGATGGCGCGCGACATGGTGCGCGGCATGGACGAGGCGTGGCTGAAAAATATCTACGGCATCGCGCTGGAGCCGGACGCGGTGTTCTATCTCTCGCTGGAGCCGGAAGAATTGGTGCAGCGCAACCTCTCCAAAAGCGCGGCGCTCGACTATTGGGAAAGCGGCATGGATCTCGGCCTGTCGCGCGACATGTTTGACAGCTTTGTGAAATATCAGGCCGCGATGCAAGGCGCGTTCCGGCGCCTGCAAAAGACCTACGATTTTACCATCGTGGACGCCAACCGGTCGGTGGATTCCGTCACGAAGCAGTTGCGCAAGGAAATCCGTGCGTTGCTTGACGGCCAGTAAAATCAGGCGCCCGGCGCGTTCGTGGGGGCGACGGCAGGAACATTGGCCGGCGGTGCGTTGGTTGAATTGGGCGTGCGGCGCGGTGGGCGTTTCACCAACTCGTCAAATTGACTCCTCTGTTCCGGCGTAAGTTGCTCGCGGATTTCCAGCCGGGCGTCGAGGATAGTCTTGTGCATCAGGTTCTGGCCGTCGTTGATGATCTTTTGGACGGCGTCGTGCTGATCCGGCGTCAGGTGCAATTCGGCATCGAGCCGCTGCAAAAATTGTCGGCTCAGGATTTCCGGCTGGCGCGGCGGTTTGGAAGCCGCCTGGTTCTGGCCGTTGGTGGGTAAGGCGGAATTACTTGAAGCCGCCGGTGTCTCCGCACGGCGCGGGTTTCTGGGATGCGAACGATAAACGTGATTGACGAGCAGGCCGCCGGTCATCACACCCGCGCCATAAATCACGATTGTGGCCAGAATGACTTTCCAGTAATTCACGGAGCTTGTTCGCCCTGGTCAACGGAAGCCAGCAGCGTGTTCTCTAAATCCTGCGAGAGATCGGTGGAAGCCGTTGCGTTCGTCGGCGCGATCGTCGGGGTCAATAGCGACCACGCGCCGCACAGCAGCGCGACCGCCACGCACGACACCGCCGCACGCCAGAGTCCGCGCACCCACCCGTCCAGGTTTTGCGGTGCGACACGGGACGCGAGCAGCGCCGTTACACGCTTTTCAAAGGCATACGGCACATGGTCGCCCGGCACATTCGCGCGGGCGGCGGCGATCAGTTTTTTTTGCAGTTCAGCGAGATTCATACGCGCTCCTTTTTTTAGACGCGGCCCTGCCGCATGCGGTTACAGATACTTGTCCTTTGCCATTTTGGAAACAATTTTCCGCATCTCGCCACGCGCCCGGAAGGCGCGGACCTTCACCAGCGGCACCGACCAGCCGGTCAGCGCGGAAATTTCCTTCACCGAGCGGTCTTCGATTTCCAGCAGAGTGATGACCAGTCGCGCCTGCGGCGAAAGCCGCTCCAGCACGCGTCCGATGAGCATTTTTGCCGCGTCCGCGTTTTCACCCGCGGTTTCCGGCGCGGTGACGAATCGTTCCAGCCAGTCGCTTTCCGGCTCGCTCAAATCCGAAAACGACGACTCGCGGTTGCGCTGGTGGCCGCGCAAAAAATCGTAGCACGTCCGCACCGTCATCCGCATCAGCCAGTGCTCGAATGGCGCCTCGCTCCGGAAGCTTTTGAGCTTGTCGAATGCCTTGAGCCAGACTTCCTGCGCGATGTCCTCGACCTCGCTTTCGCGGCGCGCATAACGGCGGGCGGTCGCGAACACGCGTGGTGAGTATTTCTGAACCAACGGCTCGAAACTGGCGCTGTCGCCTTTGAGCACCGCGGTAATCAACTCCGCTTCGGTTCGTTCCATCGCTCGCGAGTCTGCCAGACTTTTCCCCGCGCCTAAAGCCAAAAGCCGCCGCGGCATCCTTATCGTGCGGCATCGGAGGCTTCAAAAGATGGGTTTTTCGCTCTCCCGCGCATCAAGGCCGTGTGACGCCCAGCGCTGTTTCCAGTTCGTGCGAGAATTGCGCAAAGGCCTCGGCAATCTTTTGCGGTTTATCCGACACACCGTTCAACATCCGCTCGGTGGACTCCGGCTTGTGACGGATGATTTCGACAGCGGCGGAGACCAGCGCGAGGTTGTTGTTCACGTCGTGGCGCAGGGTGGAGAGTTTTTTGTGCAATTCACCAATCTGTTCGACAGTGAGTGTGACGGGGTGATTGGGCAATGCCATAAGCAGATAATCGTTCAAGTCTTGACGAAATCAAGCGGTTTTGCCACGGGGATCAATCAGACCGGTTTATTCCACCGCCGAACCGAGCCGTAGGTCCGGCGCGAGATAATTGCGGACGTAATCTTTCACACCTTCTTCGAGCGACGTGACCTGCGCATGGTAACCGGCGGCGCGCAACCGCGAAATGTCCGCCTGCGTGAAGTATTGATACTTGTCGCGAATCGTTTCTGGCATTTCGATGAATTCGATTTTCGGCTTTTTGTCCAGTGCGGCAAAAACCGAATTCGCCAGGTCATTCCACGTTCGCGCCTTCCCGGAGCCGATGTTGAAAAGACCGCCGGCCCTTTTGTTTGCGGCCAGATGCAGCGTCATCGCCACGGCGTCCTTGACGTAGAGAAAATCGCGCTTCTGCTCGCCGTCGCGGAAATCCTTCCGGTAGCTCTTGAACAAGCGGATGACGTTTTCCTTTTGCACCTGCGCGAAACTTTTGTGGACGAGTGAGCGCATGTCGCCCTTGTGATCCTCGTTCGGGCCGAAGACATTGAAGTATTTCAGGCCGACAATTTTCTTCAGATATCCGGTACGGCGCGCATGTAAATCGAACAGATGCTTCGAGTAGCCATACATGTTGAGTGGGCGCAACGAGTCGAGCTTCACGTCGTCATCCTCCATGCCCGCCGAGCCATCACCGTAAGTCGCGGCGGACGACGCATAGACGAACCGGACTTTTTTCGCCAGCGACCAGTCGGCGAGGTCCCGTGTGAATTCAAAATTGTTGCGGAAGAGAAAACCCGCGTCGCGTTCAGTTGTGGACGAACACGCGCCCAAGTGCAGCACCAGGTCGAACTTTCCCAGCGCGCCCTTCTGCAACCGCGCCAGCAGCACATCCGCCTCGATGAATTCGGCAAAACGCAACGGCGCGAGATTGCGCCACTTCTCGTCAGTGCCGAGCCGGTCGCAAACAATGATGTCGTCGCAGCCACGGCGGTTCAGCGCCCAAATGAGTGCGCTGCCGATAAACCCTGCGCCGCCGGTGACGAGCACCCGCGCATCGGAAAAGTCATTGGGCTTCATAAACTGTGGCCAGCATGGCGTGAGCCGGGAACAAATTCAAGCGCGCCGGTGTGATTCCCAAACCACGGAGTCATTTTTACTGGTTGACGTGAACCACGGTCGCGGGCGGGAAACCATTGAAATACGTTGAGGAGGCGTGGCTGTAGGCGCCGATTTGTTCGCTGTAAAGCAGGTCGCCGAGATGGAGATTGTCAGGCAGGTTTTCCGCCATAGAAACCACGTCCAGTGCGTCACACGTCGGGCCAAACACCGAACAGATTTGCGTCGCGCCTTTCTTGAACGCCTTCAAGTGGTATTGGCAGTGGTCGAAAATCACGCCGGAGAAGGTGTGATAAACCCCGTCGTCAATGTAGTAGCAAAGTTTGCCGTCGCGCACCGCTTTGCCGATGATTTTAGAAACGGCAGTCGCGGCGGTCGCGCACATGAACCGGCCCGGTTCGGCAAGGATTTGGATGTCTTTCGGGAAGAGCCGTTCCAATTCGCGGTTGATGACCTTCGCCAATTCGCGGAACGGCTTGACGCTCGCGTCGTAGGGCGCAGGAAAACCGCCGCCGATGTCGAGCAGGTTCATCTTTTTGTAGCCACGGTCGCGCGCTTCCTTGAAAATGTTCGCGGACAGGTTGATGGCCTGGACGTAATTCTCAAAATTCGTCGTCTGGCTGCCAACGTGAAAGCTGATGCCTTCGACCGTCAAGCCTGTCCTGTCCGCCTCAAGAATCATGTCCACTGCTTCGCCGGGAGATGCGCCGAATTTTGAAGAAAGTTCCACCATCGCGCCGGTGTTCGGCACCTTCAAGCGCAGCGCCAGCCCCGCGTGGGGCGCGTATTTTTTGATTTTTTTTATCTCCTCGTAATTGTCGAAAGTCACCAGCGGCTTGTATTGATCGAGCTGTTTCAGCGTCTCGATGGCCTTGGTGGGGTTGGCGTAGATGATTTTGTCCCAAATCCAGTCCTGCCGCTCCTTCGCAGGCATGTGCTTGATGTTATCAAAGACATTTTCAAATTCAGGCATCGAGGCGACATCGAAACTCGCGCCCGCCTGATAAAGTGTGCGGACGATGGCTGGGTCGGAATTCGCCTTCACCGCATAGTAAGCCTGAATGCGCGGCAGGTATTTCCTGAACATCGAGTAGTTGGCGCGCAATTCGTCGTGGTCCACCACGAACAGTGGTGTGCCGTATTTCGCGGCCAGTTTTTTCAGGGCACTCTTGGTAACCATCCTAACCTCCGTTGTTGACGAGAAAATTCTTGAACTGCCACGGGTCGCTCAAATCCAGATCAGGTTTGTTGTAACCGTTGAACGCGTCCACGCGGTGCTTCAACGGTGTCCAGTCCGATGGCTTGGAAATCCATTTGCCGAGATACGGTTTAGAAATTTTCAGAATGTAATCGTGCGGCAAATCGTCCGGCACACAAACGCCCTTCTCGGGATTTTCAATCATCCACATAACGGCGGCAATGACCGAGATGGCCACCTGCATCGTCGTCGCGTTCTGGTGTGGCACGAGCCGGCGCGATTCGCCGATGCTCAAGTCGCTGCCGACCCACCACGAATTGTAACCGTGCCCCATCAGCAGCGCGCCAAGAATGTCTGCGCCGCTGGTGATTTCGTCGTTCAGGATGCGCGCCTTGGGCTGGAGCTGATAATTGTAACCGCGCAGTTCGTTCAGTGATGCGATGGCCACGTCCGCCGGGCAATACGCATAGTGAACCGTCGGACGATAAACCGCGTTGCCATTTTCCCAAACCGTCAGCCGATCGGAAATCGTGAACGCCTCGCCGTGCCGCACGACCATGCCTTGGATGCAATAATCCGGCACCCACGACGTGACCCAGGTGTTGATGCCCATCTGCGCGAGGCAAATCTGGTTGCGGGGGCCGTCGGCGTGCTCGAACGCCCGCGCCGGCAATTCCTTCTCGTGCGTGCCCCAGCCCATTTCAGATGTCGTCGTGCCTTCCTCGCGAAATCCTTCGACGCTCCATGTGTTGGTGAATTCATCCACCTGCTTCGGCTGGTTCGTAATCTGCGTGTCGCGTTCGCTGCAATGAATCACCTTCACGCCAAGCTTTTGCGCGAGGACGTTGAATTTCAGCTCCGCGATGAGCTGCCGGATTTCGTCGGCGGCTTTGCCGGTGATTTTCTTGTCCTTGATGGAGCGGTTGCCGATGTCAATCAAACCCTGCTTCGTGAAATGCGAAATCAAACCCGGGTTTGCGCCGTGTTCCAACACCGCCGTCGGGCCGGGTTTCGCCCACTTGCCAACCATCTGGCGCAGATTCATATGCCGCCAGTAGAGCGTCATCTTCTGCGGTTGCGCGCCCTTCGAGTTTTCATACGGGTCCCACAACTCCACCGACGTGTTGATGTAAAGCGCTCCGCGGTCGTGGCACCACTGGAGGAGTTCGCAGCAGTCAATGTTCCACGCGAGGTCAATCAGCACGTCACCGGCGGAAAGATATTTGCCGAGCAACGCGCCCATGTTGTCGCGCGTCACCCGCTTGCGCGCAAACTTCACGCCGCGCTTCAGCCATGGCGACAGGATGCCGCGCCGGTCCTCGAAATCCATGACCGTGATGTTTTTGGCCGGAGTCTTGAGATGCTTGACCAGGATTGGTAGCGCGCATTGCGCGACGGCGCCGTAACCGACGAACAGAATTTTGTTTTTGAATTCTAGCATGGTAAATTGTTTTGGGTCGGCACTTTGTCTGAAAAATTTTTGGGATACAAGGATTTATTCTGAAGTCGAAAGTCCCTTTTCCTCCTTGTATCTGAATTTCCCTCCCGGGGGTTCAAGGTGAGGGCGGAGGTTCAGCCATTGATTCCGGCAATCAATCTTCCGCGAACAAATAATCCAAATCCGTGGCGGTGAGGCTGCGGGCAAAGCCTTCCTCGCCCAGCACGTCGGCAATCGTCTGCGCCTTGCTCTGCTGCAGTTCCCAGATTTTCTCCTCGACGGTACCGGGCGCGATGAGGCGGTAGGCGTTCACGGTCTGGGTCTGGCCGATGCGGTGCGAGCGGTCTATGGCCTGTGCCTCCACCGCCGGGTTCCACCACGGGTCGTAAAGCACCACGTAGCTGGCGTTCGTCAGGTTCAGCCCGGTGCCCGCAGCGCGCAGGCTCAACAGGAACACGCCGGGCCGCGTGTCGGCCTGGAATTCGCTGACGACCGATTGCCGGTCCTTGGTCTGGCCGGTGAGCACGTGCGTGTGGATGTTCCGCGCCGCACAGTCCTTTTCGAGCAGTTCCAGCATCCGGACGAATTGGCTGAAGACGAGAACCTTCTGGCCGTCGGCCACCAGCGGGTCGAGCAGTTCAAACAGCGTGTCGGTCTTGCCGGAGGCGGTGTCGCTGCCGACGAGCGACGGGTGGCAGCAAATCTGGCGCAGGCGCGTGAGCGCGGCGAGCACGTGCATCTTGCTCATGTTGATGCCCTGCTGCTCGACCACTTTCATGACCTGGTCGCGGCTGCGGCGCAGCTCGGCCAGATACAATTTGCGCTGCTCGTCGCCGAGCGGGCAGTCGAGGCGCTCCTCGATGCGGTCGGGCAAATCCTTCGCGACGTGCTTCTTGAGCCGGCGCAGCAGGAGCGGGCGCAATTTGGCCGAAAGACGCTTGCGCGCGATGCGCTGGACGGACTCGGTTTTTTCGCCGCGCGTCGGCTGTTCCACCGGGGCGGTTTCATCGGGAATCGGCGCACGCGGTTCGTAGGTTTCGACAAACTGGTCCTGGTTGCCGAGGTAACCGGGCTGGATGAAATCCACAATGCTCCACAAATCGAGCAGGCGGTTTTCCAGCGGCGTGCCGGTGAGCGCCAGTCGGTGCTCGGACTTGACCTGCTTGACCGAGCGCGAGACCTGCGCGCCGGGATTCTTGATGAACTGCGCCTCGTCCAGAATCACCGCGCGGAAGGAGAATTTCTGCAATTCCTCCAGATCACGCCGGAGCAGCGCGTAATTGGTCACGATAATGTCGTTCTGGGGAATCTGTTTTCGCAAATTGTGCCGCGCCGCGCCGCTTTCGAGCACGAGCACCTTCAGGTCCGGCGTGAACCGTTCCGCCTCGCGCCGCCAGTTGTGCAGTACAGACGCCGGGCAGATGACAAGCGACGGCTTGTGATTTTTCTTGTTCTGCTCCTTGAGCCACGCCAGCCAGGCGAGTGTCTGGAGCGTTTTGCCGAGGCCCATGTCGTCGGCAAGAATGCCGCCGAGCCGGATTTGCGTAAGGTGGCAGAGGAAATCGAAGCCGTCCTTTTGATAGGGCCGCAGGTCGGCCTGCAAACCCCTAGGCAATTCGACGGACGGAACGCCCCTGAATTCCCGCACGCGCTCGCGCAATGCCTTGGCCTCAGGCGAATCGGAGAATCGCGATAACTCGCCTTCGTCCAGATGCGCGACGTGCTCCATGCCGACTTTTTGCGGCACGGCGATGAGACCCTCCACACCCATCTCGGCCATCGCCTCGTGCGCGCCCTGCACGGCGCTGATGTCAAGTTCCACCCAACCGGAGTTCGGCAATTTGACGAAGCGGCTGGTTGCGGCGGCAAGCCGTTCTAGATCCGCCTTGGAAAGTTTGAGCCCCTCCGCCTCCCATTCGGCGGAGACGGCCAGCCAGTCAATGCCACTGCCCTTGACGACCAGACGCGGCTTGAGCTGGCGCGGAGTGAGAAACAGCCGGTGAAACGCCGGGTTGCCGAGAAATTCCGCCTCCGTCGGCCGCCCAGCCCACGCGCCAGCCAACAAACCGAGGAAATTTTCATTCGCGTCGCCAATCCACAAGCCTGGCTCCTGCATGAACCAATCCAGCTTGCGCAGCCACTGAATCGCCGGGTCAAGGCGCTGGTCGTCGAGGATTTCCGGCTTGTCCCCGGGTTTGATGACGCGGTCATGTGGCGACCATTCGCTGCCGTTCCAAAACCAGGTGCTCCTATCGCGCGCGCTTTTTGCCAGCAACCGCAACCGCACCGTGTCATCGAGCAGCTCGAAGATGAACTGCGGCCCGGCCTGGTGCGTGACGCAAAGCTGCTCCCAGTTCACGCCGTGGTTTGCCTGTGTCTTGCGCAAATGCAGCAGGAGGCGGTGGCTTAAATTTCGGACGGGCACGGCGGGCTTGCGCGCCAGATATTTCAGCACCGGCGGCGGCGGCGGGTTGCGCAGCAGGTAAAATACACCGTTGACCAGCGCGAGCGGCGGCTGGCGGTTGAAAAATTTCGCGTCACCGATGGAATGGTTCTCGCCGCCGGGCAGCGTGAGACGGTGCGTGAATGAAAGCTCCTTGTCGCCGTTTTCGAGATGCGGCGTGAGCGAGGCAATCTGGCCGTGGAAGTTCAGCGGCTGGCCGCCGCATTCGAGGCGCGGCGTCTGGCCCCAGCGCGCAAGCCATTGGAGCAGTTCGGCGTCAGACAAAACCAAGGTGTCCGCGCCGTCGGGGCGGTGACGATGTGTGTCGGCAATCCACTGGATGAATTCCCAGTCGGCTGGCGGAAACAGTTCCTGCTCGTGCGTCGCCCGGACAACAAGGTCAATCATGTCGTGCAGCGTGCGCGCCTTCTCGCCGGTACGCGGACGCGACAAGAGGAATTGCACCGCAAGACGCTGGCGCGATGGCTCCTCCTCGTCCGGCTGGGTTTTGCAGACGACACGGAGCGTGGCGCGCGGCGTGTCGAGCAGCGGCAGCGCGGGTGGCGAGAGCCAGTTTTCCAATTCCTGGACGAGTTTGATTTCCTGCTCGGCCTCCTCGGCGCGGACAAAGCGGTCGAGGCTCGCGTGCGGCTGGAGTTCCGGCGGCACGGAACGCTTTGCGCGGAGGAACAAAAACGCCAGCTCCTCCAGGCGCGCCTTGCCCTGCACGTTCAGCAGACGCGGCCACCAGTTGATATCGGGAAAATCGCGGCGCGAGAGCGAAAGCTTTTCGAAATAATCCTCCAGCAGCAGCCACGAGCGCTGTGAATCGGGACAGGCCGCGAAGCTTTTCAAGATGTCGTCGCGTCCTGCGACCGTGGTCTTGGAATCGGAAAGCTCGCGGCGCAAATCGGCGAATGCGCCGTAAGTTTCCGACAGCACCTTGTGGTGCGCGTCGTATTTTGTCGTGCTTCCGCCGTGGCGGGCCGCTCCGTTTCCGTTCCTGGCTGAATTTTTCGGCATCTGAAATTATTTAGACTAGCATTTCGTCATAACCGGCAATCCCGGTCAATCAGAAAGCAAATATTTTTATGCACCCCCTGGAGGCGACCCGTTGACAGCCGCCTCGGAATTGATATATTTCCCGGCTTTTATGAACCGCAATCCGCATGTGGCCGTGGTCGGCGCGACCGGTGCCGTCGGCATCGAAATGATCAAAACGCTGGAAAAGCGCAATTTTCCGGTGGGCAAACTGACTTTGCTCGCCTCGGCGCGCTCGGTTGGCAAGAAGCTGAAGTTTCGCGGACAGGACATCGCCGTCACCGAACTGACGAAGGATTCGTTCAAGGGCATCGACATCGCACTGTTCAGCGCGGGCGGGAGCATCTCGAAGGAATTCGCACCCATCGCGGCCAAGGCTGGCTGCGTGGTCGTGGACAACTCCAGCGCATTCCGCATGGACGAAAGCGTCCCGCTCGTCATCCCGGAAATCAACGCCTCCGACGTGAAGTCGCACAAGGGAATCATCGCCAATCCGAATTGCACCACCGCCATCACGCTCATGGCGCTGTATCCGCTGCACAAGGCGTTCACCGTGAAACGTATTTTTGCCTCTAGTTACCAGGCTGTTTCCGGTACCGGCGCGAAGGCCATCGAGGAATTGAAGCGGCAGGTCGGCGAAATCGTTTCCAGCAAGCCGGTGACGAGGGAAGTTTATCCGCACCAAATCGCCTTCAACGTCCTGCCGCATGTGGATTCATTCCTCGCGACCGGCTACACGAAGGAAGAGATGAAGATGGAAAACGAAGGCAGGAAGATCATGCATCATCCCAGCTTTCGCGCCAGCGTGACCTGCGTGCGCGTGCCGGTCTATCGGTCGCACTCCATCGCCGTGAGCGCGGAGTTTGACAGGCCCGTGACTGTGGAAGCCGCGCGCGCCATTTTGAAAAAGGCGCCCGGCCTCGACGTTGTGGACGAGCCGGAGAACAAGAAATATCCCATGCCGCTGTTCACCTCCGAGAAGGACAATTGCGAAGTCGGCCGCCTCCGCAAGGATTGCGCACTGGACAACGGCCTATGCTTTTGGGTGAGCGGCGATCAGTTGCTCCGGGGTGCGGCGCTCAACGCCGTGCTGATCGCGGAAGAGTTGATCAAGTAATTTTTGTAGCAGCCGACGTGAGTCGGCTCAAATTGAATGATGGAGCGGACTCACGTCCGCTGCTACCGGATTAATTCGCAAATCAGCTTGGCGACTACCGGACGGCGCTGGGAAATCTCAAAGGCCGTTATCAAGTGCGTGGTCGCAGCTTCAGCTTGCGCAGCGTCCGGAGCATGAACACGGCAAAGCACGCCTGATTTTTCCGTGCGCTCACCGGGTTTGGTCATCCGGTCCACACCCACGTCGTAATTGATGGTGGATTCCTTCGTAAGCCGCCCGCCGCCGAGGTTGCGGATGACTTCGCCAATGATGCGCGCGTCGCATTTGGAAACCCAGCCGGATTTTCCTGATTTCAATTCGATGACTGCCGGAGCGGTTGAGTCGAGCGCGAGCTTTTGATTGAACGATTTTAAGTCCGCGCCTTGCGCGACAATCATTTCGTCCCACTTCGCGCGCGGTCTGCCGGAGTTTAGACAATTTTCCGCCAGCTTGCGCCCGGCAGCAATTGATTTTACCTCGCCTGTTTGAACCAGCAAATGCGAGGCCGAATCAATGACGAGCGTGCGTAGATCGCTGCAAAGCATGGCAGGCGAGACGCCTGCCCTACTTTCAAGGCATTGCACGCTTTCCTTCACTTCCAGCCAGTTGCCGGCGGCGCGACCGAGTGGTGTGTTCATGTCCGTCAAAATAGCACGGGTGTTCACGCCACACTTGTTGCCGAGCGCGACCATCGCCCTGGCGAGTTTGCTCGCTTCGGCTTTGGTTTGCATGAAGGCGGCGCTGCCGAATTTCACATCAAGGATGAGCGCATCCAGAGTTTCGGCGAGTTTTTTGGAAAGAATCGAGGCGGTGATGAGCGGGATGCTTGGCACAGTGCCGCTGGCATCGCGCAGGGCGTAGATCATTTTATCGGCGGGAACCATTGTGTCCGTCTGGCCGCAAATGACGCAGCCAACTTTCCGGACCTGCTCGACGATCTTTCCGGCGGGAAGCAGCGTTTTGAAGCCGGGAATGGAATCAAGCTTGTCGAGCGTGCCGCCGGTGATGCCGAGGCCGCGACCGGAAATCATCGGCACACGAAAGCCCAGGCACGCGAGCAGCGGCGCGAGCGGGAGCGAAACCTTGTCGCCAATGCCGCCGGTGGAATGTTTGTCAACCAACGGACGCTTATCTTTTGGAAATTTCAGCGCGTCGCCGGTATCGCGCATGGCGAGCGTGAGCGCGATGGTTTCGGCGGTGTCGAGTCCGCGAAAATAGATGGCCATGAGCATCGCGGCCATCTGGTAATCGGGAATGTTCCCGGCGGTGAATTCGTGGATGAATTCCCGAATCTGTTCAGCCGCGAGTGTCTTCCCTTCACGTTTTGCCTCGATGAGCGAAAGGAAATTCACAGGTCAGCCGGCAAACTTTTTCGCGGCGATGCTGGCGTTATGGCCGCCAAAGCCGAAGGAGTTGTTGATGATGGCGTTCACCTTTAGTTCGCGAGCGGTGTTGGGAACGTAATCCAGATCACATTCGGGGTCGGGCGTCTGATAATTGATGGTCGGCGGGACGATGCCGTGCTTGATGGCGAGCGCGCAGACGCTCATCTCCACCGCGCCCGCTGCGCCAAGCATGTGGCCGGTTGCACCCTTGGTGGAGCTCACGGCGATTTTTTTTGCGCGTTCGCCGAAAACGCGCTTAATAGCCAGCGTTTCGCAAACGTCGCCCTGCGGCGTGGAGGTGCCGTGGGCATTGATGTAATTCACATCCTCGATGGTCAAGCCGCCACTGCGCAGGGCCATTTTCATACAGCGCGCCGCACCCTCGCCATTTGGTGACGGGGCGGTGAGGTGGTAGGCGTCGGCAGTGTTGCCGTAACCTGCGATTTCGCAATAAATCTTCGCGCCACGCTTTTTGGCGTGTTCTAGTTCCTCCAGGACAATGACGCCGGCACCTTCGCCCATGACAAAGCCGTCGCGGTCCTTGTCGAAGGGGCGCGAGGAATGCTTGGGATCGTCATTGCGGGTGCTCATGGCTTTCATCGCGCAAAAACCGCCGATTCCGATTGGCACGACGGCGGCCTCGGCGCCACCGGCGAACATCATTTTTGCCTCACCCATCTTGATGGTGCGCCATGCCTCGCCGATGGCGTGGTTGGCGGTGGCGCAGGCGGAGCAGGTGGCGAAGTTCGGCCCGCGGAGATTCTGGTACATCGAGAACAGGCCGGAGGCCATATTGCTGATGAGCATCGGGATCATAAACGGCGAAATGCGGCCAGGGCCGCGTTCAAGCAGAACCTTGATCTGGGCGGCGGTGGTTTCGAGTCCGCCAATGCCGGAACCGATGATGACTCCGATTTCGTCTCGGTCCAGTTTATCGAGATCCGCGCCGGAATCCTTGAGCGCGGCCCATGCGGCATAGACACCGAATTGCGAATAGCGGTCCGTGCGGCGTATCTCCTTCGGCGACGGGAAGGCCGGAGCCGGATCAAAATTTTTCACCTGACCGGCGACCTGCGTGTCGAACGCCGCCGCATCGAATGCTGTGATGCGGTCAATGCCGCACTGGCCGGAGACCAAATTGTTCCAGAAGGTTTCCAGGTCTTGTCCGAGCGGCGTCACGACACCGAGGCCGGTGACGACGACACGGCGGCCTATGAGGTTGCTTGCCATAAAAAATCAAAAGAGGCAGCCCAGGCTGTTTTCAGCCAAGCTGCCCCGAAATGTTCAGTGCCGCAATTATTTTTGGTTCTCTTCGATGTATTTGGTCACGTCGCCGACGGTCAGGAGCTTTTCGGCCTGTTCGTCCGGCACCTCGATGCCAAATTCCTCCTCGAGCGCCATGATCAACTCGACGATGTCGAGCGAATCCGCGCCGAGATCCTCGACGAACTTGGCCTCGGGCGTCACCTGGTCGGGCTTCACGCCGAGCTGTTCAACAATGATGTCCTTTACACGTTGGTCTATTGGTTTGTCAGCCATAAATGTTAATTTTGAACTGTGTCTATGCCATGAATACCGAGACCGTCAAGTCTCGAATCAATTTTTTTTGAATCACTTTTGTTCCGTGTATTAAATCACATCACCATCCCGCCGTCCACCGTTAAAACCTGGCCTGTGACATAGCGCGCCGCAGGGCCGGCCAGAAATAGCGCCGCAGCCGCTATATCCTCCGCCGAACCGAAGATGCCGAGCGGAATCTGCTTCAAAATCATGTCGCGCAATTCAGGCTTCAGCTCTGACGTCATGTCCGTCTCGATGAAGCCCGGGGCTATGGCGTTGACCGTGATGCCACGCGACGCCAATTCCTTCGCCACTGATTGCGTGAACCCAATGAGGCCGGCTTTGCTTGCCGCGTAATTGCACTGGCCGGCATTGCCTATGAGTCCGATAACCGAGGAAACATTGATGATACGACCGGAACGCTGCCGGGCAAATGTTCGCGAAAAAGCCTTCGTGAAAAAGAACGCGCCCTTCAGATTGGTGTTCAGCACGGTGTCCCAATCTTCATCGCTCATACGCATCAACAACCCGTCGCGCGTCACACCGGCGTTGTTTACGAGAATGTCCACCTTACCGCAATCGGCCAGAATTTTTTCGGCGGCGGTGCTGACAGCGACGGAATCCGCCACATCCACGGCGAACGCCCAAGCTTTGCGTCCCAGCGCGCTAATTTCATTGGCGACCTTTTCAGAATTTTCCTGTGTACGGGAAACGCAAACCACGTCCGCACCTTCACTGGCAAATTTCAATGCGATAGCGCGGCCAATTCCCCGGCCCGCACCGGTAACGACGGCTATTTGATTGGCAAGCTGGCTCATAGGCTTTGAATTTTCAGATAGAATCAACAAAATGGACAGGATTTTTTACGCCAGCGCTTTCAGCGTAATTTCCAAACTGCCGGTGTCCGCAACGTTGAGCATTTGCGCTGATTTATCAATGCGCTTCATAAAACCACTCAAGGCTGTTCCGGGGCCGAGTTCGATGAACCGGGTGAATCCTTGCGCCAGCAGCCCGCACATGGATTTTTCCCACAGCACCGACGACGTGACCTGCCCAACCAGTCGTGCGGCGATATCCGCCGGGGCGCCGTGCGCCTGTGCTGTCACGTTTGAAATCACCGGCACGGCTGGCGACGCGATTTGAATTTTTGTGAGTTCCGCCTGTAACTTTGGCTGCGCGCCCGCCATTAACGGCGAGTGATACGCGCCCGCGACTGGTAGCGGAATTGCACGTTTCGCGCCTTTGGCTTTTGCAAGTTCGCACGCCTTCGCAATTTTTCCCATCTCACCGGAAATCACAAGCTGGCCAGGGCAATTTAGATTCGCCAGCACCACGCCAGCCTCCGCACAGACTTCACGCGTCGTCGCTTCTTCCAAACCAATGATTGCCGCCATGCCGCCGCGCGTCGTGTCGCAGGCTTCTTGCATGAATTTCCCGCGCTGCCGGACGACGCACAGTCCGTCCTCGAAACTCATCGCCCCCGCCGCCGTCAGCGCCGTGAATTCGCCGAGCGAAAGTCCTGCAGTGGCTTCATATTTCAGGTTCGGAACTTTCTCTTTGAGCAATTCGAAACAGACCCAACTGACGAGGAAAATTCCCGGCTGCGCGTTTTCGGTGTTGGTCAGTTCATCATCCGGACCGTTAAAACAAATTGCGGCGAGGTCGTAACCGAGCGCGGCATTGGCACGGTCGAACCATGCCTTGGCGGACGGAAATTTTTCGGCGAGGTCTTTTCCCATGCCGACAACTTGAGCACCTTGCCCGGCGAACAGGAGTGCGGTTTTTCTCATAGAAAGCAAATACTAAACACGAATTTGGGCCGGGGCGAAAGCAGAGAATTTACTGCTGGTGCTGGTAGGTTCCCATCAGCCGGCCTTCGCCGAGGACGTGGCCGTCCATCACCTTGAGTAAATTCGCCTTGGTCGCTCCGGGTGCGAGGCCGGTCATGGTGTCCAGCGCGTAGAGTTTGAAACAGTAGCGGTGGGCTTTGCCGGGCGGCGGCGCGGGCCCGTTGTAGCCGTTTTTACTAAAATCGTTCAATCCCTGCTTCGCGCCGTTCCGCAATTGCGCCACTTTGAGCGTATCCTCGTCCAGCGTGGTCACGGTCGCCGGCAAATCGTAAATCACCCAATGTGTCCAATCGCCGGCCGGCGCGTCGGGATCATCGGCGATGAGCACGAAACTTTTCGTGCCGTTGGGCGCGTTCACCCAAGTGAACGGCGGCGAGATGTCGAGGGCGTCGGCGGTGTATTTGACGGGAATTGGCTGGCCGTCAGCGAAGGCGGCGCTGGTGAGCCGGATTTTCACAACATGTCCGGTGGCAGATTTGGGTTCCTGCGAGCAACCGGCGGTGATGAGACCAGCCAGCAACAGTGCGGTGAAAATCATCTTCATTTGCGCGCTCATGTCTTGGTTTTACCACGCCAGGAGGGAACAGACACGCAAATTTGGCAATATGCTCAATTCCCCTCTGGGAGGGACGAGTTCATTGAGTCTCAAATTCATTTCGAGGACTCGTGGAACTCGTCCCTCCGGAATTATGCGCGAGGATGGAATTTCCGGTGGATGTCCCGCAGCCGGTTGCCGGTGACGTGGGTATAAATCTCCGTCGTGCTGATGTTTGCGTGGCCGAGTAATTCCTGGATGACACGCAAATCCGCGCCGTGCTCCAGCAAGTGCGTCGCAAAACTATGCCGCAGCATGTGCGGCGTCATATTCCTCTCAACTCCGGCCCGACGAACGCGATTCTTGATGTGCAGCCAAAGCGTCACGGAAGCGAACGGCGTGCCGCGTTTGGTCAGAAAAATATTCGCCGGTGATTTGGGTGAGACGAGTTTTGGCCGTCCGGCCTCAATGAAACGATTCAACGCCCCCACCGCCTTTTTTCCCACTGGCACGACGCGCTCCTTGTTTCCTTTGCCGATGACGTTGATGAATCCAGCATCGAGATGAAGTTGTTCCAGCCGGAGGTTTTTCAATTCGGACAAGCGCAAGCCGGAGGCGTAGGCGAGCTCGAGAATCGCCTGGTCGCACAAACTTTCCGGCGTTTCAGGATTTTCGGGCGTGAGCAGCTTTGAGATTTCCTCGTTGCTCAACGCCTTTGGAAGGCGTTTCCACCGGCGGGGCAACGAGAGATTTTCAGCGACGTTCACCGGAAGCATTTTTTCATTCTCGGCGAAACGGTAAAACGCCCGAAGCGCGGCGATTTCGAGATAAACACTCTCGCTGCTCAAACGTTTGACGGACTCCTTTGGCTCGTCGGCGAGAGGTCGGGCGCGTTCGTGTTGCAGGAACGCCATGAGATGTTTCAACCCGACCGATTTCCAGTCCGCGAGATTCTGAGTCGCCGCCCACGCGGTGAATTTGCCGAGGAGCGCGGCGTAGGTTTTCGCCGTATTGTCCGACTGCCCGCGTTCATGACGCAGGTATTGCAGAAAATCCTCAACGAGCGTTTGCATCAGGAAAATAGCGAACGTTTCACGCTGGAATTTAGCCAAAAAGCCGCGAAGGTACGATGAAATTCCAAACTATTGCTTCGCCGGATTGACCGTGAATTCGACGAACCGGCTTTTGTGAAGCGCCATCGTAATGTTCAGCGTCTTGGCATTGCGAATATTCGGAAATTGAGAGATGTAATTTCCCCCGCCGCCGTTCGGTCCCCAACTCTGGAGTTGGCGTCCCTGCTCATCCGTCGCGACGATCGATAGGCGATATCCCTCCGGCACATCAGGATTGGTCATGACGCGGACACCGCCCTGCCGCTCTCCGTTTCCAAAATTCTGATCGGTGATCTGGATTGCTGGAAACAATTTCAATTGAATGCCGCTGAGCGTTGTTTCGGCGAAGGCTGCCTTCGTCCCGCTGTTGCGCCCGCTGTAGTTCCACAAATCCTGCTGGCTTCCCGGATTCACCGGAACATTTTGAACCGTCCACACTTCGTCGTCATTGAAGCCGGACGTGCGCGACATTTCCACATGCAGCTTCCATGGCGTTTGGTTCGGCCAAAGCCCCCATTGATAAGTCATTGTCGCGTCACCATTGTCGTCACGCCCGTTGCTCCAACTGTTGTTCTCGATGCTGTTTCCGCTGGCATCGGAAGTGGTGATGCGCACCGGCTGCCAATTGGTCACGATGATTCCTTTTTGTTCGGTGTGAAACGCCGCAAGAACAGCCCTGCTCATCGGATCCTGTTGCGACACGCCGTCGCCCCGGTTGAATGACGCGTCATCAACCAAGCGTGTCAATGTGACGTTCAGATCACCGTCGGATTGCGCGTCTGGCAAGGGGTCAGGCGCCCATTTTGCGAACGATTTATCGCGCGCCGGATTGGAAACAAAGAATTGCTCTTTCGACACGCGCTGGCCGTTGTTGCCCCAAGACATGACCCTCAGAATCATTTTACTGTCCCAGCGCGGAAACGCATCGAGCATGAAGCCTTGAATATCCACGCCGCTTTTGATTTGCGATTGATTTCTCGCGAATGTGCTGACGCAGGCTGTGTTTGCCTTGTCATAAACCATCAACTCATAATTCGGATACTGGTTCGGCTTGTGCTCCGCCTCAATCCAGACAACCACCGTGTCGTTGGTGCTATCAAACCGCGTGCCACCGTTTCTGGCACGTCCACCGGCAATCTTAATCTTCGGAGCAACATGATGCTTGCCGTAAGTAACACCAAGCAGCGTCAATTTTGTACCATTGCTCAACGTGATGACCTGCGGTTTGTGGAACCAAAGAAATGCGTCAACGGCAATGCCGACGATCACAGCCGAAACTATGCTCCAGAGGATGATTTTTTTCATGCCACCATTTTTTATTGTGCCGCCGCTACCGCCGCCACGGCCTTTTCCGGCTTGGCGGTGAATTCGACGAACCGGCTTTTGTGCAATGCGATGGTGAGATTGAGATTGGTGATGCCGTCAATATCTCTCAAGCCAAAGCGGTAGGTGGTGGCGCCTGTGGTGCCGGTCATATTTCTCATCATGCCGTAATCAAAATAGGTCACGTCGTTTGTTTGATCGTCCGTCAATTTGACGAGCGTCATGCGCATCCCGTCGGGCAGGACCGGATCCACCTGGATCGTCAGGCCGCCCTGCAAATAATTATTCTGGCCCGCGTCCGTGAATTTTTTTGCTGGGACAATTTTCAAATGAACGCCGCCCAAATCGGTTTCGGCAACTGCGGCGTTGGTCCGGCTGTTGCGCGCATTGGTGTTGAAATCCCTCTGGCGTCCGGGTTGCAGCGGGATACCCTGAACAGTCCACAATTCGCTGTCGGCAAAATCGGTTTGCTGCGAAAACTCAAATTTGATTTTCCACGCCGGCTCGTCCGGCCATAGACCGTATTGATAAGTCATCGAACCTTCGTTGTCGTTCCACTGGGTGCTGGGGACGCCACTGTTCGGCGTCCAATTCCAGGAAGTCATATTGCCCGTGGCGTCGGTCGTTACCACCGAGACCGGCTGCCAGTTAGTAACCGGTTTACCGTTACGTTCGACGTGAAAGGCGGCCTGCACGCCCTTGTTGACCGGATCATCCGCATTGTCCTGGTCAACCTGATAAGGCATGTCCGCGCCGAGGGCCAGCTTGGTGAGCGTCACCGACAAATCGTCGTCTTCCTGCGTGGCGGACAGCGGCTCCGGCGCCCATGCCGTGAACGAGCCGCGCACTGGATTGCGTATGGCAAACTTTTGGTCCGCCATTTCCTGTCCATTGTTGCTTTGTTCCTGAACGCCCAGAAGAAATTTTCCCTGCCGCCGGGGAAAGGCGCTGAATTCGATGCCAACAATGTCATTGCCGGTGCGGCGGCCATTATTGACGTTATGCGTCATGAAATTTCCCACGCAGCCCATCCCCGCCTTGTCATACGAATAAAACTGGAAATAGTGATACTGATTGGAATCGTATTCCTGCCGCACCCAGACCACCAGCGTGTCATTGGTGGTGGTGAACGAGCCGCCGCGCCGCACGGGCGCCTTGTTGGTTGACGTTGTCGAGGCTTTAACGGTCGGCGGCACGTGGCGCTTGCCGTATTCCACCGCCAACAAAGTCACCTTGCTATCGTCGCTGAACGTGATGACCTGCGGCCGCCGCAGCCACCAATACGTCCCGGCGGCAAGGCCGATGATGAGAATTGAAACCACACTCCACAACAGGATTTTTATCTTCATAACGATTTCCGCTTGTTATTCACAAGTGCCTGACTATTTCTTCCGGGGTTTGCCGGGCATCCCGCCTGCCGATGAGACTGGCAAGCTTAAATCTATTAACAGCATTCCGACCGAAAAGTTACGGAAAATTATCAATCCGGGACCAGTTTCTGCCAATTACAATCCGTTCTTCAGATTATAATTGGCAGCCAGTCAATCGCTCATAGGCTTCCAGATACTTTGCGGTGGTTTTGGATACGACTTCCGGGGGGAGCATCGGGCCGGGCGGAGTCTTGTCCCAATCGAGCGTTTCGAGGTAGTCGCGGACGAATTGTTTGTCAAAGCTCGGCTGGCCCTTGCCGGGCTGATATTGGTCGGCGGGCCAGAAGCGTGAGGAGTCCGGCGTCAATACCTCGTCAATCAAAATGAGGTTGCCGTTGTCCAGGCCGAACTCGAATTTGGTGTCGGCGATGATGATGCCGCGCTGGCGGGCGTAATCGCGTCCGGCCTTGTAGATCTTCAGGCTCAAGTCCCGCGCCTGCGTGGCCAGTTCCGTCCCGACAATCTTGCAGGCCTCTTCGAACGAAATGTTTTCGTCGTGCCCCGCCTCGGCCTTGGTGGACGGCGTGAAGATGGGCTCCGGCAGTTCGGCAGATTCCGTCAGGCCGGCGGGCAGCTTGATGCCGCAGACGGTCTGCGATTTCTTGTATTCCTTCCAGCCGCTGCCCGAAAGGTAGCCGCGCACGATGCATTCGATGGCCAGCGGCTTGGCCTTCTTCACGATCATCGAGCGGCGCGCCAATTTGTCCGCGAACGGCTGCAGATTCTTCGGCAGCGGGTCATCCGCCCCGGCGAGCAGGTGGTTCGGCACTAGCGCGGCGAATTTCGCGAACCAGAAGTGCGAAATCTGGGTGAGCACCTCGCCCTTGCGCGGGATACCGTTGGGCATGATGACGTCGAACGCCGAAATGCGGTCGCTGGCGACCAGCAGCAATCGGTCGCCGAGGTCGAAAATTTCGCGCACCTTGCCGCTGCGGAGCTTTTTGACGCCCGGGAGGTCGAGTTGCAGGACCGTTTCGCTTTGTGAATTTGCCATGCGGAAATTATTAAAGCCCTGAGTCAGAAGTTTAAAGTCCAAAGTTGTCAACGTTTTCGGCGTACTTCACCGGGATCCATGCCCGAAGGAACAATCGCCCCGCCATCTCCGGGCGGCAATTTTTTCACCCAAAGCGGAATGGCAGCGTGCGATTTGTCGTCAAGCCGCACATCCACCGAATACACACCCGCCTCTTTAAACTTCAACTGCTGGATGTTCACGATGAAATTGCGCGTGAGAAAATGCGCCTCGTCCGGCAGTGCAACAGTGACGGGAATTTCAACCGCTGGCATGATGGGGTGACCATCGGCGTCCACAAAATTCAGCTTCAACTTGCGCTCGCCCTCGTCGCCGGACATGAATGTGACGCGTAGCGCCACCGCGCATTGCGGATGCACCGCGGGCAGTTGCGGCGCGAAGATGGTATCGAAGGAACCGAGGAGGTTGAGCTTGCCGTTATCGTCCGTCGCGGCATCGCAGAGCACAGCCACTTGAATATTCATGGGAGGAAATTTAGACACGAATCGTGCCGAAAGGCACGAAATTCTTTTTCACAAACATCCACTGGACAAGCGAAAGTTCCGCCGTAGATTTACCAACGCAACAGAAAATCATATGCAAAACACCAAAGCTTACGCCGCCTTCAACGCCACGTCACCGCTCGCGCCGTTCACGTTTCAATCGCGCGACCCCGGCCCGGACGAGATTCAAATTCAAATCCAATACTGCGGCATCTGCCACACGGACGTGCATCAGGCGCGCAACGAATGGCACGGCACGACGTATCCCTGCGTGCCCGGCCACGAAATCGTCGGACGCGTGGTGAAGGCCGGCTCGCGCGTGAAAAAATTCAAGGAAGGCGACCTGGCCGCCGTCGGCTGCATGGTGGATTCCTGCCGCGAATGCGAATCCTGCAAGGCGGGCGAGGAGCAGCTTTGCGAGAACGGCCCTACATTCACCTACAATAGCCCGGACAAAAAGCACGGCGGCATGACTTATGGCGGTTACGCCGACGCCATCGTGCTGGATGAGACTTTCGCATTGCGTGTGCCGAAGTCGCTCGATCTTGCGGCATCCGCGCCACTGCTTTGCGCGGGCATCACGACCTATTCACCGCTGCGCCGCTGGAAGGTTGGCAAGGGCCAGAAAGTGGGCGTCGTCGGGCTGGGCGGCCTCGGCCACATGGGCGTCAAGCTGGCGAATGCCTTCGGCGCGAATGTCGTGTTGTTCACCACCTCCCCGGGGAAAGCCAAGGACGCACTGCGCCTTGGCGCCAAGGAGGTAGTCGTCTCCAAGAACGAAGCGGAGATGAAGAAGCATTTGAACAGCTTTGATTTCATCCTGGACACGGTCGCCGCGCAGCATGACATCAACGCCTACCTCGAACTGCTCAAGCGCGACGCCACATTGACGCTAGTCGGCGCACCGCCGCAGCCGCTGCCCGTGAATGCGTTCAACCTCATCGTCAAACGCCGCCAGTTCGCCGGTTCGCTCATCGGTGGCATCCGCGAAACACAGGAGATGCTCGACTTCTGCGCCGACCACAACATCGTCTCCGACATCGAACTGATCCCCATCCAAAAAATCAACGAAGCCTACGACCGCCTGCTCAAGTGCGACGTGAAGTATCGCTTCGTGATTGACATGAAATCGCTGGCGTAAGCTGCAAGCGCGCCTCAAGAAATCTGCCCGATTCCGTGCCGCAACACTTGAGCGGCTCAAGCCACTTTCATCTTCACCTTGTTGCCTTTGATCTGCGCGCGATTGAGTTTGGCAAGAATGGCGTTGGCGTGTTCAGCGGCGACGTCCACAAATGCGTGACGCTCGCGGATGTCCACCTTGCCCACAACATTGCCGGGCAGGCCGGTCTCGCCAGCGATGGAGTTCACGATGTCAATCGGCACAACGCCCATCGCTTCGCCGACATTGATGTGCAGGCGTGTCTGGTCGTCCGGGGTTTTGCGCTCGGCTTTCGCCCGATTCTTTTTGGACGCGACTTCCGGCCTCGCAACCTTCGCGTAAAATGGCGGCGCTTTAGGAACGCGAATTTCCTGCACGGCCGGCGGAGCGGCAGCCGGTTTCACGGTGGCAAGAATTTCCGCATCAGAAAAGGTCTTTGGCTCGGCAACTTTTGGATTGGCCGATTCGGAGACTGGCGTTGCGGCGGCGAGGGGCGGCGCGACTGGCGTGGCTGCAGGCGTCGGCGCGGCATGGAATGTTTTTACGATGCGCGTTGGCTGCGGAATGATTGTTTTCGGAACACGCAGCACAGCACTAGTCGCTGCCATCGGCCGGGGGGCGCGGGCCGCGCCGGAGGCCGGCGCTCTGTAGGGACGGGGCGCGGGGCGGTCGTCGCGCGGATCGCGGTAGGGTGCGCGTTCGCGGCGGTCGTCATCACGGAACCGGGCGTTGTGTGGCGCGCGATCTTCAAAGCGGCCACCACGGTCATCGCGGCGTTCACGGAAGGAAGGACGCTCCGGGCGTTCAAAGGCAGCTTCCTCACGCGGAGCTGGCTTCGCGGGTGCAGCGTCCCCGACCTGCAAATGATGGATGAGCGCGGAGGCGATGTCGGTGGAGTTGAATCCTTCCTCCAGCAGTCGTTCGATGAGGTGATCCTGCATCTTGTATTCGCCGCTGGTGAGCGTGGCGCGCAGCTTGTCGAGGAAGAGGCTCGCGCGGACCTCGTGGACCTCGTCCACCGTCGGAATTTTGGCACGCTGAATCCGCGTGTTGGTGTAACGCTCAATGTTGCGGATTTGAAAGAGTTCGCGGCCGGAGACAAATGTGATTGCGCGACCCGTTTTGCCCGCGCGACCTGTGCGCCCGATGCGATGGACATAATCTTCACCGTCGTAGGGCAAATCGTAATTGAAGACGACCTGGATATCGTCCACATCAATTCCGCGCGCAGCGATGTCAGTGGCCACAAGAAATTCCAGACCGGACTTGCGGAATTTGTTCATCACGCGGTCGCGCTGCCCCTGGTTCATGTCGCCGTGGAGACGGTCGGCCATATAGCCCTGCGCCTCGAGATGATCCACGAGGTCGTCCACCATGCGCTTGGTGTTGCAGAAAATAATTCCCAGCTTGAGATCATAAAGGTCAATGAGCCGCGTGAGCAAATCCACCTTGAAGCGACGGTCCACCTCATAATAAACCTGCTCCACGGTCGGCACGGTCATCGCCTTCTGCTCAATCTGAATGTTCTGCGGCTCGCGCGAATATTTTTCAATCAGGTCACGGATCGGGCGCGGCATGGTTGCGGAGAAGAAAACCGTTTGCCGCTCCTTTGGTGCGTCCTTCAAAATGGTTTCGATGTCGTCGCGGAAACCCATGTTCAACATTACGTCGGCTTCGTCGAGGATGACCATCTTGACTTTTTCAAGCCGGATCGTGCCACGCCGCATGTGGTCCATCACGCGGCCCGGCGTGCCGATGACGATTTGCGCGCCTTGTTTGAGGCCCCAGAACTGGCGCTCGTAAGATTGCCCGCCGTAAATCGGCATCGCGGTGATGCCGCGTTTGAAGAGCGTGAGCTTGTGAAATTCCTCGGAAACCTGAACGGCGAGTTCGCGCGTCGGGCAAAGGATGAGCACCTGTACGGTTTTCAGGCTGGGATCGGTTTTCTCAATGGCAGGAATCGCGAATGCCGCCGTCTTGCCGGAACCGGTTTGCGACTGGCCGACAACGTCACGTCCACTCATGAGCACGGGAATGGCTTCGGCCTGGATGGGCGCGGCCTTCTCAAAGCCGAGCTTGTCAATGGCCTTGAGGATTTCGGCGGAAAGGCCGAGTTCGGAAAATAATTTTGGTGTCATTCAATGTCTTTCGACTGTCCCAGTTTAGCTGGTTTTGGCCGGAACGAGAGCTATTTCTGCGGCGTGTGATTATTCCAATCAGACTATGAGAACCGATCTGGCCTCCAAGAATTTCTTCAATTCCGCCGCCGCTTTGCCGCCGAAACCAGGAATGGCGGTAATTTGTTCCAGCGTAGCCGTTTTCAATCGCTGCACCGAACCGAATTTTTTCAGCAGTGCTGCCTTGCGCCGTTCGCCGATGCCTGGAAATTCATCCAGCACACTTTCTGAAATCCTCTTGAGACGCAACTGCGCATTGTAGCTGTTCGCCACGCGATGACATTCGTCGCGAATCCGCTGGAGCAATTTCACCGCAGGATGATCCAGTCCCAGCCGGAGCGGCTTGCTTTCGCCTGGTTGATAAATTTCCTCGAACTCCTTCGCCAGACCGATGACGGGAATTTGTCCGAGGCCGAGCTTCGCAAGTTCTGCGCATGCCATGCTCAATTGTCCCTTGCCGCCATCAATCAGGATCAGGTCAGGCAGCGAAGATGGAGGATGGAGGATGGAGGATGGACGCACGCTGTTTTTATCATCATTCATCTTCAATCTTCCACCCTCGTTTTTGGCGCGCGATTCCCGTAGAAGACGCGAGTAACGTCGGTGAACAACCTCGGCCATCGAAGCAAAGTCATCCTGGCCCTCGACAGTCTTGATTTTGAACCGGCGGTAATTCGCACGGTCAGGCCGTCCGTTCTTAAAACTCACGAGTGACGCCACGGCAAACGTGCCGCTGATGTTCGAAATATCGAAACCTTCGATGCGGCGCGGAGGCGACGGCAAATCCAAAATCCTGGCAAGTTCGACCAGATCATTTTCGGGGTTGATCGAGAGCGGCAAATTGTAGGGCACACGCGCGAACTTTTCCGTTTTTTTCCATGTATCGTTCAAGTCGCGGAGGAGGTCGCGCAGGTCGGCGGCCTTCTCGAAGTCGTGCGTGGCGGCGGCCTTCTTCATTTCCGTTTCGAGCTGGCTTTGCATTTCGCGGCACTGGCCCTCGAGAAAGTTGCACGCGGCCTTGACCTGTTCAAGATACTGCTCGCGCGTCACGTTGCCGACACAAGGCGCAGTGCAGTATTTCAAATGCGCGTAGAGGCAGTGCTTGTAATCCGCCTCGCCGGGCGTGAACACCCGGCAGCCGCGCAGATTAAACTGCCTTCGTGCGAGCGCGACAGTGTTGCGCAGCCCGACGGAATTGACGAACGGCCCGAAGTAACGCGCGCCGTCGTCCTTTTTCAGTCGCGTGAAGGTGAAGTTGGGAACAGGGTCGTTCAGATTGACCTTGAGCATCAGATAGCGCTTGTCGTCGCGGAGGCTGACGTTGAAGCGCGGCTTGAACTCCTTGATGAGCTTGCTCTCGAGCAGCAGGGCTTCCGGCTCGCTGCGGACGACGTGGACATCGAAATCGCAAATCGCCTCGACCAGCGCGTTGAATTTCAAGTCCCAGCCCATGCGGCGGCTGGATTGAAAATACTGGCTGACGCGCTTGCGCAAATCGAGCGCCTTGCCGACGTAGATGACCGTGCCGAAGCGGTCCTTGTGCAGATACACGCCTGGTTTATGGGGGATGGTTCCCAGTTTTTTGCGGATGGCTTCGGTCACAGGCACAGCGGAATTTCAACGCAAAGACAAACAAACGCAAAGAGTTTTTAAACACAGATGAACACGGATGTTTTGAAAAATGGAAACCGTGTGGACACTATTTATTCTGACTTCCGGCTTCCGGCTTCAGTTTTAAATGGCGATGGACAAAGAAATAATAAAGCACGCCGAGCACCAATGCCGTGCCGCCGACCCAAAAGACCACCTTGTGCATCTCGCCCTTTGTGATGTCCGCGCCGATTTTCACGCCGAGCCAGCAAAGCACCGAACACCAGATTATTGCACCCAGCAGAGTGAAGATGGAAAATTTCAGGTAGTCGAACTTCGTGATGCCGGCGGGAATGCCGACGAGCTGCCGCGCGCCCGGCAGCAGCCGTGCGACGAACACGCCAGCCGCGCCGTAATGCGCCGACCAGTTCTCCGCCCTTTGGATTTTGTCCGGTGTGATCAATATAAATCTTCCGTAGCGCACAAGCAGCGGTCGGCCCGCAAGCCGCGCGAGCCAGTAAACAATCGTCGCGCCGAGCCAGGAACCAAGCGCACCGGCGATTACGATGGCGGGCAGACCGACGGAAATTTTCCCGGAATGCGACCAGCTCGCTGCGAGCGGGATGATGCTTTCACTCGGCAGCGGCAGCACGGAGCTTTCGCACGTCATCAACAGACCGACGACCCAGAAGCCGCCGGTTTGGAGCGCGTGCTGATACCAGTCGAGCAGCGGCTGGAAGAGTTGCTTCAACATTGGGCGTTGTTTATAGCGGAAAATAAAATCCGCGCAATTCGCGAAATTGTCGGGCGGTTCACGCCTTCAGAAAAAAATTCCGCTGCTTGTCGCTGATTGGCATTCCGAGTTTATCCATCACGGCCAGAATATCATCCCAGACTTTGCGCTTCTCGCTCATCGCCTGGTTGCGCAGCAGATACGCCGGATGATACGTCGGCATGAGCGGCGTGCCGCGGTAGGTCTTCCACGTGCCGCGCAACTTCGTGATACCGATGGTTTTTCCCAGCAGCCCTTCCACCGCTGTCGCGCCGAGAGCCACGATGACCTTGGGTCGGATCAAATCAATCTGCTCATGCAGATACGGGATGCACGTGGCCATTTCGTCGGGTGTCGGCTTGCGATTGCCAGCGGACTGGCCGGGCGTGTCGGGCCGGCATTTCAAAATGTTGGCGATGTAAACGTCCGCTCGCTGAAGGCCGGTCGCCTGGATGATTTTCGTGAGCAACTGGCCGGCTTTGCCGACGAACGGCTCGCCTTGCTCGTCTTCGTCCGCGCCCGGCGCCTCACCCACGAACATGAGTTGTGCGTCAATGGTGCCGACACCGAACACGACATTTTTCCGTGACGACGCGAGGTGTGGGCATTTCACGCAGACCAGCGCCCGTACACGCAACGCGGCGAATGCAGCGGCTTTTTCTTTTGGATCAAGCGGCGCGGCTACAGGTGCAGCCTCGCCTGGCAAGGCAAGGGAAAGTTCGGCGGATTTTGTGGTTGATGCCGGGACAGCAGTGGAATTTTTTGGCGCTGGCATATGTTTTGGAATTTGAGCCGGGGCTGAGACTGTTTTGACCGGCTGCGCCAAGGCGCGAAGCGTTTCCGGTGAAACCGCAACGTTCCGCACGCCGCATGATTTAAAATCCTCCAGATGTTGAATCGTGGCGTCAAGCAGTTGGTAATAGGCGTCGGACATCTCGTTCATCGTAGCCGTTGCCGCGTCGTCCGCACGGAAAATTTCCATCTCAAGTCACGATGGCAATCCAGGCGAGGAGGCCGGCGAGCGCGGCTAATGTCACTGGAATGCCCAGCCGAGCAAAATCACGGAAGGAAATCTTGATTCCCATCGCGCGCGCCTGCTGAACGACGATGATGTTGGAGACGCTGCCCAGGATGATGAGGCTACCGCCGAAGCTGTTGGCCAGCGCCAGAATGTAAGCCGCGGCCGGATGCGAGAGATCGGCGACGTTGAGCAGCAGCAGAACCGCCGGAGAATTGCTGATTAAATTCGAGAGCGCAGCCGTGACCAGCGCCAGGTTGACCGGAGCGTTGAGATTGAATCCGCCTTGCGCCAGCCATTGAACGGCCTGGTCGCCGAAGCCGGTGGATTGAAACGCGCCGGTTACCACGAACAATCCCATGAAGAGGACGAGAATCGGCCAGTCCACGAGCCGCAGCAAATCGTCGGTGCGGAATTTGGTGCTGGCCAGATGAATGCCGGCGGCGGCCAGCGCGATGATTTCCTTTGGAAGCGGTGAGAAAAACAGGCCGATGACCACGGCGAGAATGACCAGTCCTTTGACCGTGTGCGCCCGGTTGAACGGATAAATTTCCTGGCTCGATTCATTTGGAGCGGGCAGGGCGGGTTGAAGTTTTCCCCGCGACATCATCCAGATTATTCCATAAGCGGCAGTCATGGCAAAAATGACCGGAACACACGTCCAAAGGATGTAACGGCCGAAATCGAGATGCGCAACCTGGCCGATCATCATGTCCTGCGGATTTCCGATGAGCGTGGCTGCCGCGCCGATGTTGCTCGAAATCGCCAGCGCGATCAAAAATGGCACGGGGTTGATTTGCCGGCGCTGAAGGGCGGCCCCGGCAATCGGCGTGAAGACGTAGCAGACGATGTCGTGGTTGAGAAATGCGGAAAGGCCGCCGGTCACCACCATCAGGACAAGCAGAAAGCGCGCGGGATTTCCGAGCCGCGCCGAAATGCCGCCGGCCACCTTGTCGTAAAATCCCGACAGCCGGAGCTGGGCGGAGATGACGAAAAATCCGAACAGCAGGAAAACCGTCGGCCAGTTGACATAGGAAATGACATCGGCGGTAGTGATATTGCCGAATATCATCAGGGCGATGGCGCCGAGCAGGGCGATACCAACGCGATTGAGCATCAAACACGGCACTCGCCCCATCGCAATCCCCAGGTAAGTGCCGGCGAAAATGGTCAGGATGACCGGCTGCTCGTGGAAGCCTGCGGACGCCGTGGCAATCAGGCCGGTCATGACGGGGATTTATTTCAACAGCTGTTTGCGGATGGATTGTAATTCCTTCCGGCGCGCCTTGCTGGGTTCGGGGTAGCTCATTTTGAACTTCTCCAGCGTGTCCAGAACGATGTGCGAAATGATAAGCCGCGCGTTTTCCTTGTCGTCGGCGGGCACGACGAACCATGGCGCGTCGCCGGTGCTTGTCGCACTCAGGCAGGCTTCATAGGCCTTTTGATAATCCTTCCACCGCGCGCGTTCCGCGATATCCGACTGGCTGAACTTCCAGTTTTTATCGGAATCGTCAATGCGTTCGAGAAACCGCCGCCGCTGTTCCTCTTTGGAAAGGTGCAGGAAAAATTTCACGATGCGCGTTCCATTGCGATACAGGTGCTTTTCCAAATCCAAAATGGAGCGATAGCGCTCGTCCCAGATTTTTTCCTCGTCGATCAATTCCTCGGGCAATTTCTGTGACTGGAGCAGTTCCGGATGCACGCGCACGACCAGCACTTCCTCATAATAGGAGCGGTTGAAAATGCCGATGCGCCCGCGTTCCGGCAGGCAGCGGGTCGTGCGCCAGAGAAAATCGTGCGCCATGTCCTCGTCGCTGGGACGCTTGAAGCTGAAGACCTCGCAGCCCTGCGGATTGATGCCGGACAGGACATGCTTTATGGCGCCGTCCTTCCCGGCGGCGTCCATTGCCTGAAAAATCAGCAGCAGCGCGTACCGGTCGTGGGCATAAAACAGCCCCTGCCGCGCGCTCATCTCCTTGGTGCGGGCCTCAAGCAGCTTCTGGTAATGCTCCTTCGACTTGTAGAACGGCTTTACTTTAGTCGGCCATTTCTTGAGCCTGACCTTTTCACCTTCACGGACCCGGAATGCTTTCGTTTCAATTTTCATCAACTGATCCATTTCATACGGCAATGGATTGGAGCAGAGGCGATTTTCCATGGCAAGGGCGAATTTTGCGCCTCAATCAAACCCGCCCTTGTGGTTAACCGGATGTGATTATTTTCCTCGGCTTACGCCTTCCATAGCTGACTCGGTTGCGTCTTGACGCCTTTCATAGCGTTGCGCGTGTCCACAATCAGCCGCGTCCATTGCGCAAGCTGGCGGTAATTTACCGCTTTGTGAGCGGTGCAGATGATGACCGCATCGAACGAGCCGATGGCCCGGCGGTTCCAACCCACGGATTTCGTTCCTGCCCAATGAGAATGTTCACGGGATGGACGGATCGTCGGAATATATGGGTCATGATAGGCGACTTTCGCCCTGCGTCTTTTCAGCAAATTGAGCAGGTGATAGCCGGGTGATTCGCGATCGTCGTCCACATTGGGCTTGTAGGCAATGCCGAGCACCAGAATTTTCGAACCCCTCATGGTCTTTTTTTGGGAACGAAGGGCCGCCATCGTACGCACCATGACGTAATGCGGCATGGCTGTATTGATTTCACCGGCCAGCTTGATGAAGCGCGTATTCTGGCCGTATTGCCGCGCCTTCCACGCCAGATAAAACGGGTCAATGGGGATGCAATGCCCGCCTAAGCCGGGGCCGGGATAGAATGGCATGAAGCCGAACGGCTTGGTTTTCGCGGCATTGATGACCTCCCAGATGTCAATGCCCATGGCGGCATAGACGACCTTCAATTCATTGACGAGCGCGATATTCACACTGCGGAAAATATTTTCCAGCAATTTTGTGGCCTCCGCCATGCGGCAGGAGGACATCGGGACAACCGTTTTGACGGCCTTGCGATAAAGGGTGACGGCGCGCTTCAGGCATTCCGGCGTGCAAGCACCAACCAGCTTGGGGATGTCCGCCACTTTGCTGTCTGGATTGCCCGGATCCTCGCGTTCCGGTGAATACGCCAGATGAAAATCTCTCCCGGCTTTGAAGCCTGAACCGGTTTCCAGAACGCTCCGCAATTCATCCTCGGTGGTACCCGGATAGGTGGTGGATTCAAGAACAACCAACGTTCCTCTTTTCAGGTGTGGGGCGATGGACTTGCCGGTGTTCAAGATATAGGAAATATCCGGCTTACGGTTGTTTTTGAGCGGGGTCGGCACACAGATGATGACGGCCTCGACTTCGCGGACGCGGGCGAAATCCACCGAGGCGGAAAATCGCCCTGTCGCCATTTGTTGGCGCACACCGGCGGAAGGAATGTGCCGGATGTAGCTGCGACTGGCATTCAGCGATTTCACCTTGGCCGGATCAATGTCCAGTCCTAGAACCGTCACACCGCAGCGGGCGAATTGCAACGACAGCGGCAGTCCGACGTAGCCAAGCCCGATAATCGCGATTTTCATAAACCGTTTTGTCTTTGAGCATTTCCACTATATCCGGAGACAGGCCGCCATGAAATCATTGGTTTTAATTGGTGCGCCCGGAGGGACTCGAACCCACAACCTTCTGATCCGAAGTCAGAAGCTCTATCCAATTGAGCTACGGACGCACGACGCCATTCTGCCGATTTTTCTGAAGTGCGAAAGCGGATTCATCGCACCGGTTGACATCACCTTCCACTTTGCTAGCGTAATCCACGCATGGCGAAAAGGTCGTTCTCGCGGCTCTTCAAAATCCTGACCGGCGTCAACACCGGTGCGGAGGCCGAATTCGACCGGTTGGAACGGTTCGCGCATTTCTGGGTACTCGTGGGGAGAAGTTTTGTGCGCAACCGCTGCCCGGTGCGCGCGGCGGCGCTGTCCTACACCACGCTGCTGGCGCTCATCCCGCTGCTCGTGGTGGCCATCAGCGTCACCAGCAGCCTGCTCAAAAGCCAGGGCGAGGAAAAAATCTACGAGGCGATTGACAAGCTGGTCTCCAACGTCATGCCGCCTGCCACCACAACCCTCACCACCAACGGAGCCGCCTCGTTGAACCTGACTCCGGATATTTCCGTCACACTCTCGCCAACCAATTCCGTCGCGCCTACCAACACCGTGTCGCTGGCGGGAACCGACAAGCGGGTGGACAGCGCGCAAAAGGAAGCCGCGCAACGCATCCACGAATTCATCCAAAATACGCGCAGCGGCGCGCTCGGCGTCATCGGCATGTTGCTGCTGGTCTCCGTCGCCATCCGGATGCTCGCGAGCATCGAATCCACGTTCAACGACATCTGGGGCGTCACACGCGGACGCAACTGGCTCTGGCGCATCGTGCTTTACTGGACAACCATCACACTCGGTCCGCTGCTGATAGCCGGCGCCCTCGGACTCGCGGGCGGATCGCAGTTGCAAGCGACAAAGGCGCTGGTCGGAAGGATGCCATTCGTCGGCGAATTGCTCTTTCAATTAGTGCCGCTCGTGATCCTGTGGCTGGCGTTCTCGCTAATTTACCTGCTCGTTCCAAATACCAAGGTCCGATTCGGCGCAGCGTTCGTCGGCGGCATGGTTGGCGGTTCACTTTGGCATTTAAACAACCTGTTCGGTTTCCTTTATGTATCGCGCGTCGTCACCAACAGCAAAATTTACGGCGGTTTCGGCCTTGTGCCGGTGTTCATGGTCGGGCTTTATTTTTCGTGGGTGATCCTGCTGTTCGGTGCGCAGGTCGCTTATGCCTGGCAAAACCGCCAGTCCTATTTGCAGGAAAAACTCGTCGAAAACGTGAACCAGCGCGGGCGCGAATTCATTGCGCTCCGGCTGATGACCCTCATCGGACAACATTTCCAGCATGGCGAACCGCCGGCCGCGCTCCAGCAAATTTCAGCCGAACTCGGCATTCCCACCAAGCTGGTGCAACAGGTTTTGCAACCGCTGCTGGCCGCACGGCTCGTCACCGAAGTCGCCGGGGCCGAACCGGCCTACCTGCCCGCGCGCCCGCTCGACGCCATCAACGCACACCATATTCTGCGCGCCGTGCGCGCCGGGTCTGGCCAGGACATTGCCACTCGCGACGAGCCGGCGCGGGCGGAAGTTCTGGGCGAGTTCGCGAAAATTGAGGATGCCGAGCGCACCGCTGCCTCGTCACTCACGTTGCTGGTGCTGGTTAATCGCGCGCAAAAACTGATTGAAGACGTCGCACCAAAATCAAAATTAGGATAACACCGGTAGTTTGCCGGCTCACCAATCCTTTACCGGCCGGCTTTGATCCTCCGGTTTGCCTTGCGGTTTCATCTGAAGAATCTGTTCGTTGCCCTTTTGTGCATCCAGCAAACGCTTGGCCTCCTCCGGCGTCATTTGTCCGGGTTGGACTGGCTGGGCTTCGGCGTTCTGCTGGTCCTGTTTGTCACCTTCTTTTTTCTGCGCGGAAGCCTGCTGGTCCTGTTGTTTTTGCTGTTGGGCTTTCTGCTGCTCCGATTGGTTTTGTTTCTGCTCGTCCTGCTTCTGCTGGTCTTGAGAATTGTTTGCTGACGACTGTTGATTTTGTTGCTGCTTCTGCTGCGCTTGGCCCTGTTGATTCTGTTGTTGGCTTTGTTGCGATTGCTGCTTCTGCTGCTGTTGCTGTTGTTTCAGCAACGCCTCCAGCTTTTTCAGTTTCTCGTCGTTGGGATACTGTTTCAGCCCCGCTTCCGTTGAATCCAGCGCCTGAGGAATGTTGTTGGAAATGTAAAGTTGCGCGCCGCTGTTGAAAAAATCATCGGCGGGCGCGAGTTGCGCGCCGGCGTTCTGCCATGACAACAGCACCAGGCTAAGGCTGATTAGGAGTAACAATCGCATCAATGTCCTTTAATTTTTTGGTGAAATCCTCGAACTGTTTCGCGGCGATGGATTTTTGCAACGGCGCCATGATTTCCAGCGCCCGGTGAAATTCCGCCTGCCGCACCGCCGCATCCGCCTCGCCCTTCGCCCGGAGCAGCATCGCGCGGAATGCCTTGATCTGTTCCACGGCATTTTTCACGAACGTGAGATTGAATGAAGCGTCAACGTCATTGGTGTTCAGCTCCACGGCGCGCTCAAAGGTTTTTTCCGCCGTTTCCAGGCCCTGTTGCAAGCCGTCCAGGTCCTTGGCGTCCTTCGCCAGCTGAAATTGCGCGTTGCCGAGATTGTAAAACGCCTGCTGCTGCAATTTCAGATCCGGCGACAGCGCCGTCTGCTGGAATAGATTTTGCGCCAGGTCAAAATTGGTCGCGCGATACGCCGCATCGCCGGCATTGAAAACGAGGCGCAGGTCATTCGTCCGTACCTCCGCCAGTTGGGTGAACTCTTGAAGCGCGTTGGTGTAATTGCCGGCATGATAGTCCCGCAGCGCTCTGGTTGGTGAGGCGCTGGCCACGACGGGCAGAAGAATCACCGCCATCAATAGAGTAGCGGGCACGGACCCGGCGTGTTTCCTCCCAGCCTTCGTTTCGCGCCGGGGCGGCGACCGGCGTTCCGGCAGAAATATCTCTGTCAGCAGCAACAAAATCGCCACCGCCAGCGGCCATTGATATTGTTCGTGATAACGCCGGATGGTCATTCCTTTGCCTTCCGATTTCGGCAGCGGGGCGAGACCGCGGTCGTAAAGCGTGTCCACCGTGTCCGCCCCG
>Ga0302320_10001459_pt1 | contig 57026 bp, 45 predicted proteins | sample Bog_T0_3_FD_202130 | JGI IMG/M metagenome (GOLD analysis project Ga0302320, IMG submission 202130) | Peat permafrost microbial communities from Stordalen Mire near Abisko, Sweden - Bog_T0_3 | ecosystem: Environmental > Terrestrial > Soil > Wetlands > Peat | place: Sweden: Abisko, Stordalen Mire... | reverse complement strand
TCCAGTCCGGGCCGCCGCTGTACTGGTAGGCCTCGTAGAAGCCGTGCGACATGTCGTGCAGGTACTCGCCCTCGCCGTAGACGAAGCGGCCGAACTTCCCCTGCCTCCACATCTCCCTGCAGAAGATGGCCGAGGGGTAGTAGTAGCTCGTCTCCCCGAGCATGTAGGTGAGCCCCGTGCTCCTGACGGTCTCCACGAGCTCGCCCAGCTCCTCGACCGACATCCCGGCGGGCACCGAGGAGTAGACGTGCTTCCCGGCCTTGAGCGCCGCGATCGCCTGCTGGGCGTGCATCCAGCGCTGGGTGAAGATGGCGACCGCGTCGCAGTCGCTGGCGAGGAGCTCGTCAAGGGTCCCGTAGGTCTCCGTGACCCCCGCCCTGGCGGCCTCGGTGCGCAGCCGCTCGGGGACGAGTTCCGCGATGGAGACTCCGCGCACGAGCGGATGCGCCCTGAACAGCGGAACAAAGGCCCGCGCAAAGCTTCCTGCGCCAAGGATGCCGATCTTGATGGGCTTCATCGGTGGGGGTTACGGGCCAGTATCGGTGAGCATCGCCCAGAGTATAGGTGTATTCGCCCCAGGGTGCCTCCGATAGAGGGGTGACTGTCTCCTGAAAAATAAGGTCGGGGGCCGGCCCGCGGCCCTACTTGGCGCCCGATGCGAGCCCCGGCGGCAGGAAATCAAAGCTCACGAAGCGATCGAGCGGCATCGGCGCGTCGAGGATCTTCAGCTCCACAAGAGTCTGCTGCAGGGCGTTCATCCGCTCCGGGGTCACGAGGCCGGTCCTCTCCCCCTTTGCCGCGTCGCCCTCGACCACCTTGTACTCCTTCATGGCGGAGAGCGAGTAGTCGATCAGCCCCGGCGTCTGCGAGGGGTTCTCGGCCTGTATCCTGGCGCGCGCCAGCGCGGCGTCCCCGTGGAGGAACTCCGTGTAGCCGCGGAGGGTTGCAGCCACGAATCCCCTCACGGCCTCGGGATGGGCCAGCGCAAACGACCGGCTCGTGAAGATCACCCGATAGGGGTCGTAGCCTGCGCCCGTGACCAGGATCGCGCGGGTCTTAACGCCGTGGATCTCCGCGTAGTAGGGCTCGTTCGAGATGAAGCACTGCTGGATGAAGTCCTTGTCGGAGATGAACCTCCCGATGCCCCAGTCCATCGGGATCACCTGGAACTTGATCCCATAGTGGGCCTGCACGTATGCGACCCAGTTCGCCGCGGGGCCAACCATGACGGACCTGCCGTCCAGGTCCTTCAAGGTCTTCACGGGGCTGTCGGCATGCATCATGACCGCCTGGGGGTCGTGCTCCATCTGCGCGCACACGATCACGAGCGGCAGGCCCTGGCGTACGGCGAGGATCACGTCGTCGCAGCGTCCCAGGGCGAACGGCGCCCGGCCCGTGCCTACCATCTGCAGGGGGAATGAGGCCGGGCCGCCCGGGGCTATCGTGACATCAAGGCCGGCGTCCCTGTAGTAGTTTTTGACGAGGGCCTGGTAGAGGCCCCCGTGCTCCGCCGAGGGATACCAGTCGAGCAGGAGCGTGACTTTCTGGAGGGGCTCTGACCCCGGCGCGCCGGTGCCGGCCGAGGTGTCCGCGGGAGCGGCGGGGCGGCTGCATCCCGTGACCCAAGCGGCCCCGAGAAGGAGGAGGCAGAGCCGCGCTTGGGCGGAATTCTTGGGAATCATGGTGCGTGCTGCTATTCTGTCGGCGGCCGTGGCGCTGTTTGTGACTCGAATTGGAATTCCTCGGCCGTTGCAACATAATCCATGCGCGCGGGGTCGCAACCGCCTCGCACGGGAAATGCTGGCTCGGGGCGTTCGCATGACTATTTTCATCAGCACAGGTGCCGGCCGGATTTTCGTTTGCGTTCAAGCGGGGATCGTCCCCTTGCTCACAGCCGGCCACCGCCTCTGATGGTCATCCTGATCCGCCGTGCACCTCTTCCGCCGAGCCCGCATCCCGCTGGCATGCCTGCCGCCCCCCTTAGGTAAGCCGACCGAGTCCGCTTCCCCGCTCGAGCCGTGGCGCGAGTGCGATGTCCTCGTGGACGGAAGCCGGATCGTCTCGGTCACGGACTCCGGGGCGGCCGCCGCCGGTGACACGTCCGCCGTCCGCGTAACCGACCTGGGCGGGGTGCTCGTCTTCCCGGGCCTCCTCGAGGTCCATACCCATCTCGACAAGTGCTACACCTGGGACCGGTCCCCGGGGATCCACAGTGATTTCTGGGAATCCCTCCACGTCCTGTACGCCGACAGCGTCCTCTGGACCGAGGAGGACGTCCACCGCAGGGCGGATTTTGCGCTCAGGACCACGTGGGCGCACGGCACCCGGGCGCTGCGCACGCATATCGACACGAATAGGAGGACCAGCGCCGGCTCGCATGCGGCGCTTTCGCGCCTGCGGGGGGAGTGGGCGGGCAGGGTGGATATCCAGGTCGTCAGCCTCTTTGCCTTCACGGACTTCTTCGGGGGCGCGGCCGACGCCATCGTGAACCTTTCGGCGAAGCACAAGGTGAACGCCATGGGGGGCTTTCCCCAGCCCAATCCCGACCTTCCGCGGCAGTTGGACAGCATCATGGCCGCGGCGCGCGAGCTGGGCATCGGCCTGGACCTTCATGTCGACGAGAGCGACCTGGTGGGCGCCGAGTGCCTCCGGGCCACCGCCGAGGCGGTGCTTCGGAACGAGTTCCCTTACCCCGTGGCCTGCGGCCACAACTGCTCGCTTTCGGTCCAGGCGCCCGAACGGGCGAGGGAGACGATCGCCCTCGTGAAGGAGGCGGGGATCGGGATCATCTCGCTCCCGCTCACGAACCTCCACCTGCAGGGACGGGCGCGGGCGCCCGCGCCGCCCGGCGAGAAGTTTGGCACCCCCCGGACCCCGCAGTGGCGCGGGCTCACGCTCCTTCACGAGTTCATCGAAGCCGGAGTCACGGTCGCGTGCGGCGGCGACAACGTGAGGGACGCCTTCATCGGATGGGGCGACTTCGACATCGTGGAGGTCTACATTGAGAGCGTCCGGATCGCCCAGCTGGACACGCGTCTGGCCTTTTCCCCGTCGGTGGTCACGACGGGCCCCGCCAAGATCATGGGCCTTCCCGGCTATGGCATGGTCGCTCCCGGCTCGCCCGCGGACATGATCGTCTTCTCGGCCCGGGGGCTCTACCCGCTCCTCGCGCGCCCCGCGACGCCGCGGAGGTTCATTCACGGCGAGGAGTTCCGCGAGGCGGCCCTGCCGGACTTTGACGAGCTCGCGTAGGGCCGCAGGGCGGCGCGGCTCCCGCTACGACTCCATCTTCCTGCGGAACGCCTGGGGCGTGTCGTTCACGAGGCGCACAAACGCGGAATAGAACGAGCTCTGCGAGCTGAAGCCGCTCGCGAGCGCGACATCGATGATCTTGTCGTCGGTCGTAAGCAGCAGCCTCTGGGCGTGGGTGATGCGGTACTGGAGCAGGTAGTCGCGGATCGTGACCCCGCAGTGCTTGCGGAAAAGAGGCATGGCGTAGTTGGGATGGATCTTCGCGGCGGCGGCGATGTCGGAAACGGACAGGTTCTCCTGGAACCGCTCGGCCATGCACCGGGCCATGCGCTCCACCCGCTGGAGGCCGACCGTGGACTCGCCCTCTCCCCAGCGGACGAAGGTCTCGAGCTTGGCGTTGGCCGCCTGGTCGGCGAGCCAGAGGAAACAGGCCTCGAGCTCAAGGAGCAGGCGCCGCTGCTGGGCCCGCGTCGGGTTGTAGAGCTCGGTCACCCAGGCCCGCAGCTGGAAGCGTTCCCCGAAGCTCTCGGGGGCGTACCACCAGCTTCCCTCCATCAGCTCCCGCACGAAACGCTCCGGCAGCCCCCACGACCAGATCCAGGCTAGCGGGATCGTGATCCAGGCCATCTCGGTCCCGGGATCCACCGCGACCAAGCTGTGGGGCGTCGAGCCCCAGAAAACCGCGAGCCTCTTCGATTCCAGGCGCCTCACGGTGCCCCGGTGAAGGTAGGTGATCCCGCCGCGGAAGACGTAGTTCATCTCCACCTCGTGGTGGTGGTGGATGCGGCCCATCGGCTTGGGACGCTTCTGCAGTCGGGCGTTCAGCCCGAAGGTTTCAAAACGAACGTCAGGCATGCGGGTGTCGTCCCGAACGTGGCCCCGGCGGCCCCGTGAATCAAACGGCAAATCCACTTTTGTCGCGGGCCGCCGCGGGGCTCACCTTATTTTTCAGGAAGTCTTTACGGCGCGGACGGAGGCAGGCGCCTCGGAATCCGCCTATACTCCGCCGACGCTCTGCCCTCCTTAGCGGGGCCCTAACCATGAAATTCACGATTAGCGGCATAGGTGCGGGGAATTTCGAATGGGCGATAGCTTCCTCCGGAAGCGGCCGGCGAAATGGGCCGGCCTCGTCGGCGAATGGCACGAAATGGGCTGAGGACAGTTTAGCCGCGGTCTCCAAACACACATTATGAACATGACTACCACCAAGCTGATAAGGGTTAGTTTCGCGATGGGTTGCGCACTCGCGGTCTCGGCGATCGGGCTTCGCGCCCAGACGACGTCCACCACCACCACACCGGCTCCCGCCGCCACGACGCCCGCGGCCCCTTCGTCGGGCAAGGTGACGACGCTTTCGAAGTACATTGTGAGCGACGTCCCGATCGACGACAATGTGCTCCCGACGGTGCGCCCCGTGGGCGACGTGATGGGCGACGACCGGAACATTCTCGACATCCCGCGCTCGCTCTCGGCCGTGAACACCGCGCTCATGGACGACCGCATGGTGAGGAATGCGATGGATTTCCAGCAGTTCTCCCCCGGCGTCTACGCGGCGGCGCAGTACGGAATCCCCGCGGTGCCTTACATCCGCGGCGACCTCTCGCAGCTCTACATGGGCGGGCAGCAGGTCCCCTTCTCGCGCAACTCGACGCCCCCGAGCTTCAACGGCGTGGACGCATTTAACATCGTGGAGGGCCCGGGGTCGGCCGTGTACGGCCCGCAGCTCGAGGGCTCCGGCGGCTACGTCGACTTCATCATGAAGCAGCCCTATTTTGACAGGGACCATTCGGACGTGACGCTCACGATGGGCGGGTGGGCGAGCGGGCACTCCTACTCGAACCCCGAGGCGACGATCGATGTCGGCGGCCCGATCAGCGACAAGCTCGCGTACCGCATCAGCTACCTGAGCCGTTACGGCGACGGCTACTACCTGAACGACCACGACCAGACCCAGGACGTCTATGCGGCCGTGACCTACCTCCCCACCTCGAAGGTGACGGTCGAGGCCTGGGGCCAGATTTATGAGGACAGGACCAACGAGATCGCGGGCGTGAACCGCGTGACAGAGGACTTCATCAAGAACGGCAACTACATCGCGGGTCCCGCGAGCCCGACGACCGTGGGTTCCACCGCCTACTACGGCTATGACATCATCACCTTCCCGAATCCGCCGCCGTACACCTTCGGCAGCGCGACGGACGGGTCCTACTCGACCGTGAACGCGGCCACGGCCCACACGATAAAGCTTTCGCCGGACGTTGCGCTCATCGCACCTTCCGACACGGCGCGGGCCTTCGTCGCGCAGGGCCAGGTCAAGGAGACGGTCTCCCTCACCCCCGATTCCTCGCTGGTCAACCGGACGTTCTTCAGCTCCGGCCACTCGAACAAGTCTGAGGAGGTGGGCTACAGCGAGTACGTGCCCCATGACGTCTCGATCCAGGACCGCGCGGAGTACCACGGCATATTCGACGTCTCCATCTTCGAGAACAGCGTCATCACGGGCGTCGACTTCAAGTACCTCGCAATGACCGCCTACCAGGACTACCAGACGGAGCCCGTCGCCTATTACGACCTCTCGCAGCCCCTTTCCCAGATCGCCTATCCGGGCTACCCACTGGAAGGCAACACCTGGGGCGGCGGCCTCCGTGTACCCGGCACCACGGGCTACAGCGCCGCGCCGGGCGACATCGCCAACGTGATCGAGACCATGTACGACACGGCCTACTTCTTCCAGGACGACATCAAGCTGGCGAAGAAGCTGACCCTCACGGCCGGCTACCGCATCGACAACATCGCCGTCCACGGCGAGAGCCCGCCGTACATCGAGGAGGGCTATTACAACAGCTTCTTCACCTACGTCCCGCTCGCCACGCCTGTGTATATTCCCGAGGGGGGATCGTCACCGACCATCACCGGCTACAACAACAGCCGGACCGTGAACGACCAGTCGTTCTTCGCGAGCTTGAGCTACAAGCCGACCGAGAACTCGACGCTCTACGTCACGTACGACCATGTCGACGGCATCCTGGGATCGTCCAACTTCGGCGGTGTCGACGCGCAGTACTTGGACCAGGTGCTGAGCACCAAGAGCACGCTCTACGAGGCCGGCTACAAGGAGAGCGTCCTCAACAACACGCTCTATGTCCGGGCCGATGTCTTCCAGCAGCTCAAGTACGGGACCCAGATCACCGGGGGCAAGTACCCGATCAAGGACAACGGCGGCGAGCTTGAGGCCGTGTACCAGCCCAACAAGGCCTGGAACTTCAACGCGAACCTCACGTACCAGAGCGCCACCGCGTTCGGCGTCTTCTACCAGTCGGCAGGCAACTACCTGGACTCGTTTGACCCGGCGACGCCTGTGGACGGGACCCACGGCACCGGTGTCGGCACGCCCAACTTCACGCTCTACTTCCCCCCAAACGGGCGGATGCGCGCCCCTGGAATCCCCCAGGTCGAGGCCAACGCGTTCGTCGAATACACGAACCCCCTCGGGTGGGGCGCCGGCGTCGGCCCGCAGTACATCGGCAGGCAGTACGCGAACGACCAGGACACGCTCTATATCCCCCCCGAGACCGAGGTCGACGGGTTCATCTTCTATCGCCAGAAGACCTGGGAGGTCCGGGTTAACATCAAGAACATGCTCAACTCCCGGCTTTTGGACCCGATCGACGTGAGCTATGCCGGCAACGACCTTATCTACGTGCGTCCGCCGATCACGGCATCGATCACCCTGAAGCTGCACTACTGAGCTGGCTAACCGGGCGATAGGGCCCCACGCTTGCGGCAGGCCTCGGTCCATTGGGGAGCGAGGCCTGCTTCGCCGTCCGGAAACCCCAGAATGTTAAGGCCATTCGAGAACAACCTGCCGAGACGGCTGCGCTTTGGCCGTGGCGTGAGCTCCGAGCTTGCGGCGGAACTCCGGCGCCTCGGGTGCACGCGGCCGTTCTTCATCACCGATGCGGGCGTCAAGGCGGCGGGCCTCGTTGCGCGGGTGACGGCGCCCCTGGAACTGGAGGCGCTCCGGCACGCGGTCTTTGACCGGGTCGAACCCGAGCCCCCGTTTGCGTGCGTGGCCGCTGCGATCGCCTCGGTCCGCGGCTCCTTTGACGCCGATGTCATCGTGGCGCTCGGGGGCGGGAGCGTCATGGACACGGCAAAGCTCGTGGCCGCGACCCTCCAGGACGGGCGCGACGCCCGCGCGCTCGCCGGCATGCGCAAGGTCGGGCGCCGGCCGCTTCCCCTCGTGTGCCTGCCGACCACCTCCGGAACGGGCTCCGAGGCGACGCCGGTGGCGATCTTCACCGATGAGGTGACGGGCACAAAGGTGGGGGTCGTTGACGCCTGCCTCGTGCCGGACCTGGTGCTGCTCGACCCGGAGCTCACCGACGGGCTGCCGGCGCTTCCTACTGCGGCGGCCGGCATGGACGCCCTCGTCCATGCGCTCGAGGCCTACATCGCTCGCACGGCGACACCATTGGCACGCGGGCTCGCGCTTGAGGCTGCCCGGAGGATCGGCCCGGCGCTGTCCGTGGTATGCAGCGACGGCACGGACCGCTCGGCAAGGGGCGCGATGCTTCTCGGCGCAAACCTTGCGGGACTGGCCTTTGCGAATTCTTCGTGCTGCGCCGTGCACGCCCTCGCGCTTCCCCTGGGGGGGCGCTTCCACGTGATCCATGGCGTCGCGACGGGGTGCCTGGTGGCCGAGACCATGCGCTTTAACCTGCCCGCCATCGAGAAGGACGTCGCCGAGTTCTGCGGGGCGCTCGGATGGGGAGGGCTCGATCCCCGCGAATTCCCCGACCGCCTGGCCGCGCTTGCCACGTCGATCGGCCTCCGGAAGGCGCTCAGTGCAACTGTGATCCCGGACCAGGCCCTGGAGGCGCTGGCCAAGAATGCCGTCTCCAACAGGCGCCTCATGGACCCGAACCCACGCGAGGTCACAGAGTCGGATGCGGTCGAGATCTTCAGGCGAACGCTTGGAACCCATGGCTGACGGACCAGAGCTCCTTTTTGCCAAGCTCGGCCTCCGGCCGGGACTCCTTATAGACGGCCGTTGGCAGGACGGCTCGGGCGGGCAAACCCTGATCCGGAACCCGGCAACCGGTTCCGCGGTTGCCACTGTCGCGCTGGCGGGACCGGCCGACTTCCAGCGCGCGATCGAGGGCGCCCAGAAGGCGTTTGAGGCGTGGCGGAACGAACCGGCGGCCATGCGGGGCGACGTCCTCAAGCGGGTGGCCGCGCTCCTCGCCTCAAGGCGGACGGAGATCGCGGAGCTCCTGACCTCCGAGCAGGGCAAGCCGCTTGCGCAGGCGCTCGGGGAGGTCGATTACGGGGCGAGCTTCTTCCAGTGGTTCGGCGAGGAATCCCGCCGCCTAAGCGGCAGGATCCAGCCCCACCCGATGAAGGGGCGGGACTACGTGGTGAAGCCCGTCGCCGCAGGCGTCGCGGGACTGGTGACTCCCTGGAATTTTCCCCTGGCCCAGGGGGCGAAGAAGATCGCCGCCGCGCTCGCTACGGGCTGCACGGCCGTGTGGAAGCCGTCGGAGCTGACTCCGCTGGTCGCGTTGGCCCTCGGCGCCGTCATGAAGGAGGCCGGGCTTCCCGACGGGGCGCTGCAGGTGCTCCCTGCCCTGGGCGCCGTGGGCGGCGAGGCGCTCACCTCGGACGCGCGCGTGCGGGTGTTCTCGCTCACCGGCTCGACCGAGACCGGTCGTACGGTCATGAGGGCTGCGGCTAGGCACTTGCCGCGCCTGTCGCTTGAGCTCGGCGGCAATGCGCCGTTCATCGTCCTGCCCGACGCCGACCTGGACCTGGCGGCCGCCGAGCTTGTGAAGCTCAAAATGCTGTGCTCCGGCCAGGTGTGCGTGACCGCCAACAGGGTCTTTGTCCCCGCGGCACTTGAGGCGGCGTTCATCGACAGGCTCGCGCCGCTCTGGAAGGGCCTGCGCGTGGGCAACGGGCTCACTCCGGGGATGGACGCGGGGCCACTCATCCACCAGAAGGCGTGCGAGCGCGTCGGCCGCCAGGTCGAGGTCGCGCTCGGCGCCGGCGCGGAGACGGTCTGCGAGAACCGCGGCCACGAGGGGGATCCCGCGCTCAGGCAGGGCAGCTTTTTCTCGCCGGTCATCCTCCGGAAGGTGCGCGACGACATGGCGCTCGTCCGCGAGGAGATCTTTGGGCCGGTGCTCCCGCTCCTCGCCTACGACACGATTGCGGACGCCGTCCGCCGCGCGAATTCAACCGCGGCGGGACTTGCCGCCTATGTCTACGGGACCGACCTCTCGCTGGCCAACGCCGTCGCCGACCAGGTGGAGGCGGGCATCATCGGTATCAATGAGTGGCGCCCGCTCAGGGCGGAGATCCCCTTTGGGGGGACAAAGGAGAGCGGCCTCGGATGGGAGGGCGGCGAGGAGGGACTGTGGGAGTTCTGCGAGCTGAAGGTGGTTTCAACCCCCAGGGGCTCGATTCCCTAGCCAGTAAGGAACGGAAGGGAGACAAGCGCCCGGGCTTTCCGGTTAATCCTGATCCCGTATGCCTTTCCGCCGCATGACCTCCCGGGCCTTTGGTTCGCTTCCCTCGGGCGAAGCCGTCGAGGCCTGCACCCTTGCCAATGATTCCGGGGCGAGCGTGGAGATCCTGACCTACGGGGGGATCGTCCGATCCCTTCGGGTTCCCGACCGCAGGGGCCGAATCGACGATGTCGTGCTCGGGTTCGAGAGCCTTGGGGGCTATGTGGCTAGCCATCCGTACTTCGGTGCGGTCGTGGGGCGGATCGCGGGCAGGGTGACGGGCGGGCTCCTCTCCGTTAACGGAAGGATCTTCAGCGTCCCGTGCAATGAGGGCTTGAACCATCTTCACGGCGGCCGACACGGGCTCGACAAGCGGCTGTGGAAGGCTTTGCGCGTCGACCGGGATGACGGTGCGGCCTCCGTTCGGCTCTCGTACAAGAGTCCCGACGGCGAGGAAGGCTATCCCGGCAACGTGACGATCGCAGTGACCTATACGCTCACGGCGTCCAACGAGCTGGTCTTTGAGACCGAGGCCCGGTCGGACGCGATTACGCCCATTAGCCTCACGAACCATTCCTATTTCAACCTGGCGGGAGAGGGCTCGGGCCCGGTTCTCGGGCATGAGATCCAGGTTGCGGCCGAGGACTACGTGCCGGCCGACGCGACGCTGACCCTGTCCGATCGCCGGGAGCCGGTGTCGGGGCGGGGTGCTGACCTTATCCGCCCGCGCCGCCTTGAGGACGCCCTGCCGGGGCTCACGGGGGCGCACGGCGACCTGTACCTGCTGAGGCGCGCGGGCGAACCCCGGCCCTCCATGCCCACGTTCGCCGCCCGGGTCTCCGAGGCGCAAACGGGCCGGGTGCTGGTGGTCCGCACAGACGATGCCTGCCTGCAGTTCTACGCGGGCGTGGGGCTCGACGGCACGATTGTCGGGAAATCCGGGCGGGCCTACGGGCCGCACGCGGGACTTTGCATGGAATGCGAGGGCTACCCGAACGGCTCGGCCGTCGGGGGCTTTGGCGAGATCATGGTGAACCCCGGGCGCCCGCAGCTGCGCCGGACGATCTACGCGTTTTCGGCGGCCTAGCGCCGAGGGATCCCTACGGGGATTCCGCGCCCTTGGGCGAGAGGTCGTCGCGGTTAAGGATCCACGGGCGGCTGAGCGCCGCGCGGACATTGCTTGTCGAGGCCATGCCCCATCCGACCCGGCCCGCGTTTGCGTCCCACCACTGGACGAAGAAGACCGTCCGGGGCATTTGCTCGCGGAACGCGGTCACCAGGACATCCTCGTCAAAGGCGCGGTTGCCGAGCTGCGGGGAGCCGGCGCCAAACTCGCTCATGCAGACCAGCTTCCCTGTCGAGACGAGCTTCCGGTAGGCGCTCACCACCGGGGCGCCGCCCGGGTGGTTCAAGTAGACATCCTGCCCCACGAGGTCCACGTAGGCGTCCCCCGGGTAGTTGGAGGTGACGTCCACGTCGGGTTGCCCCGACTCGAAGAGCCAGACGAGATTGTGGATCCCCTGGTCGTTCTCCAGGTAGTCGTAGGTGGTGCGCCAGAGCGCCACGACCTGGTCCGAGGTGAGGCGGAAGCCCGAACCCCACCAGAACCAGTTGCCCCCGTTTTCGTGGAAGGGCCGGAAGATGACAACGACGCCGGCGGCCTGGAGTTCCCTGAGCCCTGCCGCGACCTGGCGGAGGGACGCCATGAGCGCGGAATTCGTGGGCGTGCCCGGCTTGAGCAGGCCCGCGGCGTCCAACCCCGAGAGATCGTACACCGGGCCGCCGGTCGTCGGGTTGGACATGTGGAGGTTGAGCGCAACGAGGCCGCCGGCCCTCCAATAGGCGATCGCACGGGCGTTGAACGCCGTGTTCGGCGTTCCGCCCCTCTGGTCGTAGCCGTAGTAGTCGCCGCTGATGAGCCCCAGCCACTTGCCCGTGCCCGCGTGCAGGGCCTCGATCGGCGACAGGTCCGCGGTCCCGACATACTGGCCGGAAATCGTGTGCGTGCCGGTAATGTGCCTGAGGAAGGCGATCAAGTCAGCCGGCGTCCGGATGCCGGCGGGTCCCGCGAGGGCGGCCGGCGGGAAGAGGAGCACGAGCGCCAGGGAGAGGCGGCGAAGCCGCAGGGGAGAAACCATGGGGTTTGGGGGCGAGCTTTCGACCGGACCTCAATTGAACCTGAGCGGGGGCGGCGACATCGGGTTTGGCGTGGGGGCGGCAACGGGTTTGAGGACCAGCACCTGCTTTTCCCTCATGTGCGTCGCGGCCTGCCCCTTGTACCGGAGGGTCACGGAGAGCGGGATCGCATCCGAGGTGACGCCCAGCCGCGAGGTCATGGGCTCGGTCTCGGCCGACGCGTTCGGCTGGATCAGGATCTTCTCGGGCTCCACCACGAAGTCCCCAAGGTCCGAGTTGAAGTCGAGCACCTCGACCTCGACCGGGTAGGGGGCGTGGTTAAAGAGGCGCACGTGGAAGCTGACCGCCGTCATGTTGCTTGCGCGCATCTGGGGCCCCCCGTCGCTTTCGGTCCGGTTTGCGCCCGCAGGCGATCCCGGAGACCCGCCCCCGTGCCGGTGTCCGGTGCCTCGCGCGCTGTCGCTTGGGCCGGCACTGTCCGCGTTGGGGCTTGCGGCGTCGGCCGCAGCCGGACTGGAAAGGGCCGCGGCCCCGACGGGAAGCATGTCGCTCGTGGGGCTGTCCAAGGCGGACTTGGTTGAGGTCGTTTCAGAACTGCCACTGCTGTGCGTGCCAAACCCGGACCGATTGAGGAGCACCTCGATGTCCAACTGGCTCGAGAAGAAGGCTGCCCTGGCCGCCATCTCCGGGCCGGTCTTATCGGGCCCCGGTGCGCCTTGATCGGCTCCGCGGTCCTTGTGACCGACGCGGTCGCTTGAGCATGCCGAAAGTGCAAGGAGCGCCAGGGATGCGGCGAGGCAGGGAAGGAAACGCTTTATGCGCGCCCGGGAGGGAGGGGTCATGGCGTGTGCGACTCTCCCCGGCGTGAAATGTTTCCGCTCATTCCTGACAATGCATGCGGGCGCCCCCGGTTTCGATCAGAAAGAACCCCTGCGGGAACACTCCCCGGCTCAAACAGCGGAGCTCACGGGTAGAACTGTTCGCGGACGATCTTCCCTTCGGCCACAATGTAGATGCACAGTTCAGTAATCGTTGTGCGCCCCATTCCCTTCATCGTCGCGTCCAAGCTCATCGTGCAGGCAAACGAGCTCACGGACACCAGGGGATCAGACACCTTCATGGAATGGACCGTCTCGAGCGCCGACGTAAACCTGCGGCCTTTCTCGATAATGGCTGCAAGGCCCTTGGTCTCCTTTGGAGCCATCGGTGTGGCCTCGGGCTCAATGCTAACCGCATCATTCGAAAAAAGCGCCTCTTGGGCCTTCTCGAACTCTCCTAGCCGGCAATACGACACGAGTTTTTGGGCTATTTCATTTGTGGTCATAGTCGTGGGTGTTGAAGTTGATTTTCAAACTGCCTCGAGCTTATACCCAAATAAATGGCTAGGCCAACCGGGAAGCCCGATTGTTGTGAAATTTCCGGGTGCCGTATGCGTTGCCTCCAACGTCTGAGGTCCGAGACAGTGATTCGGAAATGAGCGGACCGCTGCTGGGAGCTATCGTGTGCAAGATCGCGATGCTCCCGCAAAATATAGATCTCGATTCATGCGCTGACCGTTCGAAAACTTGCCCTTAAAGAAACACTGGCCGAAAAACTGGTGGACCACGCTATCCAGCGTAAATTAGTTGAGGCAAATTTGTCTCGGGCGGCCCAGTGGTAGCCAGCGGACTCGATCATTCGCCCAAAAGAACTGCTTCGGACTGAATGACCTGAAGGTTATTCAAGGGTTCGGAAACTCTTTGCCACTCGGTCTTGCAAATCAGCCATTTGCTCTCTCTGGCTTGTGCCGAATCCCAAGACATATCGGAGTGTGTCGTCGGCGATCATATAGTGCCGGCAGGACCAGGTTCCTCCGCCCGGAATGGCTCTATCGAAATCGAGTGTTATCACTTCTCTTGATCCGATCGTGGTCTTGCCGATGACGAAATTGCCGAAGCCCCCTTTTGCTAGAATTTGCTGCACATGATCCACCCATGCCGTGGGCGATTCCTTCGGATCGCGCGGCTCGCGAAAGACGATGAGGAGCTCTTCGACGCCGCTCTCCCTGGATTCGAAGCGCACCACTTCATAAGGACTGTTCGAGGAGACAGGCGGGAATTTGTTCCAGTTTGCCGGCATATCAATTGCGAACTTCCACTCGGAACTCTCGTAGAGCTTCAACTCCTTGGGAGTCCCTTGTCCCGCAGGATTGGACAGAGCCGGTTGTGCCGTATCCGCGTTAGACGCTATTAATTTGCTGGTGACAGCCGCTGTCGCGACAAGGCCAATAAGGCAGCATCCCGCGGCGATTCGGGAGAAGCTGGCCGTTCTAAATCGTGCAATCATATGGATTCTCCGTTCTATTTGTTGTTTACCCCCAAGGATTCCGAGCACTGCCGCGGGCGCATTCCGGCGTTGAACGGTCGTGAGTACTTTTAGAAGGGTCTTACCGTAAACATCCGGGCCCGACATAGCCACGTGGCCCAGGACAAATTCATCGCATGCCAGTTCACAGTCCATGCGTGCCATACCGGCAAAAAGCCACGCCGCAGGGTTGAACCAATGTACCGCCAGCGCGCACTGGAACAATACGTTGGCTGCCGCGTCCCCGCGGCGCCAGTGCCCGAGTTCATGGAGGATGACCAGTCGGAGTTCTTCGTCTGAAAGTTGGTTTCCCAAGGACGACGGAATGACCAAATACGGTCTCCAAAGCCCTCCCATTGCAGGCCCAGCGGCAGCGTCGCTCTCGAACACCGCAATCTGGGTCTTTACACCAAGCATCTGAGCGCATTCCACGATTGCCGCAGTGTACTTTGGATTCACAGGTACAGCGGAGTGTCTCAAACGTTTCCGAAACCGACGCCACAACCCAGCGCGGATCGCTAGCAGAGCGACGGCTCCGATCATCCAGACAAAGGCAGCCAACGAAGCTGCCGTCCAGGAGTGAGTGGGACCGCCGACGGATTGAATCGCCGGGTTTGCCGCCAAATCAGGATTAGAGAGAAGATTCCGGACGCCCTGGCTTGTGAAACCCGCATGAAAATCGGGGCCCTCATCTGTCACCGAAAGAGGCCGGCTTGCTATTGCAATGGGATTCCAGGCGACAGGTATTGAGATCGGGAATAGCAGAGCTAGGGCCACAATGATCCAGGTACCAAAAAGGATCTGCTGCGGAACCCGTCCCCTAATCGCCCACCGTAGAATCCCTAGAATACATATCAAACAACCGATCTTCCAGGATTGAGCGGCGAAGATAGAGAATGCTGCGTCTATAATTTTCATTTTGCCCCCTTCTTTGATTCGAGGATCTGCTCCAGTTGTTTGATCTCGCTGTCGGATAGCTCAGCTTTCTCACAGAAATGGAGCATCAGCGTGCCCGCGGCTCCTTGGAAAACCTTCTTAAGAAAGGTATCTCCCTCGGCTGTCACACACTGCTCCCGGTGCAGTCGCGGTGCATAGAGATTCGTGTTTCCAAGCTTCGTCACGGTCAGCACCTTCTTGGCGACAAGCCGAGTAAGGAACGTGTTCACTGTTTTTTGTTTCCAGCCCCTCTCCTCAGGCAATCCCGCATGAACTGTTGCCGAGGTAACAGGCGACGAATTCGCCCACACGACATTCATCACCTCCCATTCAGCAGATGAGATTTTTGGATTCATAGTTCCTACAAACGTAGGAACAGTCTCACACTTGTAGGAACTGTCAAGTGGGAATCGGCCGATTCCGTTCGAAACCCCGAAGGACGCTAAAGGAACGAATTAAAGGGGTGGGCGCCGGTCAGCGCTAAGCGTTGCGAAAATGACCCTTTCTCGGAAAACGACTGGTATTAGGGCGTGTATTCAATCCCTGTTAAAGGCTGGGCCGGGAAATTTGATCCCTGCTGTTAGGTCGGGACCGGGCAAAGCGACGCTAACTCCGTGACCAATTCGAGAATGCAAATTCTACGCAATCGCCATCGGTCGCGCCCCCCTTGAATACAAAAAGGAAGTCTTTTACACCTGAGGGCATCACAAATAAGTCGCCCTGGTGAAAAATCAGCCATCCATTATACGTGGCGCCATTAGGGGGACTGGCGCCGGAACCATTCCACGGCATCATACCGTCCATATTAAAGGCAACGTAAACAGAGTATTTCATTCTCTGTTCAAGCGTGAATACGTCCGAGTCGGGGACGATTTGTTTGAAGCTGCGGTCTGAAACGAAAAGAAGTATCTTCCCCCGGCTCTGAAGCTCCGTTCCTTCTTTAGTTTTTGCGTAATATTCGCCGGCGATATTACCATGCGGGGTGGCGAATACTGCTAAGTAGAAATCTTTTAGATCACGCTTCGCTGCAATCTTCCACCCCTCGCGAGAGATGCCGGACACGAATTCGTCTAGAGAGCTATAGGTCGGCCTCCAGTTATCCTTTAGATACTGAAGATCCTTTGCCTGCATGATTTCGATGCCGGGAACATCATGGCCAAGGTATTCATACACTATCTGCACTTTCGGCACTACGTAATCCACTGTAGGATCAGGACTCAAATCGAGCCTAGTTGCTGTGACCGTTACCTTTTCTAAATTAATCGGCTTCTGGGATTTGGCGTCGTTGATGGCATCCGCAGTGGCACTTCGGCCCGAAAATGAAACAACGGCGAGCGCAATGGCTAGAAGGCGTTTCATGGGCGCTAGATCGGACGCGGAAAGATAGCACCGGAGGCCGCAAATTCAAATCTGCCGGAGTTTATGAGGGGACAATGCCGCAAGACCCTGAAGCGTATCTTAAAGAACTCCATTTCGAACCCATAGGACGAAGAAGGACCTCGGTCCTATTGGAGCGCGTTGCGGACGGCGTCGATGAAGGCATGAGCGAACACCGGAACAAGCAAAAGGCCGCTACGGCGCCAGAAAAAGGAAAACAGCGCCCCAATGCCGCAGTGAACGAGCGGCAGGGCTAGGGCCAGCACGGCAAGTTGCGCGACCTTATGCTCTGGCTGTAGCGCCACGGTCGGCAAGTGCCACCATCCCCATAGCGCAGAAAGATAGAAGGCAGAAAACCAGGGGAGTCGGTTGCCTCCACGCGTCAGATAGGAGTCGAGGCCGCCTCGGAAAAAGACCTCCTCAATCATGAAACACACCGGCAGGTAGAGGGCCAATGAACGCAGACCCTCGAGCAACCGGGCTGTTGGCGTCCATGCCGCGTGCGCACGAACCAGGTAACCTATGGCAAGAGTAAGGGCGGCAACGGCGCCCACGGTGAGAAGACACATCGCGAGCTGGCGCCACTGAGCGCGTGTGCAGATGGCAAGCGACCATGCGAGCGGAATCGCGCCAAGGGCTGCGGAGACGAGCCAGAGTTGAACGTCCAGGCCAGGGTTTTTCCAGGTGAGCAGGCTATGAATAGGCTGCATCATGAACCCCGCCGCAGCGAGCCATCCCCACCACGGCAGGGAGAAACGCCGCGGTCTGGCAAACCACACCTCAAGCAGAGGTCGCCTGGCGACACGTGTCTGGAAAATGAACAACAGCGGAATGCCAAGCAGCAGATAGGCGTTTGCAGAGAGGCGCAGGATCCATCCAGCCGACATCCACAGCGCCACCACGCCGGTGACAATCGCGAGGCGGCTGAATTCTGACGGGGTCTTTTCAGAAGGACTGCCTCCATTCTGAATAGGGGTGTTCACCATTAGGTTAGTTGCCGCCGCCCGGGTTTCATTACAGGGAATAGCGCCGAATTCTTCGCGGGTGTAGCGGACTGGTCCATCAAGCGGTCTAGGTCGGAAGCGTCGTGTCGGGAGCGGACGCATTCAATCAGATAGGGTATTTGTCCTAAACGGACTCCCTGAGCTATATGTGGTACTGGAGCCATGCGGCCCCGAGTCCCGCGATCAGCCCGAAGAGGTGCCCCTCCCAGGAGGTGCCGTTTCGCGCGGGGGCGATCCCGGCCAGGATCCCGCCGTAGAAGACGAGGACAGCGCCGGCCACCAGGAGATCATCCGGGGTCCGCGTGAACCACGCGGCAGCCATGAGGTACCCAAAGTAGCCGAAGATGACGCCGCTCATCCCCAGATGCGCCGCCTTGCGCCCGAAAAGCCACACGAGGGCGCCCTGGACGAGGGCGATTTCCAGGGAAACCTGGACAAACGGGGCCTGACCGTGCCTGAGAACCAGGGTCCCCAGGACCAGGAACGCGGGGAGGTTGGCAGCGAGATGGGCGAAACCTGCATGGACAAACGGGGCCGTGAGGATCCCGAGGAGCCCGCCGCCGGTTCGCGGAACGATCGCAAGCTGCGTGGCGGCGCCCGGGGCAATGATCCCGAGGAGCGTCCCGAAGACCATGGCGGTCGCCGGCCACGAAAGATAATAGGCGGGCGGCTCCGTGAAGAGCCGCTCGATGAATTCGAGGACCTGGTCCATGCCTCCCAGTAAGGAAGCTGCCGGCGCGGTGCGCAACCTGAAGGCGGTCGGGACGCTCGTGTCGGGACGTCACCGTTCCTTCATCGGATCGGCGACCCCCTCGTCCCGCTGCTCATGGCGCGTCACGGAATTCTCGGAAGCCTGCTCGGGGCTCACCGAGGCACATGAGGAAAGAAGGGGCGCCGCCAGGGCAATGAGGGCTACGGCAATGAGGACAAAGGAAGGCTTCGAAGGGAGCGTCATGGTGCAACGCGGCCCCGGGTGCGGGGGGCGCGTCCCATTATGGACGCGACCGTGCCCCGCGGCCATGGGGTGTTCGCCTGAGCGCCCGGGCGGCCCCCGCTCAGGCGTAGCTTCGGTAGACCGGCTGGAACATCCGCTTGCGGATGTCCTCCTTCAGGTTCCTAGGGCGGTTGACCCGCGCGATCCCCGCATCATGCGCGACCTTCGCCACCGCGGTTGCAATCTCAAGCGAGACGTCCCGGATCGTGTCCAGGGGAGGATAGACCCGGCCCTCCGCCAGGTCCTCGGGCCGGACGAGGCCGGCGAGCGTGGTCGCCGCGGCCAGGAACATGGCGTCGGTCACCTCCGTGGCCTCGCTTGCAAGGGCGCCCAGGCCGACCCCGGGGAAGATGTAGACGTTGTTGCCCTGGCCGGGGACGATCCTGCGGCCCCCGAACTCGACCGGGGGGAAGGCGCTTCCGCTGGCAAAGATCGCACGGCCTTCGGACCAGCCGTAGGCCTCCTCGGCCGTGCACTCCGACTTTGATGTGGGGTTTGAGAGGGCGAAGATGATCGGCCGCTCGTTCATGGCCGCCATGTCCTCGATGATCCCGCGCGTGAAGGCCGAGGGCATGGCGGAGACGCCGATCAGGATGGTCGGCTTAAGCTCCTTCACGGCCTCGGCCAAGGTCGCGATGGGGGCGTGGTCGTGGGCGTAGGGAAGCTTATGGGCGGCGAGCGCGTCGCCCCGGTCCCTGACGACCAGGCCCTTCGAATCCACGAACCAGCAGCTGTGGCGCGCGTGCTCCTCGCTAAGCCCTGCGGCCTTGGCCGCCGCGACGAAGAGCCCGGCGATCCCGGTCCCGGCCTCGCCCGCCCCGAGGAAAAGGAGCTTCTGGTCGCGGAGTACGCCGCCCGACTCCCGCAGCGCGGCGATCATGCCCGCGAGCGCCACGGCTGCGGTCCCCTGGATGTCGTCGTTAAAGCTCGGGAGCCGCCTACGGTAGCGCTCCAGCAGGTGGAACGCGGTCGTGTTCCCAAAGTCCTCCCACTGCAGGAGCGCCTTCGGGAAGACCTCCTTCACCGCCCCCACGAACTCCTCGATCAGGGCGTCGTACTCGGGGCCGCGAAGGCGCGGCTCCGGCAGCCCGATGTAGGAGGGGTCGGAGCGAAGCGCGACGGTGTCGGTCCCGACATCGAGCGTGATCGGGAGCGTGTAATAGGGGTGGACTCCGGCGCAGGCCGAGTAGAGCGAGAGCTTCCCGATCGGGATTCCCATCCCGAGGGCGCCCAGGTCCCCGAGGCCCAGGATCCGCTCGCCGTCGGTGACGACGATCAGCCGTGCGCCCGCGCGCGGCCAGTTGCGCATGACCTCGGCGATCCGGCCCCGGTCATGGCGGCTGATGAAGAGGCCGCGGGCCCGGCGGAAGATGGACCCGTAGTGGATGCAGGCCTCCCCGACGGTCGGCGTGTAGATGATCGGGACGATCTCCTCCAGGTGCTCCATGACCAGGCGGTAGAAGAGCACCTCGTTGCGGTTCTGGAGGTTGACGAGGTAGATGTACTTCTCGATCGCATCGGTCTTGCGGCGGAGGGCGGCGAGCGTGCGGTGGAGCTGCTCATCGAGCGGGAATACGCGGGGAGGCAGGAGCCCCCGCAGGCCCAGGGCGTCGCGCTCGGCCTCGGTGAAGGCCGTGCCCTTGTTGAGGAGCGGGTCGGTCAGGAGCGCTTTCGACTTGTGGAGCGGCTTCAGGGGATCGCCCAGGGCCGACAGGCCCTTGGTGCGGGCATGGACGATCGGGGGGCGCGGGGCTCCCTGGGTGGGCCGCACCGAGGCGGGCGTGGGCGATGGATCCAATGTGGCCATTACCAAGGTTACCCCAGGCGCGTCACGCCGCCTCATCATCTTTTGACTTTAGCTGTGCCAATTTTGTTGTGCCACGGGGCTCGCATCGACCGCTCGCGGGGCTAGGATGGCGGGATCCCCCTCATCCCATGAGCACTCCCTTCATCGCCCAAAAAGCCCCGTATCCGGTCAACGTCGAGGCCGGCAAGACCTACGCCTGGTGCGCCTGCGGCCGCAGCCAGGGACAGCCCTTCTGCGACGGCTCCCACAAGGGGACCGGCATGGCCCCCACGATCCTCAAGGCCGAGGCGACGGCCACCGTGTACTTCTGCGGTTGCAAGCACTCGAAGGCCGGCGCCACGTGCGACGGCACGCACAAGGGCGTGTAGTGCTCGGGATCAGGGAGACGGTGCAATTACGAGGACCGTGCAGCGGCCGGGTTGAACCGTCGCCGGCACAGCGTCCTTGTGCTCGCGGTCGATCGCCGCCGGGTGGGTGAATTGGCCCGTCTCGGTGTCGAACTCCTGCGAGGCGTAGTGGCCGGTGAGCGCGGGGGGCAGCGCCACATCGCCCGCCGCCGGGGCCGCCCCCTCGTTCACGAGGAGGACGAAGAGCGTCTTTCCACACTGGACCCCGTAGACGGGGACCGCGGGGCCCGACCACGTGCAGGAGATGCCCTGGAAGTCGCCGTGGCCAGAGGCGATCATCCGGTCGCTCACCGCGCGGACCCGCATGAGCGAGGCCGTCAGGTGCCGCTCGTCGAAGAACTCCCACCACCAGCTCATGGGCAGGATGGGGGTGGGGGAGAAGAGCCCGAGCCAGGGCCCGAGCTTGTAGTCATGGTCCATGTCGGCGCCAATGGCATTGAAGTCCTGGCTCCAGTCCCATTCGCGGGCGAACTCGCCGATCACGTAGGGCTTGCCCTCGGAAAGCACGTACTGGCGGATCGTCCCGGGGATCGAGAGGGTGTTCCGGTAGATGTGCTTCTGGTTAAAGTCCATCGTCGGGATCCGGTTCATGCCGGCCACGTCGCGGTGGGAGACGCTGGTTGTCACGAGGCGGCCGTAGGGGTCCACGGCCTTCAGGTAGGCGCTCATCTCGGCGTGCCACCCGGTGATGACCTGGTCCGGGATCCTCACGGGCTTCTGCCCGTACATCGCGTTGTCGATCTCGTTGAAGAATTCCCAGACGGCGAGGTGCGGGCTAAAGCCCCATCGGGCCACGAGGTACCTCAGCTTGTCCTTGTAGCGCGCCTTGGCGACCGGGTCGGTGAAGAACTCCGTGGGCGTCGCAACCGGGCCGCCGTTCGCCGTGTTGTAGCTGTTCAGCTCCCAGCCGCGGCCAAGGAAGGCGCCATGCGGGTCGATCGTCAGCATGAAGTACGTGTCGGTCGAGCCCGCCAGGTCCACGAGCTCATCCATGCGCCGGATGGCCGAGGCGTTGAACCGGGCCTGGTCGTCCGTGTAGCGACTCGTGTCCACGACATGGTGCCACTCTAGCGGCAGGTTCCAGGGGCACATCCAGGTCCGGAAGAAGTTGCCGCCGCTCGCCGAGAGCCTTCCCAGGAGGTACTCGTAGTTGAAGCGCGGGTCCTCGTTGAGCGCCTTGAAGAACTTGGAGTCATCCGAGGAGCGGGCCTCCCAGCAGAGGTTCTCCCCGATCCCGCGGAAAGGCTCGCCGTTGTCGAAGCGGAACATCCACGGGCCCGCCGCGTGCAGGAACCCGCGCGCGCCCGACCCGCCGACCGCGAAGGCGACGGGAAAGGGCGCCTGGCGCATCCCGTGGACGGTGAGCACGACCTGGCCGCGGTACCTGCCGGCCTCGCCCGGGGCGTAGCGGGCGAGCCACTCCGAGGAGGCCCCGCTCTCGCCGCGCTCGTAGAAGCAGGGGACAACGAGCGAGCGGCCGGAGGGCGCCGTGAGCTCCAGGTCCAGGCGGATGTCGTCGGCATGGTACGGGTCCTGCCACTCCGCCTTCAGCATGACGACGAAGTCGAGCCTCCCGAAGCGGGACGGGTGGGCCGTCAGGCGCGTCACGCTCTCCACCTGCGCCCTTAGGGAGGTCGCGAGAAGCGCTGCGAGAAACAGGGGAAGAAGGGCGGTCCTCGGGAGAAATCTTGGCATGGGGTGGTCGTCAGAGATTCACCGGCGCATGCCGGCCTCGGCAGGCTGCGGCACCGGCTCCGTAAGTGCTTGAGGATAGCCGTGGCTAAAGCGGACCATCAAGAATGAATGGCCCCCGGGCCATTTCAGGCGTTGCGGCTCGCGCCGAGTCGTGCCAACTCTTCATGAACCCCGGAACCCCATGATCTCTCCCCGCGTTGCTTTGACCGGCCGGCGGGCAGGCCTGAGGGCCTGCCTCGCCATGGCCGCGTTGGTCGCATCCCTCACCTCTCCCGCAAAGGGGGCGGCTTCACCGCCCTCCGACCGCGTCCAGGAGGTCCGCTCCCCGGACGGCCGGATCGCCGTCTACGTGAACACGGAGGGGGACCTGACCTACCGCGTATCCGTGGACGGCGTCCCCGTGCTCAACAACTCCCAGCTCGGTCTCCGCCTGCTTGTCCAGGGCTACCTGGGCGCGGACGTCACGCTCGTGTCCGCGAGCCGCACCGACGTCGACGACTCCTGGGTCAACCTGCTCGGCAAGCACCGCCATGTGCGCGACCTCCACCGGGAGTTGAAGCTCACGCTCCGCGAGAACGGCCCGGTCGGGCAGGAGTTCAAGGTGACGTTCCGGGTGTTCAATGACGGGGTGGGTTTCCGCTACGGCCTTATGCTGCCCAAGGGCACCACGGCCGACGACTTCACCGTCGAGGAGGACCTGACGGAGTTCGCGTTCACGGCCGACAACCTCTGCTACGCGGGCGACCACACGACGATCCCGAACGACGCCTATGACATCCGCGGCGGTTTTGCCGGGTCCCAGGAATGGGAGTTCCGCAAGCAGAGGCTCTCGGACCTCTCGAGCGACACGGTGACGGGGCTGCCGCTCCTCACGCACACGCCGGGCGCCTGGGTCGCAGTGACCGAGGCCGACCTGGTCGACTGGTCGGGCATGTGGCTCACCCGCGCCCCGCAGGCGGCGGGAACGCCCGCGGTGACGCTCCGCGCGAGCCTGGCGCCGCGCCTCGACGGGCAGGGGCTCGTCAGGGGGCTCCTCCCGCACGCCTCGCCCTGGCGGGTCATCATGATCGGGGAGAACGAGGGCCGCCTGGTGGAGAGCGACCTGGTGCTCAACCTGAGCACGCCCTGCGCGTTGCCGGACCCCTCATGGGTGAAGCCCGGCATGATGGCCTGGGACACGTGGTGGCCGGGGGTTGGAAAGATGGACACGGCCACCCTGAAGCAGTTCATCCAGTTCGCCTCCGACATGGGCTGGCCCTACCAGCTGATCGACGCCGGCTGGTATACCGGGACGATCTCCAAGGACGGGGACGTGACCAAAGTGGCCCCCAACGTCGACATGCCGGAGCTCCTGCGCTTCGCCGCCGAAAGGCACGTGCGCCTCTGGGTCTGGCTCTACTGGACCGACGCGGACCGGGGCGACGCCTACAAGAGGGCCTTCGCCCTCTATGAGCAATGGGGGCTTGCCGGGGTGAAGATCGACTTCATGGACCGGGACGACCAGGACATGGTGAACTGGTACCAGAAGATCACACGCGAGGCCGCGGATCACCACCTCCTGGTCGACTTCCACGGCGCCTTCAAGCCGACCGGCATGATCCGCACCTGGCCGAACCAGATCACGCGCGAGGGGGTGATGGGAAACGAGTACAACAAGTGGAGCTTCAGGGTGACGCCCGAGCACCGCCTCACGCTCCCGTTCACGCGCTTCCTCGCCGGGCCCGCCGACTTCACGCCGGGTGGGTTCGTTAACCGGAGCCTCTCCACCTTCCAGACCCACGTGTCCCCGACCCAGGTCCAGGGGACCCGCGCGGGCCAGCTCGCGCTCTTCGTGGCCTATGACAGCCCCGTCATGTGCGTCTGCGACCATCCCGACAACATGCGCGGCCAGCCGGGACTGGACTTCCTCAAGCTCGTCCCGACCGTGTGGGACGACACCCGGGTCATCCGGGGCTCGGTCGCCAACTTCCTCGTGATCGCGCGCCGCTCCGGGGCCGACTGGTTCCTCGGCAGCATGACCAACAGCTATGCCCGGACGTGCTCGGTGAAGCTTTCATTCCTCGGGCCCGGCAAATGGCAGATGCGCTGGTGGCACGACGCGCCGGACAGCGGCGACAAGGCCGAGCACCTGGTGGTCACCGATCGGGTGGTCGCGGCGGAGGACACGCTCGACCTGTGGATGGCCTCGGGCGGCGGCTCGGTGGCGCATTTTTCGCCCGCGCCCCAGTAGCCGCACCTGGCTGAAAGCGCATGCGAGGAAACGAACACTGACCTTTAGGAAACTCAGGCCTATTTCGCGCGGAACAGCTGGGTTTCTGCCGAGCGGCGATTGCCCCCCGAAACGGCTTCCGGCGCAACCTGTCGTTGGATATCTGCCCGACCTCAGATATCCATCGCGATCACCTCGTGGTCCAGGACCGAGGGCACGGTGACCTCGAGCAGGTCGCCGTGCTGGCTGTAGTCGGGCGCCCCCCCTGAGACCAGGAGCTGGAGCCTCCTGACCCGCAGGCCCCCGGGAAGGCGCGCGCGGACCCGGTGGGGCCCGACGGCGATCAGCTCCCGCACCGGGCCCTTCATCATCATCGGGTTCGTGAGGTTCACCAGGTGGACCGTGAGCGAGTCCTTCTGCTTCCAGTACGTGACGTCGAGGACCCCCGGCCCCTCCACCGACAGGGGGCACGCCTCGTTGGTCGCCCACTCGACGGCGTTTCGCAGGAGCTTTCCGTGGTCGGGGGAGAGGACCTCCCAGAAGGTCCGGTCGATGTCCCAGGGAAAATACGCGACGCGGCCGCCCGGGGCGCCTTCCCGGAGGAAGACCTGGGGGATGTCGGTGTGGGGCTGCCGCGGGTAGACCTTCTCCATGGGAAGGTCCGGGTACGGGGGTACGAGGGTGAGGAGCGGCGGGGGGCCCTTCACGGTCGAGGCCACGTCGAGGCGCCACACCCCGTTGATGATCCGGGGCGCATCGCCCAGGCCCCTGAAAAGCGGGTGTCCCGGGTTGGTCTCGTGCTCCAGGGTCACATAGGCGTTGCGCATGGGCCCCTCGACGGTGCCCTTCCACGTGGCGCCGAAGAGGTCGCCGAGGCCGAAGTCCTTACGGGGGTTGCCCGCCTCGTCGGCGAGCGAGGTCTCGGAGGTCGCCACGATCCCCCCTCCGCGCGCCACGAATTCCCGGAGCTGGGCGCACTGCAGGTCGGAGAGCGCCGCGATGTTCGGCAGGACCAGGGTCCTGAAGGCCGCAAGGTGCTCGGCGTCGAGCAGCCGGTCGTGCACCATCTCGAAGGGGATGCGGGCCTCGACCAGGGCCTGGTACCAGCCGAGCGCCGCCCCCTCCAGGGCGTCCGGGGCCGAGGACCTTCCCGCGTAGAACCACGCCGTCTGCTGGGAATAGACGATCGCGACCCGGGCCAGGGGCCGCTCATTGCGGAGGTAGGCCTCCGAGCGGGCGCACCAGCCGTAGATGTCCTCGACGGGCTTGAGCCAGCGCCGGTCGTACAGGACGCCCCCGAACTTCGTGAACCAGGGCCTGAGGCCGTTGGCTATCCCGTCGGCCACCCAGAGGCGGATCTCGTCCGGGCTTTGAACGGAGTCCTTCCAGCGGTGGTCGTCGTCGAGACCCACCGAGAAGATGCCCACGATCGGCTTGGAGCCCATGGTCGCGCGGAACTCCTTCCCGTTCTTGCCGTTTGACCAGGGGGCCGCGACCCCGTGGCGCGACTGCCGGTCGGCCATGAGCGTCGGCGCCAGTTCCCCGATCCGCTTCATGTCGAGGGAGCTCGTGGCGCCACCTCCCGTGTTGGGGATCAGGCACGAGTCGGGGTTTATCTTCCGGATCTCGCCGTCCCAGAGGCGCCACAGGTTGAAGAGCCGGTCCTGGCGCCACACGATGTAGGCCCGGTGTGCCGGGTCCGCCGGGTTCTCCGTGCGGGGCAGGTCGAGGCCGGCCGCGTCCCTGAAGTTTTTCCGGCAGTCCTCGCAGTAGCAGATTCCCGCGCCGTCCCACCGGTTGATGAAGATCCCGTCCACCCGGTAGCGCTCCATGATCTCCTTCGTCACCTCGGTCATGAACTCGAAGTTGTAGGGCCCGAGCCCGCAGGTGACCCAGAGCTCCGGGGAGGCCCAGTGCCGCCGGGGATTCCCATCGGCGCCGACGGCGATCCAGTCCGGGTGGGCCTCCTTCACGTCGTCATAGGTCGCATGGGGGTCGGTGCGCGCGATGACGACCATCCCCATCTTGCGGCAGCCCGCGACCAGGTCGCCAAAGGGGTCCCGGTCCCCGAGCCAGGCGCTCCTGTGGTGGAACGGAACCTGGGTGGGGTAGTAGGCGACGCATCCGCCCGCCGAGAGGCACGCGGCGTCGGAATGCGTGCTCCGGAAGTAGTCGAGCCAGAACCCGGGGCTGAAGCTGCCGGGGTCGTTCTCAACCAGGGTGAGCTGGGCCCATCGCATGGGCTTTTCGGTCCAGGAGGGGGTGCCTGCCGGGGCGCCTCCCGTGCCTTCCGCGAGGAGCGGCCGGAGCGTGATCCTGCCCAGGGCCGCCGCGACGCCGGCAGCCGCTGAGGCCTTGATGAACGTGCGGCGCGTGAGGTCGGGCATGGGGGTAGGGGGTCGGCCGCGCGCCCCAGTGCGCACGGCCGCGTCACACGAGTTATCGCTCCTTTTGGGGTGAGGCAAGCCGGGCCCAAGGTCCGCCGGGGGGAAACTGTTGATTCGGCCGGCGGGCGCCGCATGATCCGGCCGCCCCCATGCCCTGGATCCAGGACACCACCCCCATCTCCGGCAGCGTGGGACTTTCCGCCCTCGTGGCCGCGATCCCGCTTGCGGTCGTCTTCACCTGCCTTGCGGCGCTCAAGCTAAAGGCCCACCAGGCCGCGGCCCTGGCGCTTGCCTCCGCCCTGGTGATCGCCGTCTCGGCCTGGGGCATGCCGGTCAAGCTCGCCGCGCTTGCCGCGGCCCAGGGAGGGGCCTTCGGCATCTTCCCGGTCTTCTTCATCGTGCTGGCGAGCCTGTTCCTCTACCGCATCACGGTGAAGGGAGGGCAGTTCGAGGTGGTCCGCGCGTCGATCGCGGGCATCACCCCCGACCGCAGGCTCCAGGCGCTCCTGATCGCTTTCTGCTTTGGCGCCTTCATCGAGGGCGCCGCCGGGTTCGGGGCCCCGGTCGCGATCGCGGGCGCCACGCTTGTCGGCCTCGGGTTCGCGCCGCTCGAGGCGGCGAGCCTTTGCCTGGTGGCCAACACGGCCCCCGTGGCGTTCGGCACGATCGGGATCCCGATCGTCGCGATGGCGGGCGCGACGGGCCTGAACGACGCCGGGCTACTGAAGCTTTCCGCCATGGTCGGGCGCCAGCTTCCCTTCGTCTCGCTCGTGGTCCCGCTTTACATGGTGCTCATCATGGTGGGCTTCCGCCGCGCGATGGAGGTCCTGCCGGCGATCGCGGCCTGCGGGCTCACGTTTGCGCTCTGCCAGTTCGCGACCGCCAACTTCCTGGGTCCCTACCTGCCGGATCTCCTGGCGTCCCTCTCGGCCATGGCGGCCCTGATGATCCTCCTCAGGTTCTGGAAGCCGCCCACCCTGCACCGCTTCGGCCACGAGGAGGGCCTCGAGGCCGAGACCCACGCCTACACCAAGGGCCAGATCCTTCGCGCCTGGACGCCCTACCTGGCGCTGACAACGATCGTCCTGCTGTGGGGGCAGCCGTCCGTGAAGGCGCTCCTAACCCGGGCGACGGTCATGATCCCGGTCCCGGGCCTCGACAACGCGATCGCCAAGGCGCCCGCAGCCGGGGCGCCCCTTGTGCCCCTGGCCGCGCGGTTCAAGCTGGACAGCCTTGCGAGCGGCGGCTCGGCCGTCCTCGTGGCCGCCCTCTTCTCGGCCTTCGCCTGCCGGCTCGGGATCCGCGAGACGGCCCGGGTTTTCGCGGGCACGCTCCGCGACATGGCCTATCCGGCGGCCACATTCGCCTCCGTACTGGCGCTCGCCTACGTGATGAACGACTCGGCTATGACGGTTAGCCTCGGCATCTTCGCCACGCGGGCGGGACGGCTCTTCCCCTTCATCTCGCCCATCCTGGGGTGGATTGGCGTCTTCCTCACCGGCTCGGACACCTCGAGCAACGTCCTCTTCGGCGGGCTCCAGAAGACCGCCGCAGAGCAGCTGGGCCTCAATCCGCTCCTTACGACCGCGGCCAACACGAGCGGCGGCGTGATGGGGAAGATGATCTCGCCCCAGTCCCTGGCGGTCGCCTGCGCCGCCACCGGGATGGTGGGCCAGGAGGGGGGGCTTTTCCGCTTCGCGATCCGGCACTCGCTGGCGCTCCTCTTCGTGATCTGCGTGATCGTCTACCTCCAGGCGTTCTATCTGACCTGGATGATTCCGTCCTAGGGCGCGCCGGGAGTCCCTAGGCCTTGGCGCAGGACGGCAGCTCGATCCCGGGGAAGATCTTGATCACGGCCGAGTCGTCCTCGCGGCCGTGGCCGGCCGAGGACGCCATCATGAACATCTGGTGGGCGGCCGCGGAGAGGGGCAGCGGGAACGCGGTGGCCTGCGCCGTGTCGAGGACAAGCCCCAGGTCCTTAACGAAGATGTCGACGGCGGACAGGGAGGTGTAGTCGCCCTCAAGGACGTGCGGCGCGCGGTTCTCGAACATCCAGGAATTGCCCGCGCTGTGGGTGATCACCTCGTAGAGCACGTTAAGGTCCACGCCCTCGCGGATCCCGAGGGCCAGGGCCTCGGCCATCGCGGCAATGTGCACGCCGGCCAGGAGCTGGTTAAGCATCTTCACGCGGCTGCCCATCCCGTGCGCGTCTCCCAGGCGGTAGACGCTCGCCGCGACCGAGCCAAGGACGTCCTCGCACTTCGCGTAGGCCTCCGCCGGCCCCGAGGTCATCATCGTCAGCTTTCCCTCGGCGGCCCGGGCCGCGCCTCCCGAGACGGGCGCGTCGAGCATGAGGATGCCGCTTTCCCCGAGCCGCCGGCCGAGGTCGTGCGCGTAGGGTGGCGAGACCGTCGCCGAGGAGATGACGACGCTGCCCGGGTGGAGCGTGGAGACGGCCCCCGCAGGCCCGAAGAGGGCCTCGTCGGTCTGGGCCTCGTTCACCACGAGGACGACCACGATCCGGCAGCGCGAGCCCATAGCCGACGGGGCCGTGCAGGCGCCCCCGCCGTCGCGCTCGAAGGACCGGAGCGCCTCGGGGCGCAGGTCGCAGCCCAGGGTCTCAAATCCCGCGCGGACGAGCGTCCGGGCGACGCCCAGGCCCATTGCGCCGAGTCCAATCACGCCTACGGCCGGTCTTGTCGTCGGATTCAAGATCTTAAAGTCCCGCGCGCAGCCACACGCGGTATTCGCCGCCCGAGGCGCCGGCGTCGGCAAACGGGACAAGCGTCACCTCGTGGGTCTTCGTGTCCCAGATCCCGCGCACCTTGCTCTCGAAGCGGAGGCCGCCGGGAGCGTCCACCGCGACGGGCTCGGCGCCCGGAGCAAGCCTCAGGGCCTGGAGCGATTCCTCCGTGGGATTCTCGCTCATGTCGGCCGCCAGTACGAAAGGACCCCACCCGAGCGCGGCGCGGGCGTAGTTGGTGTACTCCCCGGGGATCACCCTGCCGCGGAGCATGAAGGAAAGGTCGATCCTGTCGCCGTCGCTCCAGGTCCTCTCGGGCAGGGCGGCCCATCCCCCGCTGCAGACCGTATCCGCCGCCCGGAGCGGTGCCGCCCAGGACGGGACGCGGATCCTGAGCGCAAACCGGGCCGGCTTCGGCGCATGGATCACAAGCGTCGACTGCCCCGCTGCGGGGAATCGGCTCTCCTGGTCGATCGTGACCGGGACCCCTCCCACCTCGAACCGTCCCTCCGAGGTCTCAAACGTGCTCACGTAGAGCGTTCCCCCGGACTGGAGGTATGCCGCGGTCGGGGCGAGCGCCAGGCCGCGGGGGCCGCTCGAGTGGCAGCAGGTGATCCCCTTGTCGTAGGCCTTCGTCCCCTCAAGCGCCGTGTAGTAGCACCAGTCGTCGCCCCGCGGGTTCTGGGCCGCCGTCAGCTGGTTGTAGACCGAGCGCTCGATCTCGTCCGCAAAGGCCGCCTCCCCTGTGAGCCTGAGGAGCTCCAGGTTAAGTTGTATCCATGTCACTGTTACGCAGGTCTCCCCCAGGTGGGCGTCGTTGCCGTTCGGCAGCTCGTGGTCCGCCCCGAAGAGCTCGTGGATGCTCGAGGTCCCGGTGATGTAGAGCCGGTTCCTGACGATGTCGCCCCAGGCGTTCGTCGCCGCCAAGAGGAGCTGCTTGTCGCCGGTCACCCGGGCCAGCTCGCAGATCCCCACCAGGTTGGAGAGCATCTCGTAGGCCTTGCCGTTTGCGACGTGGTTCACCTCCCCGACGGTGAGCAGGGTGTGGACGACGGCCGGCCCTTCCTTCTCGTCATATGACCCGACTATGTACTTGGCGAAGGCCAGGTACTTCTCGTCCCCGGTCACGCGGTACAGGAGCACCATGGGCTCGAGGACACTCGTGGCCGCCATCCCCTCGTGGGTCCCCGCGGCGAGGATGCTCTTCTTTGCGGGGAAGGTCGCGAGCAGGAGGTCGCCGATCCGCCTGGCGGCGGCCAGCGCGGGCTCATTGCCCGTGTAGCGGTAATAGGTGAGGAGGCCGATCAGGTTGTACTTGTGGGACCAGACATCCCAGTCGGCCCCCGGGTAGAGGCCGAAGCGCTCCCCGGGGGCATAGGTCCCCAGGTAGCCGTCGGGTTCCTGCGCGGAGACAAGCTGAGCGGCAACCTGGTCGAGTTTCTGCCGGAGCGCGGGGTCTCCCGTGTAGGCCCACGCGAGGGTGGCGGCGTGCAGCCATTTGCCGACATGCTCGCCGATCCAGGGCTGGTCGCCTGGCCTCTTCAGGTACCCTGCCAGGAGCGGCACGGTGTCCACGACATCGAGGCGGCCGCGGACATTGGCGTCGATCCGCGCGCCGAGCCATCCCTGGACGTGGACGGCGGTCGGGTCCAGGGGCTCGACCACGTCGGGCATCTGCGCCGCGACCTTGAAGGCGATGGGCGCCTGCGGCACGGCCGCGGGCGCGAGGGAGGAAAGCGCAAGTGTAAGGGAAAGGGCCAGGGTTCTCATGGATGAAGGGGGTCGGGGATCACGCGGCCGGCGCCAGCCCCGTGATTGGCGCGCACAGCCTAGACCGCGGCACAAAATGGGGGCGAGAGGTTTTCGCTGAGCTTTGGGAAACCTCAGGCGTGGCGCCTGAGCGCCCCGCCCGTCAGCCTGCAGGTCGTCCAGTCCTCGAGGCGGCGCGCCCCGAGGGACTCGTAGAACTTGATCGCCGGCGTGTTCCAATCGAGCACGGCCCACTCCATGCGACCGTAGCCCCGCTCGTTGGCAACGCGCGCCAGGTGGAGCATCATCGCCCTCCCGATCCCGCGGCCCCGGTGCGCCGGCAGGACGAAGATGTCCTCAAGGTAGAGGCCGGCCTTGGCGAGGAACGTGGAATAGGTCGTGAAGTATAGCGCGAAGCCGACCGCGTCCTGGCCCTCGAATGCGAGGAGGCACTCGGCCGCGGGACGGCCGCCCTCGGGGAAGAGCGTCGCGAGAAGCTTCCCCTCTGTCGCCTCGACCTCGTGCGAGAGCTTCTCGAACTCGGCCAGGCCGCGAATAAACCCGAGGATCAGGGGAGTGTCGGACGCTGTTGCGGGGCGGATCGTCATGGCCGGATCCAAAGCCGGGGCCCCTGTTGACGCAACGCCCGGGGAGGGATTCTAACGGCTGTGGGTCGAGGGGGCACCCGCCGGGCTGGAGACCGTGGCTTCCGGGCGGCCTGCAAAGAGGACGCAGAGGGTGAGGGCAAGGAGGAGCGCGGAGCCGGAGAGAAGCCCGAGGAGCACGAGGTTCGACGCGGCCTTTTCCTCGGGGGCGGTGCCCGGCCAGGTGTCGTCGACCATCCAGCGCATGCCCATGCGCCCCGAGCCCCCGGCGTCCATGCTGAACCAGCCGTACACGTCAGGGATGAAACCCTCTGAGGCCAGCTCGTGGATGAAGTATTCCTTCCTCTTGAGCGTGAAGGAATCGCGGGTCGCCCGGATCGTCACCTCGCCGTCGCGGGTCTGCACCCGGACCCGCGTGTCGATGTCCGGAAAGCTGAAATCGTAGACCTCCGAGTCGGTCCGGACGGCCTTCATAGCTGGCGGACCTTTTCCGATCGCGGGGACCGGGCTCTGAAGCGATTGGGCGGGATGATCTTAAGCGGGCTTGGGTGCATGGCCAATTCTCGGACCATCCCCTATATCGGCACATCCCCGCGTTTCTTTCGCCCGCCGGCGTTCTCGGAGTCAGAAGGGCCACCACCACTTCCTGTCCTCCGGCTTGGCGCGCCGGGCCTCGTCCACGGCCTGGACAAAAAAATCCGTGAGGTCGTCCGCTTTCCTGGGGTGGCTGGTGTCGACCGCTACGCTCGTGGCGCCGTCGGGGCTAAGGATGAGGAGGGTCGGATAGGAATGGATGGCGTAGCGCTTTCGGAGCTCGTCATTCTGGGCCTTTAGGACGGCCGGCAACGGGTGGTTTGCCGGGTAATCGAGCTTAAGCAGGACAAAGGACGCCTGGGTTGTGGCCAGGAAATCCGGATGGTGCGCCACCTGGTTCTCAAAGGCGATGCATCCGGGGCACCAGTCGCTGCCGGTGAAAAGGGCGAGGATGCGCCTCTTGGTCGCGGTCGCCTCGGCCTGGGCGGCGGCATAATCCGTGAACCAGGCGTCGCGCGCCACCGGCGTGGGAGGCGGGGCGGGCGCCGGGGTTGCGACCCGCGGGGAGGGGGAGGGGACGGCGGTGGGCGCGGCATGGGCAGCGGCAGGCAGCTCGAACCGGGTCACGCGGCCGTCCTCCAGCACCACGCGCCCCGCTGCAAACGTGAGGATTTCCCTGGATCCGGCGCTGAGGACCGCCCGGGGCTGCCCGTAGCGCGCGATGATCTCATCGCGGGTCGAGCCCACGCCCGGGTCGTCGGCGCCGAGGGCACCCGCGGCAGGGGCGGAGAGAAGGGCCGCGAGGAGAAGCGCCCGGTTCAACAGCTGCACGGGCACACGCTAGGCCCTGAGGTCGGCAGGCCAAGCCCGTTCTGGTCCCCCGGTTTGCCATTTGCGCGCCGGTGCCGTATCTCGGGGGTCCCGGCCCGCAACGGGCCATGGGTCACCTACCATGAGCGTGCTCTTCACTCCCCTAACGATCCGCGAGATCGAATTCCGCAACCGGGTTTTTGTCTCCCCGATGTGCCAGTACTCGGCGGCCGACGGGCGCCCCACCGAGTGGCACAAGGTGCACCTGGGAAGCCGGGCCGTGGGCGGGGCGGGGCTTGTCTTCACGGAGGCCTCCGCGGTGTCCCACGAGGGCCGCATCTCCCCCGACGACGCCGGGATATGGAACGAGGCCCAGGCCGATGCGTGGCGTGGCATCACGCGGTTCATCCGGGAGCACGGCTCGGTTGCCGGCATCCAGCTGGCCCACGCCGGCCGCAAGGCCTCGACGCAGGCCCCGTGGCTCGGCGACCGTGCGCTCACGCCCGCGGAGCGGGGGTGGCAGCCGATCGGGCCGAGCCCGCTGGCGTTCAGCGAGGGCTCGCCGGTACCCAGGGAGATGGGCATCGCGGACATTGACGCGGTGGTCGCGCAGTTCACCGCCGCCGCGGGTCGCTCCCTGGACGCGGGATTCCAGGTCGTGGAGGTCCACGCCGCGCACGGCTACCTCCTGCACCAGTTCCTTTCGCCCCTTTCCAATCACCGCACGGACGAGTACGGCGGCTCGCTCGCGAACCGGATGAGGCTCGCGGTTCGGGTCACCAAGGCGGTCCGCGAGGTCTGGCCCGCGAGGCTTCCCCTGTTCGTCAGGCTCTCGGCCACCGACTGGGTGGCCGGGGGATGGGACCTGCCCCAGTCGATCGAGCTCTCCCGCGCCCTCCTGGAGGCCGGCGCGGACCTGATCGACTGTTCAAGCGGCGGTCTTGTGCCGGGCGCCAAGATACCCGTAGGCCCCGGTTACCAGGTGCCCTTTGCCGAGGCGATCCGAAGGGAGGCCGGGATCGCCACGGGGGCGGTCGGGATGATCACGCGGCCGGAGCAGGCAGAGGAGATCGTGGCGGGTGACAAGGCGGACGCCGTCCTCCTTGCCCGCGAAATGCTCCGCGACCCATACTGGCCGCTCCACGCCGCGAAGGCGCTCGGCGCAAAGGTGGCCTGGCCGAAGCAGTACGGGCGCGTCGGCTAGGACGCCGCTCCCTCTTTTGCCGGTTTCAGGAGATTGTGGATCTCGTGAAGGAGCGCGTCAGCCGTGAAGGGCTTCATCAGGAACGCGTCAGCGCGGCTGCTCGGCAACGCGGCGAGGTCCATGTCTTGGGCCCCTCCGCTTATCGCGAGCACCTTGGCTTCCGGGTTAAGGCGACGTATCACGTCGATCAGCTGCTGGCCGCCCAGCCTCGGCATGACTATATCCGTCACAACAAGGTCGATTTCCCCGACCTGCTGGGCCAGGGCGGATATGGCCTCTATCCCGTCGACCGCCGCATGGACGCGGTAGCCATGGCGGGAGACGATCGTCTTCACCATCTCGCGTATGTTGGCCTCGTCGTCCACCACCAGGATGAATTCGCCGTCGCCGCGGGGCGCGGCCGGGGCCACGGCCTCGCTCCCGGGCACGCCATCCGAGACCGGGAGGTACACGCTGAACTTCGTGCCCTTGCCCGCCTGTGTCGAGAGGACCGTGAAGCCCCGGTGCGTCTCCACGATGCCCCGCACCGTGCTTAGGCCCAGGCCGGTACCCTTGTCCGCCGTCTTTGTCGTGTAGAAGGGCTCCCAGATATGGGCGAGGATCCCTGGCTCGATTCCCGAGCCGGTGTCCTCCACATGCAGGATGAGCCAGCGCCCCGGACGCGCTCCCTCGATCGCTAGGGAGGAAAGGTCGTCCAGGATGCGGTTCTCGGCCCCGATCGTGAGCGTTCCGCCGTTGGGCATCGCGTCGCGCGCATTCACGCAGAGGTTCAGGAGCACCTGGTGGATCTGCGTCGGGTTCCCGTTCACGATCCAGAGGTCCCTTGCGATATGGGTCTCAAGCTGGATGCTCTTCGGGAAGGTCTCCCGGATGATGGCGGCGATGTCGTTCAGGAGGTGCTTGGACTGGATCGGGGTCGGCTCCCCGCTAATACCGTGCGCGAAGCCCAGGATCTGCTTCACAAGCGCCGCGCCCCGCTTTGCGCTCCGCTCGACCGTGGTGATCATCTCCAGGTCGTCAGCCCGGGTGATGTGCTCGCGCAGCATCGGGGTCGCCATGAGGACGGGCGCAAGGACGTTGTTCAGGTCATGGGCGATCCCGGCTGCCAGCATGCCGATGCTCTCCAGTCGCTGGGCCCTAAGGTACTGCTCATGCAGCTTCTTGCGGTCCGTGATATCCTCCGCCGTCCCGACATACCGATAGATCCGTCCGGCGTCGTCTCGCACCGGGAAGCCGCGGTCGCGGATCCAGCGGACCGTCCCGTCGGGCCGGACAATGCGATAGCTCTCGTCGTAGGTGCCCAGGAGCCACTTTGCCCCGGCCGCCTTCATCACGCTTTCGCGGTCGTCGGGGTGCACGGAGTCTATCCAGGTCCCTGGGGACGTGTAGAGGCTCTCTGTGGGCCGACACCAAATTTTCGAGAACGCCGGGCTCACGTAGAGCATCTGCTCCATCTCGCTGTCGACCATCCAAAAGACCTCCTGGATGTTCTCGGCGATCTGTCGGAAGCGCTCCTCGCTGGCCCTTAGGTCGCGCTCGGCCTTGCGGCGGTCGGTGGCATCCTCCCCGACACAAGCCACGCCGATCACCTTGCCGTCGGTGTCCCGCAGTAGGGTGTTGTTCCAGAGGACCTCGCGCAGCTCGCCTTCCCGGGTTAGGATCCGGAGCTCAGCATGGGAGGGGATTGTGCCGACCCCGAGCGACTCGAAGAAATTCTTCCGCCTCTCGGCGTCGGGGGCGGGAACGAACCTTGAGAACCAATCTTTCCCGATCACCTCCTCCCGCGTCCACCCTGTAGCCCTGGGCAGGGCTTCATTGCAGAAGGTGACGAAGCCCCTGTGGTCGAGCGTGACCGCGAATAGGTCCATGTTCACGAGCATCTCCCTGAAACGACGCTCGGACTCCAGGAGGCTTGCGTGCTCATTGCTGCGCTCACGCCGCAGCCGCGCCCGCTCAAGCGCCGTCTTCACCGCCTCGCCCAGACGCCCGAGCCGGTCCTTCATAAGGTAGTCGGCCGCCCCTTTCTTGATGGCCTCGACGGCCGTGTCCTCGCCGATCGTGCCCGATATGATGATTAAGGGAATGTCGAGCCCTGTGGCCTGCGTGAGCTCAATGGCGCGGAGCGCGTTGAGCTTGGGCATGCTGTAGTCCGAAAAGACAATCTGCACGCCCCGTGCCACCTCGCGCTGGAAGTCGGCCTCCGTCTCCACCACGGCGCCCTGGGGATCGAACCCGGCCTTCCTGAGCCCGCGCAGGGTCAGCTCGGCGTCGGCGGGATTGTCCTCCGCAATGAGGATGCTAAGGTGCTCTCCCATGGTCAGGCCTGGGTTTCTGGACGCCGGGAGGGCTGGTTGTGAAGAAGCCAGTAGAGGCCGAGCTGGCGCACGGTCTCGGCAAAGCGCTCAAAATTCACGGGCTTCACGATGAAGCTGTTCACACCGAGCTTATAGGTCTCTACGATGTCCCGCTGCTCCTTGGACGAGGTAAGGACGACGACGGGGACCATGCGCGTGCGCGCGTCCGCCTTGACCCTCCGGAGGACCTCAAGGCCGTCAACCTTCGGGAGCTTCAGGTCGAGGAGGATCACCAGGGGCGCCGAGGTGCCCGGCTTTCCCGCGGGGGGGGAGCCAAACAGGAACTCGAGCGCCTCAACGCCGTCCCTTGCAATGTGGATACGGTTCGTGAGCTTGCACTGGCGGAACGCGCGGAGCGTCAGGTCCAGGTCCTCGGGATTGTCCTCAACGATCAGCAGCTCAACCTCATGGCCCGTGCCCAGGCTCCCGGCCCTTCTGGGGTCGGTTTCCTCGCTCCCTGGAACTTGGCCGAGGGGTTCTTGAGATCCGGCAGGCATGTGCGTGGTCTAAACTCCGTCATTAGGGGGCGGCTCCCGCCCTGTGCTCCTCAACCTCCGGCCAGAGCGCCCATCCCAGGCTCAGTTCGGACGCCACCCTGCAAAGGGACTCGAAGGCCATGGGCTTTATGATGTAATTCTCCACACCGAGCCTTGAGCATTCCAAGATGGTCTTGTCCTGCCTCGACACGGTGAGAACGATGACGGGTATCGAGCGCGTGCGGGGGTCGGCCTTCATCATCTTGAGCACCTCGATGCCGGAAATCTTGGGCAGGTGGAGGTCGAGCAGCACCAGCTGGGGCAGCGCCCGGCCACGCTTGCCGGATTTGCAGCCCTTTCCGAAAAGCATTTCGACCGCCTCCCCGCCGTCGCGGGCGATCTTCACGGGGTTTGCGAACCGTGCTCGCCTGAAGGCCCTTAGGGCCAGCTCGACGTCGATCGGGTTGTCCTCGACCAACAACACATCGCCCAGGGCCAGGTGATCCGAGCGCGCGCACGCGACGTCGCCCGAGGCGCCGGCGAAGAGGCACCAGGTCGAGATCTCAAGGGCCTTGGAAAGGCTCGCCACGCTCTTTAGCGAGATGTTCCGCACGCCGCGCTCGATGTCGGTGATGTAGGTGCGGTGGAGCCCGGCCCTCCATCCGAGTTCCTCCTGCGATATACCCAGCCTATGCCTGCAGTCCCGTATCACGGAACCGAATCGGTATTGAAGGTCGTTCTTTCGACGCGCTGAAACGCGTTTCTTGGTCACCATATATTGATATCAGCAAACGGCGTGCAACACAACCGACTATAAGTGACAATAGGAGGAATCATAATGCGATCGCGACGCTATGTAAGGGTGAATATAGGCGTTCGGTAGCCCTGCCGCACCCCTGGAGATAATTTAAGTTGATCGTAGCTGCTTGCGACCTCTCGGTGGATATATTTGCCTCGCAACACCTCCAAATGGACGCGGCGACGGGTGTCGGTTATGGGTTCCGTAACGAACGCCCCAACGGACCTTGAGGCGGGTGGGATTTTACCTCTTGCGCGGGCAGGGCAAAATCTGTCCTCGTCGGGTGCCGAGTGTCTCAGACCCCAACCCCTGCCATGACGCCAAAATCGATCTTGTCCGTTGCCTTCCTCATCCTGTGCTCTGCAGTCTCTGCCCAGGACCTTCCCGTTGCGAAGCCCGAATCGGTCGGCCTCTCCTCGGAGCGCCTCGAGAGGATCGCGGCCGCGGTGCAGCGGGACGTCGACGCGAAGGAGGTGGCCGGTGTGGTCACATTGGTTGTTCGCCACGGCAAAGTAGCCTGGTTCGACGCGCGGGGCATGGCGGACCGCGAGGCCGGCAAGCCCCTGGACAAGGACGCGATCTTCAGGATCTGCTCGATGTCAAAGCCGATCACGAGCACGGCGGTCATGATGCTCTACGAAGAGGGCAGCTTCCTCCTCGAGGATCCCGTCTCCAAGTACCTTCCCGAGTTCAGGAACCCCCGGGTGCTCGTTAGGCCCGCGGCGGGCCAGACCTACTCAATCCCCGCATCGAGGGAGATCACGATCCGCGACCTCCTTCGCCACACCTCGGGGCTCACGTACGGCTGGAACGCCGACCTGGGCCACGCTTACCAGGACGCGAACGTCGCGAGCGGCCTCCTCCAGTACGACGGGACGATCGGGGATTGCGTGAAACGCCTGGCGCCGCTCCCCCTGCTGTTCAACCCCGGCGACCGCTGGGAATACGGCCTCTCCGTGGACGTCCTCGGCCGCCTCGTTGAGGTCGTCTCCGGAGTGCCGCTCGACCAGTTCCTGAAGACCCGGATCCTGGATCCGCTCGGCATGAAGGACACCTACTTCTTCCTTCCGGACGACAAGGCCCCGCGGCTTGCGACCGCCTACACCTTCTACGACGGGGCGGGCCTGGCCCGCTTCCCGGACAAGCCGATCGTCGAGGGCACATTCGCGTACAGCGCCGACTATCCCGTCCGAGGGCCGAAGAAACTGTTTTCAGGCGGCGCGGGCCTGGTGTCGACCGCGATGGACTATGCCCGCTTCTGCCAGATGATGCTAAACGGAGGCAGGCTGGGGGACGTCCGCATCCTGAGCCGAAAGTCGGTCGAGCTCATGAGCCACGACCAGCTGGGCAGGATAGACCCGGACCGCGGCTTCGGCCTTGGGTTCGGGGTCGACGGGGTGAAGGCGCCCCTCTCGGAGGTGGGGTCGGCGGGATCGTTCAACTGGGGCGGCTTCTTCTATACCTCGTTCGTGATCGACCCGAAGGAGGACATGATCGTGATCTCCATGGCCCAGCTCCACCCGACGGGCGGACTCGCGCTCGAGGCGACGGTCCAGGCGCTCGCGTACGAGGCGCTGTCCGACTGACGGGCCGTGACCCGGCTGGGCGACCCCCAGGCGGATTACGGACCTGCGCAAACGCCCGGCTACTGCTGGGCCCACCACTCGCGGATCGCGTCCACGGTGCGGTGCGCCGCGTGGCTCAGGCGGTGCAGGATGTCATGGGCCAGGACCCAGTGGTGGTCGGCGAACCAGACGAAGAGCAGCACGAGGAGCAGCCAACCGACGGAATGCCACAGGCACGCGAAGGGGCCCATGTAGCCGCCGTAACCCCCATAGTACGCGCCGTACCGCATCACCCTGAAGGGCCATTTGATGAGCTTGAAGACGATGATCGTCAGGATCACCGCAAGCCAGAGCGGCATCCCGAATGGGGGGAAGAAGCCGAGCACGCCGCCGGTCAGGATGAGCGAAATGACCGTGAAGACGCACAGGAGGGACAGTGCGGAAAGGATGATCCCGACAAGGGATCCGAAGGCCCAGGCCCGGGGGTGGGGCGGCCCCCCTGCGGCCCCCCTCTGGTGCCAGTCCTGGCGCCACTGCTGCGCGTTCTGGCGCATATCGCGCTTGAATTGGCGCTTCCACTCCTTGAAGGCGCGCCGGTCCCCGAACGCCTTCATCCCGCCATAGTAGCCCTCCCTCGCCCGCTTTATGAAATCCTCGGCCGTGGCGGGAATGCCCTGTGCGGCCGCCATCTCCTCGGGCGTGTTCGCGGCAGGGATCACGAACATCATCACGATGTAGAGGAGGACGCCGGCACCGAACGAGAGCACGCAGACGGCGAAGAGGATCCGGATCAGCGTGACATCGATCCCGAAGTAGGCGGCGAGGCCGTTGCAGACGCCTGCGAGCTGGGCCCCTTCGCGTATCCTGTAGAGGCGCTTCGGGGCACCCGCCGCGGCGCCCGGGGTGGCCGCCGGGCCGCCGCCCGGGGCGGCCTGCCCGCCGGCCGCCGAGCCCGAGTCGTCCTGCACGGGACCCATCTGGGCGATCACGTCCCTCACCTCCTTCGAGACCACCACCGTCTTTTTTGCGCCGAGGACGGCGCGGAACTTGTCGGCGATCGCCTGCTCGATGTCGGCGATGATCTCGTCCCTGTCGGGGTTGCCCGTGAGACCGCGCGCGGCGGCCTCCAGGTAGGCGCGGAGCGCATCGTACCCGTCCTCCTCAAGCTGGTAGGCGTTTCCGTTCAGGTTGATCGTGATTACTTTGTTCATGGGGATCGTGCTGGATGTTATTGGCCGATGTCCTGGCCGAGGCTCTTGACGGTGCCGCTGATCTTCCGCCAGTAGTCGGCGGTGTCGCGCAGCTGCTCCCGGCCCTTGGCCGTGAGCTGGTAATATTTCCTGGGGGGGCCGGCCTCCGACTCCTTCCACTCGTAGTCCACGAGTTCCTCCCGCCGCATCTTGCTCAGGAGCGGGTAAAGCGTCCCCTCCTGCGTCGCGAACTCGGTGCTGCCGAGCTGGCTGAGGATGTCCGCCGCGTAGACCTTGTCGGCCGCGATGATCTTCAGGACGAGGAACTCGAGCAGTCCCTTTCGGATGGCGGTGAATTTCTCGTTGATGCTCAAGGGATGTTTTTGTCCAAGCTACCTTTATTAAAAAAGGTAGTGTTGACAAAAAAGGTCCCCGTCAAGCTCCCTCGTATTTTGGGGCACCGAACTTATTATAGATAAAGGAATAGGGACATTTATCATCCCGGTTCACTCGGCCACTCCGGCCCGGGCATGCGCTTCGCGACAAAGAAGTTCGCAGGCGGATAAGGCGCGCGCTTAGGTTTCGCCATCTTGAGGAACGCCACGGCAACCGCCCCGCTGCAGAGGCCCTGGACGACGGTGGCGCGCAAGCGCTTCGGTCAGCTGTGGCCGACGAAGATGTTCGGCTCGATCCTCTGCATGTCCGTTTTCTTTGTCGCCTACTTCTGGATCCTGAACCACCCGCTGTTTCCGCTGACGACGATTCCCCGGATCTTCGTGGACGAGATGATCCCCTTCTGGCCGGGGGCCCTCTTCCTTTACGTCTCGCTCTGGGTCTATGTCCCGCTGGCGCCCGCCCTCCTTGGCACGCGGCGCGAGCTCGGCTGCTACGCCCTGGCGGCGGTGGCCCTGAGCGCCATCGGCTTCGCGGTGTTCCTCCTCTGGCCCACCACCGTGCCGAAGCCCGAGGCGGGCGCCGCGTCGGCCCCGTCGCTCCTCTACCTGAAGGCGGTCGACGCCTCCGGCAACGCGTTCCCCTCGCTCCACGTGGCGTTCGCCGTGTTCACCGCGCTCTGGTTCGGCCGGCTGCTCCGGGGCCTTGGGGCCGGACGCGTCGCACGGGGGCTCAACTGGGCGTGGTGCGCCGGGATCGTGTACTCGACCCTGGCGATCCGCCAGCATGTCGCCCTCGACGCGCTTGCGGGCGGCATCCTTGGCGCGGGAGTCGCGCTGGCCCACATGAGGGCCATGGGCCCGCGCCTTCCCTGACCCGGCGGGTCGCGCTCAGGCCGAGGCGGCGGCAGCCTCCGCCCGGTCAGAGGCCCGCCGCTTCTTGAGCTCCGTCTCGATCACGGACATGCGGCCCTCGTTGAGCGGATAGAAGGCGAGGATAATGAGGGAGACGATGCCGAGCGCGGCGGGCAGCACGCTCATCAGGAGCACGAGCCCGTGAAGCGACCGGGGCGTCTGCGCGGTGTTCGCCACAAAGCCCACGCTGTTCATGAGCGCCAGGGCCACCCAGGCGCCGACCGCCCAGCCCTGCTTCTGCGAGAAGATCGAGGCCGAGAAAATGAGGCCTGTGGCCCTGCGGTGCTTCACGTACTCGCCGTAGTCCGCCGTGTCGGCGTACATCGACATCATGAGGGCGATGAGCGGGCCGCCCGTGATCGAGCCGATGCAGTTCATCGTGAACATGAGGAGCAGCTGGTCGGGCTTAAGGAGGTAGAAGGACGCCGTGCAGCAGATCGCGATCACGAAGAGGATCACGAATGCCGTCTTCCGGCCGGCCATCCTGGCCGCGAAGGGAATCAGCATCACGCCCACGAGGGAGGCAAACTGGGTGCTCGTGTTGTACATCGAGACCAGGCTCTCCCAGCCCCACTGCTGCGTGCCGGCGATCGACTTCGGCAGGAACGAGGGCAGCGTGAGCGGCTGCGTCCCGACGTAGTACTTGAAGTAGTGGGCGGTCACGCTGCCGCGGAGCGCCACAAAGAGGATGAAGGTGATCGTCACCGCGACCAGGGTCAGCCACGGGCCGTTCGTCACCAGGTCGCCCAGGTCGCGGCTGATGGAGCTCTCCTGCTTCTTCGGGGGGAGCACGCGCTCCTTCGTCATGAGGAACATCGTCAGGAAGCACAGGCAGGCCGCGATGCCGTACACCACGAAGCACAGCTGCCAGCCGCGCTCGACCGTCGTGGCGCCGAGCCAGCCGCCGACCTTCGACATCGGCAGGAGGGTCGCCGCCACGATCATGCCGCCGCCGAAGGCGCCCACGTACTTGATCGAGGAAAGGGTCGTCCGGTCGTTCGGGTTCGGTGAGATGACGCCCAGGAGCGCCGTGTACGGGATGTTGATCGCCGTGTAGACCAGCATGAGGGCGTTGTAGGTCACGTAAGCCCAGATGAGCTTCGCATTGCCCGCCAGGTTCGGGACCGTGAAGGTGAGGACGCCCAGGACCGCCATCGGGACGCACATCCACAGGAAGAAGGGCCTGAACTTGCCCCAGCGCGTGCGGGTGCGGTCGGCCAGCATGCCCATGATCGGGTCGAAGAACGCGTCCGACATGCGGCTGATGCCGATCATCGTGCCGGCCGCAAGCGCGCTAATCCCGAACACGTCGGTGTAGAAGATCGTCAGGTACACCATGAACGTCTGCCAGTAGAGGCAGGAGGCCAGGTCCCCGAGGCCGTACGAGAGTTTCTCGGGGAGGCCAATTTTCTCGTAGACGTGCTCGGCGGGAGCGGATTCAGGGGTCGCGGTCATAGGATGGGGTTCGGCAGGTTGGGGAAACCAGGGGGTATTGCTGTGCCAGAAGCCCCGATGCCATCGTGTTTGGGGCTGGAACGCCAATTTTATTTAACGCCCCGGCACATGCGCGACGAGAGGCCGCCTCCCGGCCCGGGCGCGCCTACTTGTAGTAGATGCCGAGCCTGTCGATCAGGCTCGCCTGGAACGCCGGGACGTCGAGGGCGCCCGCGCACCGGTAGACGATCTCCCCGCCGGGACTGATCACGATCGTATAGGGGTAGCCGCCGGGCCACTTCGGGTCCAGGGCCTGCGCCAGGGCGTCGCCCTTGGCCCCCGTGTAGATGAAGTTGTTGGTCGTGCGCCCCTGCTTGGCGATCGAGGCCTTCGCCGCCGGCGGCACCGCGGCATGCTGCTTCTCCAGGAACTTGAGGGCCTTGTCGCGGTCATTCAGGTCGTCGACGCTGATCGTGATCAGGTCGAAGTCGCGTATCTCGAGCCTCCGGGAGAGGGAGACAAGCCCCGGGAACTCCTCGACGCAGGGCACGCACCACGTGGCCCAGACGTTGATCACCCGGAGCCTCTGCGTGGGGTTGCTCGCGAGCGCGGCGACCCCCGCGGCGTCGACCGCGTCCATAGAGACCGGCAGGTTGCTCCAGGCCTCGTTGCCCTCGGCAACCAGGTGCTTCTTCGTGAGCCACTTTGTCGTGCAGCCCATCGGGCGGGTGACCGCGACCGGAACAGGTCGGCCGGCAAGGAGCGCCTCCATTGCGTTGGCACCGTCCGTTGCGTGGACGGAGGCCGGGTCCGGCACCTCGGAGTCGTCGAAGCGGCCCTCGTAGCGGAGCTTCCGCTCGCGGTCGAAGATGAACATGTGCGGCGTGCAGAGGCATCCATAGGCCCTGGCGGTCGCCTGGGTTGCTCCATCGTAGAGGTAGGGGAATATGAAGCCCCGATCCTTCGCGTAGAGCTTCATCTCGTCATAGCTGTCGCTGTACTTGCTGTAGCCGAGTTCCTCCACACTCAGGCCCTCGAGGCTGTTGGGGTTTATGGCGACAACCCCGACGCCCTTTCCCTTCAGCCCCGCGACAAATGGGATGAACCGGGTCTCGGCGGCGTGCGAGGTCGGGCAGTGGTTCGAGAGGAAGATCACGATCAGGAACGGGTCGTCCCTGAAGTCGGCGAGGCTGTAGGTCTTTCCGTCGACGCCCAGGAGCGAGAAATCCGGGGCCTGGTCCCCGATGTGGAGCGTGTGGAAGCCCGGGGGCAGGCCGTGCTGGTTGGGGTCGTTGTCCTGGGCAACGAGGGGCAGGGCGGCAAGCAGTCCAAGGGCGATGAAACCGAGGCGGGGTAGTCTCATGGTGGCAAAGTCTGCGTCGATTTTCGCCCCCGGCAAGCCCCCCCTGTGGAAAATACTCCCGCTATAGCGCCGCCGGGAAGGGGCGGCTCGTTGCGACGGGAGGAAAAAGGGGGCGGACCGCTTTTGAAGCCTCGTGTTTTCTCGGCGCCCCCGCATCCTGCGCCGGGACCAGAAGCTGCGCCCATGAGCCCCGCACCGCCCCCGCGAAACTACCCGCTCCTCCTCGTCGGCCAGTTCCTGGGGGCCTTCGGCGACAACTTCCTCCTGAAGGCGATCCTGGGCCCGCTCACCTACGCGCTCGCCTCGGGGGCGATCACCGAGGCCAAGGTGAACGGCGAGAACGCTCTCTTTAGCCTGGTGTTCAGCGTCCCGTTCATCGTCCTCGCCCCGTTCGCCGGGTTCCTGAACGACCGGATGCCGAAGACGGCGTGGCTTGTCGGCGGCAACCTGGTGAAGATCCTCGGGGCCTTGATCGGGCTTGCCGGCGCCACCCCGCTTGCCGGCTCCTCCGGACACACCGTGCAACTTGTAGGCTACATGGTCGTGGGCGTGGGCGCCTGTGTGTATTCGCCGGCCAAGTACGGCATACTTCCCGAGATCGTCGAGACAAGCCGCCTGGTCAAGGCGAACGGGACCGTGGAGATGCTGACCCTGGTGGCCATTGTATCCGGGCTCGGCCTCGGCGGGATCCTCTACGACCAGACCCTCTCGCTCCGGGCGTGCTACGGCGCCGGGATCGCGCTCTACGTCGCCGCCTTTCTCTGCAACGGCGCGATGACCCGGACCCCGTGCAACCCGGAGGCCCCGTTCAAAAGGAGCCTCGCGGAGTTTGGGCGCAACTTCAGGATCCTCTTCGGGAGCCCCAGGCTCGGGCGGATACTCCTTGGCTCCGCGCTTTTCTGGTTCGCGGGCTCGACGCTCAAGTCGGCGCTCCAGGGCTGGGGCCTTGAGGCGTACGCCGAGGCGGGGATCACCCATGTCACGAACTTCAAGCTCGTGCTGCTGGTGATCGGGATGGTGACCGGGATCGTCGCCGGCGCGGTCCTTGCCGGGCGGCTCCACAGGACGGGAGACCTCTCGTGGTCGCGCAGGTACGGCTTCATGATGGCGGCGGGCCTGGCTTGCCTGGGCGCCTTTGGCGGACACCTGGGCCTCATCCCGCCGGTCATCGTTCTCGTCGGGACGGGGGCCGCGGCCGGCCTCCTGATCGTCCCGCTTAACGCGGCGCTCCAGTCGGAAAGCGACCCCGCCAGGCTCGGCAAGACCGTGTCGGTCCAGAACTTCACCGACTACATCGGGATCGCCTTTGGTGCCGCGTTCCTGTCGTTCCTCACGCGCTTCAACCTGAGCCCAAACCAGGACATGATGGTCCTGGGGGCGACCGTGGCCCTGATCACGGCGGCCCTGGGGCGGGTGGGTTCCGCCAGTGTTGCCAATCCCGGGAGTGCTCCCAAGGTCGGGTAGCGACCCCAACGATTTCGGACCATGAACTCATTACCCCCGCTGGCGCTCAACAGGTGGTTCCGGGCGCTTGGCTTCTGCCTCGCGCTGGCACCCTGCGCCGTCCACGCCGAGGGACTGCGTTTCGTGCAGGCCCAGACGGAGGGCGGCGCGATCGAGGGCGTCGTGAGCGCCGACGGGAAGGTGCGCACCTTCAAGGGCATCCCCTACGCGGCACCGCCCGTCGGACCCCTGCGCTGGAAGGCGCCCCAGCCAGTCGTGGCGTGGACGGGCGTTCGCCAGGCGGTCGACTACGGCCCGCGCCCGATGCAGGGCCGGATCTATGCGGACATGGTCTTCCATGACCAGGGCCCGAGCGAGGACTGCCTCTACCTGAACATGTGGATGCCCGAGAATTCCGGGCAGGCCAAGCTGCCGGTCATGGTCTGGATCTTCGGAGGGGGCTTCGTCGCCGGCTCGTCGTCGGAGCCCCGCCAGGACGCCGGAAACCTCTGCAAGAAGGGGGTCCTCGTCGTGAGCTTCAACTACCGGCTCGGCGTGTTCGGTTTCCTCGCCCATCCGGATCTCGCCCGGGAGGCGGGGGGATCGTCGGGCAACTATGGCCTCATGGACCAGGTCGCCGCGCTCAAGTGGGTGAAGCGCAACATCGCGGCCTTCGGAGGCGATCCGGACAACATCACGATCTTTGGCGAGTCCGCGGGCTCGTTCTCGGTGAGCGCCCTGATCGCCTCCCCGCAGGCGCGCGGGCTCTTCACCCGGGCGATCGGCGAAAGCGGCGCCTTCCTTTCGCAGGCGCTGCCCATGAAGGCGCGGGCCGAGGCGGAGGCCCAGGGCGCGGCGTTTGCCGCCTCGCTCGGAAAGCCTTCGCTCGCGGAACTGCGGGCGACCCCGGCCGACGCGCTCCTGGAGGCGGCGCTCAAGCGGCCCATCTTTGACTTCTGGCCGATTGTTGACGGGACGTTCATGCCGGGCGATTGCATGTCCATCTACAGCGCCGGCTCCCAGCAGCATGTGCCGCTCCTCGCGGGGTGGAACCGCGACGAGGGGTCCACAAAGGACTTCTTCGATGGGCTCGAGGCCACCGCCGCAAACTACGTCGCAAAGGTGAATGCAAAGTACGGTGCCAGGGCCGGGGGATTCCTGAAGGCATACCCGGCTTCGACCGACGCCGAGGCCAGGCGCGCGGCCGCGGATGCCGAGGGCGACGCATTCATCGGATTTGGTACCTGGAAATGGATCGAGCTGCAGCGGGCCACCGGGGGCTGCCCGACCTACCGTTACGAATTCGACCAGACGCTCCCCCTTGCGGCGGACGCAACCCCAGGGACGGAGCCGAGGGCGCCGCACGCAGGAGAGATCGAGTTCGTCTTCCGGGTGCTCTCCTCCAGGAACCTGCCTTGGCGGGACGAGGACCGGAACGTGTCCGAGCTCATGTCCTCGTACTGGACCAACTTTGCGAAGACCGGCGATCCGAACGGACCGGGCCTTCCCGTGTGGCCCCGCTACGCCGACGCGGGCGGCAACCCGGTGATGCATCTGAGCGCCGAGCCTCTTGCGGTCACGGACGCGCGCCGCGGCCGGTACCTGTTCCTGGACGGGCCCTAGACTTCGCGGCTGCCCTGGTCGGGGAGCTTGGCGCGATTACGGACAACCGCAGGGCTCCTAGATGACATGGGGCGGACAAGCGGGGCGCGAGGCGCCAAGCTGTCCGCGCTATGACCTCTAATCAAAACACGGATACAGTGCCTGGCGCTCGCGCTGGGGTAATTAAGCTCGGGCTGGATATACATGCCAGTCTCATTGTGGTGGTGCGACAGGTAGACGGGCAGGCCTCCCAGCCCCCGCAGCGGTTCAGCGAGGAGGCTTTTATCGGCTTTGTGCACCGACAGCTTGCCGCTTCCGAGGCCGTCCACAGCTGTTACGAGGCCGGACCTTTTGGCTACGTGCTCCACCGTCGGCTGACGGCGCTTGGGGTGCATAATCTGGTCGTGCGACCGCGGGACTGGAGCACATACGGGGAGCGGGTAAAGACCGATGCCCGGGATGCCGGCGCCCTATGCTCGAGTTTGGATCGCCATCTCGCAGGCAACCGAGGCGCACTGGCCGTCGTACGCGTGCCGTCCGAGGCAGAGGAGGCTGCGCGGGGGGTCAGTCGCCAGCGCCAGAGCTTGGTCTGCGACCGGGTGCGTTTCACCCTCCGCGGCAAGGGCATCGCTCGGCTTCGCGGCATCACCTTGCCGCCGGAGTGGTGGCGCGAGCGGACCTTTGCGCGTCTCGACCTTCCGGCTGACTTGCGCGAGCAATTGAGCGCACTCCGGCGGGTGATCCTGAGCATCGACGTCGAGGCCGTGGCCCTCACCACCCAGATCGAGGCCGCCGCACCAGCGGCGCTGCCCGCCTACTTGGGGCCGCTCACCTGGGAGATCCTTCGCCGGGAGGTCGGCGACTGGAGCCGCTTCGCTAACCGTCGCCAGGTCGCCAGCTACACCGGCCTCTGCCCGAGTGAGCATTCCTCCGGCGCCTCCCGCCTGCAGGGCAGCATCAATCGCCACGGCAATCCCCGTCTGCGCCATATCCTCGTCGAGGCCGCCTGGCGGCTCCTGCGCCACCAGCCGGCCTACCGGCCCGTGACTAAATGGCGCGAGGCTTTCATGGATCAGGGCCGCCCGGGCCGCCGCAAAAAGATCGTCGTCGCCATCGCTCGCCAGCTCGCCGTCGACCTCTGGCGCCTAGCCACCGGCCGGACCACCCCCGCCCAGCTCGGCCTCGTCGTCACCTAACTTTGGAGCGGCGGGGGCGCCCGTAGACCCGCTTGGGTGGCCCGCAAGGGTACGCCCGTTTCTTACTAGTTGGGGCGCCTCCGTCACTCCTCCGCGTCCGCTTGATTAGATCATGGTGCGCTGCCCCACAGGCATGCGCGGATATTAGCTTAAGCCCGGCCGCTCAGGCCGCCGCTCTGCGCGAAGGAGCCGCTTCCAACTCTTCCCAATGACTGATCCCATCTTCAAACCGCCTTAGAAGAGAGTGCTTGACGATGCTCTCCCCATATTAGCGGGTCGCCGCAGGATCCGGCAAGGGGCGGTTCCACGAGGCCCCCTGGTCGATCCATGCCTGGAGCTTCTTGATCTCCGAGGAGCTTAGGGCCGGGAACTCGTCCCGGTGCTTAAGGGGGGGCATCTCCAAGTCCTCGATCTCGTCGGAGGCGAAGACGACAAGCTGGCTGTCCCCTCCCTTGCCGGGGACAACGGCGGGTTCCCCGCTCGCGCCGCCCTTTAGGAGCGCTTCCCTTGAGGTGAGGCTAAAGCGGGCCCTCGGCTTCTCGCCGCTGTGGCACTTGACGCAGGAGCGCTCGAGAACGGGATAGATGTCCCTGGAAAAATCCACCGCCGGTCCGGTTGCAGCCACGACGGTTGCCATCCCGGTGCGCGCGGCCTCGGCCTTCTGCCGCGCGGCCGCTGCGCTCGAGTACGATGCCACGAGGGACCCGAAGCTCGGCAGGGGGCGCGCCGTGGGATCCTCAGGCAGCGTCTGCATGAGCGCCATTGCGGCCCAGGCCGTGGCCCCTGCGGAGATCCACTGGTCATTTCCGTGCGGGAAGCCGCTGTCAAAGTGGGGTTGGAACGGCCACGTGCGGCTGTGCACCCACCAAGAGCCGTCGTCGTACTGCGTCCTCAGGAGGAACTGGACACCCCGCGTGTAGGCCTCGTCGGCTGGAGAGAGGATTGCGGCCTCTCGCAGGGCAAAAAGCCCCTCTCCCGTTGCCCACGCATCGCTGTCCAGGTCCTTGAGCTGGGACCAGCCCCCGTCATGGCCCTGCATCTTCACGATTGCCGTTCCTAGGCTCCGGAGCCTCCCGCGCGACTCGCCCGCCCAGGCGAGGCCCATGAGCTGGGAGGCCTGGTCCGCGAACGTCGCCGGCTTCGCCTTCCATAGCCAGCGCCTCGCTCGGGACAGGCAGGCCTGGACCTGCTCGTCGGAATGGGGAAGGGGATAGAGCTGGATTGCGCGCACGGCCCAGGCCGTGGCGGTGAACCTTCCCCCCTCGAGCGGGGGGCGCAGGTCGGTCCAGTGCCAGGATCCATCCGGGCTCTGGCCGTTCACGAGGTAGCGCACATAGGCCTCGGTCAGCGAGTCGGGGGCATAGCCCAGGGCCTGGAGGCACATGAGGGCCGTACCCGATCTGGACGGGCGAGTCGGGGATGGGGTCCTCCATCTGCCGCGCCCTTTCCTCGTGGGGACCCCACATCGCGATCTGGGTGGAGAGCTGGTGTCCAAGCGCCTCCTCGTCGATATGCAGGCCCCGTTTGGCTCCCCATGCAAAGGCGACCGCCGGCAGGTACTGGTGGTGGCAGGAGACGCATTTCGCCTCATCCCTGACAAAGCGGTTGTCGACGAAGCCATTCGACGCCTTCTGGAGCAGGTCGATCGTCCGCTGGAGGCGCTCCCTCAGGTTTACCTCCCCGGGCATCCTGCGGGCTGCGAGCGTCTTCGCCTTTGGGGCATCGGCGACAGGCTTGGCCCCTGACTTCTCGAGGAAGGAGGCGAGCTCGGAGTGGGCCCCCGACCTGAGCGCGAAGGCGAGCGCCGTGGCCCCCTGCTCGTTGGCCTCGTTTACGTTGGCGCCCCGCGCGACCAGCAGCCGTGCAATCGTCGGGTCTCCCTGCTCGCTGTACCCGGCAAAGACGATCGGGGGCGTCTGGTGGCCCCACGGCGACCTGAAGTGCAGGTCGGATCCCTTTTCGATCAATTCCGCCGCCAGGGCAGTGTGCCCCGAGTAGAGCGCCCAGTTGAGGGCGTGGCCGGCGAAGTCCGAGTCGAAATTGAGGTCGGCGCCGTGCTTGAGAAGGACCTCCATCGTCGCCCCGTCGTCGAAGTACGCGGCCATTGCCAGGGGGACGACTCGTCACCCTTGGTCTGCTGGGGGCTCGCACCATGGTCCAGGAGCATTGCGAGCGTCGCCGGGTCGCCCCCGTAGACCGCCTTCAGGGCCATGATTTCCTGGCCCTTCAGTTTCACATGGACGTCGGCACCGGCGTTCAGGAGGCGGGCGACGGTCACGCGGGAATCATGGTGCGCCGCGGCGGCCATGAGCGGCGTGAACCCGAGCTTCGAGGCGATGTTTGGATTCGCTCCATGGGAAAGGAGCGCCTTCACGACCTCGTCGGAGCCCGCGCCGTAGAGAAGGGCCGTCGCTCCGTCCGCATTGAGGGCGTCCGGCTTGGCCCCGCGCTCAAGGAGGGCCTCGACGGCCGGGGCATCACCCCGGTAGGCCGCCACCAGGAGCGCCGTGTCGCCGTGGCCGTCCAGGGCGCTTACATCCGCACCGGACCTGAGGAGGGCGTGCCACCGGGGAGAGTCGCCGCTGCGGACCGCGTGAATGAGCTCGGGTTCGGCAGCGGATGGCGCTGCAGGCTGCTGCGCAGGGAGCGCGGGGGCAAACAGGATGAAGGCAATTGCGATCGCCGCGCCGATGCGCACGAGCTCGGCAGGCACGCCTTTATTAAGGGTAAGCATAGGTTTGGAGCGGACTGGCAGGAACCAAGGAAGGAATTGGCGGCCCATCGGCGAATAAAAACGGGAGGATCAATCCTTTCGGAGAGATGCAGCCAGGGGAACACGCCGGCTCCGGCCAAGGAGTGCTGCACATGCCGTCCGCCCTGCGGGCGTAGGCGGATCGTGCCGTTATGGTTAAGCAAGATGTTGAAGTACGATAACAACCCTGCTTTTTGTCTCTCTCGCCTGTGCCCCTAAACCAAATCCAGGAAAAGATTACCCGGGCGAGCAGCCTGCGCGACGTGAACCCGCAAGAGGCGCTCGACCGTGTCGTGGAGGCGCGCGCCCTGATCGAGGCCGCGCCCCGGCAGGGAGGCGGCGAGCGGGTCGCCCTTTGGCGGTCCGAATGCGCGCTCAACGCCGCATGGGCGAACTTCCGCCTCGGGCATTTCGAGGCTGCATATCGCGAGGCCGAGGACGGCAAGCGCCTCTTCTCGGAGATCGACAACACGCAGGGCGTCGCGGGATGCGTTCTGGTGATGGGCATAGCCTTGGGCCACGAAGGCAGGAATGACGAGGCCCTGAATCTCTTCCTTGTCGCGAAGGCGCTTTTTGAGAAGATCGGCGACAAGGCCGGTCTCGCCAGGGCCATCAACGCCAGCGGCACCTCCCACAGGCGCCTGGGCGAATCCGCCCGGGCCATCGAGGCCTATGTCACCAGCATGGCTCTCGCCGAGTCCATCGGGGACAGCTGGGGCGTGGCCCGGGCGCTCGCCAACATTGGGTACGTCTATCTCCACGAGCGGAAATTCGAGCAGGCGATCGACTATGCCGGGCGGGCGATCAAATTGGAGCGCAAGCACGGGAACCTCTCGGGCGAGATCAGCAACTGCTGCAACATGATCCTGGCGCTTGTCTGGGCCGGCAGGCCGCAGGAGGCGGTGGACACCATGGCGGGCTACGACCTGGGCGAGCTATCAAGGAGGGGGCTTTTCAGCTTCCTCGAGCTCTGCCAGAGCCTGTCCACGGCGTACATGGCCGTGGGCCGCACTGCCGACGCCGAGGCGATGCTCAGGATGGGGATAGAGCGGGCCCGTCGCGACAAGAACCACCGCGAGTTGGGCACGCTCCTGTGCACGCTCGCAAAGCTGCACCGGACGGCCCCCGTCAAGGACCGCGCTGAGCGCGAGACGAGGCTCACCGACGCGCGCCTCGAGCTCGAGGAGGCGCTCGCCCTCGGGCGCTCGCGGGACCTGGATTTTGTGCAGGGAACTCATGAGGAGTTCTGCGCCCTGTGCCGCGACGAGGGCCGCTGGGACGAGGCTTTCGGGCACCTGGAGGAGGCAAACCGCATCGCGCTTAAGCTCAGCGCCGCCTCGGCTGACGAGCGCCTCGCCCGCCTAAAGAGCGAACAGGAGGCCGCCGACCAGAGGGCGCGCGCCGACACCGAGGCGCGCCAGCGGGCGATTGAGAGGAAATTGCTCCAGTCCCAGAAAACCGAGAGTCTGGGGGTGCTCGCGGGCGGCATGGTGCATCATTTCAACAACCTCCTCACGACCATCCTCGGAAACGCCGAGCTTGCGGAGCTCAACGCCGAGCTGGTGGCCGAGGCGCTCTCCGAGATCAGGGCCGCCGGGCACCGCGCTGCGGACCTTTGCGAGCAGCTGATCATGTACACGGGAAGCTCCGACCAGAAGATGGCGCCCGTGGGGCTAAGGGAGCTTGTCGAGGGTTCGATCAAGCTCCTGCATGTGACGCTCGTCACGGACTGCGAGTTCGTGCGCGAGATTCCAGCCGAGGACCTCTCTGTCTTGGGGGACCGGTCCATGCTCCAGCAGATCATCCTTAATCTCGTCAACAATGCCGTCGAGGCGCGCGCCAAGACGGTCGTCTTTAAAGCGGCGGTCGTCCGCTCGGAGGCGCCCGCCCGGGTCCCTACCGAGTCGCTCGAGGGGGTAGACTACGTAGAACTGAGTGTGACCGACAACGGCGAGGGCATGGCGCCCGAGGTGCTCGCTCGGGTGTTCGAGCCCTTCTTCAGCACGAGGTCAACCGGAAGGGGCCTGGGCCTGCCGGCGGCGTTGGGGCTTGCCCGAACCCACGGGGGCACGATATCGGTCGAGAGTACCCCGGGCTCGGGCACCGTTGTGCGGGTGTACATTCCGCTGTCCCTGGCTACGGCCCCGGAATCGGCGGCGCCCGCCGTCGCCCTGGGCCCGAAGAAGGGCTCCCGGGTGGTGCTCATCGCCGACGACGAGGACGCGATCCGGGGAGTGCTGGTCAAATTCATGGGCCGGCTCGGCTGGAAGACCCTCGAGGCGGCCGACGGGGAAGAGGCGATCCGCACACACCGCGACTATTCGGGGCAGATCGACCTGTTTCTCTGCGACTATTTCATGCCGCGCGTTAACGGTCTCCAGGCCGCCCAGCAAATCCGCAGCGTAAACCCCGAACTGCCGGTCATCATGATGAGCGGGTTCACGAAGGAGGATGCGGGCGACAACTTCCGGACCGCGGGCTTCGGGAATTTTCTGAAGAAGCCCTTTGCCCTGCAGGAGCTGAAGGATCTCCTGGGCACCGCCGCGGTCCCGATGGACTAGCGCGTGTATGCAAAATCAATGAATGAGCCAATCAACGACTGCGCCGAGCTAAACGAAGGCGAGAAACGTGATGGCGAGTTTATCGTATCGGGTACTTAGGCGCCGGTAGCGTTTGAGACGGCAGAAGAAGCTTTCGACTTTATGGCGCCTCTGGTAATAGTCGCGGTGAAAGGCCACTGGCCAACGTCGGGAGCGCTTCGCGGGGATACAGACCCGCGTTCGCTGTCTGCACAGCCGCGCCCGAAAAGTGTCGGCATCGAAACCTCTATCGGCGACTGCGCGGCGCTGGCGCAAGTAAGGCAAGAGCGGCTCAACAGCATAAAGATCGTGACGTTGGCCCTCGGCCAAGCTGAGGGCCACGGCTCGCCCACCTCCCTCAACGATCGCGGCAAACTTCGTATTGATTCCACCCTTAGTGCGACCGATCGCCTGGGCAGCGTGGCCGCCGCGGGGATTCGCACCGTACTGATGCAGTTTGATGTGCGAGCAATCGATATGCCGCAGTTGACCGGTGGCTCTCGCTGCGACCAGCTCTAGCATCTGCGCAAAGAGCCCCACTGCGCACCAGCGACGAAACCGCGAGTAGACTGAGCTCCACGGACCAAATTGCTCTGGCAGGTCGCGCCACGGGATGCCCGTTCGCAGAACGTAGAATATTGCGCTGAGCATAAGCCGATCATCGTTCGGCAGTCGCCCGCGTAGAGGCCGCCTGCGGGTTTTTCGCCGCGAACGGTTAATTTTTTAACCTTCGCCATAATGGCTCAGGCAGCTCTCTGCGGAGGATCAGTTTCATGAACCAAATGGGATTAACGCGCTCTGTTTTTGTTCCCACCGGTTTTGGGACGGTCACAGGTTCCGTTCGCCGATCAAAAGGGAGGAAAACGCGCCGAAACAAATATCGAGACCCGGTTTCCGTAACAAATCCCGTAAGATTAAACCAACCGCGCCTACCTCGCTACCTCAAGTATCGTGAACGAATCGGGCACCATCTTCGGTCTTTCCCAACGCGGTGCCGGCGCCGCCCCGTTTCCTGAAGCGGGGACGGCCGTCGATGGCGTCAGGGTTGGTACGGGCGCCGGCGCGATCCTATCAGCCGTGACGAGAAAAATATGGCCCGTCTTGGCGTCCAGCGTGGACGTCCGTGCACCTGACTTCGTCGCCACCGTTTGCTCCACCACGAATTGAGTGGAGCCGGTTTCCTTGATCACAGTGAGGGTGCCGTCACCTTGGGAACTGAAGGCCTCGCCGGTGTCCGGATTGAACTCCGCCGCGTCCACCCCCTTGCCAATCGGAAGCGTGGTAATGACGCGCCCATCGTTGGCGTCAAGAATCACGGCGACGGCCGGATTGTGGCAGAATGAAAACAGAATGTGATTCTTGGCGTCCAGGGCCAGGGCGCCTGGGCCACCGCCTTTTCCCGATAGATCGTAATGGGTCGTGACCTGAAGCGTGCGGGCATCGACCACAGCGACGTTATCCTTGTCCTCAACATTGATATAAACACGGCCGGCTCCGTCGCTGGCGGCCTGCTCCGGAGCGCCCCCTAGGTCGATCGTGCCAACAATATCTCCGGTGCGGGCATCAACCACGGTCACATTAGGGGCATGGTGGCTAAGGACATAGATACGCTCGGTTGCCGGCTCGAACAATATCCCGTCCGGATTACCCTGCACGCCGATGTTCTTGATGACGCCCAGGTTCCGGGAATCCCACATCACCAGTGGCTGGCTGCTGCTGAAAGCATGATGCGATACCGGGTCCACGGCGACTCCATGGACCGAGCTGGCTCCCGGGACAATTCCTGCAGGTGCGAGCGTATCAAGGTTGTAGACGGTGATTCGATCCCCGCGCGGGACATACAGCAGTCGATTGTCCGAGTCGGCAGTCGCGTAATCCCAGCCCCCTGGACCGCCCACCTTTGACGTCCGAACAACCTTATAAGGCTGGATAGATGAGTCCGCCTGAGCTTGAGCGGAGAAAGTGGCGCAAAATGGGGCAAGAATTGAAACCAAGGCGAAACGGAGATGAGATTTCATAGGGGAAATGCAGATGCTGCTCGTGAGTGGGGCTAGGAGGGGCAGCCGAACGACAATCAAGATTCGGCACAGGATGGGAATCCCCATTTCGCGTTTTGTCCTGAAAGGGACCCTTTTGGGTCGCGCTCCTGAAAACCACAACCCACGTATGAAAACAACGTCTCCGCCAATTATGTCATTTAGCGGGGAATGCCCGGTAACTGCGTTCCCGTGAGGGGGCGTGGGGAGCAACCGCAAGCAAGGCAGG
>Ga0302320_10001458_pt1 | contig 57065 bp, 41 predicted proteins | sample Bog_T0_3_FD_202130 | JGI IMG/M metagenome (GOLD analysis project Ga0302320, IMG submission 202130) | Peat permafrost microbial communities from Stordalen Mire near Abisko, Sweden - Bog_T0_3 | ecosystem: Environmental > Terrestrial > Soil > Wetlands > Peat | place: Sweden: Abisko, Stordalen Mire... | reverse complement strand
CGGTTTGCTAAACCGTTGTACGGGTAAAACCGTACCGGGGGTTCGAATCCCCCTCTCTCCGCCATTTCTATATCGGTCCCGGCTCAAAAATCTGTTCAAGCGGTCGCTTGAACAGCTGACTAATCTTGAAGGCAAGGGGAAGGCTCGGATCATATTTCTCTGTCTCGATCGAATTAATCGTCTGCCGCGAAACGCCGAGCCTCTCGGCTAGCTCGCTCTGCGACCATTGCCGCTCCGCCCGCAGTTCCTTTAGGCGGTTTTTCACCGATAGCGTAGGTTTGCGATCACGAGCCCGACGGACCAAAGGATCAACATCGCCATGTAGGTCCCGCCCACCTCCAAGCCATGTTCCAGCAATTTCACGTCGAGACCGTGCGCGTTGAATACATGGATCACGGTGCCAACGATTACGGTGCCGAATGCGGCGAACAACCACGCTTCAAACTGGATCCGCCGTTGCAGTTCATCCATATCCCGCAGCAGCTGAATTCCCTTCCGCAGATAAAGCAGCCCCGGCAGGATGGGGGTCAGGGTTAGCGTGGACGTCCACGCAGGACTCCAAGCGGGATGACGCTTCGTCAGTAGCAACGCCACGACATAGGTCGCCGTGGCTACCGCCAGCCAAGCATTGAGCTCGAGTGATCGCCGCAGCGGCCGCTTGCAGGCGGGGTGGTCGGGTCGCTTCTCATTTGGTTCAAGGAGGTTCGAATTACTCATACCCAAACTGTAAAGGTACCTTGTCATATGTCAAGCGTGCTTTACAACATATTTAGCGGGCTGCCACGGCCTTTCACGCTGCGCAGGAAATATCTTTTTTAGCCTGTCGGATCCAGGGACCTCAATTTCTGGTTCCAGAATTCGGCTGTTTCCCCTCGTGCTAGGCCCTAGCAAAAATGCTCGTTTTTGTTGCGGTTAGCCCGGAAGAAATGCGGGTGGCGGCATTCGAATCCCCCTCTCTCCGCCATTTTACATGGAAGGAACCAAGAGCTTCAGCCCCACGGCCTTCACAAGATTCTGCTGGCGGATATCAAAACTGATGAACATGGAGAATCCAAGTTCCAAAGCGCTTGCGACATGGAGCACATCGAGTGATCGCGTGCCTAGATGCCGGCTATACTCGCGACTCAATTCGGCTGCCCGGTTTAGGGCCGCACGCCAAAGCAAGTCAGCCTGAACGTATCGACCCTGCGCAAAATCATCGTCCAGTGCTGCTAGGGCCCCAGCAAACGCAGGTTCGCTGATAAGTTTGCGATGCGCCGCTAGAGCGATTCCATTAACCAACTCGACGCGCCCATGGTGGGTCACTGAAAGTGGGCCTCGAGCCTTTGTGCGCCAGGCGGCCATACTTTGGGACTCGGGCTCGTGAAGGTAGAGCTTCAGGAGCGCGCTGGGATCGGCGTAAACCGAATTAGCGGTCGCCACGGTTTTCATCGTCGAGAGCCTGGGATGCCTCGGCTGAGATCTGTCTTGGCTGATATGAATTTAGTCGAGCCCAGTAGTCGATCGCGGGAGGCGTTCTCAGGGGAGGGGCCGAGTAGGCAACAAGCTTGTATCTAGCTGTCCCGCTTTCCGTAAGGAGAACCTCGCCCTCTTCCTCGAGAATTTTCCTTACTTTGGGGAAATGGTTGCGAAGATCGCGCACCGATGCTGTGGGTTTCATGGTGATACGAATGTGTATCACGAAGCTCGCACCGTCAAGTCTTCCAAGGCACATTTGTTGAAAGTTGCTTTTCTCGTGGCCAAATAACGCTGTTTTCCCTCGTGCTATGCCCTAGCAAAAATGGCCATTCTTAGGTGCGTTAGCCCGGGAGAAATGCCGGTGGAGGCATTCGAATCCCCCTCTCTCCGCCATTTTAATCCAGCAGGTCGTGAAGATGGGCGGCGAGAAACTCGTAGACGACGCTACGCGGCGCCGCGAAAAAAACTTCGATGCGGCCTTCATGATGGCGAAAGACCATTCGATGTTCGCCTACGCGTAAACGCGACAGGCCTTCAAGATTGCCATGCAAGGTTTTGATATCACCGCTCCCGTCTACTAATCCAAGGATGGCAGCTTTCACCCGGCGCCGGGGCTCGGGTGCAAGAGCCCTCTGGTACTCTCGCACCTGCTCCGAGACTGTTACTTTAGTCGGCAAGGGATGCGGCAGGGTGGAACTTGAGCTTGCCGGATCTGAGAAGTTTCAACTGACGGTTAAAGTCGGCATCTGCGAGCAACTCCATTGTTTCTAGAATTCCGCCCAGACGCGCTGCGGATATGATATGAGCAACGGGACGGTCGTGTCGGGTCACAGTCACTAGCGCTCCGCTTTCTGCTGAGTCGATCGCCGATGCCGTCTCCCTTTGGAGGTCCTTAATGCTGTATGTATCCTTCATGATAAAAAGATATATTTAGTAGTAGCACGTGTCAAGCACCGGCGATCCCGTTTTAGCGAACCTTTGCCCGGCTGATGTTAGAGCCGATTGAGAAAAAAATCCTAAGATCGTCGTCTACGCGTCGCATATTCTCGTTTGTTAGCAGGGAATAGTGGGGATCGGCTCCGGTATCAGTCGGTTCGGGGGATTTTTTGTTTTCTGGGTATACAAATTTGTTTTTCAGAGCGGAAAAACAAGATATTGGTGACTCCGTAACCACACCCCAAACGCAACAAAACGGTTTGCTAAACCGTTGTACGGGTAAAGCCGTGCCGGGGGTTCGAATCCCCCTCTCTCCGTTATTTTGGCCGCGTGAGCCTGAAGCTTGGGAAGGCAGCGCCGGCATTTCAACAACCGGCGCTCGCTTGAAATCAGTTACTAACGAGCACTGAGCCGAACAATGGCGGAACCTCCAGTGTTAGTGTCCTGCCGCTTGCTTTTGTGCACTGGTGCGTGAGCGCATCCATGAAAGTGGACGCCGCGCAATCCCCTGGTAGTGTCACCGTAACCTTCTGGGCGAAGTGGTCGTTGTTGCTTGCGGTGATGGCCCACGTGTTCCCGAGGTGGCGAGCCAGCACGATAACGTGGTCGTTTAGGAGCAGAGGCGCGTCGATGCCGCCACGCCGCAGTATCGGATTGTCTGTTCGTAGCTTCACCAGCAACTTGAACTGCTGCAGCAGGGCGTTGTCCGGCTTTCCGCCAAGGTCGGTCCATGGATATCCTGCGCGGTCGTAAGGATCGTCACCTCCGGTGACGCCAACTTCGTCGCCATAGTAGATCGTCGGCGAGCCCGGGTAAGTCATCTGCACGAAGACGGCGAGCAGCAGGCGCTGTTTGGCCTCCCGGACGACTTCCGCGGGCGTGGCGTCGTCCTTGTAGCCGAAAAGACAGACGCTTCTTGCCACGTCGTGGCTCGAAAGCACGTTCATAAGCGCGAACAGCGCCTGCTGCGGATAGACCTCGCGCATGTATTCGAGCGAGCGGTAGGCTTGAGTGGCTTTGGCCCCATTTGCGTAGGCGAGGACGGCGCTTCGGAAAATGTAGTTCATCGTCGAGTCGAACTCGTCCCCAAGGAAGAACTTGCTGGCGTCAAACCAGCTCTCGGCGACGGTCAGCGCGTCGGGCTTGTGCTGTTTAACGGCCTTTCTCCACTCGCGCCAAAAGTCGTCCGGAACCCACGGGGCGACGTCCATGCGCCAGCCGGCGGCGCCTCGGTCGAGCCACTGCTCCATAACGCCGTCCCTGTTGCCGTAGATGAAGGCCCTAAAGCTGGGGGAGGACTTGTTGACCTCGGGCATGCTATCGACGCCGGCCCAGCCCTTGTACTGCTTGTTCGGATTCTTTTGTTCTGGGTAGAATGTGTACCAATCCGCGTAGGGCGAGGAGGGGTTGATTTTTCCTCCGGAAAAGGCTCCCTTTCCGCCATAGTTTCCGTAGCGGTCAAAGTAGATCGATTCGCTGCCCGTGTGGTTAATGGAGGTGTCCGGTAAAACGCGGATCCGCACCTTGGCGGCCTCCGCGCACAGTCGAGCAAAGTCCGCGTTGGTCCCGAAGTGGGGGTCGATCTGGGTGTAGTCGGCGGTGTCGTACTTGTGGTTGCTCGGGGCCTTGAACATCGGGTTTATGTAAAGGGCGTTCGCGCCCAGAGAGGCGATGTAGGGGAGCTTCTCGATGATGCCCGCGATGTCGCCGCCGAAGAAGTCGTTGCAGGGAATGTCGTCGGAGCCGTCGCCGCTGTGCGGCTTCCAGGGTTTGTCGAGCCAGTTGTGGTGAACCTCGACAGGATACCCATGGTAGGTGTCGACAGCGGGGTTGGGCAGGTGGGACGGGTCGCCATTGCGGAACCGCTCCGGGAAGATGTAGTAGTACACGGCGTCGGGCGCCCAGTCGGGAACCTTGAAATCGGGCAGGTAGACGGTGTGCCTGTAGCGGCCAATCTGCTTCGGGCTGCCCGGGCTCGCCGCGATCATACCCAGGCCATTGTCGCCCGGCTCCTTGCTCCAATAGACCCTCTGGGCGTTGTTCTCGTAGACATACTTGGCGTCGTGGATCATCAGCTCGAAGTAGTAGCCGTATACGCTCACGTCCCTGAAGGTGTAGCTCCCCCGCCAGGCTTGGAGGCCGCCCTCGGGCGACGGCCCAAGCGGGACGCGCGCGACCTCGGTGTATTCGAGGACAATCTGGTCGCCCTCGAGGTGTCGTTTCTCGAGGACAAGCGTGGCGCGGCTCACGCCGGGCTTTGCATGCAGGACAAAATCCACGGTGGTCCCTGCCGGGACTGCGCCGAAGGGTCGCTTGTCACTCAGCTCCTGCGAGTCAAAGCGCACGCTCTGGGCCACGGGGTCAGTCACTGCCGGGGCTTCGCTCCCGTAAAGGGCCGCGGGTGCAACCGCGCTCACCAGTATCAAGAGGCACCACGTGCCTACGCCGCCTGCTCCTGGGGTGCTCATAGTCCGTGTTGGGGTCGTTACGGTTCCGCCGGGCGGGAGAAGCCCCGGAGAATGAGGCGATGCTGAGGCTGCGGCTGTCCAACTGCAAGCGGGCAACCCAGAAAGGCAGCATGAGTTCCCCAAGGTGGTGGCGTCACTCTCCTGGGGATGTGGGGCCTTGCTGTCTCGCACCGCCGTTTTGAGTGGGTCTACGCCGAAATCTTATGCGACGATCAGCGCGGAGCCGGCACGGCATCGAAGGGGTAGTAGGCATCCCAGAGTTTGTTCCGGAACCTGTTTTTCGGGTCGAGCCGCTCCTTTAGTGCAACGAATTCACCGAAGCGGGGATAAGCGGCCCGGAATTGTTCCTGGGTGGCATGGATCTGGTAGGGGAGGTAGTAGGCTCCGCCCAACGAAACGGCCGCGCCAATCAGCTCCCGCGTCCAGACGCCAACCTCGGCCCTGTCGTCCGAAGAGGTTCCTTGCTTGTAGTAGAGGACGAAGGCGAAGACGTCTGTCTTGGCCCAAGCAAGCACCGAGCCGGGATCCTTCGGGGAATGTCGGATGGATACGTTCACCACGTTCACATGATGGCGGTTCAGAATCTCGGCCATCCTCGGGCAGAATTCGTCGAACCTGTCGGTCGGCACAAAGTACTCCTCGAGGACGTAGGTCGTGTATTTGCGAGAGAGGGGCTCAAGTTCCGCAGTATTGTAGCTGGCTTCGTGGTTTCTCCAGACGACGGGGTGTTTCATGTACCTGATCGGGTCGATCACATACTGGCGTAGCCATTTTCCGAACGGCATCTCGGTTATGATCCAGATCATTCCGTGCTCTAGGCGATAGCTGTCATTGAGGCCGGTGAGTCGAGTGTCGTTCGACAACGGTCTTTCGGTCCGGCTCCACGTGACGGCCCTGACCGTGTCATAAGCCGGAGGATAAATGTCACCATTATGAAACACTGCCGTGGGCGAATTCCGTATGTGTCCGAGGAAGTATGCCTTGTACGCTTGGATTGGCATGACCTCACTCGAGCGCTCGACCGCTATGTTGTCCGAGAGGGATAGGGTTGCATCTGTGATCACCCCAACGCCCCCGTATCCTCCGATCGCCGTGTAGAAAATGTCGCTGTGCGTCGTGGGGCTCGCCTCGACGATGCTCCCATCAGCGAGGACAACCCTGATGCTTAAGACTGAGAAGATAATCGGACCCGCGTTCACATATCGGCCGTGACAGTTGACGCTGAGAGATCCGCCGACCGTAAAGTTAGCGTACGTTTGCATGATGCTGACGGAGAGATTGTAGGGGTCGATCACCTCCTGGACTTCCCTCCAAGTAATTCCGGCTTGGACGGTGATCGTCTTCCTAATCGGGTCCAGGGCTAGGACTTTCTTGAAGCTTCGCATGTCCAACTGGAGGCAATTCTCCGTCGCTGTCTGTCCCCCCTGGCTGTTCCGGCCGCCGCCTATCGATATTGGTCCCGTCGAGTTTCTGATCAACGCGGATATCTCTTCGACGCTTTGTGGCGCGACCACCAGGTCGACCTTGATCGGATTTAACTGCGTGATGTCGTTAACGATCTCGCCCGCCCGGGTGCCGGGCACGCAGGCGGCGAGGAATAGCAAAAAAATGACGCGCACCTTCGAACGGGAAACTGTGGGTGCGGCGATCGTTGCGATGGTCAAGACGGGAGGGAGTGGTTGTCGACCAAGCGTAGGAGCATCGTCAAGAATGCGTCTTTGAAGAATTCCTATTATTGCAGTCCTCGGAACTGCTCGGGCTTGAGACCGGCATCCTTCGCGATGGCACACATCGTTATGGCGTTTGTTGGCGAATGCCCGGGAGCTGGGAGGCGGACCTTTCCGCTGCACATGATCACGCGACCGCTCTTCCGGGCAATTCTTTAAAACGAGCTCGGCGCACGATTCTTGCCGTCGTGAGCAACCTCGACAACCTCAGCCGCTTGGTCGAAATATTCCCGGTTCGGTTCGTCCCGGACCCAATCCCCACGTGCCACCGAAGAGAGTCAACCCAGCCCTAATCCTGTTCCTGGCCGTGGCGTTCGGATCCTTCGTGTTCCTCCGGATGGCCGCAGCCTTCGCGCCTTGGGACGGTGTCAGGTACGGCGTCGGCCACCACTACGAGTACCTGGCAGAGGGCTTTGTCTCCGGGCACACCTACCTGTCCGTCGATCCGCCAAGCGACCAGCTCGCCCTAAAGGACCCCTACAAGCCCGGCCAGAGCGTCTCGGGCACGCTCCTGGACGCGAGCTTGTACCAGGGACACTACTACCTCTACTACGGGCCGGCGCCGGCCGTCGTCCTCATGGTTCCCTGGCGACTCCTCACAGGCCGCATGGTTCCCCAGCGGGTGGCCGTGGGACTTGCAGGGGTGGCGGCGCTCGCCGCGCTCGCTCTGCTCCTTCGCTCTGTTCAGCGCCGCCTCTACCCGGATTCGTCCGGTCTCCTGCTCGCAGGTGCGTTCGCGTTCGCGGCTCACGCCTCGTGGCTTCCCGTCGTGATCCGCAGGCCGCTCTTCTGGGAGCTGCCGATCATCTCCGCTGTGGCCTGCCTTTGGTGGGCGCTCTACTTCCTCTGGAGGTTCCGCGACTCTGGGGGGGGGCGCCGCTGGGCCCTCGCCATGGGGATCGCGCTGGGGCTCCTGATCGGGTGCAGGGTCACCTACGTTTTCGCCGCGGCGGCGATCCTGCTCCTCATGCTTGGGGATTTCGGGGATTCCCGGAGGCCGTGGTCTAGCGCCGCACTCGCCAGCGGGATAGTTACCCTGGCGGGCCTGGCGCTCCTGCTCTACAACCACGTGCGCTTCGGGCGGTGGCTCGAGTTCGGCCAGAGCTACCAGCTCTGGGGCGACGACTACCGCAACCTCCGCTTCTTCGACCCGCGGTACCTGCTCTTCAATGCGCGCACCTACCTGGTCTCGATTGACAGCCCGAGCCCGTTCTTCCCGTTCGTGCGCCCGCTCCTCCCCTTGGACGGCCCCGTCGGCTACATGGGCGTGGACGAGGTATACGGCGCCCTAGCGTCGATACCGGTGCAGGGAGTGGGGCTCGTGTGCCTTGCCGCGGCGATGAAACGGCGGGGCGCCTTCACTGCGTTCAACACCCTTGCCGCCGCGGGAGCTGCAACGACCGGCCTCTTGGCCCTAATCCTATTCCTGTGGGGCGGGGCCGGCTCAAGATACGTGGCGGAACTCTGGTCGGGATGGACCGTCCTTGCGGGCCTTGGCCTCATCCACCTCTTCGCGACCCCGGGCCGCCTTCGCCGCTGGCTGCGGCCCCTCGCGGTCGCCGCGGGCCTTTGGACGGTCGCCTTCGTTTGGCTGGCCTCGATGGACAACGACGGGATCATGAGGCTCACCCGTCCCGTCGTCTACGGCGCGTGGGCGCGGGTGATGGACTACCCGAGCCTATGGTGGACCAAGCTGAGGGGTATCGAGTTCGGGCCCCTTGAGCTTACCGTTCGGCTTTCCCCTTTGGAGCGCACAGGAGGCGTCGCCCTCCTTTCCTCCGGGCGCAGGGACCGTTCCAATGAGCTCGTGCTCGTCCGGACGGACTCGACCCACGCCCGCCTGGAGCTTGTTGAGGAGGGATCGAGGGTCGTGGCATCGTCCCGGCCGATCGAGGCTAAGGAGGGCATCATCCGCGTCCGGGTCGAGGCGCCCTGGCTCTATCCCCCGCCGCAGCATCCCTACTGGGACCGCTTCCCGGACGCCGCGCTCCGGCACCGGCTCCAGATCCGGTTTGCGCTGGACGTCGCGGGCCAACCCCCGGTCGAGGCCGAAGCCACGAGCAGCGAGGCCGAGGAGCTCCGGCCCGGTGTGCTGGGGCGCGGCGACCCCGGGTCGGCCGTGGGATGGGTGGAATCGTGGAGACGCACGGGTTCTCCCGGCGGCGGAGCCGACCGTTAGGAAAAGCCACGGGCTTCTCGGGCCAGAGGGGATGGCCGTCCCACAAGCCTCCCGACGGCAGCGCTTGGTGCGCAGGCTCTGCAGGATGCCCGGCTTGGCCTCCTGCCGCTGCGGGTGGATTCGCTGTCTTTCGAGCGGTCGAATCACCGTCCCCGGTCGCTCGGTTGACGTCAGCGCGGGCCTCGTCACCCTCGTTGCTGGATCGTCGGGATCCGTTCTCAGCAAACCCCCATTATGACGACTTCATCGCGCAGGGCGTTTTTCCAGCAGGCAGCAGCAGGCCTTGGCATGCTCTCCCTTACCCAGTCGCCCCTGCGCGCGGAAGGTGCAAAGGGTGCAAAACCACTGAAGATCGTCTGCGTGGGAGCCCACCCGGGAGACCCGGAGGCGGGCCCCGGCGGGACATTGGCCAGGTTTGCCGCTGCCGGGCATTCGGTCTCGAATATCTACTTCACCCGCGGGGAGGCCGGCGTTGACGGAAAGTCGCACGACGAGGCGGCGGCAATCCGAACGGAAGAGGCAATCGCCGCGTGCAAGATACTTGGCGCGAAGGCCGTGTTCGCTGGCCAGATGGACGGAGCCTCCGTCGTAAACAATGAGTGGGTGGCCAGGATGGAGCAGCTGATTGCCGAAGAGCAACCCGACCTCGTGTTCGTCCATTGGCCGATTGATTCACACAAGGATCACCAGTGCGCGAGCCTGCTCACCATCCAGGCTTGGATGCGGGCAAAGGTGAAATTTGAACTCTATTTCTTCGAGGTGGGCTCCGGGGTCGAGACGATGACATTCCACCCCACCGACTATGTGGACATCACGAGTGTCCAGGAGCTGAAGCGACGGGCCGTGTTCTGCCACGTGAGCCAAAGGCCGCCGGAGATCTACCAACTCGGCGTTCCCGGAAATCAAGCGATCATGGAGGAGTACCGGGGAATGCAGCTGGGCGTTAAGGCCGCGGAGGCCTTCGTAAAAATGGTCGGCCACGAGCAGGGTAATACCATCGCCGGGCTGTGACGGTTCCTGGAGAGCTCCGCAGCTGCGCCGCCATCGTTCTCAGTTGACGGGCCGGCCGGGGACTCCGGCTCACGCTATCCCGCGCGCCCCGGGCGCGCCCGCTGCGGCGCAACCTGCCCGTCCCGCCGCGCCCGAGGCTCGCACGAGTGAGGATCCCAAGGCACGGGCTGCCGCCCAGGCCCGGGCAAGGGCGGACTCCGAGGCGAAGACAGTCGCCGCGTGGAAGGCCAATGCCGACGAAAAAACCCGCGAGGATCAAAAGGCGCGCGCCCTTTCCCAAGGAAACGCGGAGGTGAAGGCAAAGCCAGCCGAAGCCCTTCCGGTGGAGGCCCGCCCAAGTTCAGCGCAGACGGATGCCAGGGCGAGCGCCGAGGCCAAAGCCGAAGAGGAAAAGCCAGGCGGCGAGTCCAAGCCCCAGCACTAGGAGGTCTAAAGGAGGGGCCGTGCCCCATTGCATGGGTGATTTGCCCAAGTGGATTTTCCTTTGCCTAAGGGCGCGTCTTCATCCGGGATGGTCCCGTTGAAAGCGTACCAAAGGATCGTGCTCCTTGCGCTCGTTGGCTTAGCGGCATCGCGCGCCGGCGCCTCCGCGTCGGACCACCGATTGGATATCTACTTTGTCGACGTTGAGGGCGGGGGAGCGACCTTGATCGTAACACCAGAGGGAGAGTCGATATTGATCGATTCGGGAAGCCCTGGACCGCGCGATGCCGGCAGGATCCACGCTGTCGCAGCGGGGGTTGCGGGCCTCAGCCGCATTGATTTTTTCATCCTGACCCATTTCCACCTGGACCATTTTGGGGGGATTGCCCAGCTGGCGGCCCTCATGCCCATAGGGCAGGTCTACGACCGGGGTATCCCCTTGCACGACCCCGACCACAACCCCGGCGGCTTTTTCCTGTCGATGATCGGTCCTTACCGTTCATTCGCCGCGGGTGGGCGGAACCTTGTAACTCCGGGCCTTGTGCTCCCGCTTCGTACGACGCCAGGCGGGGCCCTCGTGTCGATGCGGTGCGTCGCAAGCGGAGGTAAATTCGTCGAGGCGCCTCCCGGGACGAAGCCAAACCCGCTGGCCTCGGAAAATTCCCACCACGACCTCGACTCGACCGACAACGACCTCAGTAGCGCATGGATTCTCGATTTTGGGCCTTTCCGATTCTGGGACGGGGGCGACCTCACGTGGAACATGGAAGGGGAGGTCGTGACCCCGCTCAATCGGGTCGGGCAGGTCGATGTCTACCAGGTGGACCACCACGGCCTGGGCTTCAGCAACAATCCGGTTCTCATCCATAGCCTGGCACCCACGGTTTCCGTGATGAATAACGGCCCCACGAAAGGGACGGCAAAGAGCACCCTTGCCGCGCTCAGATCCTCTCCGGGCCTCCAGGCGATGTACCAGGTGCACAAGAACCTTAGGAAAGAGGATCCCGAGGACAATACGGCGCCGGAGCTCATAGCCAATTTCGCCTCCGACCCGAATCACGCCGACGCAAATTTTATTAAGCTATCGGTGAATCCCGACGGCACCTCCTATACCGTGGCTATCCCGGCGTTTGGATACAGCCGCTCATTCGAGACTCGGCAAAAGGCGCCATAGCCCACGTTCACGCGTCCCCGCGCCTCTTGGGACGGTGCTCGGCCAATCGCAGCTACCAGGCTGCAATCGGCGGCACAGTCAGGATCTTAATGAAGGATCCCAGGCGCCGAACGACCTCGGCAAATGTATCGTAGTCGACCGGCTTCTGGACGTAAGCGCTGCAGCCCGCCTTATGGCACCGGTCGATCTCCCCCGGGTCGTCCGTGGTAGATAGCATGATCACAGGTAGCGCCCTTAGGCGTGGGTCGTATTTGATCCGGCGGAGGACCTCGATGCCGTCCACCTTAGGCATCCGGATATCGAGAAGGAGAAGGAAGGGGACCTTGGTCGGTTGCCGTTCGCCCCTTGCCGGAGGTTTGAATAGGAAATCGAGGACGGCCTGGCCGTCCCGGAACTCGACGAACTCGTTCTCGAGTTCAACCTCGGCCAAACTTTGCCGGATAAGGATCGAGTGCCCCTCGTCGTCGTCCACTATCAGGATTGTAGGTAGTCGATGCATGTTATCACCTGTATCTGCCGTGCTGAGGCCAGGCTGGACACCCGGCCCATGACATCGTCGGTCACGAGCAGGTCATAATCGTTGGACAGCATGGCGTCGCAGGCCACGGCATCATCGGCAGCGGTCTCGACGCTGTGGCCTGCATCCTGGAGGGCTACGACCATGAGCCCGCGAACCACCGGATCGTAGTCGACAACGAGAATGCGCTTTGACGAAAGAGGGTCCATTTCCGGGCGTGTGAATCGTCTACGCCGGGCCGAGGGTCTTCCTGCAGGCTCGGCGCGTTCCATGTGACACGTGACGGCTGGCAAGGAGCTCAAGCTCCGCCATCCGGCGATAAGCGGGTAGGCAGTCGGCGGGAAACTCATCCTTCTGCCATGCCTCGTAGGCCAGAGTGTCGACGAGATTATTGAAGAATGGGCGAAGGCGGCCGATAACTCTTCGCGCTTGGGTGGTCCGCCGGATGATCTCTGCCGCCAGCCGATCCTGCGCACATTTTCTTCGGTGCGTCTTCATCCGCACGGATCCTACCACCGCTGTCGAGCGACTATGAGTGACAGTTTGCTCGAAACCTCTTGGTCCGATAGAGGCTAAGACGCTACCCAGTAAGGCGAAACCCGAGAAGTCAGGAAAATGGAGCAGCGCACCGGGATTCCCGTATATTTACACCATTTAGCCAAATATATGGGAAACCGCGCGAAACGCGGGTCAATCGGAACCAAGCTTGGGCGCCAGTTCTTGGACCATTGCCGTCCATTCGCCCTCGAGCGGGCCATCGGCCGCGGGCCTCCTGGCCCGTGCGTACCAGTAGCCTGCATTTCCGATGTCGCCCTCCTTGCGATGCAGGTACGCATGGACCCAGGAGCCCTCGCGTGTCGGGTCGGACTGCGCGACCTCGTGCGCCTTTTCCCAGTTGCCATTCGCATCGTGCCAAAGGGCCAGAAGCGCCGGACTCATCCCGTCTGGGGGCTCGGGCTTGGTGCCGGTTGCGGATTTCCTGAATTCTTCGGGTGTCATTTGGGGGGCTTTTTGGAGAGAAGGGCAGGCGTTAAATCGGCAAGCCCAAGCTGGAGAGCGGGCGAGGTCCCGAAGGCGGCGTGTGCATGGGGGCTCAAGAATGCTGGCGAAGCGCGAGGCCCCGTGCTAGACGTAATTCCGAAGAGTGCGGGGTCTGAGACCGGCCCCCGCGCACATCGGATTTACCCCGCCAATGTTTAAAATGAACCTGTTCCATGTCACCCTCCGAGGCTCAATGCTGGCGGCCATTGGCCTAGCAGCGGTGCTCGCCCAGGAGCCGCCCACATCGACCGGCACCCCCAAGAGCTTTGACGCAGCGGCTGACACGGCGCTTGTCGCGATGAGACAGAAGGCGCTCGAGCTCAAGATTGGGGGTGTGGCGGTCGTCGGCTTCTTCCAGGGAGAGACTGCGCAGTCCTGGAGCTCCAAGATGGTTGTCGTGGGGCGGATGAAGGATGACCCAGCCCCCGGAAACAAGGGTGCCAACCTGCTGGCGATCGCCTATGCCAAGGCGACGGAGATGGTCGACTCGCACTGCAACAGCGGCCACGCGGGGCGTCCGCCGATGACCGGGGAATTTGGGTGGGAAGGGGGCGTCATCGCCCGCACGGCGACGGGCTATGCCATCGCGGCGTTTAGCGGCGGCAAGTCGGCGGACGACGTCGAGGTGTCCAAGGCGGGCCTCGAGGCGCTAAGGCGCGGACTTTAGCCCGAGTATCCGAAGAGGAGAACTAACACAGGTCGATCAAGGCGCCTCATTCATGCAAAGGTTCCCCGGAAAGAGCCTAATTCTGCTCACCATTCTGGCCCTTGCCCAGCGGGCAGGCGCCGAGGGTGTTTCCGTGGCTGCGGCGGCCAATCTGGTTTATGTCCTCGAGCCGCTGAACGCGGCGTTCGCCAAGGAGAGCCCGGGCATCGCTGTGACAAGCGAGATTGGAGCGTCCGGCAGCTTGGTCGCGCAGATAAAGAACGGCGCCCCCTATGACGTGTTCCTTTCCGCGGACATGGAGTACCCGCGGAAACTAATTCAGGCGGGAGGGGCCGACGCGTCGAGTCTTGCTGCTTTTGCTCGGGGACGACTTGTCCTCTGGACCACCAAGCCCCGTTCCAGCCTCCCTTCCGTCGAGTCTGTCGTGCGCGATGCCGCGGTTGTGAAGCTGGCGATTGCCAATCCTGCGACTGCCCCTTACGGCAGGGCTGCGATGCAGGCCCTTGCGCGACTCGGCCTATCCGGTGTGGCCCAGTCTAAGCTCGTTTATGGTGAAAACATCACCCAGACGGCACAGTTTGTGTCGAGCGGCAACGCGGACGCGGGGTTTGTCGCCCTCTCCCTGGTGCTTTCACCGAAGCTTAAGGAGAAGGGGACCTGGATCGAGGTCCCGGAGGGGCTTTATGATCCGATTTTGCAGGGAGGCGTCCTCACGACGCGCGGGGCCGCAAGCCCCGCAGCCCGCCGGTACCTCGATTTTCTTCAAGGGCCGGCAGCCCGGGAGATATTTGCAACGTTCGGCTACGCGCCGCCCTAGGGGACCGGGTCAGGGCGATGAGCGCGGGCTCGCTAAGGGTTGTCAACGTCCCGGCGGCTGATGAACCTAGCCGCTCCCAATTGGCAAAACACACGAGACACATCTCCGCCGGCCCGCTGGATCCGCGTTTTAATTTCCGGATCGAGTTCGCACCCGAGCTGCCGATCAGCGCCAGGGCACCGGAGATTGTGGACGCGATCGCGGGCAACCAGGTGATTGTCCTGGCTGGGGAGACCGGATCAGGCAAGTCGACGCAGATCCCGAAGATGTGCCTGGCGGCCGGCAGGGGCACCCGCGGCAGGATTGCCTGCACCCAGCCGCGGCGCGTGGCCGCCCTCTCGCTTTCCAGGAGGATCGCCGAGGAGATGGGGGTCTCCTGGGGAAGGGAGGTAGGCTGCAAGGTCAGGTTCAGCGACAACACGACGCCGGCCACCGTGGTCAAGTTCCTGACCGACGGGATGCTCCTTGCAGAGGCCCAGGGCGACCCGCTCCTGAGCGAATACGACACGATCGTGATCGACGAGGCGCACGAGAGGTCGCTCAACATCGACTTCCTGCTAGGCCACCTGCGGGTCCTCCGCACCCGAAGGCCCGAGCTGAAGATCATCGTTACCTCGGCGACGATCGACACCGGGGAATTCAGCAGGGCGTTCGGCGACGCCCCCGTGATCCGGGTCGAGGGCCGGATGTTCCCGGTCGAGGTCGTCTACTTTCCGCTGGACCGCCTAGGGAACGACGCCGCGGAGGGCGACGAGGGAGGGTCCCGTGCGGAGGCCATGCACTACGTGGACGGGGCCATCGAGAGCGCGGAGCGGATCGCCCGCGACTCGGGGTCCGGGGATGTGCTGGTGTTCATGCCGAGCGAGCGGGACATCCGGGAAACGTGCGAGGCCCTGGCCGGCCGCCTGAGGGATTGGGACGTGATCCCCCTTTTTGGCCGCCTCACCAATGACGAGCAGCGGCGGATCTTCGCCGCGGGCCAGAGGCGCAGGGTGGTGGTGGCGACCAACATTGCCGAGACCTCGCTCACGATCCCGGGCATCCGCTACGTCGTGGACACCGGCTTGGCGCGCATCAGCCGCTATTCCCCTAAGGCCAGGACACGCAGGCTCCCGATAGAGCCCGTTTCAAGGTCAAGCGCGGACCAGCGGAAGGGCCGCTGCGGCCGGGTGGCGGATGGGGTGTGCGTGCGCCTGTACTCGGAGGAGGACTTCCTGGCGCGGCCTGAGTTCACGCAGCCTGAGATCCAAAGGGCGAACCTGGCGGACGTGATCCTGCGCCTGAAGGCCAACGGGATGGGAGACGTGGAGACGTTCCCCTTCATAGGGCCCCCTGCGCCCAAGGCCGTCAGGGCCGGTTACCTCCTCCTGGAGGAACTGGGGGCGCTTGAGCCCGGTGCGGCCCATGAGCTCACCCCGATCGGCCGCGAGCTCGCCCGCCTTCCCGTCGATCCCACCGCCGGTCGCATGATCCTCCAGGCCAGGCGGGAGAAGGCCGTCCGCGAGGTCCTCGTCATTGCGTCGGGACTCAGCATCCAGGACCCGCGCGAGCGCCCGGAGGAGAAGCGGGTCCAGGCGGATGCGGCGCACCGCAAGTTCGCGCATCCCGACTCCGACTTCCTCACGCTCCTGAACATCTGGGACGCCTACCACACCCAGGTCGAGTCGATGGGCCAGTCGCGCCTCAGGGCCTTCTGCCGCTCCCACCACCTGAGCTACATCCGCATGCGCGAATGGCGGGATGTCCACGCGCAGATTTCGGAGGTGCTCGGCAGGGACACGGAGGCGAGGCCGCCCTCGGTCTTCGACGGCCTGCGCCCGAACGCGGACCGTTCGATGGACTTTGGGACACCCGCCTACCGGGCGATCCACCGGAGCGTGCTTGCCGGCCTCCTCGGCAACATCGCCCACCGGGACGAGGAGAACGGCGGGTACCGCGCGGCGCACGACCGCCGGGTCGTGCTGTTCCCGGGGTCGGTGCTCCACAGGAAGGGTTCCGCGGGTCCCGAAAATGCGGCCCGCGCCGGGAAGGCGCCCTCGAAGAAGCGCGACATGGCGCCCCGGTGGATCATGGCCGCCGAGGTGATGGAGACCACGCGGATGTTTGCGCGCACCTGCGCCCGCCTGGACCCTGCATGGGTGGTCGAGATAGGGGCCCACCTCCTCAGTGTCTCCCACAGCGAGCCGTTCTGGAGCGCGGAGTCCGGCCGGGTCCTTGTGAAACAGAAAACCCGGCTCTACGGGCTGGAGGTCGACGCCCGGTCCGTGAGCTACGGGCCGATCGACCCGGCGCGCGCCACCGAGATCTTCATACGCGAGGGTCTGGTGAACGACACCGTCACCTGGCCGTTCGACTTCCTGGCCCACAACAGGGGGCTCAGGGAGAGGCTTGAGTCGGCGCTGACACGGCTGAGGGACAGCGCCTACCTCGGCCTTGACGAGGCCGCGGCTAGGTTCTATTCGGCCCGCTTGGAGAACATCTCGGCTGTGGGTGACCTGGTTGCCCTGGTCAGGGAACGCCGGGCGAACGAACCGCGTTTCCTCATGATGGAGGAGGAGGATCTCCGCGGCCCGGCCGCCGAGGCGCCGGACGAGGCGCACTTCCCGGAGGCCGTCCCCATCGAGAACCGCGCGATCCCGCTCCACTACGCCTACAAGCCGGGCAGGGAGGACGACGGGGTGACGCTCACCGTGAACGTGCGGCAGGCCGGCTCGCTCACCGAGGCCGACCTGGACTGGGCCGTCCCGGGACATCTTGCCGAGAAGGTGGAGCACTACCTGCGGGCCCTCCCAAAGGAGCAGCGCCGGTCCTTTGTCCCGCTCGCCGACACGGCTCGTGCCCTTTCCGCGAGGCTATTGGAGCGCAGGCGCGAGGCGGGGCGGACGCTCACGCTCTTGGCGGTGCTGCGGGACCTGATCGGGGAACAATACGGGATCGCCGTTCCCTTCGCGGCCTGGACCGCGAAGCCGCTGCCCGACCGGCTTAGGGTGCGCATCAGGGTGGAGGATGACAACGGGGGCGAGCTGGCTTCCGGCAGGGATTTGGGCCCGGTCATGGACGGCCTCAGGCTAAGGGAGCGGACGGGCGCCCTGGAGCTCCATAGGGAGGATCCCGAGGCCTGGTCGGCCGCGCGCGCCCGGTTTGAAAAACCATGCCAGACCTCGTGGGCATTCGGTGCCATTGCCGATCGTGTCGCCATAACGGAGAAGGCGGGCGTGTGCGTGTACGGCTATCCCGCACTCAAGGCTGAGGCCCAGGGCGTGGCGCTCCGGCTCTTCAGGACCCCCGAGGAGGCCCGGGCGGCGGGCGCCCGCGGACTCTCCGCGCTTTTTGAGCTGCAGCTGCGAAACGACCTCGCATGGCTGCACCGCGACCTTCGGGCCCTCGGCGACCTCGGGGCCACGCTTGCGATGCTGAAGCCCTCCGAGGAATTGCGGGAGGACGCCTACCATTGCCTGCGCTCATGGGCCTGTGGTCGCCCGGTGGATCCCCTTTCCGAGGCGTCGTTTGCCTCCGCTGTCGCGAAGGCAAGAGAGGACCTGCGCGGGATCGTGCCCCGGCTTGTGGCGCTCATAAGGGAGATTGCCACCCTAAGGCAGGAGCTTCTGGTCGAGAAGAACCCCTACCCGGGAATGGCGGCGGACGTGGCGCGCCTGGTGCCCGCGGATTTCCTCAGGGACACCGCGTTTCCGCAGCTTGGCCATTTTCCCCGCTACCTGAAGGGGATGAAGCTGCGGGCGGCAAGGCGGCGCCAAAACCCTGCGCGGGACGACGAGAGGGCGCGGGAGCTGGCCCCCCTGGAGGCGGCGGCCCTGAAGGCGGGCGGGGAAATCCGCTGGCTTGCCGAGGAGTTCCGCGTGAGCCTCTTTGCGCAGGAGCTGGGCACCGCGGTCCCCGTGTCCCGGGTGAAGCTTGTGAAGGCCCTGGCGTCACAGGGAGCGCCTGCCGCGCGGGGGGAGGCTCCCCGAACACCGCCTGTTGCGCTGGGCGCCCCCCTTGCGCCACGGCTAAAGAACCTGAAGGCGCTCGACGCGCTCTTCCAGCGGCCTTCGGGCTGAGACCCGCTCCTGCGGTCAGGGAATGTCGTACACCTCGACCAGGGCTATGCCCGTGTCGGCGGCTGTTCCCGCTGCGCCCGCCACCTGGACGGTATAGGCGCCCGGAGGCAGGGTCACGAGGAGCGCGGAATCCGCGCTAGAGGCGTCGTTCCAGGTAAATGCGCCGACCGAGGCGGCGGTGCTGATGATCGCGGGATCCCCGCCCCAGCCGCTGTTGGAGGCAAGGACCGTCGAGCCGCTGTAGAGAGTCAGCTGCGGGTCGGCGAGCGTCCCGGTGACGCCGAGCGGCACCAGGGCGGGACCGGAGGCCCGGATGAGCACCGTCTTGGAGGTCGAACCCCCCACGACGAAGCCTGCGATCAGGATGTTGCCCCCGGTGCCCACCTGGACGCGCGCGGATATGTTCGTGATGCGGGGTGAGGTGGGCGTAAAGGCGCCCTTGGGAGTGGCATCATAGACCTCGGCGAGAGCCACGCCGGTGTCGCCCGAGGCGCCCACGATCTGCGCGGTGTACGCCCCGGGTGCGAGATTCTGATTAAAGAGTGCGGAATCCTTGCTGCTCGCATTTAGAGCGAACGCTCCCACGGCGGCGTCCTCGGCGACGATCGTTGCGTTTCCACCCCATCCGGTGTTTGACGAGACAACGCTCGATCCCTGATAGAGCGAGAGCGCCGGATCGGGAAGTGCGCCGCCGACCCCGAATGCCGTCAAACCCGGCCCCGTGCCGCGTATGAGCACGGGCTGGGTCCCGGATGTCCCGGGCCCTCCGCTCGCAAAGCCGGCGATCAGGATGTTTGCCCCCGTGCCCACTCCGGCGCGGCAAGAGATGTTGACCAACCTTCCAAGGTCCTGGGTGGGGCTGATCGCGAGCACCGCCGCGCTGCTCGCCGTGCTTCCGACCGAATTCGTCGCCACGCACGTGTAGGCTCCCCCATTTGCGGCCGTTGCCCCGTTCACAATCAGCGTTTGGCCGGTGGCTCCTGGGATCGGGCTTCCGTTGAAGATCCACTGGTAGGTGGGAACAGGACTCCCCGTGGCCGCTGCCTTGAAGACAACGGTGGCGCCCGAGCCCACGGTCTGACCGCTCGGCTGGACGTTGAACGCCGGGAGGGTCGCGGCGAGCACCGTGAGGGTGGCGGTGGAGCTAGTCACCGTCGACACCGAGTTGGTAGCGACGCAGGCGTAGTTGCCCTGGTTTATGGTGCCCACCCCGCCAATCGCGAGCGAGGCCGAGGTGGCCCCGGAGATCGGCTGGCCGTTGAAGGTCCACTGGTAGGTCGGCTCGGGCGCTCCGGAGGTCACCACGGAGAACACCACATTTGTTCCCTCGGGCACCGTGAGGCTGGCGGGCTCCGTCGTGAAGGCCGGCGGCTCCGGGGCCTGCGTCACGACCACCTCGTAGTTGAAGACGGTGGAGTAATAGCCCCCGCCGCCCGTAAGCTGGTAGGCCTGCAGGATCATCTTGTAGGTGCCTGTGGTCGTGGGCGTGCCAAACAGCGTGGGGTTGGCCAGGTTCACCAAGCCTCCCGTGCCCGACACCGCGGCGGTGCTGTTTCCAAACTGCAGCCCCGGGGGAATGTTTCCCGCGATCGCCCACGACTGGGGCGGGTTCTGCGCGGGGCTCGACTCGAGGACAAACGCCACCTGGGGGATGGCCGTGTTGACGACGACTGAATACGGAGACGGGTGCCCGGGGGTGCCCGTGGTCAGCGTGTAGGTGTAGGCGAGCCCCGTGGAGGAGGCTCCGGCCACCGAGTCGACTGCGCCCAGGGCCGCGACCGAGGCCGCTGCCGATTTCAGCAGTGCGCCCGCGGGCGATTCGAGGACGTAGTCGGCAAACCCAAGGGCAACCCTGACGGCAGGGGAGCGCTGCAGGAGCGCAACGAGCGCGAGCGCGGGGAAGCGCAAACCTTGGAGCCTAACCCACACCAGATAACGTCGTGTCATATTGTTTCGATTCGTGATGGACGCGGGAAGTGCCGTTGCGTTCAAAGGGGGGCACGGGGAGCCTCAGTTGCACCCGCAGCCCGCGCCGCCCACGCCGCGCCCTCCGGAGGCGGCCTCTCGGGAGGAGGTCACGTGGTCCATCATGGCGGAACCCAGGGCGTCGCGGTTGGGGTCCATGATGGAATCGGCAAGGAGCCCCCGCTCCCAGGGGTGGACGCGGACGGCCGGTGCGGTCGAGCAACCGGTGCAGAGCGTGCCTAGGGTAACGGCGACAAGGGCTACGGCGGTGGGGATCTTGGCTTTCATGGGTTGGAGGCAGGGCAATTACGTCTCCGAGAGCAGGAGTTCCACTTCCTTTTGCAGGGCCTTGTCCGTCTCCGCTCCGCGGTAGCCCGCATGGATGAAGCGGATGCGCCGGTGCCGGTCGATGACGTAGCAGGTGGGCATCGTCGGCACGCTCACCTGCCGGACTAGGAGGTGCCCGCGGTCAAGGAGTACGGCAAACGGCGGCGAGAACCGGGCGACAAAGCGGGCGTAGGCGGCCGGGTCGTCGTCAACGCTGACGGCGAGGATCGACAGCCCTTTGGAGGCGTAGGCGGCGTTCAGGCGGGCGTAGGCGGGGAACGACGCCTTGCACGGCGCGCACCAGGACGCCCAGAAGTCGACGATCGTCACCGCTCCTCCGATGGAGGGGGCCGCGGTGTCCTGCGGGCCCTTAACCTCTGGGAACAGGTCGCCCACCTTAACCTGGGCATGGGAGACCGTTCCGAGCGCCAGGCCGGCGAGCATGGGGGCGATGCGCAGGAGCTGCTTCAACGGGATCACGAGACGAGCGCGGGGGTGCCGCAGTTACCCTGTATGGGGGCGGGGGCCGGAGGATTCATGGGGATCGCCGGGTCACCAGGAGAGCTGGACCCCCGCCGAATAGATGTTCGCCTGCGGATAGGCGCTCTGCGGGGTGGCGCCGTCCGTCCCCCGCATGTTGTAGCGGCTGTAGTCCAGGGTGAGCTTGAGCCTTTCGCTCGGCTTCCACGAAAGGTTCACGCCGTAGGTGACGGCCAGGAGGGACGAGAGGCGGTAGTCCGATGAATACGCCGGGCCGCTTGGATCGGGCGTGTAGGTGGGCACGATGTCCGTTGTGTTCAGGTCGTAATGGTAGAAATTGGCGGGCGATTGCCCGTGCAGGCGGAAATCGGGGGCCAGGACGAGGTTGTTCCCGAGCTTCTGGAGCCATTTTAACTCGAGGGTGTTGGCGCGGACGCCATAGGTGTCCGCGTAGAAACGGTAGCTCCCCTCGATCGCCCCCTTTAGCGCCGGATAGGCGCGGTTCAACGAGGCGAACACGACGCCGGAATTGCGCTCGTCGGGCCTGTTCTCGTGGAACACCAGCGGAAAGAACGATCCCGGCACGAGCTCGACGTCCTTCTCGACCAATTTGTATTGGTCGCTCAGGTAGCCCACGTCGCGTCCCCAGGTGACGTTCACGGTCACGAAGGTTCGGGGGTCGATCAGCTGGGTCACCCCGAGGATCGCGCTGTACGAGTGCCTTTTCACGTAGAGCTGGGGGTCGTCGTAAAAGGTCTCCGCCTGGTCCTCGTGCCCGGCCACGCCGAGCAGGAGGGTCGTGTTCTTCTGGTTGAAGTCCGTGAGGGTGTTCACGGACCAGCCCTGGGAGATGTAGTCGTGCTCGCGGCTGTCCGCGTAGCCGACCGAGATATTCACGGCGTCGATCTGCTTTGAGAGGTCGGTCTCCCAGGCCTTCCGGTGGTCGTGGAGCTCTGCAAGGGGCACCTGGTCGGATCCCACGGGTGCCGGCAAGCCGGTGGGGGTGGCGCCCGCGATCGCGTCGTTGATCGCCGTCGCGCTGATCTTGAAGGCGTCCGGAAGATCCTGGGTTGCGATCAAACCCTGGGTGTGGACGCCGACGCGCCCGCCGGTCTCGCTGTAGTCCTCGAATTTATAGTCTATGGACCCGTCCGCCCGTGCCGAGGGTCTCGGCATTGCCACGAGAAGTACCAGGGAGAGGGTGAGGGCGTTGACTCCTGAGGGCAGGGGTAGGCATCTGATTCTGGGCACGGCTCAGTAAGGACTAACAGTCACACTCAAAGTTCCTAGGGAATTCGGCCCCAATCCTTTTTTCGGGCCAAGCGACATCCAGGGCACGCCAACCGGGTGCGAGTTTTCGATTGATCGGAACATATGCCATTTAATTGGAGGAGGATATGCCTTATCGCAAGATATTGACAGGGTTTTGATAAATTTGGAGCATCCCGTTCGAAGATCCCGCGCCTCTCCGGGGACGGTTTTTGGATTGGGGTGGATGGGACCTGGTTTTCAGTTTCACTTTCCAAGCCATGAGCACCCCCGAACGGACCCGTTGCACCCTTCTAGCCGCGGCATTTTCAGCCGCGTTTTTTTTCGCACCCGAGGCCCTGGCAAGCACGAGCGCCGTGGGCATATTCAAGCAGCACTTCTATGCGCAGACGAGCGGGAGCACCCCCACGGCCGCCACGGCCTTTCCCTACGCGTTCTCCGTGAGCGGGTCGGGGAGCGGGAGCCTGACGATTCCGGGCGGGTCCTCGGTCTCTCTTCCCGAGGCATTCGCCGCGAATGCCGGGAATGGCGACCTGCTCGACGATGGGTTCGCGTCGGAAGCGAGCCTGGAGGCCACCTATCCAAACGGCGCCTACCAACTGAGCCTGGCCGGGGAGCCCAAGCTCACCTACACCCTGGGTTCGCCGCTTTACCCCGCTTCGATACCGCAGGTGACGAACGGAACTTGGCAGAGTGGCGTCCTCGTCGTGGATCCCACGACGGCGGCCACCCTGACGATCTCGCCGTTTGCCGAGTACGCTACGGCGGGCGTCGCAGGTTACATGAGCATCCAGGTCAATAGCGCCGGACAGGACAACGTGAACCTCAAGCAGCAGTATGCCACGTTCGCCGTCGGCAACGGGACGACGACGTCCTCGACACCCTTCACTTCTTTCACGATTCCGGCAAACACGCTTACCCCCGGGTATGTCTACCAGTGCGGGATCTCGTTCGACACGGTGGGCGCGCTCGACACCACGACCATACCGGGGGCGGCGTCGGTGCAGCTGTATATCAACACCACGATTTTCTATATCGTCGCCAAGTCGCCCACCGCGATCGCGGCGCCGACGGTGAACGGAACCCTGGCGAACCAGACCGGTCCATTGGGCGGGAGCGCCACGTTCACCCCCAGCGTGTCGTTCGGCTCGAGCCAGGAGCCCGCGGCTACGGACTGGTTCTGGACCTACAACGGCCAGTTCGTCAGCCTGAACGGAAGCAAGTACATCCTTGGACCCGGCGGTTCGCTCACGATCAATAATCTAACGGCGGCGGATGCGGGCAGCTATCAGCTGGTCGTGGCGACGGGGGGCGGGTTGGCCGCCTCGACCGCGGCCACGCTCACGATCGGGGCCGCCAGCTCAAACCCGCCCACAATCACCAAGCAGCCCATTACCCACAACATTGCCAATGGGAGCACGGTCGTCTTCCATGTCGAGGCGACCGCGGCATCTACCTACCAGTGGCTTTTCAACGGGAGCCCGCTCTCCAACGGGGGCGACATCTATGGGGCCACCTCCCAGACCCTGCTTATAAAGGGAGCCACGTTCTCGAACGCAGGGGGCTACACGTGCGCAGTTTCAAACCCGGCGGGAACCACCACAAGCGCCTCGGCTTCGCTCACCGTGACCACGACCACGGACCCCGGCAGGCTGATCAACATCTCGTGTCGCGCGGGCGTTGGCACCGGAGGCAACATCCTTATCGCCGGGTTTGTGAGCGGGGGAGAGGGCACGTCGGGAACGGAGCCCGTCCTGATCCGCGGGACCGGGCCGGCGCTCATCCCCTTCGGTGTCGGCGGAACGCTGCCCGATCCGGAGCTGAAGCTCTACCAAAGCAATCCCGATGGAAGCTCCACGCTGCTCCTCACCAACAACGGGTGGGGCGGCAACGCGTCCATCACGGCTGAGGACTCGGCGGTCGGCGCGTTTGCGTTAACCAACCCCGCGAGCGCTGATTCGGCCCTTTACGTGCCCTCGCTCGCGTCGGGAGGCTACACGGCCCAGATTGCCGGCGCGTCAGGTGACACCGGGGTTGCCCTTGCCGAAGTTTACGACGCGACGCCGCCGGGTACCTACACCCCGGCCTCCCCGAGAATCGTCAATATTTCGGCGCGCGTCCAGGTGGGCACCCAGAGCAACATTCTGATCGCTGGCATCGTGATCGGCGGCACGACCGCCAAGACGCTTCTGATCCGCGCCTCGGGGCCCGCGCTCGTTCCCTTCGGCGTCACGGGCACGCTGCCCGACCCTGAGCTCTCGCTTTACCAAAGCAACCCCGATGGCAGCTCCACCGAACTGGTGAGCAACACGGGGTGGGGCGGCGGGACGGTGATCGCAAACACGGCGGCCTCCGTCGGCGCGTTCTCCTGGACTAATCCGGCTAGCGCGGACTCGGCCCTGGTTGTGACACTGCCTCCCGGCGGGTACACCGTCCAGGTGGCCGGGGCCGCGGGCACCGCGACCGACACCGGTGTTGCGCTGGTCGAGGTCTACGATGTCCCGTGACGGCCCACGTCGCGGGTCGGGACTTGGGGGCCTAGTTCCTCAAGTCCACGACCACGAGCGATACGGCCTTTCGGGGAAGCGCGATCTCGAAGGCGGCTGAGCCGCCGCTGATCGTCACCTCCGCGGGGACGTCGTCTATTGTCGCCAGGTGTCCGGCGGCCAGCAGTCTTGAGTACTCCTGCGGGCTCGGCGCGGGCGGGCTCCCAAGCGCCTGCCACGTCGTAAACGCGTTGCTGTGCGTCTCGTCGATCCTGTAGTCGACGGCGCGCGCGATGCCGGCTGAAGGCGGAAGGTTCTTAAGGTGGAGGCCGACGTGCGCATCGGGCCCGGGGACGTCGTCATCATGGTAGTGCCACAGGAGAACGCTCAGCCGGCCGCCCTCAAGGCTCGCGATTGCGCCGATGTCCGGCGCGCCCCGGACCCCGTCCCTCATGATCTCTTCGAGCGCGATCTGGCCGGTGCTCACGGTGGCAATGCGGTCTCCCCCCATCTTGCTCAGCAGGCGGAACACGTTAAGGACGGGCAGGTCGATTCCGTTGGTCGAGAGCACCCGCTGCCCGGCGAAGTAGGGCTGGTCCTCGAACTCAAACGCCCAGGTGAGCGCCCCCTCGAGGTTCACCCTGTCCTTGTCGGCCAGGGCGTACTCGCGGGCGATGCTGGCCGCGGTGTAGCTCGAATACATCGTGCCCGTGCGGTATCCGAGCTGCCTGCCCTGGCACGCGGCGCAGCCGTCGGGGTCGGATTCGCCGATCACGATGGGCCGGTCCCTGAGCTCGGGGACCGAGGCGACCATCCGGAAGCCCCGATCGATCTCCGCGAGCTGCGGGGCGATCCCAAGCCGTACATGGCCGTTGGCAAAGGAGGGGCTGCCCTTCGCGTGGAAGGACAGGAAGTCGGTCGGCGTGCCGGTCCTTCCCGTGGCGTAGTTGGTGCCGCGTGCGCAGTGTGCCAGGAAGCCCTCCATGAACTTCCCGCCGCTTCCCGCGACGTCGGGTCCGCCGACTCGCGCATTCGGGAGGGCCCGGCGAACGGCGTCCACGGCATAGTCGTGGAGCTTGTAGAAGTCCTCGGGCGAGCCATGCCAGTAGGCGGCCCCGTTGGGCTCGTTCCAGGTCTCCCAGTACCAGCGCTCGACCTCCTTCGCGCCGTAGCGGCCCACGCAGTGCCGGACCCATTGGTACACCAGCTCCGCCCACCTGGCGTAGTCCCTGGGGGGGTAGGCCCACCCTGTGCTGATCGCCTTGTAGTCGAGGCCGGGGCGCCACTCGTGCTGGTAGGGTTCGGGCTCGGTCGAGAGCGCCTTCGGCATGAACCCGATCTGCGCGTAGGGCCGGATGCCGCGCGCCTGGTAGGCGTCGAAGATGCGGTCGAGGATGGTCCAGTCGTACACGGGAGCGCCCCCTGGGTCCTCGGTGTAGGCGTTCGTGCTTCCCCATTTTAGCGCGGGGGTACCGTCGCCCGTGCAGAGGAGGTTGTGCGCCCTGAAGTACACCCCCTGCGGCTTGAGCTCCCCCAGCTCTGAAAGCAGGCGCCGGCCGTCCTTCATGGTCGCGTAGTTTGGCTCGTCGGCCCCGAAGAAGCGCCAGATGGGCTTCATCTCGCCGACCACGCTTGTTGCGTCCACGTCCACGGTGACCCTCAGGGGTCCAGGGTAGGGGGGTGCCTGGCCGGGGCAGGGGGCAAGGCCGGCGAGACCCGCCGCTAGGAGGCAGGCAATCTGGAGCAGGTTTTTGATGGTGGGGCGGGTACGGCTCGATCGTGGACGGGGGCGCGTGCCGAGCCGAGCCTTTCTGGAGCGCCGGAGGGACGGCGCCACGCTGCCCGCACTTGACCGTTAGGTGGATCTCGGGGACTTTCGGGTCCCCCGAACGACCCCATGTCTGGCACCACGCTCAACGACATAGCGCGAGCCCTTGGCTACTCCAAGAACACCATCTCGCTGGCCCTTCGCGGGGACCCCCAGATCCCCGCGGCGACCCGGGAGCGGATTAAGGCCATGGCCGACAAGCTCGGGTACCGGCCCAACGCGGTCGTCTCCCACCTCATGGCACAGCTGCGATCCGCACGGACCAGCAGGCTGCAGGCGAAGCTGGCGCTCGTGAACGCAAACCTGGACCCCAGGGCCTTCACGGAGCACCCCACGATACCGATCTACGTCGAGGGCTGCGAGCGGCGCGCCCACGGCCTGGGCTACGACTTCGACCGGTTCTGGCTCCACGACCCGGAGCTTACGGCCGACCGGTGGATCCGCATCCTCACGACGCGCGGCATAAAGGGCATTGTCCTGGTGGGCCTAATGGACACGAACCACCTTCCCGCCCACCTGGAGGCGGTGTGGCGCAGGTTCCCGTCCGTCGTGACCGGGGTCCGAACCCGGGACCCGGCCCTTTCCTTTTGCTGCGTCGACCACTTTGACCTGGCGCTCTCCGCGTTTGAGCGGGCCGTTGGCCTTGGCTACCAAAGGCCTGGCCTGGTCCTGGACAGCGTGATCGATGCGCTTGTCGAGCGCCGGTTTTCGGCCGGCTACGATGCGGCGCAGCGGAAGCTCCCGCGCTCCCAGAGGATCCCGGTCTTCTGCGACGTGGGGGGCGTTGCGCGATCCGGGAAATTCCGCGCATGGCTCGACACCCACAGGCCCGATGTCGTGTTCACGCTCTACAACAGCGTCATCTCCTGGCTGAAGGCGGCGGGCAGGAAGATCCCCGACGATGTGGGGGTGATCCAGCTGGAGTGGCGCGCGTCCCGGCCCGAGGTCGCCGGGATGAACCAGCACAACAGCGTGACCGGCGAGGCGGCCGTGGACATGGTCGTTAGCCAGATCCACAACAACGAGACTGGCATCCAGGAGTTCCCGCGCTCGACCATGATCGGCGCCACATGGGTGGACGGGGCCACCGTGAAAGAGCGTACCGAGCCCGGGCCAAGGGCCCGGTCGCACGCCCGAAAACGGCCTAGACCTCGATCATCGCCTTGATCACCCCGGTCTCGGGCTTGACCCATCCGGGGAAGACGCCCGCAAGCTCCGCGAGCGAAGAGCGGTGGGTGATCCAGGGCGAGGTGTCGATCCGCCCGGTCTCGATCAGCTGGATGATCCGGGAAAAATCGCCGGGTAGCGCGTTCCTGCTGGCGTGGAGCGTCAGCTCGCGCCGGTGGAAATTGGGGTCGTTGAAGGTGACATCCCCCTGGAACAGGCCGACAAAGACCATCCTTCCGCCCTGCGCCGGGAGGTTGAAGGCCCCCATCATGGACCTGGGGCTTCCCGTTGCGTCAAAGACGGCTGTCGGCAGGTCGCCTCCCGTTATGCGCAGGAGCGCCGCCTGGGCATCCTCCTTGGAGGCGTCGACCAGGTGCTCAACGCCGAGCTGCCTCCCGCAGAAGGAGAGGCGTGCCGCGTTCATGTCCAGGGCAATGACGCGCGCACCGGCCTCCTTCGCGAACTGGATCACCGAGAGCCCGATGGGGCCTGCCCCGATCACCAGGGCGAACTCGCCGGGGGAAAGCCGCGCGCGGTCAACGGCGTGGCAGCCGATCCCCAGGGTCTCGACGAGCGCGAGCTGGTCATAGGTGAGTATCCTCGACCGGTGGAGCTTATGGGCGGGCACGACAAGCTGTTCCCGCATGCCCCCGTCGACATGGACGCCCATCACCTGGAGGTGGGCGCAGCAGTTGGGTTTCCCCCTCCTGCAGGCGATGCACGTGCCGCAGTTCAGGTAGGGCTCTACCGAGCACCTGTCGCCGGGAGCAACCGTGCTCACACCGTCCCCCACCGACAAAACCTCGACCCCGAGCTCATGGCCCAGCACGCGCGGGTAGGTGAAAAACGGCTGGTTCCCGGAAAAGGCATGGAGGTCGGTGCCGCACACCCCGATCCGGCGGACGGCCACAAGCGCATGCCCGGAGGGTGGGGCGGCAGGCGGCTCGGCGTCCCAGGGGGCGAACCGTCCGGGCTCCTCAAGGCGGACTGTTTTCAAGGGCGTAAGGAGGCCTGCTGTACTGTGGTGTCGGGCCGCGGTGCATGTCAGCGGGGGGGCGGGGCCAGCTTTTCGGAAGCCCCAAGGGCCGCCCTTAGCCGGGCCATCCGGCCCGAGACCTCGGCGGTCACGCGGCCGTAATCGGGGTTTACCAGGTTGCCATTTTCGACCACCAGGCGCGCCCCGACGTAGACCCTCTCGATGTTGGCCGTGCCGCAGGCAAGGACCAGCGTGCCATAGGGGTCAAACACCGGGCCCGTCTCCATCCGGTGGGGGTCAATGATCAGGAAATCGGCGAACTTGCCCCGCTCCAGGCTCCCGACGCGGCTTGCGACCCCGATCACGTCGGCCGCACCGAGGGTGTGGTAGCCGAGGACATCCCGAGGCTGGAGGACGGACGCGTCCTGGTACTTGGCGCGCACCGCGTAGAGGCCGGACCTCATGTTCTCGAAGGGATCGGCGATATCGGCGCTCGCCTGGCCGTCGACCCCCATGCCGATGCGGATGCCGAGGCCTCGCATCTTCGGAATGTCGGCCGTGCCCGATGCCAGGCGCCCATTGGAGAGGGGGTTCCAGACCATCCCTGCTCCGGCCGCGGCAATCCTCCCGAGGATCGCATCGTCCGGGTGGACCAGGTGGGCGAAGGCGAGCCTGGGTCCCAGCTCGCCGCTCTCGAGAAACCATCCGAAGCGCGACCGCTGCTCCTGCACCTCCGAGGGCAACGCCGACTCGAGGTAGTGGGCTTGGTTGTAGAGGCCGTACTTCTGCATGATCTCGCCCTCAAGGAGCGCGTAGTCCTTGTCGGGAGCGACGCAGGCGTACCCTCCGAGCGAGAATCCCAGGAAGACGGTCTTGCCGGCAAAGGCACGCGTGTAGGCGTAGAACGCCTCAAAGTCGGCCTTCCTGCTTTCCCGGGTTCCCCGGATCGGCAGGCAGTAGCCGTGCACGAACCGGATTCCCGAGGCCAGCTCGGCCTTGAATCCCTCGGTGTCAAAGTCCTGCTGGCCGTTGCCGTCGTTGAAGTTGTAGGCGGTGGTGATGCCGTGTCGCAGGAGGTCGAAGCACCCCGCGAGGGTGTCGTAATAATGGTCCGCGGCCGACACGTGCCAGTAGGGCCAGTTCGAGGTCAACCAGCCGTCGAGGGCCTGGTCGGTCCCGAGGCCCCGGGTCGCCGCCTGGTAGGCGTGGCTGTGCGCCGAGACGAACCCGGGCACCAGGAACTTCCCCGACTCGTCGAGGGTCTGGACCGCCCGGATGCCCGGAGGCGGGTCCCCGTACCCGACCCTCAGAATCTTCCCGTCGTCGCTCGCCAGGAGGTAGCCGCGCCTGGGGGACGTCTCGTCAGCATGCTGGGTGAAGAGGACGGCGTTCTTTATAAGGATCCTGCCGACTTCAACCTCGGCCCCAAGGGGGATGGCAGAAAGCAACCCTGCAACGCAGGCGAGAACATGGCATCTCATCGCCCTCACGCTACTTGCGCGGGTCGCGGGCATTCGACTAAATTCGGGCGGCATTTTGCATGGACAATCCCGGCCAGGCTGCGCTTTCTTGTCCCGACATGCAACAGCCGGAAACCAAACTCGTCACCCCCGCAAGCCTTGCGGTCGATGCCGTCCTTGTCATCGCCTTTTTCGTCTACATGTACAGCGTGGTTTCCACCCATGTCCCCTCCAAGGACCACCGCATGGTGCTGTTCTGGGGCGCCGCGGGATCGGCCTGCCTGACGCTCGTCTTCTGGCTCACGATCCAGATGTTCCGCGTGGTGCTGCGCGTCCAGCGCGAGGGCGCCAAGGGCTCCCCCTAACGGAGCCTAGGCCCGCCTGAACGACGCCACGAAGAAGGCGTCCCCGTCGGGCTCCGGCGGGGCGACCCGCGTTCCCCCTAGCTGGGGAGTGAATCCCGTGGACCCCCGGACGAAGCCCTCGGCCACGGCCTCGTTCTCGGTCCGGCAGAGCGAGCAGGTCGAGTAGACCAGGATCCCGCCCGGCCGCACCCTCGGGGCGTTCTCCAGGAGGAGGCCAAGCTGAAGGTTGGCCGCGCTTTGGATAGCGGAAGGCTGCGTCACCCACCTTAGGTGCGGGGAGCGCCGCCAGGTGCCGGAGCCCGAGCAGGGGGCGTCCACGAGAACCCCGTCAAATCCCCCGTCCGGATCCCGGGACGATCCAATCTCAATCCGCTCGCCAACGCCGGCGCGCGACGCGCGCACCGAAAGCTCGACCAGGGCCGACTCCCGCACGTCCCGGGCCGTGACCCGCCCCTTCGGGCCAAGGAGCGCCGCCAGCTGGAGCGCCTTCCCCCCCGACCCGGCGCAGGCGTCAAGCCAGTGCCCCCCCGGGGCCACGCCCACGGATTCCAGGATGGCCTGCGACCCGACGTCCTGGATCTCGACCCTGCCGGACTGGTAGGCGCCCGTCTGGGCCACGTCGAGCCCGGCCTCAAGCCTAAGGGCCCCGGGGACAAGAGGGCTGCGGCCGACGGCCCAATTCCTGGCTGCAAACTCCCCGAGCACCCCCTCCGGATTGCCGCCCTGGAGCCTGAGCCAGAGCGGGGCCCGGGAGAGGAGCGCATCGCGGAGGGGCGGAAGGAGCGCCTCGGGGCATTCCGAGGAGAGCCAGGCGGGGCTCAGAGCCCCGGCGTCCTCCCCGAGGACCCGGGCCTTTTCGTCCGCGCCCCGGGGACACGGGGGGAGGTCCCCGGCCACCTCGTTTCGAAACGGACCCACCACAGGGGAGTCCGGCGCCAGCCATGCGATGCGGCGGGCGGCCTCCGGCGGCGAGCCGTCCAGGAACGGCTCGACCCAGGGCAGGTAGCGAAGTGCGGTGTAAACAAGCTCCCGGTAGAACCTGCGGTCGCGCGAACCGAGCCGGCGGTCCCGCCCCAGAAGGGAGTCGATCCTCGCCGGCAGGCCCGCCTCCCGCCTCCAGTGGGGCCGCAGCTTCGCAAGGATCTCCAGGAGGGTTCGCTGCTGGCTTCCTGCGCGGCTCACGGTCCGGGTCGGGCGCGGTGTTTCTGTGCCCCGATCAAAACCGAATGATGTTGAGGCTCATCTCCATGCCGAAGTGGCCCTGCCCGTTGTTGGGACCCTCCGAGAACACCACGGCATAGGAGACGTTCCAGGTGTTCGATATCTTCTGCACGATGCCGTAGTACTGGTCGACGAAGAGGTGGTCGCGCGCGTCAAAGTCGCCCCGCACGAACGCCTCGTACTCCTCGTTGAGCCGTGCCCGGACCTCCATGTGGTACGTGTCGACCCCGACGATCGGGTTATAGCCGAGTCCGGGGACGTAGAAGGTCCCGTACTTGTCCGAGAGGTAGCCGACGCCGAAGCGCGCCATCCACACGTCCCCTTCCTTGAAGGTCACGTCCGTGTCGATCGCCCTCTGGGCGGCCCTCCGTGTCGAGACGGCGTCCTCCACCCGGAGCTCGAGCCAGCGCGCCGGCGTTGCCGTCGCCTCGAGGTGGACGTCGGAGAAGTCGGTCTGTCCCGGGGCCCTCTGGAAGCGGAAATCCTCGTCCACGTTGAACGTCGCCAGGTCGCGCGAGCCGTAGGCGGGGTCCCGGGTCTGGAACGTGTTGTTGAAGCCGACGCGGAGCACGTTCGAGGCCTGGAGCTGGTCGATGGCGCGCATGTCCCCGAGCTCCATGATCGGGAGGTAGTTGGTGAAGGTGCTCCGGTCGATCTCCGGGATCCACGCCGCCGACCTGTCGCCGTCGGGGATGTAGCGGTAGCTGAGCGTCGGCGTGATGAGGTGCCTCAAGCCATCGATGTGCCACAGGGGATTCTCATAGTCGAAGACCGCGCTCGCCTTCATGTCGGCGTCAAATCCGAGCTCGCCTAGCGCCCTCCCGGTGCCGCCGGGCTCTGCCGCCCCAACGGTGTCCCAGTACTGGGTGTAGCGGCCCCCGGCGACGGGGGTCACATCGAAGATGCCCTTGTAGGAGAAGGGACGCGATATCCCGAGGAAGGTGTCGAAGCGGTCGGCGGCAAGGGACGTGCCGCCCAGGGGCGGGTTCTCCACCAGGTGGACGATCCCCGAGTTAAACCGCACGTAGATGCCGCCGCCGACCAAGGTGGGCAGGAGGTCGAACCGGAGCTCGGGGAGCCTTTGCTGGACGGGGTAGTAGGGGTCCGGCTGGAATCGGGCGAAGACGGACCCGATGAAGTCATCCTGGGTATAGTCTGCCTCAAAGAGGTTGTCGGGTTCCTGGACCGGGACGAACTCCTTGGAGTGGAAATCGCGCAGGACCTCGGAATCGGTCGACCAGTTGACGTCGGCGTTCAGCGAGAGGTCGGGCGAGACCTGCTGGTTGTGCTGCCACTCGGCAAAGGCGCGGTTGTCGCCCACGGTTTCGCCGAGGACGTCCAGGTTGCGCACCCCGAAATCGTGGATGTAGCCGCTCTTCAGGTAGCCCACGGCCGTGTCGTCGCCGCTCGTGATGTCGTAGGTGGCGACGGGCCCGAGCATGACGCCCCGCGCCGAGTACAGGCCGAGCTCGGGGCCAAGGCTAAAGCCCGGGACCACGGGGATGAACAGCGACGCGTCGGCATAGGCCCCGAGGTTGTGGCGGTACCCCCCGTCGACGACCGTGTTGGCCAGGCTCGCCTGGCTGCCCAGATCCTGGCCCAGCCTTGAGACCGGAACCGGCCGGTAGCTGCCGATGCCAAGGTCGGCCCCAACGAGCCTCAGGTAGTGTCCCGGCGAGTAGAGCAGGGTCTTCGCCTTGATGGTCGGCTGCCAGGAGCCCGGCTCGCGGTAGCTCACCGTGGCGTCATGCACCGTGACCTCGGTCCGGGTGCCCTCGGCCCTGGGCCCCTCTATATAATACGGGAACCTGCCGACGCGCAGGTTCGTCGCAGTGAAGGAGCCGTCGGTCCTCCTAAAGGTCAGCTGGTCGGCGAGAAGGCGGTCGCCGATCCGGGTCAGGACCACGTTGCCGCTGGCCACCGCCACCTGGGTCTTCTGGTTAAAGCGGATCTCGTCGGCCGTCAGGAGGATGCCGGCATCCACAAGGCGGGCCTTGCCCGTTTCGATCACCTCGTCGCCGATGTAATCAGCCCGGTCCGCCGATAGGTCGGCGGTTGCGGCAGGGGGCGCCGCAAGGGCCGGCATGGCCAAAAGGGCGGCGAAAAGGGCGAGGCGGCGTATCACTTTGAGGGAGCAAAATCGCGGCGGCTCGCGCAAGCAAGCCCGGCGGCCCCTAAAAAACTTCGGAAGAATCGTCAAACTGGCGCACTTTTGGCTTTTTAGCGCGCGCCACCGACTTCATCGTGGCGCACCCAATGCCCCGGAAAAAGACCATACCCATGTCCAAGGCGGTCCGCGACATGGCGCCCCTGCGCTCGGAGGTGAGAAGCCTGGGCGCGGCCCTGGGACGGGTCATAACCAAGATCGAGGGAGGCCAGGTCCTTGAGACCGTGGAGCAGCTCCGCAAGCTTGCGAAGGCGCGCAGGGCTGGGGACGCCGATGCCGAGGGCCTTCTCGGAAAGGCGGTCGCCGACCTCGACCCCCTGGCCGCGTTCAACCAGGCGATGGCGTTCACCCTCTATTTCGAGCTCGTGAACCTGGCCGAGGAGAATTTCAGGATCATCCTGCTGCGGCGCCGGAGGGTCGCGCACGCGGCGGGCGAGGACGGCGGCCGGCCGATCCGCGAGTCGATCGAGGCCGCCGTGATGGAGCTCAAGACCTCGGGCGTCGATGCCGCGGAGATGCAGCGCCTGGTGGACCGGCTGGGGATCGAGCTCGTCTTCACGGCGCACCCCACGGAGACCAAGAGGCGTACGCTGCTTGCCAAGCTTGGCCGCCTCGCGTCGATCCTGAGGGCGCGCGCACAGCCCGAGTCCACGCCCGACCTGGCCGTCCTCGAGGCAGAGACGATAGAGCGGGAGATCGCCTCCCTCTGGCTCACCGACCGCAGCCGCACCGTGCGCCCGGAGGTTCGCGACGAGGCGCGCACCGGGCTCTGGTACTTTGACACCACGCTCGTAGAGACCCTGCCGCGCCTGCAGCACGACTTGGAGCGGGCGCTGGCGCTTCATTACCCGGGGGTCGTCCCGCCGACCCGGTGGCTCACCTTCGGCTCCTGGATCGGGGGCGACCGCGACGGAAACCCGGAGGTGACCGCCACCACGACGGCCGATGTCCTCCTGCTCCACCGGAGCCTGGCGATCGAGAAGCTGCGCGTGACGGCGGGCGAGCTCAGCAAGATCCTCACCGTGAGCGACCGGCGCGACACCGTGGTGCCCGCGCTTAAGCGCGGCCTGCGGGAGGACCTCCACCTGTCCAAGCACATGGACGAGCTAGAAAAGCGCTACCCCCACGAGCCCTACCGGCTCCTCCTCGGGGTGCTCCACGAGAGGCTCGGGCAGGCCCGGGACGAGCTGCGCGAGAGCCGGATGCTCCTCGGGGGAGGGGTCGTCGGCTCCTGTCTTTCCCGGGCCACGGTCCTGGACACCCTGGAGACGATCAAGGCCGGCCTTGAGGCCGGCCGCGGCGGGATGCTGGCCCAGGGCGGGGACCTGGCCGCGGCTACCAACCAATTCGAGGTCTTCGGCCTGCACACGGCTAAGCTCGACCTGCGGCAGCACTCCTCGCACCACGAGGCCGCCGTGGCCGAGCTCCTTTCCCGGCCCGACTACCCCTCCCTGGGCGAGGAGGAGAAGCAGTACGTCCTCATCGAGGCTATCGCCGGCTGCGGGCCCCTTGTCTCCACCGAGGGGTTCTCGGCGGCGACCCGGAACGTGATCGACCCGATGGTGCTCGCCGGAAAGGCCTGCAAGGTCATAGGGAGCGAGGCGCTCGGCATCTACATCATCAGCATGACCGACGGCGTCTCTGACGTCCTCGAGGTCGACCTCCTGCAGAAGCTCGCAGGCTCGTCCCTTCCCGTGGCGCCGCTGTTCGAGACGCTCGACGACCTTGAGCGGGCGCCGGATGTGCTCAGGGACCTCTTCGCGATCCCCGGGCGAAAGCCCGCGCACCAGCACGTGATGCTCGGCTACTCCGACAGCAACAAGGACTGTGGCTACATCACCGCCAACTGGGCGCTGTTCAAGGCCCAGGAGACGATCTCTCGCGTCTGCCGCGAGGCCGGGGTGGAGGTCACGCTCTTCCACGGCCGCGGGGGCAGCATCGCCCGCGGGGGCGGGCCCGCCGCGAAGGCCATCCTGGCCCAGCCCGCGGGACTGCGCGACGGGAAGATCCGCGTGACCGAGCAGGGCGAGGTCCTCTCGACCCGCTACCACGACCCGGACCTGGCTCACCGCATCCTAGAGCAGATGGCCTACGGCGTCATGCTCGGGATCCATGCGGCAGGCTCGGCCGATTCCTCGCCGCAGGAATGGCGCGACACGATGGAGGAGATGAGCCGCGAGGGCTTTGGGGCGTACAAGGCCCTCGTCCACGACGATCCCGAGTTCCTCGTCTTCTGGAGGCAGGCGACGCCGATTGACGAGATCAGCAACCTTAAGCTCGGCTCCCGCCCGACCTACCGCAGGGCGACCCAGAGCGTCTCCGACCTCCGGGCCATCCCGTGGGTGTTCTCCTGGATGCAGAGCCGCTTCAATTTCCCGGGCTGGTTTGGCTTGGGAAGCGCCCTGGACTCGATGCTGCGCCGGGGGCCCAAGGAGCGCGCGCGCCTAAGGGCCATGCACGCGGGCTGGCCGTTCTTCCAGACGCTCATCGACAACGCGCAGCTTACGATGCGCAAGGCCGACATGGGGATCGCCTCCCTGTACGCGGGCCTGGTGCCGGACGCCAAGGTGAGGCGGCGCATCTTCGCGATCCTGAGCGCGGAGTTCGAGCTGACCGAGAAGTCCATCCTCGCGGTGACGGGCCAGAAGCGCCTCCTCGGACGGGAGCCCGTCCTTCTCAGGTCGGTGGAGCTGCGCAACCCCTACATTGATCCCCTGAACTTCATCCAGGTCGACATGATCCGGCGGCTGCGCGAGGGCGCCTCGCTCGGCTCCCGCGAGGTCGACGAGATCCGCGCGGTCATTGAGCTCACGATCAATGGCATAAGCGGCGGCCTTAAGAACACGGGCTAGGCGTGGCCCGTTTTTTTTTGGGTCGCTTGGCCGGAAGGCGCCACCCACACTTCCCGCAAGCCCAAACCCCCTGAGTGATCCTTCACAAGCCTGATTTCGAGGCCCTCCTCCACGCCCGCCATGCTTCCGCGCACTCCGTGCTCGGGATGCACCCGGTAACCTACCGGCGGAGCCACGGGCTCGTGGTTCGGGCGTTTCTGAGGGACACGGCCTCCTGCGAGGTCGTGCTCACCGACTCGAGCCCCCCCGCCGTCTTCCCGATGAAGCTCCTGGCGCCCGAGGGCCTCTTCGAGGTCTTCATCCCGAGGCACCCCGAGGTCTGCGGCTATGAGCTCAGGGCCACCTCCTACGACGGCAAGGTGCGCCAGTTCCGCGACCCCTACTGCTTCCTCCCGACACTCGGCGACCAGGATCTCTACCTGTTCAACGAGGGCAACGAGCACCGCATCTACAACAAGCTGGGCTCCCACTTCCTCGACCTTGGAGGCGTGAAGGGCACGGCCTTCGCGGTCTGGGCACCTTCGGCCTCGAGGGTGTCGGTCGTGGGAGACTTTAACGCCTGGGACGGGCGCTACCACACGATGCGAAGCCTCGGCGCTTCGGGCGTGTGGGAGATCTTCATACCGGGCATAGGGGCCGGGTCCCTCTACAAGTTCGAGATCCGCGACGCCAAGGGGGCCATACGCGTGAAGACCGACCCCTACGGGACCCGCTTCGAGCCGCCCCCGGGCAACGCAGCGATTGTCTGCCCGGCGGACGGCTTCGCCTGGAACGACGCGGACTGGATCGCCCGCCGGGTGTCCCGGGCGGGCAACCCCGACAAGCCGATTTCAATCTACGAGGTTCACCTGGGGTCCTGGCGCAGGAAGCCCGAGGAGGGCAACAGGCCGCTCACCTACCGCGAGGCGGCCCCCCAGCTCGCCGACTACGCCAACGAGATGGGTTTCACCCACGTTGAGGTGATGCCCCTTGCGGAGCACCCCTTCGACGGCTCGTGGGGCTACCAGGTGACGGGATTCTACGCCCCGACCAACCGCTTCGGGACGCCGGAGGACTTCGCATGGTTCGTCGACCACCTCCACCAGCGCGGCATCGGAGTCATCCTGGACTGGGTCCCCGCCCACTTTCCAAGGGACGCCTTCGCGCTCGCCGAGTTCGATGGCACCCACCTCTACGAGCATGCCGATCCGAGGCAGGGGGCCCACATGGACTGGGGCACGCTGATCTTCAACTACGGCCGCAACGAGGTCAGGTGCTTCCTGGTCGCCAACGCGCTGGCGTGGTTCGACCGCTACCACCTGGACGGGCTGCGGGTGGACGCCGTCGCCTCGATGCTCTACCTCGACTATTCGCGGGGGGCGGGGGAGTGGGTGCCCAACCGCTACGGGGGCCGGGAGAACCTGGAGGCGATCGCGTTCCTTCGGGGCGTGAACGACCTGGTCCACCAGTACTACCCGGGGGGGCTCATGATAGCCGAGGAGAGCACGTCATTCCCCGGGGTCACGCGCGCCACCCCGGAGGGCGGGCTCGGCTTCGACCTGAAGTGGAACATGGGCTGGATGCACGACACCCTGCAGTACTTCTCAAAGGAGCCCATCCACCGCAGGTTCCACCAGAACGACCTGACCTTCGGCATGCTCTACCAGTATGCCGAGCGTTTTGTCTCGGTCTTCTCCCACGACGAGGTCGTGCACGGCAAGGCCTCCATGCTCTACAAGATGGGGGCCTGGCACATCCCCGAGAAGGCGGCCAACCTGAGAGCGCTCTACGCGCACATGTGGGCCTACCCGGGCAAGAAGCTGCTCTTCATGGGTGACGAGTTCGCGCAGGCCCAGGAGTGGAACCACGGCGCCAGCCTCGACTGGCACCTCTGCCAGTACATGGACCACGAGGGCGTCCGGCGGCTGGTCGCGGACCTAAACCGCCTCTACGTGGCGGAGCCGGTCCTGGGAGCAAACGACTTCAACCCCCATGGGTTCCGCTGGGTCAGCTGCCTGGATGCGGACGCCAACGTGATCGCCTACCTTCGCTCGGATGCGACCGACCAGACGCTCTTTGTCGTGGTGGGCCACTTCGGGGGTGCCACCCGCAACTACAGGGTGGGGGTGCCGAGGCGGGGGTGGTGGAAAGAGGTCATCAATTCCAACAGCGAGTACTACGGCGGCTCCGGCCTCGGAAATGACGGCGGGCGCTCGAGCACCGAGGTGCCGCACGACGGCTATACCCAATCGATAGAGCTCACGCTGCCGCCCCTTACCACGATGATCTTCAAATGGAGCGCCTCGGGATAGTGCATCTTGGCGGCAATTGGGGTTCGTTAAATACGTGTAATTTCTGAGGTCTTTTTGACTCGCGGATCGCCGAGTCAGCCCGCACATTGTTTCGTGGAATTTAAAATATCCGCACCTAACGCATGGCGCGCAAAATAAGCTTTATCAACTACAAGGGTGGCGTCGGGAAGACCTCGCTCATTGTAAATACCGCTGCTGCATTAGCGAAAATGGGCAAGCGCGTCCTCCTGTTCGACCTGGACACGCAGTCGAACGCGAGCATCTGGCTCCTGAAGCTCGACCGATGGAACAAGATCAATGCCACGGGGGACGGCTCGATCTATTCGATCTTCGACCCGGGCAAGAGCCACATAAAGGACCTGGTGATCAAGGACGTAGTTGAGGGCAAGCAGGGCGAGAAGCTCCTGCCCGGCCTGGACCTGGTGCCCACGACGTTCAACCTGGTGGACCTCGAGGCCGAGTACGTGGGCGACCCGAAGCGGCCTGCCTACCTCGTCTTCTGCGAGCAGGTGGCGATGCTCGAGCCCAACTACGATTTCATCCTCTTCGACTGCCCGCCGAACATCCTGCGCGCGGCGCAGTGCGGCGTGTTCACCTCGAACGAGATCTACGTCCCCTCGAACCCGGACGCGCTGAGCCTCATCGGCTTCACGCTCCTGGTCGACAAGCTCCAGAAGTTCCACGCGATCTCGGGGAGCTTCCGCAAGGCCTCCATGGGGGCGCCGGCCCAGGTGCAGGGGCTCATCTTCAACTCGATCCGCACGGGCGTCGACATCGAGGTCCCGAAGATGAGGATGCAGCTGCGCCTGAACCAATTCCGCGCGGCGAAGCGGGCGGCGCCCTCGGCCAAGATCTTCGCCACGCAGATTCGCGACGCGATGGTGGTCCGGCGCTCCGTGGCGCTCGGCCTTCCCGTCATCCTCGTCGGCTCGGAGGGTTCCGACACCGTGGATTCCGTCACCAACGACTACAGGAAGCTCGCGACGGAACTTGCCCAGCACGAGCCCGCGTTCTAAGCATCAACAAAAATGGGAGCCCCGAAATACACCGAAAAGGACTGGAACGACGTGAGGACGGCGTTTGCCAGTTCGATCATGGTGGACACCCAGGTCTCGAGCCTCGCCCAGAACCTGGACGGGCCGGTCTGGCCCGTGAAGTCCAAGGACGAGACGCCGGCCAAGTACATCGACCTGAGCTACGAGGAGGCTATCGAGCTCCTGGCGCTCAAGGGCCAGTCGGCCGACAAGCTCGACCTGCTGATCTCGATCCTCAAGGAGACGCTGGCCTTCGACGACCCGTTCGGCGACATGGTCGACCAGACCGAGGCGGCCTCGGCGCGCGACAACCCGCTCCTTAAGAACATGGCCCGGAGCTCGATCCCGGAGAACTTCCCGATCTCGCTCACGGCGCTTGGGCCCGATACGGTCGAGTTCTGCAAGCTCGAGCACCTGAAGACGCTCGGCGAGTTCGCGGTCTTTGCGCAGGGGATGTCCCAGAACGTGATCGTCGGGGGCGACTTCAGGAAGCTCCTGAACGCGCTCTCCAACCTGGACGAGGCCACCTTGAGCGAGATCCTTCCCTACCGGAAGGGTGCAAAGGGACTTCACCTGATCGAGGCCCTGGGACACGCCGCGAAGCTGCCGAACCCGATCCCGAAGGCGGTCGAGGCCGTGGCCTGGTTCGAGTCAGACTTTAACCAGCTCAAGAAGGACTTCGCCGAGGGGTCCGGGCTCGCCCGCCAGTTGGGCGTCCTCGGGAACATCGAGCTCGAGAAGAAGGTTTCTGAACTGATCCGCCAGCTCATCAAGCCCGGCAGCGCCGGCGTCCAGGCCTCTGCCGGCAAGGGCGGATTCTTCAAGCGCCTCTTCGGGAAATAACCGGTCCTGTCCGGCACCTAGCCCATGGCGGACCCCTCCAATATCCGGTTCCCGGTAAAGCGGACTGAATCCGCCGGGAACCTGTCTCTCCGGAGGAACCGGTCGGACACGAACCTGCCGTTCTCGGTCTCCGAGGCGACGGCCCAGGCGCGCGAGTCGATCCGGGCTATCGTGTCGGCCACGCGGCCCCCGGTCGGGGTGAGGGGGGGCGGCGACGACGCCCGGATCGCTGACTTGGAGCGCTCGCTCAGGCAGCTTGAGCTCAAGCTCGCCGAGCGGGAGCGGGTCGTCCAGGAGCGCGAGGCGCGCCTCAAGGAGTTCGAACGCGAGCTTGCGGAGGCCGAGGCGCTCCTTGCGGCTCGCGAGCAGCTGGTGGCGGCCTCGCGGAAGTCGACCCCGGCCCACGTCTCGCCCGAGGAGAAGGCGGCCCTGGAGGGGCTTCGGGCCGAGCTTGAGCGGCAGGAGGCGGTGCTCAAGGAGGCGCAGAACGCGCTCCGGGAGCGCGAGCAGTTCATGGAGGAGAGCGAGACCCGGCTCTTTGAGAAGGTGCAGAGCCAGCAGGAGCGCGAGATCGAGCTCGACCAGAAGGAGGAGGAGTTGAAGGTGAAGCTGCGCAAGTACCGGGAGACCGAGGCCGCCGGCGACACCCAAGCCGCTGCGACCTTGAAGGCCGAGGACGAGGCCGCCGCCGATTCGGACGAAATGAGGGCATGACTCTTGACGCTGCCGCGGCCGTTGCCCTATTTTCATGCAACTTTTCCCCGGACCCGGCGTCCAACTTCCTCCAACACCCTAGTATGAGATTTCTTCGCCTTGCGCTCTGCATAGCCTGTTTGCCCGTGGTGGGCCTCTGCGCCGGTGGCGACGAGGGCAAGGAGGACGAGAAGCAGGCCCCCGATGAGATCCCCAATTTCAACCAGCTTGACGAGTACGTCTACGTCCCCAAGTCGACCTTAAGCCTTGGCACCCGGTTTCTTCTGAGAGGGCCAAAGACGTCCTACAGCGGCCAGGGGGAGATCCCCTCAACGGTGAGCCCGGGCGCCGACAATACCGTCAACGTCCCGAACATCCAGCGCACCTACGTGGACGGCAGCGTGATGCCCGACGCCCGTACGGTGACGCAGAACACCGGGTTCGGCGGCACGATCAGCGTCCCGATCGCCTCCGACGGGAAGACCGACACCTGGAGTTACACCAACAACAACGGGTCGCTGATCTACACCTACAACACGCCGTCAAACCAGCTCCTGCCCGACGGCAACATCGCCTTCCATGCCTACGATGCGGTCGTAACGGACACGGGCGAACACAACACCAACGGAACCGCCAACCTGGGCATTGAGCTTATCCTTGACCGGGATATGGGGAAGCTCGGCAAGCGCTTCAAGTGGAGCCTGACGGCCGGCTTCTCGATCGCCGACATCCATTCAAGCATCTACGCCCCGGTGGCCACGACGCTCTCCACGCTGACCGACGAGTACGACCTCTTCGGCCAGGTCGTGCCCGCCGCTCCTTTCTCCTCGCCGACCAACACGAGCCAGAACGTGTACAACTCCAACGGCACCGCGGTGACCGGGACCTCCGGGACGACGCAGACGCAGAGTGTTAACCAGGTGATCCTGCTGGGCAACCAGCCGATCAGCCGGACCTACACGACCCAGTACGTCGACACGACGAACCGCTATTTCATAGAGGGAGCCTACTACACCCTCAGGGCGGGCCCGACGCTCCAGTTCCCCACATGGAAGCACCTCCAGCTCAATGTGAGCGCGGGGCCGATGCTCGTCTACTCGGGCTCGATCCTGAATGTGCTCGAGGACCTGAAGATCGCCACCGGCGAGGAATTCACGGACCTCTACACGAAGGAGAACAACCGCCTGCTTCCCGGATACTACGTGGACGTGAACCTCCAGTACCAGCTCACCGACACCGCGGGCTTCTACATGGGCGGCGTCTACCAGAGCGCGGGTCGGTACAGCCAGACGGTCCCCAGCGGGGTCTCCACCGCCTATTCCTCGACGATCGACTTCGGCAGCCAGGAGGGGGTTAAGGGCGGGATGACGGTCAGGTTCTGAGCAGGCAAGTCCGCCGCCGGGTTCACTTTGAAGCAAGGTCGGCGAGCACCGCCTCGACGTCGCGGAGCTCCTGGGGCGGGTAAAATCCGTTTATCCTGGAGATCACCTGCTGGATGATGCCGTCGGGGCAGGAAGCCCCCCCGGTCACCAGGATGCGCCTGGGCGCGCCGCCCGGCGCCCTGTTTCCGGCCAAGAGGGGCCGGCGCTCCATATGGCCGGTTTGGCCGGGAAGCCCCTTTGCCGGGAAAACATAATGCTCGGCCTCAACCGGCGAAAGGATGTTGGCCTCGCTCTGGATGAAGAAGGCCCGGGCCCCGAGTTTCTGCTCGCAGAGCCGGTAGAGCTGGAAGGTGTTGGACGAGTTCTTGCCCCCGATCACAAAAGCGGCGTCAAGCGGCTCCTCCAGCGCCCGGGCAAGCGCGTCCTGGTTCACCTGGGTCGCGTAGCATAGGGTGTCGTTTCGGCCCTGGCCTCCCACCCGGGGCGCCCCGGAGGGCCGGTCAGGGCCGTAGCGCTCGGCGAACACGTCCCTTAAGTACGCGATGATCTCCCGGGTCTCGTTCATCAGGAGCGTGGTCTGGTTCACGACGGCCACGCGCTCCAGGTCCCGATCGAACCGGAACCCCTCCGTGAATCTCCCGGCGAAGCGCTCGCGAAAGCTCGCCTCGGCACCCGGTCCGGCCCCGCGGATCAGCTCCCCGAGCTGCCGGGTCTCGTCCAGGTTCCTGACAATGATAGCCGGGGCGTAGCGGCGCGTGTTGGAGAAGGTCGCCTTAGTCTCCTCGTGCTCGTGCTTGCCGTGGATCACCACCGTGTAGCCGTCGCGGCCGTAGGCCCGGGCGGCCTTCCAGACCTTCTCCACCAGCATGCACGTGGCGTCGTACTGCCGGACGGCGATGCCCTTCCGGACCAGGCGGCGCTTGTCCTCATCGGTGGCCCCGAAGGCCGGGACGATCACGATGTCCTCCGGCGAAAGCGTGTCCCAGAGATCCGGGCCCCCGGGTCCCGCGGGGTGGGGGACGCCCTTGTCCGTCTGCAGGTAGCGCAGTCCCCGGCTTATCAGGTCCTCGTTCACGAAAGGGTTGTGGATGAGCTCGGAGAGCATGAAGACGCGCTTCCCAGGATTCTCCGCGAGGGTCTCGTAGGCCCGCTCGATCGCATTCTTCACACCCAGGCAAAACCCAAAGTGGCTTGGCACGAGGTAGTGGACGGCGCCGAAATCCAGCGTCACCGGGCCCGTGGCGGTGCGCTCGTGGCGCCGGGCCAGGGCCTTAATGGCCGCGCACAGACGGGACTGGTAGATCACGAGCGCCTGCGCGTCCTGGTCGTAGATGGCGGTGTTGCGCTCCTTTTCGGGCCGGAACTTGTAGATGAAATCGTTCTCCCCGAGATTGAGGTAGGGGATCTCGATCAGGTGCGGGTCGATCGCCTCCAGTATCCCGGCCAGGGAGGGCGCGAGCGCCCCGGGCTCCGAGGAAAGCCTCTCGATGGTTTCAAACACCACCTCCGGGTCCGCGGAGCGCCCCTCCACCTGCGCGAAGTGGACGCGGTAGGACCGCCCCCCGGCGCCCACGCTGAACCGCGCCAGGGGCGCCGTGTGCGCCTTGAACGAGGATTCCAGGCGGGCGAGCGCCATCTCCGCCCCCGTGCCCGTAAAGGGCAGGCCCGCCTTGGACCCGAGCCGGCGCACCGCGAGGCGGTTGTTGCCATCAAAGGCCAGGATGCAGTCGAGCTGCGAGACGGCGACCCCTGTGGGCATGGGCATCAGGCCAATGTGCCGGCGTTTCAGGGCCTCGGCAAGGGCGAGGCGAGGATTTGCTGGAGCTTTGCAACCTCGCGGCCGCCGCCCATCGCGAAGTCGGGCTTTCCGCCGCCCTTGCCGCCGAGTTCCGCGCTCATGAGGTTCACGATCCTTCCGGCCGCGTAGCCGGCCTTGATTGCGCCGGGCGAGGAGAACGCGACGACCGCGGCCTTGTCCCCGAAGGCGGCGCCCAGGCGGACGACCCCTTCGCCGATCTGCCCGAGCACCTGGGAGCCCAGGGCGCGGAGCGCGTCGGGGGTCTCGGCCGCGACGACGGCCGACACGAACCTAAGGCTCCCCTCGACGGCGGCCTTGGACGCCAGGTCGCCGGCCAGGTTCGCCGAGGCCTTCTGCTCGAAGGACCTGAGCTTCTTCTCGGCCTCGGATTTCTCTACGAGGAGGGACTCGACCCGCGCCTGGAGGTCCTCGCGCGCCGCGCCCAGCCTCTGTGCAACAAAGTCAACGGTGTCGAAGGCGTGCAGGGCGTGGCGGTAGGCGCCTTCCCCGGCCACCGCCTCGATGCGCCGGGTTCCGGCGGCGATCGCGCTCTCGTGGACCACCTTGATGAGCCCGATCTCCCCGGTCGTCGCGACATGGGTGCCCGCGCATAGCTCGCGGCTGTAGCCGCCGATGTCGACGACCCTCACGACCTTTCCGTACTTCTCCCCGAAGAAGGCGAGCGTGCCCTCGGGCTTCTTGTCGAAGTCCACCTCGTAGGCCATCACCGACGCATTGTCCAGGACCCGCTGGTTGACGAGCTCCTCGATCTCGCGGATCTGGGCATGGGTCACGGCCTCAAAGTGCGAGAAATCGAAGCGCAGCCGGTCGGGGGCGTTGAGCGAGCCGGCCTGGCGGACGTGCGTGCCCAGGATCTTTCGCAGCGCCCAGTGCAGCAGGTGCGTGGCCGTGTGGTTGCGCTGGATGGCCCGGCGCCGGGATTGGTCCACGGAGAGCTCGGCATGCGCCCCCGCCTCGGGAACGGCCGTGCCGGGGGAGACCTTGTGCAGGTGCCGTCCGGACTTGTCCTTGACCGTGTCGATGATGGAGAAGGGGGAGCCGCCCACCAGGGCGTGGCCCGTGTCCCCGAGCTGCCCGCCCATCTCGGCGTAGAAGGGGGTCTTGTCGAACACGAGGAAGACGCCGTGGTCGGTATTGACCACGTCCTGGAGCGTGGCGTGCGTGCCGCGCTCGCGGTCCAGGAGGTACCCCGTGAAGGCCGTCGGGGCGTGCGCGGTCGAGGCCGACCCCTCGGTGGCCGCGACGATCACCTCCTTCTTCTGGGCCGCGCGGCCGCGCTCCCGTTGCTCCTCCATCAGGGCCTCAAATCCGCCGACGTCGACCGCGATTCCGCGCTCGGCGGCGATCACCTGGGTCAAGTCGAGCGGGAAGCCGTAGGTGTCGTAGAGCTCGAAGACCGTCTGGCTCGGGAGCTTTCCCGAGGCCGCCGCGTCGTCAAAGCGCTTGAGTCCCCGCTCGAGCGTCCTGCCGAAGCTCTCCTCCTCGGACCGTATGACCCGGCGGATCGTGGCCTCCTGGCGACGAAGCTCGGGAAACACGTCCCCGAGGGAGGCCACGACGGGGTCCACCAGCCTCTCGAAGAAGCCCGTGGAGAGGCCGAGGTGGCGCCCGTAGAGGGCCGCCCTCCTGAGGATCCGGCGGATCACGTAGTTGCGCCCCTCGTTTCCCGGGAGGATCCCGTCGGAGATAGAGCATGAGACGCAGCGCGCGTGGTCGGCAAGGACCCGGAACGCGACATCGATCCGCTCCTGGTCCGAGAGCCCCGTCCGTCCGCCGGGGACCGTTCCCTTGTAAACGTGGCCCGAGAGTTCGGCGATCCGGGCGAAGATCGGGGTGAAGACGTCGGAATTGTAGTTGGACGGCTCGGCCGAGAAGTCCGTGAAGCCCTTCGTGGTCGCGACGATCCCGGCGACCCGCTCAAAGCCCATGCCGGTGTCGACATGCTTGGCGGCCAGGGGCGAGAACGTGCCGTCCGAGTTGGCGTTGAACTGGATGAAGACGTGGTTCCAGATCTCGATGCAGCGCGGCGAGCCCGAGTTGACGAGCGTGCGGCCCGCGGCCTCGTCGTCTGAGGCGAGCAGGTTCACGTTGATCTCGGAGCACGGCCCGCAGGGGCCCGTCTCGCCCATCATCCAGAAGTTGTCCTTCTTGCCGCCGCGCACGATGTGCACGGCCGGGTCGAGACCCGCCCTCCTGAAGATCCCCGACCAGATGTCGAAGGCCTCCTGGTCGAACTCCGACGGGTCGCCCTTCGCCTTGTCCGGGGAGTACACCGTGGCGAAGATGCGCCTGGCGGGCACCCCCCAGGTCTTTGTCACCAGCTCCCAGCCCCACTCGAGCGACTCCTTCTTGAAGTAGTCGCCGAAGGACCAGTTGCCGAGCATCTCAAAGAGCGTGTGGTGGTAGGTGTCGAAGCCGACATCCTCCAGGTCGTTGTGCTTTCCGCCGGCGCGTATGCACTTCTGCGTGTCCGCCGCCCGCGTGTCCTTCGCGGGCCTTGCGCCCGCCCACTGCGACAGGTCCGCCGCCCGCTCTCCGAGGAAGATGGGCACGAACTGGTTCATGCCGGCGTTCGTGAAGAGGAGCCCCGGTGAGTCCGGAAGGAGCGAGCTTGAGGGCACGATCGTGTGTCCGCGCGCCGCGAAGAAATCGAGGAACGACTGGCGTATCTCCGAGGAATTCATAGGGCGGCAATGACTGCGTCCGCCATGGCGCGGGTGCCCACTGAGGGCCCGCCGAAGGAGATGTCGGCGGTCCGCGAGCCGGAGGTCACGGCCTTCCTCACGGCCGCCTCGATGCGGGCCGCCGGCTTCTCGAGCCCGAAGCTGTTGCGCAGCATGAGCGCGGTGGAGAGGATCTGGGCGCAGGGGTTCGCGATCCCCTTGCCGGCGATGTCCGGTGCCGTGCCGCCGGCGGGCTCGTAGAGCCCGAAGGGAAGGCCGAGCGAATTCCTGCCCGCACCGAGCGAGGCCGAGGAGAGCATGCCGAGGGAGCCGCAGATCACGGCCATCTCGTCGGAAAGGATATCGCCAAACATGTTCTCGGTTACGAAGACGTCGAACTGGTTTGGACCGCGGACGAGCTGCATGGCCGCATTGTCCACGTACATGTGGCTCAGTTCAATGTCGGGGGCGTTCTTTGCGACATAGTCGGAGACGGTCCTCCGCCAGAGGACGGAGGTCTCTAGGACGTTGGCCTTGTCGATGGAGCAGAGCCTGCGCCTGCGGGAGCGGGCGGTCGCGATCGCGGTGGCCGTGATCCGCTCGATCTCGCTCTTCCTGTAGATCATGGTGTCGACGGCCTGCAGGTCCCCGTCGGGGAGCGTCGTCGTCTCCTTCGGCTTCCCAAAATAGAGCCCGCCGGTCAGCTCCCGGATGCAGACGATGTCGATCCCGTCGGGTATCCTCTCCGACTTGATGGGGGAGGCCGCGAGGAGCTCCCGGTACAGGAGCCCGGGCCTGATGTTTGCGAAGAGCGTGAAGTGCTTCCTCAACGGAAGGAGCGCGGCCCGCTCCGGCTGCTCCTTGGGGGGCAATTTCTCCCATTTCGGGCCACCCACCGAACCAAAAAGGATCGCGTCGCTCGCCTCGCAGATGCGCAAGGTCGAGTCAGGCAATGCCTTGCCATGATTGTCGATCCCGGCCCCTCCCACGTCAGCCGGCCGGGCGTCAAGCGCGAGCCCCTCCTGGCGGGCGACGTGCTCGAGGACCCGGAGGGCCTCGGCCATCACTTCCGGTCCAATGTAATCTCCTGCGAGTACGGCGAACTTGAGGGTCGGCATGTAAAAGGGGTGTATCGCTATCCGCTGGGGGCCCAAAGGTGAAGGGAATTTTCGCCGTTGCGGAACACGGGGATTGCCCTCTCTTTGCGGCGTGAACGTCCACTGCCTGCCTGCCGGGCCCCTTCCGACCAACGCCTACCTCCTGGCCGAGCCCTCGCGGGGCACGGCGGTGCTGATCGACGCCCCCCTGGGCATTTGGGAGCGGATCGAGCCCGTGCTGGAGAAGGAGGGCTGCCGCCTCGAGGCCCTTTGGCTCACCCACGGACATTGGGACCACACGCAGGGCGCCGCCGAGGTCGTCCGGCGGTCAAAGGTCCCCGTGAGCGGCCACCGGGACGACCAGGTCCTTTTTGAGACCCCCGAGGTGATGCGCCCGCTAACCCCTGAGGAGATCGTCCTCGAGGCGGTCAAGGTGGACCGCTGGCTCGGGGACGGGGATATCCTCGAGACCCTGGGGGAGCGGGTCGAGGTGCGCCACGTGCCGGGCCACTGCCCGGGCAGCCTCCTGTTCTATTTTCCCCGGAGGGGGGTCGCCTTCGGCGGGGACGCCCTCTTCAAGGATTCGGTCGGGAGGACCGACCTGCCCGGAGGCGACCCCGCGGCCCTCATGCGGTCGATCCGAACGCGGATCTACACGCTTCCCGAGGAGACGACCGTGTTCCCCGGCCACGGCGGCCCGACGACGGTCGGGTATGAGAGAAAGAACAACCCCTATGTCCGCGCCTGATCACGAGGCGCACATGGCCCGCGCGCTCCTGCTCGCGCAGAGGGCGTGGGGCGCGACGCACCCTAACCCCATGGTCGGCTGCGTGGTGGTCGAGGACGGCAGGGTGACGGCGGAGGGTTTTCACGAGAAGGATGGCGGGCCCCATGCCGAGCGCGTGGCGCTTGCCTCCCTCCTGAGGAACCCGGCGGCGGGCGCCACCCTCTACGCGACCCTGGAGCCCTGCTCCACCCCGGGGCGCACGGGCGCCTGCACGGATGCGATCCTTGCGGCGGGCATTCGCAGGGTGGTCGTGGGCGCCACGGATCCGAACCCGGCCCACTCGGGCCGCGGCTTCGAGGTGCTCCGGAAGGCCGGCGTGGAGGTGACGACGGGCGTCCTTGGCGCCGAATGCGCCGACTTAAACCTGATCTATAACCACGGCGCCGCGGGCATGGGCCCGCTTTTGGCCGCCAAGGTGGCGACGACGATCGACGGCCGCATCGCCACGCGGACGGGACTGAGCCAGTGGATCACGGGGGAGGCGGCTCGCGCCGATGTCCACCGCTGGAGGCGGCTCTTCCCGGCGATCGCTGTCGGTGCAGGAACCGTGATGACGGACAACCCGCGGCTCACGGCCCGCATCGCCGGCGAGCCGGAATGGTGCCCCATCCGCTTCGTGTTCGACGGCCGACTGAGGTCGGTCGTGGACCACCGCCTTCCCAACGCCTATTCGGACGAGTTCGCGGCCCGCACGATCGTCGTCACGACCCAGCACGGGGGGCTCGGCTACGTGCGCAAGCTCCGGGGCCTGGGTGTCGGCGTCTGGGTGTTCGAGTCCCCGAGTGGCCGGGTGCCCTTTGCGCAGTTCCGGGCGCGCTGCGCCGAGGAGAAGGTCGGGGGCGTGCTCCTGGAGGGCGGGGCGCAACTCCTGAGCCGCGCCCTTATTGAGCGCCAGGTCGATTATTTCTTCGCGTACCAGGCACCCCTCCTCTTTGCCGACGAGAAGGCCAAGCCGGCCCTGAGCGGCCTAAGGACCGAGAGGCTCGAGCAGGCGGTGCGCCTCTCCGAGATCCGCAGGAGCGCTCTGGGCGACGACTCCCTTCTTCGGGGCAGGGTCGTCTATCCCGAGAAGATCCAGGTCGATGAGACTCTTTTTAGCCTCGGGTAACCCCCACAAGGCCTCGGAGCTCCAGGCTCTCTCCGATGCGCTCCGCTCCGGCGGGCCGGCGGTCGAGATCGTCTCGGCCGCCTCGGTCGGGGGCATGCCCGCCGTGGACGAGGACACGGGGACCTTTGTCGGCAACGCGCGGAAGAAGGCGCTCGCCCTGCGCGCCCTCCTGCCCGAGGGCGGGTGGGCCCTGGCCGACGACAGCGGCCTCTGCGTGGCGGCCCTCCGAGGCGGCCCCGGGGTCGAGTCGGCGTACTTCGCGGGACGGCAGCACGACCCGGCGGCGAACTTGGCAAAGCTCGTCACGGTGATGGCGGGGATCCCGGAGGCGGAGCGCGCCGCGGAGTTTGTATGCGTCCTCTTCCTGGCGGGTCCCGGCGGGTCCGAGGCCCACTTCGAGGGCCGCTGCCCGGGACGCCTCTCGACCAAGCCCCGCGGCACTGGGGGGTTCGGCTACGACCCGCTCTTCATCCCCGACGGGTTTGCGGGCACGCTTGCCGAGATGCCCCCGGAGGTGAAGGCCCGGGTGGGCCACAGGGGCCGGGCCTGGGCCGCCCTCGCGGGCTGGCTTGCGGCGCGGGGCTAAACTGTGCTTGGATCGACCCTCCATGGCCGACTTCTACATCACCACGGCGATCGACTACGTGAACGGATCCCCCCACATAGGCCACGCCTATGAGAAGATCCTCACGGACGTGATCGCCCGCACCCGGCGCCTTAGGGGCGACACGGTGCACTTCCTCACCGGGACCGACGAGCACGGCCAGAAGGTCCAGCAGACGGCGCGCGAGCGCGGCGTCCCCCCGCAGCAGTTCGCCGACGGGGTGAGCGCCGAGTTCCAGGCGATGCTCCCGCGCCTCTTGATCTCCAACGACGACTTCATCCGCACGACCGAGGAGCGGCACAAGAAGGTGGTCCGCCGGATCCTCCAGCAGCTCTTCGACAAGGGGGACATCTACAAGGGCGAGTACCGGGGGTTCTACAGCACGCGCCAGGAGCAGTTCCTCCAGGACAAGGACCGCAACCCCGACGGGTCCTGGCCCGAGATCTATGGCGAGGTCCAGGAGATCGTGGAGCCGAACTACTTCTTCAAGCTGAAGTCCTACCAGCCCTGGCTCGTGGATTTCCTGGCGGCCAACGAGAATTTCATCTTTCCACGGTACCGCCAGAAGCAGGTGACGGAGTTCCTGAAGGAGCCCCTGAACGACCTGTGCATCTCCCGGCCCCGGGAGCGCCTGGAGTGGGGGATCCCGCTTCCCTTCGACGAGGCGTTCGTCACCTACGTGTGGTTCGACGCGCTCGTGAACTACTACTCCGCCGTGGCCGACAAGCCCGGCGTATGGCCGGCCTCATGGCACGTGATCGGAAAGGACATCCTCGTCCCGCCCCATGCCGTCTACTGGCCGATCATGCTCCATGCCGCGGGGATCGCGCTCCCGAAGGGCGTCCTCGCGCACGGCTGGTGGATGACGGGCGGCTCGAAGATGTCCAAGAGCAAGGGTAACGTCCTGGACCCGCTTGCGCTCGCGGACGAGTTCGGCGCCGACGCCCTGCGCTTCTTCCTAATTCGCGAGATGAACGTCGGCCAGGACGGGGACTTCTCCCGCGAGCTTTTCCTCACTCGCTACAACAGCGACCTGGCAAACGACCTTGGAAACCTCGTGAACCGGGTCCTCAACATGACCAACCGGTTCGCGGGCGGGTCCGTCCCTTCGCCCGCGGGGGAGGGGGAGGCCGAGGCCGAGCTCCGCAAGCTCTGGGATGCGACCCGCGCCGAGTACTTGCCCCTCTTTGACCAATTCCAGTTCCACACCGCACTTGAGCGGCTCTTCGTCTTCATCCGCTCCATAAACGGCTACATCGAGAAGCGCGCGCCCTGGAAGCTCGGCAAGTCCCAGGAGCCGGCCGACAAGGCGCTGCTCGCCACGTCGCTTGCGACGATGGCGGAGGCGCTTCGCCTGGCCTCGGTCGCCCTTAGGCCGGTCATGCCCGGGGCCACGGGAAGGATCAACGCCGTGCTGGGCTACTCCCCCAGGGGTGCGTGGGAGGAGGAGTTTGCCTGGGATGGGAGGCTCGCCGGCTCCAAGGTCTCCGAGGCCCTGGTTCTCTTCCCGAGGCCCGCCCCTGCGCCAAAGGCCCCGTGACGATCCTCCCGCTAGATCCCGTCGCGAACCAGTCGGGCGAGGCGCTCAGCCGGTTCCTCTCGGAGTGCCGCGACAGCGCGGCCGAGGCGGGCCGGCCGATGCTCGTGAGCATCACGATCCAGGTGGAGAGCCTGGACCCGCTCGCGGTCCTGGAGTCGATCTTTGAGCCCGGCGAGCGCCATTTCTACGCGGAGCGCCCGAGCGAGGGATGGGCCATCGCGGGGGCCGAGTCGGTGCTCTCCTTCACGGCATCCGGCCCCGGGCGTTTCGAGGAGTGCCAGGGCTTCATCGACAGGGTTCTCGAGGACACGATCGCCGTCGGCGACCAGGATGTCCCGTTCGGGGGCCCGCACTTCTTCGCGGCGTTCACCTTCCTGGACACGGTGGGCGAGGGGGATCCCTTCGAGTCCGCCCGGCTGTTCGTCCCCCGCTGGCAGGTGGCGCGCCGCGGGGGGCACACGACGGCCGTCGCGAACCTCTTGATCCATCCGGACTCGCCGATCGACCCCATCGCGGCGAAGGTGCTGCGCGCCCACGCAAAGTTTCGGTCCTTCGAGTTCCGGGCCCCGGGCCTGCCCGAGCAGCACGCGCGCGACGCCACGTCGATCACGGACGTCGGGGGGCGCAACAGCTATTCGACCGGCGTGAGCGAGGCCTCGGACGCCATCGCTCGAGGCGAGATCGAGAAGGTTGTCCTCGCGCGCGCCAAGGACGTCAGGTCGCCGGCGCCGCTCCACCCGCTCCAGATCCTGAACGGGCTTCGCCAGAGGTTCCCCGACTGCAACGCCTTCTCGGTGGCGAACGGCCAGGGCCAGAGCTTCATCGGGGCGAGCCCCGAGCGCCTGCTGAGGGTCGAGTACGGCGTCGTCCTGACCGAGGCCCTTGCCGGCTCGGCCGAGCGCGGGGCGACCGCGAGCGAGGATGCGGCGCTTGGAAACAAGCTCCTTGCGAGCGAGAAGGACCTGCGCGAGCAGCGCATTGTCCTCGACTCGATCGTGCGCAGGCTCTCGCCGCTGGGCCTCGACCTGAGGTATTCCGTGAGGCCGGGCCTCAAGCGGCTCTCAAATATCCAGCACCTGCACACCCCGGTCGAGGCGCGCCTGCCGAAGGGGGTCCGGCTCCTCGACATGCTGGGCCGGCTGCACCCGACCCCGGCCGTGGGGGGCACCCCGCGCGAGCGGGCCGTTCCGCTCATCACCCGGCTCGAGGCCTTCCCGCGCGGACTCTACGGCGGGGCGATCGGCTGGATCGATTCCCGGGACGGTGGAGAGTTCATTGTGGCCCTGCGCTCCGCCCTGGTCTCGGGCCAGGTGGCGCGGATCTACGCCGGAGGCGGGATCGTCGAGGGCTCCACGATCGAGAAGGAATATGAGGAGACCGAGCTAAAGTTCAGGGCGATGCAGGACGCCCTCCTCGGCAACTAGGCTCCCGCGCCGCCGCCATGAATCCCCCGTCGCTCGACTTCCGAAACGTGAACGCCCTCTGGGGGAGCGTCGTGGCGGAGACGCTCGTCAGGTCGGGCGTGGCGACGGCCGTCATCTCTCCCGGCTCGCGCTCGACGCCGCTCGCGTTCGCGCTCGCGAGGCATCCGGGTATCGACGCGATCCCCGTCCTAGACGAGCGGTCGGCGTCCTTCTTCGCGCTCGGGCTCGCCAAGCGCGATCTCCGGCCCGTCGTCCTCCTCTGCACGAGCGGCACGGCCGGGGCCAACTATTTCCCGGCCGTCATCGAGGCGCACGAGGCGGGAGTGCCCCTGGTTGTCCTCACGGCCGACAGGCCCCCGGAGATGCGCGCCTGCGCCTCCGGCCAGACCATCGACCAGCAGCGGCTCTACGGCTCCTTCGTTTCCTTCCACCACGAGCTTGCGGTGCCGGAGGCGTCGCTCCCGCTCCTCAGGTACCTTCGCCAGACCGTGGCGCATGCGGTCGAGCGGTCGCTCGCACCGTTCCGGGGCCCCGTGCACCTGAACGCCCCCTTCCGGGATCCCCTTGTCCCGGCGGAGGACGGCGGGGCGACCGAGGCCTTTGCGGGCCGCGTGGACTGGGGGCGGTTCTTCGAGCACCTGAACCCGCCTATCCCGGTCCTCGCCGTCTCCGAGATCCCGCCCTTTTCGCACCGGGTCCACGGCATCATTGTCGCAGGCCCGGTGCTGACCGCCGACCCCGCGGCCCATGGGGCGGCGGTGGCCGAGATCGCTCGGAAGCTGGGCTGGCCGGTCTTGGCGGACGGCCTCTCTCCTGCGCGCAACCAGGGCGGCATCCCGCACCTGGTGACCCGCTACGACACGATCCTGCGCTCGCCCAAGGCGGCGGAGTCCCTCAAGCCCGAGTTCGTGCTGTGCCTAGGGGAGTGGCCGACCAGCAAGGTCCTGCGCGCGTGGATCGAGGCGAGCGGGGCGCCCATCTTCTTCGTCACGGACAGGCCCGACAACCGCGACGCCCTCCACGGGGCGACACGCCGGATCGTGTCGCCGCTGCCGGACCTGGCGCTTGGCCTGCCCACGGCGGATGCCCCGAATGGCTATGAGCGCCTCTGGGCGAGCCACGAGGCCCGGGTGCGCTCGGCCCTCGACAGGCGCCTCGAGCGGGAGGAGGCCCTCGTCGAGCCGAAGGCGGCGTGGCTGCTCGGGTTGCGCCTTCCCGCCGAGACCCCGGTATCGGTCTCCAACAGTATGCCCGTCCGCGATGTCGAGTACGTTTGGCCCGCGAATGACCGGGGCATGAGGGTCCTTTTCAGCCGGGGAGCCAACGGGATCGACGGCACCCTATCGACCGCGCTCGGAGCGGCCCACGAGGGCCGTCCCTCCGTCCTTTTGACGGGCGACCTGGCGTTCCTGCACGACACAAACGGGCTCCTCATCGCGCCCCGGCTCAAGGGGAGCCTGACTGTGGTCCTCATCAACAACCGCGGAGGCGGCATCTTCGAGCACCTGCCGGTCTCCCAGTACGGCCCCGTGTTCGAGGAGTTCTTCGCCACGCCCCAGGAGGTCGACTTTGCCAGGCTCTGCTCCGCCTACAACGTGGACCACGTTCCTGTTCGCGACTGGACCCATTTTGAGTCCTTGATCGCGGCGCTCCCGGAGCACGGCCTCCGCGTCCTGGAGATCAAGACCGACCGCAAGGCCGACGCCGCCTGGCGCAAGGAGGCATTTGCCTCAGCCGCCGGATGAGCCCACGCTCCCTTTCCTTACCCGCCATGGCCATCCAGTGGAAAACCGCCAAGACCTACTCCGACATCCTCTACGTGAAGTCGGACGGGATCGCCAAGATCACGATCAACCGGCCCGCCAAGAGGAATGCGTTCCGGCCGGAGACGATCACGCAGATGATCGATGCGTTCTCCGACGCACGCGACGACCAGAAGGTGGGCGTTGTGCTCCTGACCGGAGCCGGCCCCCATACCGACGGAAAGCACGCCTTCTGCGCGGGAGGGGACCAGAGCGTCCGCGGGACCGCGGGCTACGTCGGGGATGACGGCGTCCCGCGGCTCAACGTGCTTGATCTCCAGAGGCTCATCCGCTCGATGCCGAAGGTCGTGATCGCCCTTGTGGCAGGTTACGCGATAGGAGGGGGCCACGTCCTGCACGTCGTGTGCGACCTGACGATCGCGGCCGACAATGCGGTCTTTGGCCAGGTGGGCCCGAGGATGGGCAGTTTCGATGGCGGCTTTGGTGCAAGCTACCTGGCGCGGGTGGTGGGCCAGAAGAAGGCGCGCGAGATCTGGTACCTTTGCCGGCAGTATAGCGCGGCGCAGGCACTCGACATGGGCCTCGTCAACGCAGTCGTTCCGGTCAAGGACCTCGAGAAGGAGGGTGTCTCCTGGGCGAACGAGATCATGCTCAAGAGCCCGCTTGCGATCCGTCTCCTAAAGAGCGCCTTCAACGCGGAATTGGACGGCCAGGCGGGAATCCAGGAACTGGCGGGAAACGCGACCCTGCTCTACTACATGAGCGACGAGGCCAAGGAGTTCCACTCGGCACAGCGGGAGAAGCGCAGCCCCCAGGCGCGCAAGTTTCCCTGGCTTCCCTAGGGGGCACCTAGGAACGGTTGGAGAACCCCTCGCGCGGGCGACCGTAGGGGTACCGGTCGCCGTGAAGTCCTTGTAAGCCATCGCGTTGGCGGGCTGCATTCCGCCTGGCCACCTGGCGAGTTAGGGTAACACCCCA
>Ga0302320_10001453_pt1 | contig 57184 bp, 56 predicted proteins | sample Bog_T0_3_FD_202130 | JGI IMG/M metagenome (GOLD analysis project Ga0302320, IMG submission 202130) | Peat permafrost microbial communities from Stordalen Mire near Abisko, Sweden - Bog_T0_3 | ecosystem: Environmental > Terrestrial > Soil > Wetlands > Peat | place: Sweden: Abisko, Stordalen Mire... | reverse complement strand
GGGGAACACGCTGCTGGTCATCGGAGTTGGCGCCTGGATGCGAAGGCGCTTTTCGGCGCACGAATCTACAACTTCGCAATCACAGCGTCAGTGAACTCGTCCGTACCCGCCGTGCCGCCAACGTCGCGGGTGAGATGTTTCCCTTCGGCATAGACCGCTTCAAGGGCACGCTGCATGCGCACCGCGGCATCACGCTCGTCGATGTGCGCCAGCATCAGCCGTGCCGATTGCATCAGTGCCGTCGGATTGGCGAGGCCTTTGCCCGCAATATCCGGCGCCGATCCATGCACCGCTTCGAAGACGGCCACGGTATCCCCCAGATTCGCACCGGGGACGATTCCCAGTCCGCCTACCAGGCCCGCCGCCAGGTCCGAGACGATGTCGCCATACAGATTGGGCAGCACCAGAACATCGAAAGTCTCAGGGCGCATCACCAGCTGCATGCAGGCGTTATCCACGATCAGTTCGCCATACTCCACCTGCGGGAAGCCGGCGGCCACCTCGCGGCAGCAGCGCAGAAACAGGCCGTCGCTCATCTTCATGATGTTGGCCTTGTGGATCGCGGTGACTTTCTTCCGTCCCTCGCGCGCCGCGTATTTGAAGGCCTCCTGGGCGATTCGCATGGAAGCGACCTTGGTGATCACCTTGAGGCTTTCCACGACGTCGGTGACTACCTCGTGCTCAATCCCGGAATAAAGGTCTTCGGTGTTTTCGCGAAAGATGATCAGGTCGATGGGCAGGTCGGCAAAGCGCGTCTTCAGGCCGGGCAGCATCTTGACTGGGCGAAAATTCACAAACAGGTTGAGGCGCTTGCGGATGGCCACGTTGACGCTGGGATGGCCGCTGGCGATGGGTGTGCCCACCGGCCCCTTCAACCCCAGATTGGTCTTCGCGAGGGATTCGAATACCGTCTCCGGCAGATACTTTCCAGTAGCGCGCTCGGCGCCCACGCCGGCCTCAACGCGGTCCCATTCCACGTCGACGCCGGTAGCCGCGATCAGGCGAACGGTGGCTTCCGCCACCTCGGGTCCAATGCCGTCGCCGGGAATGAGAGTGATTCGGTGTGCCACATATCGTAGTATACGGACGAGGGGCGACCACCATGTCTTTTCGGCTGCGCACCGCTCAGGGCAAGCTGAAGATCGAGCACAGTATTCTGGACGATTTGCGGCCCGTGCTGCTGAGACTGGCAGCACGCGAGGATATCCGCTCGATCATCCCAGGGGTGATCCGGCAGGTGCGCGATGCGAAGGGCGAAGTGAAGATACGGATCACGGTGCCGACGCAGAATGGGTGGAAGGCGATTGGCCTGTGTAATGGCGCGCGGCAGGAATTATTCGTCAGCACGGTGCTGGCGCAGGACGATTTAGCGCAGGCGATAAAAGAAGCCATCGAAGCGGAGGCGTGACGTGGTTGTGGTGGCCACGACAACATAACCTGTTGTACAATCAAGGTTTCCCCAAAGTATTGAGAAAATAACAGCATGCCAAAACGTACTTTCCAGCCGAATAACCGGCGCCGCGCCAAGACGCACGGTTTTCGGACCCGTATGAAGACCGCCGACGGCCAGGCGGTGATTTCCCGCCGCCGCGCGCAGGGCCGCAAGAAGCTGACCGTCAGCTCGGAAAGGTAGCCCGGATCCCAGGCTTTCCCAAAAGTGTCCGGCTGCTTCGATCGAGCGACTTCCGAAAGGTTTATGATCAGGGGACGCGTTATACCTGTCCTTTCTTCGCCGCTTTCTGTCTCGCCCAGCCCGAAGGCGCGGGTCCGCGTGTGGGCTTTACGACCCCGCGGGCACTCGGCAAAGCGGTGGTGCGTAACCGTCTCAAACGCCGTGTGCGCGAGGCCGTCCGGCTCGAATTGGCAACACTGAGCCCCGAGTGGTCAATAGTATTCAATCCACGACGAAAGACGCTCGATTGCGTCTTCACCGAACTTCAGGCCGAGGTGCGGCGTCTCTTTATCAGGTGCAGTCAAAACAGGCCCGTACCGGTTTCAGCCGGCTCCTCATTATCGTTATTGCCGGGTACAAACGCCTGATATCGCCCTGGTTGCCTTCCGCCTGCCGCTTCTATCCGACATGTTCGGACTACATGCGCGAAGCGATTGAAACGCACGGGCCGGCGCGGGGTGTCTGGCTCGGGTTGAAACGTCTGGGCCGCTGTCATCCCTTTCACGAAGGCGGCTTTGACGCCGTTCCGGTGTCATCCAAATCCGAATGAGTTCTCCTACACCCCCTAAAAAAGACGCGAAGGAATTGCCCAACGAGCTGCGCATGGTTCTGGCGTTCGTGCTGATGGGCCTGATCCTGGTCGCCACGCCGTACGTTTATAAACAACTCGGCATCGTCACGCCCACGGCGCAGACGCCACCGCTGAAGTCCGCCGTGCAATCGCATAAGGATGCGCCGATTTCTTCATCCGCCGCGTCGATTTCTTCATCCGCTGCGCTGGCGGCCGAAGCGCAGGCCTCGGCTGAACCGGCTCCCGGCGCCATGGCCGCGGCATCGGAGAGCGAATGGGTAGTCGATACATCGCTCTATCACATCGTGTTTTCCAATCGCGGCGCTGTGGTGAAAAGCTGGACGCTGCGCAATTTCAAGGACAGCAACAAGAAGCCGCTGGAGTTAGTGAACGAGAAAGGCGCCGAACGATCCGGCTTCCCGTTTACGTGGGAATTTCGCGGCCAGAAGCCGACCACGGATCTGAATAAGGCGCTCTGGGTGGCGCATTCGGGCGGCGACAGCCTGACTGTCGAATACGATTTCTCCGACGGCAAGACTTCGGCGAAGAAGATCTTCGCATTTGCGCGTGACAGTTACATGGTGCAGTACGCCGATGAGTCGAAGCTGGGCAGCGCGGGGCTGCCGCACCTCGTCGCATGGCTCGCGGGCTTCGGGGATATGGCGGTGAACAACGCGGCCGGTCACCAGGCGAGTATCCATTACGACCTCGATAAGAAAAAGCTGGTGAGTGAAGCGGCGAAATCGGCTAAGAACGGCCCGGTTAATGCCGACGGATCGTTCTCATTCGCGGGCATCGAGGATCAGTATTTCACCGCGGTGTTCCTGGCGCCGCCGAGTACTCCGCTGCAGACGACGACCTATGACGACATCGTTCCGAGCAACTATGAGGCGTCGGATCAGCCTTATCCGGGCGTCGCAGTGGGCGGGGAAGCGCGTAATCAGCTCGGGCTGTATGTGGGGCCGAAAGAACTGAACGCGCTGCGCAAGGTGAATCAGAACCTTGAGAACATCATCGACTGGGGATTCTTCGGTATTATTGCCAAGCCGCTTTTCCTGATGCTGCAGTGGATTAACAACGCGTGGACGCAGAACTACGGATGGTCGATCATCGTGCTGACCATTCTGATTAACGTGGCGATGTTCCCGCTGCGCCTGGCCAATCTGAAATCGATGCGCAAGATGCAGGCGCTGCAGCCGGAGATCGCTAAAATCAACGAGAAATACAAGGGCATCAGCATGAGCGATCCCCGGGCCGCGCAGAAGCAGCAGGACACCATGGACCTCTACAAGAAGCATGGCGTCAATCCCATGGGCGGCTGCATCCCGATGCTGATTCAGTTGCCGTTCCTGTGGGCGTTCTATAAGGTGCTTTCAGTAACCATCGAGATGCGCAATGCGCCGTGGTTGTGGGTGACTGATCTTTCACAACCCGAGCACTATGCAATTCGCTTTCTGCCCCTCATCATGATTGCATCGAGCTTCCTGATGCAGAAGATGACGCCCATGGCCGGCGGCGATCCGAGCCAGCAGAAAGTGATGCAATTCATGCCGCTGATGTGGGGTTTCTTCTTCTGGTCGGCATCGAGCGGACTGGTGTTATACTGGCTTTCCAGTAATACGGTCCAGATCGCCCAGCAGTGGTTTTTCAATAAGACGTCGCCGCCGCCCGCGCCGGCCATCGCGGCTTCGGCGAAAAGAGTTATTTCAGCAAAGGACGGCAGGAAGCGGAATTGATTCCCAAGTATTCGGTTCAGGAAACCGGTCCCCGGATCGAAGAGTTTCTGCGTAAGATCATCGCGGATGCCGGATTCAAACTGACCTTCGTGCTGGAGCCGGGGGACACCAGCAATCCGGAGTTCGAAAATCCCGATCTGGTGGTAAAGTTCGGCGGCGGCGATGTGGATCTGCTGCTGGCCAACCGGGCGGAGTTGCTGCTGGCGCTGGAACTGATCACGCAGGAATATCTGCGCATGCACTCGGACGATCATTCGCGGGTGTCATTCGACGCCAACGATTACCGGGCGCTGCGCATTGAAGAGTTGCGGGTCAGCGCACTGGCGGCGGCGGACAAGGTGAAGCGCACGGGGACCATGTTCCGGTTCAATCCTATGAACAGCCGGGAGCGCCGCGTGATCCATATCGCGCTGCGCCATGAGAGCGAAGTGCGCAGTGAAAGCGCGGGCGCCGGTCCGCAGCGCGGCGTGGTGATATATCCGGCAAGCATGGCGTCGATACCGGATCTTCCGCCGCTGCCCATGCCGCACTATGGCGGTGGTCATGCGGGCGGGGGAGGCAGGCCGGAACGCCGTGACGATCGCCGCGGACCCGGTGGCCGTGGTGGACCGGGCGGCCGCGGCGGTGGACGCCCTCCGCGCCGGCCCCGATAATAACTCTGCATCTGAACGACACGATTGCGGCCATCTCCACGCCTCCGGGACGAGGCGGCATCGGTGTGGTTCGGCTCTCCGGTCCGCGCTCGTCCCTCATTGCCGGCGCTTTGATTCGGCTGAAATCCGAGTTGCACACCTGGACTGCGACCCTGGGGGACTTGCTCGATCCCGAGGGCAACACCGTCGATGAGGTTATCGTCACTTATTTCGCCGCCCCGCGATCCTACACGGCGGAGGATGTAATCGAAATCTCCTGTCACGGCGCGCCGGTGATTCTGCGGCACTGCCTCGACGGTGCGATTCGAGCGGGCGCGCGTTTGGCTGAGCCCGGCGAATTCACGCTGCGCGCTTTTCTGAACGGACGCATCGATCTGCCGCAGGCGGAGGCGGTGCGCGATCTGATCGACGCCACCACTCTCTACCAGGCGCGCATCGCCGCGCAGCAGACGCAGGGTTCGGTTTCGCGGCTGCTCAGCCCGATCAAGGCGCAGCTACTGGAGCTGATCGCGCTTCTCGAAGCGGGAATCGATTTCGCCGAAGACGATATCAGCGTGGCTCCCGTCACCGAGATCCTGCGGCGCCTCGATCCGGTGATCGAGCAGACTGAGGCGCTGGCGCGGAGTTTTGTGTATGGCAACCTGGTTCGCAATGGTTTCACCATGGCAATCGTAGGCCTTCCTAACGCAGGCAAGAGCAGTTTGTTCAATCGCCTGCTCAGGCAGGACCGGGCTATTGTTACAGATATTCCGGGAACTACCAGAGATTTAGTATCGGAAAGTACAGAATTCGCGGGCATTCCGGTGCGCCTGGTGGACACTGCGGGCGTGCGCGATACCCGTGAAGTTATTGAGAGATTAGGTATCGAGAAAAGCTTTCAGGCTATGTCCGACGCGGACGTAACTATAGTAGTTGTCGATGGAGTATTGGAACAGGGGCGGGAAGTAGTTGAGCTGATAGATAAAGCTAAGAAACAGGGCCGTTATCTTGTAGCGAATAACAAATGCGATCTGCCTGAATTTAATTGCGCTGCCGGTGGGTATGCTGTTTCCGCACTTACGGGCAGGGGAATTACTGAGCTTCGCCAGGCAATACTGGATCTACTAATTCCTATGGGAGAGTTAGAATTACAGGGCGGATTTATTACCGGTGTCCGTCAGGAGAATCTGCTTCGCGAGGCCACGGGCATGCTTCTGAAGGCGCGGGGTGCGGCTTTGCAGTGTCTCCCACATGAGCTCTTGCTGCTTGACCTTTACTGTGCGTTGCAGCCGCTGGACGCCATTACCGGCAGTACCACTGCGGACGACATCCTCAATAAAATTTTTTCGACATTTTGTATCGGCAAGTAGGTTCCGGGATTATAGTTAGGGTGATACTGAAGGTCAACTCTTGGTAAGGGAAGAAGATAACTGGGTTGGTGAAGGGTTGCCGGACCATGTATGCCGCGAAGCGTTGGAATCGTCGTCGAATGGCCTGATTTTCTTCGATACCACCGGACATGTTCGGGCATTCGATAGGAAATTTACGGATATTGCCGTAGCTCCCGTTACCGACTGCGCGATCGAAGCGATGTTCCCGGCCGGCTGCCGCCCGCTGGAGTTGCTTGATGCCGCGAACCCCTCCGCTATCAGATTTTGTGAACTGGTCCCAGGAGACGCCCCCCGCCTGCCGGTGCGCCTCAAGTGCTCGCGCGTGCAGGATGGAATGCTGATGGCCATCTGCATCGAGGCGGGGCGGGCGGCAACTGAGCACCGGACTGAATGGTTCGATGCGCTGATGGATGTAACCGACGCGGTAATCGCCGTGCTCGATCGGGACGGCCGCTTTGTGCGCTTCAATCGCGCCGCGCAGGCGCTGACGGGCTATTCCGCCGAAGAAGCGATCGGACAGGACCCATGCGACCTGGTTCTGTTTGAAGAAGACGCAGAAGCGGCGCGCGCGGCATTCGCTCAGTTCGTGGCGCATCCCGAGACTGTACTGCGCACGGAGAAGCGCTGGCGTATGCGCGATGGAAGTGCGCGCCTGTTGTCGTGGTGCACCACGGTTACTCGCGACCGGGCGGGAAACCTGGAGTATGTGATCGGCACAGCCATGGATGTCACCGCCATGCGTAAGACCGAACGCGCGCTGGCCTCGCTTTCGGCGGAATTCCTTGAAGCCCAGTCGGCGGGACGCCATGATATCTGCAGCTATCTGCACGATACGATTTCGCAGAATCTTTTGGTGCTGGCGCTCTTGCTGGGAGATTTGAATCTGCAGCCGGATCCCGACACGGCGGCGAATATAGAGCAGGCCTTCTGTCTGCTGAACCGCTGCTGCCAGGATCTGCGCGTAGTCACTTATGCGCTGGCGCCACCGGTATTCGAGGAACTCGATCCGTCGGCCGCCTTCGATTGGTATTCCCGGCATATGCGGGACGACGCCCGCGTGGACGTTGAATTCAGGACTTGCGCAATCCCGCCCGAGACCTCAGCGGAAGTTCGTACCCTGCTGTTGGCCTTCATTCAGGAATGGGCGCAGAAGGCGATTCGTCACCCCGGCGCCGCGAAGACATTTATTTCGCTGAAGAGCACGGCTTTCGACAATGGGGTGGCGGAACTCCAACTGGAGGTGGTTTGCAGCGACGCGGAGAACGAGGCGGTAAAGGCCGTTCTGGCGTCGCCGGCGATCCGCGACCGTGTGGAAATGCTGGGCGGGCGCTGCGAGGTGGTTCGGGAAACTGATGGGATACGCGCGCACATATCTGTAAACGCGGGAGGCGAACGGGCGTGAGACAAGTTCGCATTCTGGTAGCCGACGATCACGAACTGGTACGCAAAGGGCTGATCAGCGTGCTGCAGCGGGCGCATCCCGAATGGGAGATCGTGGGCGAAGCCGAAAGCGGGCAGCAGGCGATCCGGCTGGCCGAAGAGTTGCGGCCCAATGTGCTGATTGTGGATTTAACCATGCCAGAGCCCAACGGCCTGAAAGTGACGGAGCGCCTGACGGAGTCCATAAGGGGAATCAAGGTGCTGGTGTTGACGGTGCATTCGGCGGAACCGTTGAGACGCCAGTTGCGGCGTGCGGGTGCGGCTGCGTTCCTTGCCAAGAGTGAAGTGCCGAACAACCTGGTCAAGGCGGTGGAGCGTATTCTTGCGGGCGAGCCATTCTTCTCATCGGAATCGGCGTCCCGGCCGGTTTCGCAATTGGAGCCGAAGGAACGGGTCCCGGTTCAGTACCTCTTAACGCCGCGAGAACTGGATGTTTTGCGCTTGCTGGTGCAGGGGCTCAGCAGCAAAGAAATCGCATCGGCTCTCGAAATGAGCGTGCGGACAGTGGAGAGTCATCGAGCTAATATTTTGTCTCGCCTCTCGGTTGAGTCGTTGGGGGATTTGATCCGAATTGCCATCGCCGACGGGCTGGGCTGAATATCAACGGCCGTCTCACGGTATACATGAGGAATGGGTGGCAAGATCCTCCTGGTGCGTCACGGCGAGACCGCTGCAAACAGAACCGAGCGCTTTGCCGCGTCGGATGAAATTCCGCTGACCGACGTGGGCCGGCGACAGGCGCTCCAGGTGGCGCGGCGCCTCGAAGCCGAATTTCGTCCGCGGCATTTGTTGTCGAGCACCTTCGCCCGCGCGCGCGAGACGAGCGAAATTATCGCCGGCGTGCTGGCGATGGAAATCGAAATTCTGCAAGGTATACACGAACGGGACTTCGGTTGTCTCAAAGGCCATCCTTACGCGCGCATGTTGGACATGATGGCCGACGACCCCGCTTACGATTCTCATAGGCCGTGGACGTGGAGCCCACCAGGTGGCGAGAGCCTCGAGGATGTGCGGCGGCGCGTGGTTGCGGCGCTCGAAGGAGTGCGCGGCAGATCGGGCGATGTGGTGGTGGTTTGTCACGGCGCGGTGATGCAGGCTCTGGCGGCCCATTTAAACGGCAGTTGGAATGGAGTTTCGATACCCGGTAATTGCGGAATTCTCGTGATTGAGTAACGAACCGTACGGCCTGGAGCGAAGCAATCGAGGACGGTAACCCCTCTCACATAGCTATTAAAATTGCTTAAGCAATTGCCTGTGAACAGGCGCATCCCTTTATTCAAAAGCTTCTGGCAGGCTGGATTCGAATGTTCGACCCACGTGTTAAAGACGGGCAAGCGCCTTGATCTCGTTGCGTCAACCCGCCACGATGTATTCGCGGAGCGCGATTTCGAGCGGCTGCGCCAGATGGGTATGGCCACGGCTCGGGAAGGATTGCGCTGGCATCTGATCGAGTGCGAGCCCGGGCGTTACGATTTTTCTTCGGTAGTGCCTATTCTCAGGGCGGCGCAACGGCAGGACATCCAGATCGTATGGGACCTTCTCCACTTCGGCTGGCCCGACCATCTGGACATTTTCAGCGCTGGATGGATAAATGCGTTCGGGTCCTTTGCCGGCGCGTTTGGCGATTTCCTGCGCAGTCGGTCGAGCGAGACCGCGTTCATCGCTCCAGTGAATGAGATTTCTTTCCTTTCATGGGCCGGCGGCGATACTGAGTATCTGAATCCGTTTGCGCGGGGACGCGGGGCGGAGTTGAAAAGGCAACTGGTGCGCGGCGCCATCGCAGCGTCGGATGCGGTTCGCGCACAGATCCCCGGAGCCCGCCTGGTGGCGCCCGAGCCGGTGATCCATATCGTGGGCGATCCACAACGCCCGGACGATGTGGTGCAGGCGGCGGAATACACCTCCGCGATGTTCGAGGCGTGGGACATGCTCAGCGGGCGGGCGCAACCGGAACTGGGCGGCGACGAGTCTTATCTCGACGTAATCGGCATTAATTACTACGACCGCAATCAATGGTGGAACCACGGAAAGACGATTCGACGCCATGAGCCCGAATACCGGCCATTCCGTGAGATCCTCGCCGAGGTGTATGCGCGTTACCGGCGTCCGCTGTTCATATCCGAAACGGGAACGGAGGACCTGGAAAGGCCCGGCTGGATCAGGTATATCGCGGAAGAAGCGCGGGCGGCCATCGGGTCGGGAGTCGACCTTGAAGGGATCTGCCTTTATCCGATTCTGAACCATCCCGGCTGGGATGACGACCGGCACTGCTTCAACGGCCTGTGGGATTACCCGGGGCCCGACGGACAACGCGAAATATATCAACCGCTGGCGGATGAGATCGAGCGCCAGAAGAAAGCGGACCGACAAGTTTATGAGCCCACAAACCTCTTACTTAGAGCGACAGGATTTGATTTGCCTGTCTCACCTGCGATGGAATTTTGTCTTTCAGCGCCCGCAGCACCTGATGAGCAGATTTGCCCGGGACCGGCGCGTTTTCTTCGTGGAGGAGCCGATTATTGACGGCAGCGAGCCGAGTCTGCGGGTCCGGACGTGCACGCAGAGCGGAGTCCATATCGTTACTCCTCATCTGAGTCATCAGGCGGATGGGGAGCGAGATCGGACGCTCGAAAAGCTGCTGGCCGAGTTCATGAGTCTGCATGGAATCGACAAGCCGGTGGTTTGGTTCTATACGCCGATGGCTTTAAGGTTTCTTCCCGCCACAGTATCTCCGGCCGTCGTGGTCTACGACTGCATGGATGAGCTTTCATTGTTTCGCGGCGCGCCGAGCGAGCTGCGGGAACTGGAGGAACGGCTGTTGCGGCGAGCCGATCTGGTGTTCACGGGAGGCATCAGCCTGTTTGAAGCCAAGCGGCATTTCCATCCACGTGTGCATGCGTTTCCGAGCGGTGTCGACGTGTTCCACTTCCTGCAGGCACGCGCTCTGCCGGACAACTTTGCGGAGCACGACGGGTTGCCGCGGCCGCGTCTGGGATACGCCGGCGTGATTGACGAGCGGCTGGATCTTCCACTGCTGGACGAGGTCGCGAGCAAGCGGCCGGAGTGGCAGATCGTGATGATCGGTCCGACGGCCAAGATAGCGCCGGAGGCACTGCCGCGGCGCGAGAATATCCATTGGCTGGGCATGAAGGACTATGCGGACCTGCCGAAATATTTTGCCGGTTGGGACGTGGGGATTATGCCGTTCGCGTTGAACGACTCCACGCGCTTCATCAGTCCCACCAAGACTCCGGAGTATCTGTCGGCTGGGCTACCAGTGGTTTCGACGGCGATACGGGACGTAATGCGCTCTTACGGGGAATTGGGGCTGGCGCGCATTGCCCACTCTCCCGACGAGTTCATTCGAGCGGCGGAACAGGCGATGGCCGTAGATATGAGCCTGAAGTGGCGGGGGCGCGCGGATGAGTACCTGAAGACGCTTTCCTGGGATTCTGTATGGAACGGGATGAGCGATCTAATAACGCAAAGATTGAAGCCCGAAGCAGCATTAAGCGCCGGGTCGGGCAGTATCGCTCAAAGCCAGGGGGTTCCGGCACGTGTTTGATTATCTGGTGGTGGGCGCAGGATTTTCGGGCGCGGTGGTGGCATCGCAAATGGCGCGGAATTTCGGCCAGCGCGTGATGCTGATCGACCGGCGCTCTCATGTGGGCGGCAACGCGTACGATCACTATGACAAGGCCGGCATCCTGGTTCACAAATACGGCCCCCATATATTTCATACAAACTCGAAAGACGTTTTCGACTACCTTTCACTTTTCACTAAGTGGAGGACCTATCAGCACAAGGTGCTGGCTTCGGTGGATGGGAAGTTGGTGCCGATTCCGATTAATCTGGACACGGTGAACGCGCTGCATGGGTTGAATCTTGAAGTTTCGCAACTCGAAGAGTATCTGGAATCGATTGCCGAGAAGCCTCAGGCGATTCGGACGTCGGAGGATGTGGTGGTCAGCAAGGTGGGCCGCGACCTGTATGAAAAGATGTTCCGTGGGTATACGCGGAAACAGTGGGGACTGGATCCGTCGGAGCTTGATGCGTCCGTAACGGCGCGTATTCCGGTGCGCTTCAATCGCGACGACCGGTATTTCAGCGATACTTACCAGGCTATGCCGCGACACGGGTTTACGCGCATGTTCGAGAACATGCTCGATCATCCGAATATAACTATTGTTCTGAATACCGATTATCGGGATGTTATAAAGTCCGTGCGGTACAGGGAATTGGTTTATACGGGCCCGGTGGATGAGTATTTCGATTACCGGTTCGGTAAGCTGCCCTACCGCTCTTTGCAGTTTCGCCATGAAACTCTGGATGCGGAAAAGGTTCAGCCGGTGGCCGTGATCAATTATCCCAATGAACACGAGCATACTCGGGTGACGGAATTCAAGCACTTGACCGGGCAGACTCATGCGAAGACAAGCGTGGTGTATGAGTATCCGTGCGCGGAAGGAGATCCTTATTATCCGATTCCGCGGCCGGAAAATGCGGCCATTTATAAGCGCTATGAGGCTTTGGCGGCAGCTACGGCCAACGTCCATTTTGCGGGCCGGCTAGCGACTTATAAGTACTACAACATGGATCAGGTGGTGGCTCAGGCGCTTACTTTGTGTACGCGGTTGTCGGGCGCTACGCGGGATGAGTTGATTGGGAAGACGATTCCGGCGGGCCGGACTGCGGTGGGATTTACGGCTCCTCCTGTACCACGGATCGCTTAAGAGCCCGGACGGGCAGATCGGAAATCTGCCCCACCTATATCAGGAGGGCGTTGATGGCACTTATCGCCTCGGGGTCAAATTTCATGCGCCGGTCGTAGGTCATAAGCCCGTTCACTTCCTGCTCAACGTCGTAAAGTTGCGTGTAACAGATTCCGGCGATCTGGCGGATGGCGGCCACGGCTGTGTAAAGTCCGCGCATGCGGGAGAGGGCGGCGTCACGATCCTGCTCGACGCCGGAGTAGCCCCATGAGTTACCGGGAACCGTGGCGCAATCCTCCGGAAGAATATAGCCGATGCCACCGAATTCCCACAGCAGAATTGGCGATCCATTGTAGTGGTAGCCTGGCGCGACGTACAACTTCCCGTAGAGCGGCAGAGGCAATCCCTGAGTTATGTTCTGAAATCTGGAGAGGAGCTCGGCTCCGGTTCGCGTGTAATCGTGGATGGCGAAAAGATCGGTGACTTCGGTATGTTCCCAGCCATCGTTATCGATAACCAGCCGTGTGTTATCGAGCGACTTAGTCAGATAGTAGAGAGCCTTCAGGTGGGCCTGTTGACGCGGGTTCGATAAGTTGGGCACTCCCCAGCTTTCGTTCACCGGAGTCCAGATGACGATGGAAGGATGGTTGTAATCGCGGGAGACCACTTCAATCCATTCCCGGGTCATGCGGGCTACGGCGTCGGAGTTGAAAAGATAGGCATTGGCCATTTCGGCCGCGACCAGAAGACCCATGCGATCCGCCCAATACAGGAAGCGCGGGTCTTCCACCTTCTGATGCTTGCGCACTCCGTTAAAGCCCAGTTCCTTAGTGCGGCGGATATCGTCCTGAATGGCCTGATCGGAGGGGGGTGTCAGGTTGGATTCGGGCCAATAACCCTGATCGAGAACGGTTTTCAGGTATACGGGGTCTCCGTTGAGCAGCACCTTTCCATCCTGGGCAGCGATCGAGCGGATTCCGAAATAGCTGTCGATGGTGTCGAGAAGCTGGTCGGGCCCGCGCAGTTCGATGCGCAAGTCGTAGAGATGGGGACGATCAGGCGACCATAGCTTCGGGTGGGATATGTGAGCGGAGACGGTAGCGACGGGTCCGTCCGCGAGGCTGAGGGCGGAGGCGAGGATACGGCCTTGTTCGGCGATGGAAATAGTTACGAATTGCGATTGTGCCGGTGAGTTGATTTTGGCGGAAACAGCCACCGCGCCTTCAACGGTCGAAGTAATTCGCACGTTCAGGAGGTGGCTTATGGAAACTGGCTCCAGCCACACGGTTTGCCAGATTCCGGTGGTGCGCGCATAGAAGATGCTGGCCGGCGTCTCTTCCCAATGTTGTTTGCCGCGGGGGATATAGCGGTCGGTGGGAGGGTCCTCGGCGCGCACGACGACTATGTTTTTTTCAGGTAAGAGAGCGCCGGTGATGTCGGCTGAAAATGGGGTGTGACCTCCTTCATGCCAGGCGACTACGATGCCGTTGACCCACACGGTGGCTCTGTAATCGACAGCGCCGAAATTAATCAGCACGCGTTTGCCATCCCACGCGGCGGGGATTTCAAATGAACGCCGATACCATACGCACGAATGGAAGGCGCGGTCGCCGATGCCGCTGGCGATGGATTCGAAAGAGAACGGCACGAGAATGCGCCCCGGAAAATCGGCCGCCGCGCTGAACCAGTGTTGATCGAGACCGACTATGTGGTCGTCGAAGCGAAACTCCCACGTGCCGTTCAGATTCAGCCATTCATTGCGAACGAACTGAGGACGCGGATACTCGGGGCGGGGCAGGGAATCCGAAGGGAAGGCCACGATTATACGGTTGCTGAACGCAGAATATCATGACCCTGAAAACGGGAAAAATATGGCTGGTTCATGCTCTCCAGACGTTCCAGAAAGTTACACGCGGCATGCCAACTGCCGACGATTGGATTGATGGTGAGGGCGAAGGCCGCGAGATCCCAGCTCCGCTGAACGGCGGCTTCGATGGTGAGGCGTTCGTAACTTTTTACTGAAAGAAGCAGGCCGCGGATGGCGTCGGGCGGTGCGCCCACTGCGAGGGGTCGCGGGCCGGCGCGGTCGACGAGACAGGACACTTCCACGATGTCTTCGTCTTGAAGGCCTTCGATAGATCCGTGGTTCGGGACATTGAGAACCATGGCATGCGGCTGTGTGTCGAGGAGAGCGCGGATAGCATCGACGGCGATGCGATGGTACCCGGTGGCGCCCTGAAACGGATCCCAATCGGGGTCCGAGATATCGAAAGCGGACTGGCCGGCGCCATCGAGACGCATGTAACTTGCATTGCGCCGGTTGAGGTAGCGGCGGTAGGCTTCGAGCGCGGCGTCCACATTGCCCTCGTCGACAAGGCGCTCGAGTTCCGCGTGCACCTGACGATTCAGAATATTCAACTCCTCCCCCCTGGTGGCACCGGCGCGATGCTGATTGTCGCGGGCGAGAGTCTGGTTGTAATAGTAATAGAGATATTCGGTGGGGATGGCGCGCAATTGGCGAAGGAAAGGCGCGGGGAAAAGCTGGGCGGGATAGAGACGGCTGAGGAGTTGCTCGTCGTCGAAGATCCGATCCATTACATTTTGGCCGCGTACTTGAACCGAACGCACCCAGCCCAGATGATTTAATCCGAAGTACTCGCAGCGGACTTCTTCAGGCGGCGCATCGAGGGCGCGCGCGATCTGAAAGAAAAGCTCGGCGGGCGTGTCGCAGATCCCAATGACTTTGGCGTGGGTGTGGGTGGAAATTGCCTGGGTCACGATGCCCGCGGGGTTGGTAAAGTTGACGATCCATGCGGATGGCGCCAGTTGTTCGACGAGGCGCGCGTGTTCGAGAGCGACCGGTATGGTGCGCAGGGCCATAGCGAAGCCGGCGGGTCCCGTGGTCTCCTGCCCGGCAAAACCGCATTTGAGGGCGAGGCGTTCGTCGAGGGCGCGGGTCTCCATATTTCCAACGCGAATGCTGCTGACGACGAAGGCAGAGTTCTCGATGGCTTGTTCTATTCGGGGCGTCGCCAGGATGCTTGTGGCGCTTCTCTCGGCCAGCTTCGCGCCGAGTTGCGACATGAGCTGAGCACGGCCGGGATCGATATCACAGAGCGCGATTTCTGAAATTGCGAGGCCGGAGTTCACCAGGCCGTGCAGCAGTAAGGGTGTGCGCAGCCCGCAGCCCAGAATGGAGATTTTCATTTTTTCGTTCCTGGGCCTTCCTTGGCGAGGCGGGCCTCATATTCAGCGAGTTCGGGCAGCGAGGGGAAAGCGGCTATGCCTCCCAGCGCCCGTGTGGAAAGAGCTCCGCAGATATTGGCAATGCGCAGGCAGCGCCGCGCGCTGTAACCACGCAGCCAGGCGAAGATGAATCCGGCATTGAAGGAATCGCCGGCTCCGGTGGTATCGACGGTTTCGACCGGTACCGGATCGGTGAGGAATTGCCTGCGGCGCCAAAGGAGCGCGGCTCCCTTGCCGCCGAGTTTCAGCCCCACGCCGCGCAGCCCCTTGTCGCGCAGACGCGTGAGAATTTCATGCGGCTCGACGGCTGAGGCGATCCATCCGCCCTCGCGCTCGTTGGGGAAAAAAACGTCGCAGTGACGCAGGATATTCAGGCTTTCCGGGCGTGTGAGCCAGCTCACATGGGACTGGACGTCGATCGATACGCGGCAGCGCCGGTCGAGTGCGGCGAACAAACGCGTATGCACGTCGGGATCGGGCGCGCAGGCGAAATGGATATGGCGGGCCGAGTCGAGCGCACGGGTCAGGGCGGTTTTCTCAAGGAGTTGCTCGAGCTGAAGATTGGCCCCGTAGTAGCTGAAGAACGCACGATCCTCGCGAGTGGATGCGCTGATGGTAATTCCCGTCGGCTCGGCGGGATTGAAGCGCAGGCCGGAACAATCGACGCCACAGGAGCTGAGCCTGTCGACGATCCACTGTCCATCGGTTTTGCCCACTGCGCCGAGAACTCTTACCTGGACGCCCAGTCTCGCGAGGCCACAGGCCGTGATAGCGGCGCCGCCCCCGGCTTCGCGCACAAATTTGCGGGCGAACGATTCTTCGCCGGGCTTGGGGAAAGTATTGAAGCCGGTGAAAATTTCATCGATGAAGAACTCGCCGACGATAGTGACCACTCTCGTCCCTGAGCAATTCGTTTTCCGCCGTGGCACGACGATTGCTCGCAGTGATCACTTGACGCATCCGATATGAAACGAACAATTCTGAGCGTTGCCTATCCGCTGACCGAGGTGGGCACGCATGCGGTCGGTGGATCGGAACAGATCCTCACTGCGCTCGACAGCGCCCTCGCGGCGGAGGGACACCAATCTCTGGTCATTGCGGCGGAAGGGTCGAAGATACGCGGGACGCTGATCGCATCGCCGGCGGCTCCCAAACGTCTGAACGACGGGGTTCGGGAGGCTGCGCGGGAAATGCATCGCAGGCTGATCCGGGAGACGCTGAAGAAATACCCGGTGGATCTGGTGCACATGCATAGTCTGGATTTTCACTGTTACGTGCCGTCGGGGGACGTGCCTGTGCTGGCTACACTGCATTTACCTCCGGACTGGTATCCGCGAAAGATTTTCGGGAAGCGGGGGCGGTTTTTGATGAACTGCGTATCGCGGTCACAATTGCGCCAGTGCCCCGCGTCGCCGCGCATGCTGGAGCCGGTGCCGAACGGGGTGGATGTGGATAAGCTGTACGCCGACGTACCCAAGCGCAACTTCGCGCTCTCGATGGGGCGGATCTGTCCTGAAAAGGGATTCCACTTTGCGCTGGATGCGGCACGGCGGGCAAAGACGAAACTGCTGCTGGCGGGCGAAATTTTTCCCTATAAATCGCACCTGGAATATTACCGGCGGGAGATTGCGCCGCGTCTCGACCGGGAGCGCAGGTTTGTGGGGCCGCTGCGGTTTGCCGCCAAGCGCAGGCTGCTGTCGCAGGCGCGGTGCCTGATTATCCCCAGCACGGTGGCGGAGACGAGTTCGCTGGTAGCGATGGAGGCGATGGCGTGCGGGACTCCGGTGATTGCGTTCGGATCGGGCGCACTGCCGGAGATCGTCGATCATGGGCGCACTGGGTTCATTGTCTCGAACGTGGAGGAGATGGGGGAGGCGCTGCGCGCGGTGGGGTCGATCGCACCGGAGACGTGCCGGCGCGTGGCGCGGTCTCGATTCTCCGTCCGGACTATGGAGGCGAGGTACCTGGCTCTGTACGACCGTTTGATCGCGAGAGAAGCCTGGCGGAATTCTTCCGAGGTGGCGCGCCCGATCTGCAGGTGGGCTGCGGCTTTCTGAACACCACTACCCTTATAATTGCGGCTCATCCGGATGACGAGGTGCTGGGAGCGGGCATCTGGATGCACCGGCACGCGGACAGCGCCATTTACATCGTCCACGTTACGGACGGGAGTCCCAGAGATTTGCATGATGCGCGGGCGCATGGTTTTAGAAGCCGGCGAGGATATGCTGGAGCGCGGCGACGGGAACTGGCGGCAGCTTTGGGGATGGTTCGGGTTGCGCCCGAGAACTGCTTCCAGTTGGGTTTTCCGGATCAGGAGGCTTACCTGAATCTGCCGGAGCTGATCGAGCTTTTGGATGTGATGATTGCGAAGTTGCAGCCGGATTTAGTCCTGTCGCCTTGCTATGAGGGCGGGCATCCTGACCATGATTCTGCGGCATTCGCGGTTGCGATGGTGAGGCAGCGGAGGAAATCGTTCCGGCATTGGGAGTTTCCGCTTTACCATGCGAGTCCCACGGGTCTTATGATTACGGGACGATTTGTGGGAAAAGGCGCGGGGCGCGGCGAAAGTGTACTCAGGCTATCGCGATCGGAGCGGTTCTTGAAAAGGCGGATGCTCGAATGCTTCGAGACGCAGCAGGATTTCCTGGGGAACTTCAAGTTGAATATTGAGCGCTTCCGGCGTGCCGGGGAGTGGGATTTCACCAAGGCTCCGCACGCGGGATTGTTGCTCTATGAACGGTGGGGTTGGGGGATGAACGGCGCGGCCTGGCGGGCGCGGGCGGCGGACGCCCGGATGGCAGTCTAGGCGAAAAGGACAGGCGCGCAGGCGGGCGTTTCGGTTCCTGCTTCGCCTCTCTGTTGCGCTTTCAGGCAACGCCAGTATTCTTCGACGTGAGGCAGAACATCGAGACCTCCGACTGCGGCGCTGAGAAGCACAACCTCGCGCAGAGGAAGCACGGGCTGTTTCAGACGCACCTCGAAGCGGGGTTTTTCGGACCCGAGACCCAGCAAAGCGAGAAATTGCTGCCAGTGAATGGTGCTGTAGAGCGCCACGATGGCGAAGGGGACGCCTTCGAGATAAGCGTGTATATGTTGCTCGTTGGCGGGAATTAATCGCTCCCGCACGGTGGTATTTATGTCCCACATGGCGGTGGCCTGATGGGCCAGATAAGCCGCGATCATGAGCGCAAGTATGCCGGCATTGACCTCGAGGACGAGAGGCGCGAGAACGACGGGCGCGCCTTCGGCGAGCATAAACAGATGCAGGAGGCTCTCGCGTGGTCCACTGGTGGTCTGGATTCTTGTGCGGCGGTGCCAGATGTAATCGAGCAGACCGGCGGCGATCCAAGTGGGAACGATCACGCTCATCATCGAGCGATGTGCCGCCCTCTCAATATGCGCGAGTTCGGCCGATTTGGCAGGCCGCGGGCGAGGCTGACGATGGCGCATCCCCAACCACAACGCGCTCCCGGCGGCCGCGATTCCGCTGAGTATCGCCTTCTTCATGCGCCAACCTGAACACGTTCGGGGCCAGACCAGGCTAATCCTACGGGTACCCGTATGCGGCGGTACAACTTACCTTTGAGACGCGGCTATGGCTTGGTCGACGATGGCGTGGCTGACTTTGGCGGACTCAACCTTATAGGAGCCGGATTTGCCTGCCGCCGCCAGTTTGGAAACCTTCTCCGAGCGGCTGGCCGCGTCGCTTTCGGTGATGCGGGACAGCGTGTCGGCGGATTTAGACAGCTGAAGGCCGTCCTGCGCCACAGCCGGCGGCGGAGTTTCGACGGCTTTCGTCGCTGCCGGAACGACGTTCAGGGGCGCGCTGGCGGGATTGTTATTGTTGACGCGGAATGGCATATTTCGCCTCTCTGTATAACATATCGGCTCGCCGACGCTACTTTATACTCAGAAATGGCTGGACCTATCTTCGCCGCGAATGGCAATACGGTTGTAAGATAGTTGCTGGATGCAAAACGGTTTCGCGGCTGTGGCGCTTCTCGGATTCCTCGGGTTCGGCGGAGATAACGTAAACTTCGACACTCTTAAGCCCGGCGCTGCTCCCCCTAATTGGTCTTTCAGTTCCACGCGCGATGGGGCGCAAGCTCACTGGGAGATACGCCGCGATCCGACTGCTCCCAGCCGCGGCAACGTCCTTGAACAGGTTTCCGGCACGCCGCGGCCGTTCGATTTTCCGGTGGCAATTTTCGATAAAGTGGTTTGCCGCGATGGCGACCTCAGCGTAAAGTTCAAGATCGACGGAGGCGGGCCGACCAAGACCGCCGGGATTGTTTGGCGCTATCAGGATCGCAACAACTACTATCTTCTGCACTTCAGCGCCGACGAAAAGAACATTGTGCTGTTTCGCATCAGGGACGGGAAGGCGCAGGCGGTTCCCGTGATCGGATCGCGGCCCGGCAGCGTGGGGGTGGCGCACGACATTCGTGTCGGCCAGTGGTATGTGGCCAAGGTAGTTTTTCGTGGCTCGAAGGTGCGCGTTCTTTTTGGAAACCGGCGGCTTTTCGATGTGGATGACAGTGCCATGCTGATGGCGGGTAAGACGGGCGTCTGGACGAAGGGCAAGACCACAGCATCCTTCGACGACTTCCGGATTGACAAGAAAAACTGAACCGCAAAGGCACCGTTTGCGTTAGTCTCAAAGGAGACTACTTTATGCGGCAAATCGCTGTTTTCGCTTGTGCTTTTCTGGTTGGCGGGAGTGCTTTCGCGGCCGACTCGCAGTTGCTGAACCTGGTTATGCCCGACGCTCAGGTGATGGCCGGAGTCAACGTCACCACGGCTGAAATCAGCCCACTCGGCCAATATCTCTTGAGTCAGATCGGGAATAACGACAAGGGTTTACAGACGTTTATCGGCGCATCGGGCTTCGATCCGCGTAAGGACGTCACCGAGATTCTGATGGCGTCGGCCGGGAAAAGCGCTACGCCAGGAGGTCTCCTCCTTGCCAAAGGCACATTCGACGTGGCGGCCATTACCGCGGCTGTGGCGAGCGGCAAGAACAATCAGGTTTCTACTTACGATGGGGACACGCTGATTGGGAGCACCGACCCGAAGGAGATGCATGCGCTGGCTTTTGTCGGGACCTCGATTGCGGTTGCGGGAGACCTGAGCTCGGTGAAGGCAGCGCTCGATCGCTCGAACGGCGTGAATTCGATCAGCCCGGAACTCGCGGCGCTGGTGCAATCTCTGAGTACGAGCGAAGACGCGTGGTCGGTAAGCATCGCCTCGGTGGGATCTTTGATCCCGAATTTGGGGACCAACGCGCCAGCCGGTAACGCGACCCAGTTGCTGCAGTTGGTGAAGAATATCCAGTCGTCAAGCGGGGGCGTCCAGTTCGGACAAAACAACGTAGTGTTCAGCGGACAGGCGGTCGCCGACACTCCGCAGGATGCCAGTGCGATGGCGGATTTAGTACGGATGGCCTCCGCCTTGATAGCGATGGGCGCGGCACAGAATCCGCAGGCGGCGGGGGCGGCGCAATTATTACAAAGTTTGCAGGTGACAACCACCGATGCGACCGTGAATATTACCGCCAGCATCCCGGAAGCGCAGATCGAGGCGGCGCTCAGAGCCGTTACGGCAAAAAGCCCAGCCGCCGCGGCCAGGAGCCGACGATTGTAGGTCTCCGCAACGAGACGACGGAAAGGTTTTCCCTCAAAAACAAGGGTACGGTTGTATGCCCCCCCGTTTCTTCTCATACCTTCCTGATGGCAAAAACCTTGCTATTCTGATGAAGGTATTTTCATATGACGACGTCGTTCACGGCTGCGGCCAGTTCCGAACGGCTCAAGGCGGCGCGCTTGCTGGGCCTCGAACCGGAGACCCTGATTCAGGCCTACCGTCTGATGCAGACCTCTCGGTTGCTGGATGACCGCGAGATCCTCTTAAAGCGTCAGAATCGTATCTACTTTCAAATCAGCGCGGCGGGTCATGAAGCGATTCAGGTGGCCGCCGGATTGGTTCTGAAGCCGGGCTACGACTGGTTTTACCCCTACTATCGGGACCGCGCGTTATGCCTCGCTCTGGGGATGACGCCTCTGTCGATGCTGCTACAGGCGGTGGGGGCGGCGTCCGATCCCAGTTCCGGGGGTCGCCAGATGCCTTCGCACTGGAGCGATCGGGCGAAGAATATTGTCTCCAGCTCATCCGCCACGGGAACGCAATTCGTGCAGGCGGTCGGGTGTGCCGAGGGACTGCGGTTCCTTCACCCCGATGAGGATCGGGTGGTGCTCGCGAGCTCCGGCGAAGGGGCTACGAGCGAGGGCGAGTTCTGGGAATCGATCAACCACGCGTGCCTCAGCCATGCGCCGGTGATTTTTCTGATCGAAGATAATGGCTATGCGATTTCGGTGCCGGTGGAGAATCAGACGCCGGGCGGATCGATTTCGAAGCTGGTTGGAGATTTTCCGGGGCTGCTGACTCTGGAAGTTCTGGATGGCACGGACTTCACCACTTGTTATCGCGCCATGCGCACCGCCGCGGCCTATTGCCGGGAGGGCCGTGGACCGGCGCTGGTGCACGCGCATTGCACCCGCCCTTATTCGCACTCGCTGAGCGACGATGAGCGTTATTACAAGACCGAACGCGAGCGTGAAGACGAAGCGGCGCGCGACCCGCTCACCAATTTCCACCAGTTTCTTCTCGAAGAAGGGCTGATCGAACGCCACGAACTGGATCAGATTGTGCGCGAGATCCAGCATGAAATTTATGAAGATGTGAAGATCGCCCTGAAGGCGGAGCCTCCGGCGCCCGAGAGCGCGCTCGATCACCTTTATTCGGATACGGTGGACCCCTGTTCGAAAGCTTTCGATACTGCGGCAGGGCAGTCGGGCGAGCCGAGGACGATGGCCGATATGATCAACACCACCCTCAAAGAGGAGATGCGGCACAATGATCGCATGGTGGTTTTCGGGGAGGATGTTGCCGATTGCAGCCACGAAGGTAATTTGCCGGAAGTAAAGGGCAAGGGCGGCGTGTTCAAGCTGACGGCGGGGTTGCAGAGTGAATTCGGCAGCCGGCGTTGCTTTAATTCTCCGATTGCAGAGGCGTCGATCGTGGGTCGCGCCAATGGCATGGCGGTGGTGGGTTTGAAGCCGGTGGTAGAGATTCAGTTCTTCGACTACATCTGGCCGGCGATGATGCAGATTCGCGACGAGCTGGCGTCGATTCGCTGGCGTTCGAATGGGGCATTCGCGGCGCCGGTAGTGATACGAGTGCCGATCGGCGGTTATCTGAATGGCGGCGCGATTTATCACAGCCAGTGCGGCGAAGGGGTTTTCACGCACATCCCCGGTTTGCGGGTAGTTTTTCCGTCTAATGCGGAGGATGCCGCCGGTCTTCTTCGGACGGCGATTCGCTGCGAGGACCCTGTGCTCTTTCTCGAACATAAGAAGCTGTATCGCGAGATGTACAATCGGGCTCCGCATGCGGGGCCGGATTTCATGATTCCGTTTGGCAAGGCGAAGGTGGTGAAGCCGGGGACTTCGCTGACGGTGATTACCTACGGCGCCATCGTGCAGAAGACGGTGCTGGCGGCGCAGGATGTGGAACGGCGCAATCCGGATGCGAGCGTCGAGATCATCGATCTGCGCACGCTGAGCCCGTATGACTGGGAAGCGATTCGCGCGAGCGTGCAGAAGACGAATCGAGTGATCGTGGCGCACGAAGATACTTTGAGCTTTGGGTATGGGGCCGAGATTGTGGCTCGCATTGCGGACGAATTGTTCACGCATCTCGACGCGCCGGTGAAGCGCGTGGCAGCGATGGATACCTGGGTGGGATACCATCCGCAACTGGAAGCGAAGATACTGCCGCAGACCGACGATCTGGTGAAGGCCATCGATCAGTTACTGGCGTATTAAGGCCACTGCGTTGAAGCCGCGGCTTCGCCTCGGCGCCTGGTGGGGCAGATTTCCGATCTGTCCTCGCCATGAGCCTGCCAACCCTCTGGGGCTTGCCCGAAAGAAAACGGGAGATCGGAAATCTGCCCCACCTCACGATACAATTCAGAACAATGCCTGAAAGCACCCGCCTGGAGTTCAACGACGCACAGGGCCGCCGGGTCGTGCGGCTGGAAAAAGATGTTTTCACGGTGGGACGGCGCGCGGGCAACGATCTGGAATTGAACGACGCGCAGGTTTCGCGCGACCATGCGCAAATTATCCATAAAAATGGCGACCATATCGTACGCGACCTGGATTCGCGCTACGGCAGTTTTGTAAACGGCGCGCGCATCACGGAACATAACTGGTTCATCTGGACCGGATTCGCTTCGGCGAAACCAGCCCCGAGCTGCTGTTTATCTCGCAGGCGGCGGGCGCGGTGGAACGGGTCGCGGAACTGGCGGTGGGTGATCTGCGGCAGGTTTCTTCACTGCTCGAGGGACTGCGCGCCATGGGATCGAGCCGGGTGCTCGACGATATTCTGGCGCTGGTTCTCGACTCAGCCATCGACGTCAGCGGCGCCGAGCGTGGCTTTATCATGCTGGCCAGCGCAGAAGGCAAGCTGGAGTTCAAGCTGGGGCGCGGACGCGGACGGCAGAGTTTCGCGGGCACGGTCTTCCGGACGAGCAACAGGATTCCGGAGCAGGTCTTTCTGACGGGCCAGCCGCAGATTGTTACGGACATGCTCGAAGGCGACTGGGCGGGCACGCACGGCGAGACTATCGCCATGGGGATACGCAACGTCCTGTGTGTGGCGCTGCGCCTCGTCCGGTACGCGGAACGGCGCGATACGGCGCCGCATGAGGAACGGCGGATTGGCGTGCTCTACCTCGACAGCCGGGAGAAAGGTTCACTGTCGTCGCCGATTACCGGTACGGCGCTCGAGACGCTGGCGAACGAAGCCGCCGTGGCCATCGAAAATACGCGGCTCTACCGGCAGGCCCTGGACAAGGCTCGCATGGAGCAGGAACTGAGCATCGCCGCCGACATGCAGCAGGCCTTGCTGCCACCCCGCCAGCGCCGGGGTCCCGGATTTGAGGCGGTGGGCGCGATGATTCCCTGCCGGGCCATTGGCGGAGATTTCTTCGATTATCTGGAATTGCCGGACGGGCGCATTGGATTCGTTCTTTGCGACGTTTCCGGCAAGGGCCCGTCGGCGGCGCTGATGACGGCTATGATCCAGGGGATTTTTCGCGCGCAAGCGGAAGATTCGCATAATCCGGCGACTACCATGACGCGGGTGAACCGTGTGCTGTCGCGGCGGGCGATCCGGTCGCGCTATGCGACGGGATTTTATGGCGTGCTGGCGCAGGATGGACGCTTCGTTTCATCGAACGCGGGCCACAATCCACCAATCGTGGTGAGGCGTGACGGTACGGTGCACCGGCTCGAGAAGGGGGGCACGCCGTTAGGATTATTTGCGGGATCGGTTTTTGAGGAGGAGGAACTCACGCTGGCGTGCGGCGACACATTGCTGCTTTTCAGCGATGGCCTCAGCGAGGCGGAGAATCCCGCTCTCGAGGAATTCGGCGAGGAGCGGCTGGTGGAATCGATCAGCGAGGGACGGCATCGCGAGCCGGACGCGCTGCTGGAATTTTTGTTGGGGAGCGCGCGAGACTTTGCGGGAAGCCAGCCGCAGTCGGACGATATTACAGCTTTGATTGTGCGGTGTGCGTCGGCGTGAAACCTGCGACAATCGGATCATGACCATGGAAGAGCGTGTCGACCGGCTGGAAAAAAGCCTCGGCAAGAACGATGAGTTGGTTCGGGAACTGCGCGATGCAGTGACCGTGACGGCTCATCTGGAGGCGGCCCAAGGGCGCCTCCTGAAGGAACACTCGAAATGGCTGGTTGAGCACAACGAGGCGATAGCTGAACACAAGGCCGCCATGAAGGATCTGGACGAGCGGATTTCCCGGTTGGTCAGCGGCTTCGGCGAGTTTATGCGGGCGGGATTCCGCCCGGCTTCTTAAGTTCACCAAATACGAGCGACGTGGTATTCATCGAAGACTTTGTCGCAACTGACGACGGGCAGATTCAGGGCGAGTGCCTGGGCAATCAGCACACGGTCGAATGGGTCGTTGTGCAGGCCAGGGAGCGATCCGGCGCGCTGCCCGTGCTCCACCGTAATGGCGAGTTCCTGAAAGCCCATTCGAGCGATGCGGCGGGCGAACTCGTACGCAAAGCTCACGCCGCCGGGCAATTTACCCAAGCGGACTTTAGTTGAAACCTCCCAAGCGGAGGCGGCGCTCACCAGCACCTCGGTTTCGAGCGAGGAGAGGGTGGCGCGTGCCCTTCGGGACAGCCCGGGGTCGTCGCAGGCCCACCAAAGAACAGCGTGGGTGTCGGCCAGCACGCGCACGGGCTACTCCCAGGATGCCAGCTCTTCGGGCGGTAATGGCTCGAAGAAAGATGGCCCGAGGGTGAATTCGTCCTTGTACATTCCGGGCACCCGTTTATTCGGCAGAGACTGAATGGGAACCAGGCGCACCACCGGTTTCTTCCCCCGAGCGATGATCACTTCTTCGCCGCGCTCGGCCTTCTCGATCAGGCGTGAGAGATTGGTCTTGGCTTCGTGAATGGTGGCTAGTGGCATGGGAAATCTTAGCTAAGTGTACTTTAGCTAAGAAGGGCGGGAGCGTCAAGCGGTTCGTTAGCGGCAGAGCGCGGCGGGCCAGCGACACAGCGCATTCTGGGGCAATTTCAACATTCTCTTTTACTTTCAGTGGGTTAACGTGGTAACCTGATCGTTTATCATGCGCACAGTTGACCTGATCCTGCGGAAACGCGGGGGTGACGAGCTAAGTGTGGACGAAATTCGGTACCTCGTGAATGGGTACACGTCCGGCGATATTCCCGACTATCAGATGTCGGCGTTTCTGATGGCGACGTTTTTCAGCGGGATGACGGATCGCGAGCTGAGCGCGTTGACCGAAGCCATGATGGCGACGGGCGAGATCCTGACCCTGAACGACATCCCCGGCATCAAAGTCGATAAGCATTCGACCGGCGGCGTGGGCGATAAGACCAGCCTGATTTGCGCACCCATCGCGGCTGCGGCGGGCGTGATCGTTCCCATGATTTCGGGACGGGGCCTGGGCCATACCGGTGGTACGCTCGACAAGCTCGAAGCGATTCCCGGGTTTCGCACCGACCTGACGGTGGAACAATTCCGCGCGCAACTGCTTGAGCTGGGGCTTTGTTTCATTGGGCAGAGCGAGGAGATCGCGCCCGCCGATAAGCGCCTGTATGCTCTCCGCGACGTGACTGGCACGGTGGAATCCATTCCCCTGATTGCGTCGTCGATCATGTGTAAGAAGATGGCGGAGGGAGTGGATGCTCTGGTGCTCGACGTCAAGGTCGGCAACGGCGCGTTCATGAAGAAGCAGGTGGATGCGCGGCGCCTGGCGCAGGCCATGGTGGGGATCGGACGGCGGCTCGATAAGCGCGTTCAGGCGCTGATCACCGATATGAACCAGCCGCTCGGCTATGCCATCGGCAACGCGCTCGAAGTGATGGAAGTTTCGCAGACGCTGCAGAAGGCGGGGCCGGCGGATCTGACGCGGCTCAGCATTGAACTGGCGGCGCGCATGATTTTCCTGGGCAAGGTCGTACCCACGCTGGACGATGCGCGCAAGCTTGCCGAAGACAAGCTGATGGATGGCTCCGCGTATAAGAAATTCAAGCAGGTGGTGCAGGCGCAGGGCGGCAATCCGCAGGCGCTCGACCGCTTCGAGTTGCTGCCGAACGCTACCGGAATGCGCGAGATTCTTTCGCCGCGTGCGGGCTTTGTCAGTGCCATTATGGCGGAGGACATCGGGCGGGCATCGACGATGATGGGCGCGGGGCGCGGCCGCAAAGAAGACGAGATCGATCCGGCAGTGGGCGTGATTCTCGAAGTCAAGGTGGGCGAGAAGGTGGACGCCGGTTCGGTGCTGTGCAGGCTTTACTACACGGGCGAAGAAAATCTGGACGAAGCGGCCGATCTGGTGGAAGATGCGTTCCGCATTTCTGGTGCGCGCGCGGAAGAGCGGGAGCTGATCTTAGAGGTCGTCGGCTAGCCCGGTGGACCGCTTCACGGGGTTACTCGGGATAGCGGTCATCATGCTGGTTGCCTGGATTTTCTCGCGCCACAAACGCGCGATCAAACTGCGCATTATCCTCTGGGGCATGGGGCTGCAGTTCGCCTTCGCTCTGCTGGTTCTGAAGACAGCCTTCGGTAAGGTGTTCCAGGCGGCTAGTGTGGGCGTGGCTGCGATGCTTGGCTATGCGCAAGCCGGCAGTAAGTTTGTGTTCGGCGATGTGCTGGGTTCAGCCGATAACTCCAGCCACACATTGGGCGGAACAATCTTCGCGTTTCAGGTACTGCCGATCATTATTTTCATCGCTTCGTTTTTCTCGATTCTCTACTATCTCGGCGTGATGCAGTGGGTCGTGAAAGCGTTTGCCATTGTGATGCAGAAGGTGATGGGGGCGAGCGGGGCGGAGTCGCTGAATGTGGCGGCGAGTATCTTCATGGGCCAGACCGAGGCGCCTCTGACGATTCGGCCGTTTCTGGCCGGGCTGACGCAATCCGAACTTTTCACGATTATGGTCAGCGGCATGGCCCATGTCTCGGGCGCGGTGATGGCGGCCTACGTTTTATTTGCGCATGTGCAGATTCAGCACCTGCTTACGGCCGTTATCATGACAGCGCCGGCTACTATCATGCTGGCCAAGATTTTCGAGCCGGAGCTTGGCACTCCGGTGACGGCGGGTAAGGTGGAAGTGCGGTTGGAGAAAACCGCGGTCAACGTGATCGACGCAGCGGCGCAGGGGGCCGGAGATGGGCTGCATTTGTGCCTGAATATCGCGGCCATGCTGATTGCGTTTCTGGCTTTGATCGCGATGCTCAACGGCATTTTCAGTTGGGTGCATGGCTATTTGCCGTGGGTTCCGGCGTCGATGGAGCAATTGTTCGGTCTGGTTTTTGCTCCCGTGGCGTGGCTGCTGGGTGTGTCGTGGAACGACTGTTCCTCGATCGGACAACTCCTGGGCGAGCGCCTGGTTACTAACGAGTTCATCGCGTTTATCGACCTTGGGCATATCAGGGAACAGCTGACGCCGAAGTCGTTTACGATTGCGACTTACGCGCTCTGCGGGTTCGCCAATTTCAGTTCGATTGCGATTCAGGTGGGCGGGATCGGGGCGCTGGCGCCATCGCGAAAGTCCGATCTCGCACGGATGGGCCTGCGCGCAGTGGCGGCCGGGACCATGGCGAACTTCATGTCGGCATGTATTGCCGGTATGCTGATTTAGTATGAGCGCCGCTTCGGACTTTATCGATTCGCGGATCACGGTGAATCCACGCATCGCGGTGGTGCTGGGGAGCGGATTAGGCGGTTTCACCGACGCTATCAACAATCGGACGGAGATCCCCTATCGCGAGATCCCGGGGTGGCCCCAATCGACGGCGATCGGACATGCGGGCAAGTTGGTAGTGGGGACGGTGGAAGGCGTACCGGTCGCTGCGCTCTCCGGGCGGGCGCATTTGTACGAGGGTTATACGGCGGAGCAGGCTGTGTATGGGCTGCGTGCGCTATGGAATCTCGGCATGCAATCGGTGGTGCTGACCAACGCCGCGGGTGGGGTTAAGGCTTCGTACAATCCGGGGCAGTTGGTTTTAATTTCAGATCACATCAATTTGCTGGGGCAGAATCCGCTGACGGGTCCAAACGACGAGTCGCTGGGTCCGCGTTTTCCGGATATGAGCGAGGCGTACTCGAAGCGCTATCGGGAAATCGCGCGCCAGGCGGGGAAGGCGATGGGGTTGGAACTGGCGGAGGGCGTTTATGCCGCGCTGCCGGGACCGAGTTATGAGACGCCGGCGGAGATTCGTTATCTGCGGACGATCGGGGCGGATTTGGTGGGCATGTCGACGGTGCCTGAGGCTATCGCTGCGAATCATATGGGGATGAAGGTTCTGGGGATTTCCTGCGTGACGAATCATGCGGCCGGTGTGACGGAACAGAAGCTCGACCATAAGGAAGTGCTGGAGGTGGGCGAGCGAATGAAGGATACGCTGATTGGGTTGCTGCGGCGGGTGATTCCGGCTTTGGCATGATTGACCACTTAGTTTCCGCAGCGCTCAATGCTCGTCAGCATGCGCATACTCCGTTCTCGAAGTTTAAAGTGGGGGCGGCGGTGGAGGACGATTCCGGCCATGTCTATACGGGATGCAATGTTGAGAATGCCACTTATGGGCTGACCATGTGCGCTGAGCGTGTAGCGATTTTCAAGGCTGTTTCTGAGGGGGCGCGGCGCTTTGTTCGGGTTGCCGTGGTGGCCGATACGGAGAAGCTCACACCTCCTTGCGGGGCTTGCCGGCAGATACTTTGGGAGTTCTGCGGGGATGTTGAGATTGTGCTGGCGAATTTGAATGGGAAGATAGAGACCTTGCGGCTCGGTACTCTGTTTCCGAGAGCTTTCGATGCTTCGTTTTTGTAGTCTGCTTCTCCTTCTGGCGAGCATTCTCTCCGCCGCGCCGTGCGACCTGATTGTCAGCGCGCGCTATGTCGTTACCATGTCGGCGCAGCGGCGTGTGATCGAAAATGGCGCGGTGGCGATTCTCGGGGAGCGCATCGTGGCCGTCGGCCCGCGAGCCGAGATCGATCGCGGGTGGCAGCCGAAACGCCGCATCGATCGCCCGGATGGCATGCTCACTCCGGGGCTCATCAACACGCATACCCACGGGGCGATGTCCCTCTTTCGCGGTATCGCCGACGACCTTAAACTGCAGGACTGGCTCAATAATTTCATCTTTCCCGCCGAAGCGAAAAACGTTTCGCCGGATTTCGTGCGATGGGGTACGAGACTCGCTTGTTTGGAGATGCTGCTGTCGGGCACCACCACGTTCACCGATATGTATTACTTCGAGGATGTCGTGGCCGAGACCGCGAAAGAGGCCGGTATGCGCGGGGTGCTGGGTGAAACCGTCATCGGGTTTCCGGTGGCCGACGCGAAGACTCCCGCCGACGCACTGGCTTACGCTGAGAAATTTCTCATCCGCTTCCACGACGATCCGCTGGTGGTTCCCGCAGTGGCGCCGCATGCCTTGTATACCAATTCGCTCGATAGCCTCAGGGCCGCGCGCACGCTGGCAAACAAGTACAACGCGCCCATCCTGATTCACCTCTCGGAGACGAAAAAGGAAAACGACGATAACCAGGCGTCGCGGCATCAGAGCCCCACGCAGACGCTGAACGGTATCGGTTTTTTCAATGGCCGGACGGTGGCGGCGCACTGCGTCTGGGTGGATCGGACCGACATGGGAGTGCTGAAGGCGAAAAATGTGGGGGTGGCGCATTGCCCATCGAGCAACATGAAACTGGCGAGCGGCGCAGCGCCCGTGGTGGACCTTTTGAAGCTCGGGGTCGCGGTGGGGCTGGGGACGGACGGGCCGGCGGGCAGTAACAACGATTTCGATATGTTCGAAGAAATCGATCTGGCGGCGAAGCTGCAGAAGCTGGTGCGCAGCGATCCCGAGGCTCTGCCCGCGCGGCAGGCTTTTGAGATGGCGACCATCGGCGGCGCGCGCGTGCTGGGTCTGGATAAAGAGATCGGCTCGCTCGAGACGGGTAAGCGTGCGGATCTGATCTTGATCGATCTCGACGCTCCCAACGCGGTTCCGATGTACGACGTTTATTCGCAGCTGGTTTACGCGCTGAAGGGTTCGAACGTTCTGGATGTGGTTGTCAACGGCCGCGAGATTGTGCGCGACAAGCGGTGCCTGACGCTGGATCGGCAGGCCGTGGTGGCGAAGGCGCGCGAGTATGGCCTCAAGGTCGCGCAATCGGTTCGGCAAAAGCATTAGTTAGTATTGAGCCATGCCCGACTACGTTCATCCGGAAGTTCTGGTGTCAACCGATTGGGTAGCGCGCCATCTCGACGACGCGAATGTGCGCATAGTGGAAGTGGATGTGGATTCCAGGGCCTATGACGAAGGGCACATTCCGGGGGCGATTGCATGGAACTGGCAGGAGCAGCTTTGCGACCGCGTGCAGCGCGACATTATTCCGGCGGGCACCTTCGAAGATCTGATGGCCGATTCCGGCATCGCCAACGACACTACGGTCGTGATCTACGGCGACAACAATAATTGGTTCGCCGCATGGGCCTTCTGGCAGTTGAAGATTTACGGTCATAACGACGTTCGTCTGATGAACGGCGGACGCAGGAAATGGCTGAGCGAAAGCCGTGAACTGACACCCGATGTGGCTGCGGTGCAACCGGTGCGGTATAAAGCCTGCGCGCCTGATTTTTCCATTCGCGCATTGCTGCCCGAGGTGATGGCGGCATCGCAGGCGGGGACTGCGTTGCTGATCGACGTGCGCAGTCCGGAGGAATTTTCCGGGGAGATTCTGGCGCCTCCGGGCTTGCCTGAAACCTGCCAGCGCGGCGGTCACATTCCGGGTGCGCGCAGTATTCCGTGGGGCAAGGCGGCCAACGACGACGGCACCTTCAGATCCTATGAAGAGCTGAAGCGGCTGTACGGCGCCGAGGGTGTGGATGGTTCGAAGCCTTCGATTGCGTATTGCCGGATCGGCGAACGATCGAGCCACACGTGGTTCGTAATTAAATATTTGTTGGGATTCGAAAATGTCAGGAATTACGATGGCTCGTGGACGGAGTGGGGTAACCTGGTCGGCGCCCCGATTGAACAAGGAGCGGGGCGCGAGAAATGAGAGTGGAGGAATACGGCGAGCGCAGTCTGCAACTGGCGGGTTGGGACGTTCACCTGACTACATATAAGCTGGGCGACGTTTATCATTGCAAGGCGGATAATGTGTCGCCGGGGGCGGCGCTGGCGCGCACGACGGGGGCCACGCGCGACGAGGCGGAGTTGAAGGCGATTGAACGCGCCCAGCAATTGTTAGGGAAGACACGCCGGCGCGTGGTATAAGTCGCGGGATGGAAGGGATGGCACTGCACGTGCCAGGATGTGGATGTGCCCGCCTCAAGGGGTGTTCGAATTGCGCTTTACGTTGCGGCTGTCGTTTTTGTATGGCTGGCTGTCTTCGCCACGGTTCTTGTCGTCCGATTTCAGCCGGCTGCCCGCGCATGGTTCATCTCAGCCCTGCGCCAGCGTTATCAAAGCGATGTGGAACTGGGCAATCTGCATATTTCATTCTTTCCCACGGTTCAGGCTACCGGCGATAATCTGGTCTTCCGGCTTAATGGCAGGCGAGACATTCCGCCCATGGTGCGGATCCGCCGATTTACGCTGGAGGCGCGGTTTATTGGCTTCTTCCGTAATCCCAAGCGCGTAAGCCGCCTTCGACTTGAAGGTCTGCGAATTCAACTTGCGCCTCGCTCCGCCAAGCCAACACGGGCCAATTCATCTCCTTCTTCCGCTTCCAGCGCGCCTTTCATACTCGACGAAGTGATCGCCGATGGGACGATTCTCGAGACGATGCCCAGCGATCCTTCGAAGAACCCGTTGACATTCGAGATCAGGCAGTTGACGTTGCATACGGTCGGGGTCGGGCAGCCGATGACATTTCACGCTTTATTAGAGAATCCCAAGCCGCCGGGATTGATCCACAGCGACGGACGGTTCGGCCCGTGGAACTCGAGTGACCCTACGGCTACGCCGGTCGCGGGCAAATACACATTTCGCGACGCCGATCTCTCGGTATTCAAGGGCATTACCGGGATGCTGTCTTCCGATGGAACGTTCACCGGCCAACTGGATCGCATTGAGGTCGCGGGAACCACCGATGTTCCCGAATTTGCGTTGACGATCGCAGATCATGCGATGCCTCTGCATACGGAATTTCAGGCCACGGTGGACGGCAGCAACGGCAACACTGTACTTCATCCCGTCCGGGCGCGTCTGGGGCGCTCCGAGTTCGAAGTCAGCGGCGCCATCGACCGCACCGCTCCGGAAAAACGCAAAACCATCGAACTCGATGCGAAAGCCGGTTCGGCGCGCCTCGAAGATTTTCTACGGCTATCGGTAAAGAGCCCGCGACCACCTATGACCGGCGGCATTCACTTCAATACGCACGTGAAGATACCGCCGGGTGAGACTCAGGTAATCGATCGGCTGGACCTCGACGGCACATTCAGGCTCGATGGCGTGCGGTTCACCAGCCCCGATGTGCAGCAGAAGATAGCGGGTCTGAGCCACCGCGCGGAGGGCGACCCGAAGGATCACGATCCCAATGTGACGGCCGACTTTGCAGGGCGTTTTCACCTGCGCGATGGGCAACTGGCTTTGCCCGATTTGCGCTTCACTCTACCGGGCGCGCACGTGGACCTGCATGGGACCTACGCATTGCGCAGTGGGGCGCTGAACTTCGACGGCACCGCAAAACTGGATGCCACGGTTTCGCAAATGACTACCGGCTGGAAGAGTCTATTGCTGAAGCCGGTGGATCCGTTATTCAGGCGCGATGGCGCCGGGACCGTGTTGCCGATCGGCATCAGCGGAACGCGCGGTGAGCCCTCGTTCCGGCTGGATATCGGTAAGATTCTGCGGCGGCACTGAGTCAGCCTACGGGGACCTGTTCGACGATCTGAATTCCGAAGCCCTCGAGCGCCACGATTCGGCGGGGATTATTGGTGAGCAGGCGGATGGTGTGCAGCCCCAGATCGGAAAGAATCTGCGCGCCGAGGCCCACCTCATGCTGCAGGGGCGGCTGCGATATGTGGCGATCGTGGCCCACGATGCGTCCGTTTTCGGTGCGCAACCCCGGCCCCGTCTGGTGCAGGTATACGAGGACGCCGGCGCCTTCCTCGGCGATGCGTTTCAGCGATCCGCGCACCAGCGCCTGGCATTCGCATTTCACCGATCCGAACAGGTTGCCATAAGCGCAGTGGGAGTGCATGCGCACCAGAACATTCTCCTTGCCGGCCACCGCGCCGCGCACCAGCACGAGGTGCGAGTGCGGACTCAGATCGCTCTCATAGAGGATGGTGTGGAAGTCGCCGAACTCCGTGGTGATGGTTCCCTCGGCGCGCCGGTGGACGCAATGTTCATGCTGCAGTCGATAGCGGATCAGATCCGCCACGGAGATCATCTTCAGGCCGTGGTGGAGGCAGAACTCGCGCAATTGCGGCACGCGCGCCATGGTGCCGTCTTCGTTCATGATTTCGCAGATCACGCCGGAGGGGTCGAGACCGGCGAGGCGAGAGAGATCGACGGACGCTTCGGTCTGGCCGGCGCGCACGAGGACGCCGCCTTCGCGGGCGCGCAGGGGAAACACATGGCCGGGCCGCGCCAGATCGTTGGGACGGGTTGCCGGATCGATGGCGGCCAGGATGGTGCGGGTGCGGTCGCCGGCGGAAATGCCTGTGGTGACGCCGACGCGTGCGTCCACCGATTCGCAGAAGGCCGTGCCGAAGTTCGAGGTATTATGCGGCGACATGAGAGGCAGGCGCAGGGTGTCGCAGCGTTCCGGAGTCAGGGTTAGGCAGATCAATCCGCGGCCGTGGGTGGCCATGAAATTGATTACCTCCGTGGTCACCTTTTCGGCGGCAATGGTGAGATCGCCCTCGTTTTCGCGATCCTCGTCGTCGACGACCACGAGCATGCGTCCGGCGCGAATTTCTTCAATGGCTTCGGGGATGGACGCAAAGGGCATACAGGGGCTGAAACCTAACTATATCGTCACGTGGAACGATATGATGATCTATCGCGTAATTCATGCCCCGCGCCACCCTACAGTACATCGCTCTGGCCATACTGTTCGCAGGCGCAGCGGCGAAACAAACGGGCGATGTCTGGTCTTTCATGGAGCGGCTTCGACACGCGTCGACGCTGGCGGACGAACCGGCGCCTCTGGCGGCGGGGTCACGTATCGTCAGCAGCGGCCCGTTTAAAAACGATCAGCTTCTGGCCATCGATGGGCGCCCGCTCACGTCTTACAAACAGTATCGCGACGCTGTGAGGGCACACCGGCCCGGCGACAGAATGCGTCTGACCCTGAGCGAGCCCTCGGGTACGGTTATCGAACGCGATGTGGAAATTTCCAGCGAGAAGACGCGGTTCGGAAAGGTGGCCGACATCGCCGTGGCGGTGTGTTTGGATCTGGCGATTCCGATGGTCGCTTTGGGTCTCGGATTTGCCGCCGCTTTTATTCGTCCCCGGGATAACAATGCATGGCTGCTTCTGATTCTGATGATGGGTTTTGCACAACTGCCTGGCAACCCAGACTGGCTGGCCCCCGGAGCTGACGCCGTACAGATCTGGGAAGGTTTCTGGAATGCCTGTTATCCCGCGGGAATGCTGCTGTTCGGGATCTATTTCCCCAGCCGCCTGGAACTCGACCGGCGGCGCCCCTGGTTGAAGTATCTTTTCATAATTCCGGCGGCCATCGGCCAACTGGCTTACTGGTCTATCGTTGTCGTCTGGACACATGACATCAACGCCGCGCTGGCCTTTCGTCCTCTTTTGGTGCGGCTCTATTTCGCCAATATGATTTTTTCCATCGTCGGGGTGACGGGCTTCTTCGTCGCGCTGGGCTATAAGGCCCGCAACGATCCATCGGCCGACGCAAGGCGCAGATTGAGGATTCTGCACACCGGCGCCTTAATCAGCTTATTTCCAATCTTGCTGCTGGTGCTTTATTCACTTTTCCGGCAAACGAATCTTTTACAGGATGTGCGCTGGCCGATCGCCGTGACGGCCCTTCTTTTCCTGGCGCTGTTCCCACTCACGCTGACCTACGTGATTGTGGTGGAACGAGCGATGGACCTGCGGTTTGTGATCCGGCAGAGCCTGCAGTATGGGTTGGCGCGGAGCGGCCTGTTTGCGGTGCGCGGCGCTCTGCTGAGCTTCGCGATTTATCTTTTCGGCACGGCGGGAACGAGCCGGCGCTGGGTGGAAATGGTGGGGGTGGGCATTGCGCTGATTGTTGTGCGCCGTCGCACCGCCGACCGGGCCACTCAATGGGTCGATAAGAAGTTCTTTCGCGAGGCTTACGATTCCGAACGGGTTCTCCATGAACTCGCAACGGAAGTGGGGCGCTATGTGGAGCTCGAACCTCTGCTCGCTAAGGTGGCGGGACGCATTTCCGAAACCATGCATGTTCCGGATATCGTGATCCTGGTGCGGGAGGGGGATCGGTTTATCCCGCGCTATTCCACGCGGCCGGGAGAACCGATGAATATCGGCGTAAACAGCCGCATCGTGCGGAACCTGCGGGAGGGCAATCGGGCGCTCAACGTGTACTTCGATAAGCCGCCGGTCTGGATCCGCTCGCTCGATGCCGAAGAGTTGCAGACTCTCGACCATATGCGATCCCAGTTGCTTCTACCGCTGGCGGGGCAGGAGCAACTGGCGGGGATCCTGAGCCTGGGTCCGAAGCTTTCCGAGGCGCCTTACTCGGACGTAGATATCAGGCTGCTGCAGGCGGTCGCGTCGCAGATGGGGCTCGCGCTCGAGAACAGCCGGCTGGTGGCATCGCTGGCAGCCGCGGCAGCTGAAAGAGAACGCGCCAATACGGAACTGGAGATCGCCCGCGAGGTTCAGGAGCGTTTGTTCCCGCAGAACTTTCCCGCCATTCCCGGACTCGATTGCGCGGGCTACTGCCGTCCGGCGCGCGGCGTGGGCGGGGATTATTACGACTTCCTGCAATTGGCCGATGGCCGGTTGGGGATCGCCATCGGAGACGTATCGGGGAAGGGAATTGCGGCGGCTTTGTTAATGGCGAGCCTGCAGGCTTCGCTGCGCGGGCAGGCGCTGGCGGAGATTCACGACCTCTCGGCGTTGATGCATAACGTGAACAAGCTGGTCTACGAAGCATCGACCAGCAGCCGTTATGCCACGTTTTTCTATGGCGAATACGATTCGGCGACGCGCCGGCTGGACTTTGTGAATGCAGGCCATAATCCGCCGGTGATCCTGCGCGGCGACGGCGTCGTGAGGTTGGAAGCGGGCGGGCCGGTGGTGGGTCTGCTGCCTCAGGCGTGCTATCGGCAGGATTGTTTCGTTTTCGAGCCGGGCGATATTTTTGTCGCGTTCACGGACGGCATCAGCGAGGCGCTTAACGAGCGTGAGGAAGAGTGGGAGGAGGCTCGATTCATTGCGGCGTCCGAGCGGTGCCGGCGGCTGGATGCCAGGCATATGATCGAGGCGATCTTCGCGGCGGCCGATGCTTTTACGGGTGCGGCGAAGCAGTATGACGATATGACGCTGCTGATTGTTAAGGTGGCGGGATAGCGGCAGTATCCCGATCGGCTAGACTCAGATCATGCAGGTGACCATTACCGTGCCCGACGATCTGGCGGCCGCGCTCACGTTGACCGATCGCGATCCCGCGCGCGCGGTTCTGGAAGCTATGGCTCTTGAGGCCTACCGGGAACGGCGGATCACGGCATACCAACTGCGCACGGTGTTGGGTATACCCTCGCGCTTTGAGCTCGACGGGTTTCTCAAGGAACATCGGATCGAGACCTACACCGCGGAGGATTTTGAGCACGATCTGGCGGGCCTTGACGAGCAGGCATGATAGTTGTCGCCGATACCAGCCCGTTGAATTATCACGTAGTTCAACGTAGTTCGAGCAGTCGCTCTACGGTCAAACCCGCTTCGGCGAGGATTTGACGGAGAGTGCCAGGACGGACCGCTTGTGGCCGGGCACGACGACGCGGGCGTACGGGTTACCGCGCCTGAGGATAATGTGACTTCCTCTTTGGCGACTCACCACAAAGCCCGCCCGAAGCAGCGCGTTTACCAGCTCCTGGCCGGATAGATCCGTGGGCAGCTTCTCTGGGGACTGCTGGTGGCGAGCTCGACGTATTCTCGTCCTGCTTCAGTCGGACCGGATCTCCAGCGGCGATGCAGTCTTCGATGTACAGATCCGCCGCTTCGCGGATGTTCCGCGTCACCTCGTCACGGGTGTCGCCTTGCGACACACACCCGGGCAGCGCGGGAACCGTGGCGACGTAACCGCCGTCTGCTTCCCGCTCAAGGACAACCTTGTAGCGCATGGAGAAGGACCTTTGGTTTTCATAATAGCAGCGAGTCGGCCACGCGGACTCGAATGTCTTCGTTTGGCTTCTTACGAAATCACGGCAGCCCCGGCCCGGACACATCAGCGGGGCGCCGACTACACGTCCTCGTGATTGGTAAACGCTGCGCAGTTATACCTGGATCAGGCCACCTCACGCATCGCGATTTAAATCTGGCTGTGAGACTGATATTTGCGATTTTCGATGGAACCGCGATCTTGCGGCCTAATCGGCATCGCTGAGCAGGGCCCGTAGCCCAACTCGACAACATACGTTCTGTTTTGAGACTGAGTTATGAGATTCTGAAAGGCCTGATTTCATTGACATGGCCGAGCGTTGCAAAACTTACCCTTTCTGATGCGCGATTCGTCACAGCGTCTGGATTGATAGACCGCGATTAGTCGATTAGTCGGGCAGTTGTTTACGGATCTTATGACCAACATGAGCGAAAAACGCGCCTTCGGTGCTTGTGAGAAATTAGGTCCAGCACAGATCCGCCAGCTGTCGACGTCGCTCAAAATCGGATCACGGAGGCGGCAATGCGGGGCTGGCGGATTAAGACGCGAGTACTCTTGGCTCAACCTGCAAAGAAATTGTCCGATACAACGCGTCGGGAGCGAGATCCGCTCCATTGGGCCAACACGCCGCACTATACTCGTCTACCTGAACACGGGCGAATAGAAGCGGATCGCGAAGGGGTTCAAAGACCGGCCCGAAGAGCCTTGCGGAGAGATCGGCTTCTCCGCTCCTGCCATCGTCAAACAGGACATGAAGAGTGTACCCCTGGCCAGCGCTCACGCGCACAACTCGATTCATTCTCTACTCCAGCGGCTCGATAAGGGAGAGCGTGTCGTGCTCCTGACCCCTGACCCAATTGTCGCGCAGCTCCTGCCGATGAAGTTCGGCCCAGTCGAGAACCAGCCCGAGGGCCCGGCGCGGCAGGTTTCACTCGATGAGTTCCAGTGTCTCGATCCCGATTTTCGCTTCATGCTCGCCGTATATAGCGTGGAAGTGCGGTGGCGGGTGATCGTCATAATACATTCGGATGACGATTCCGAAGAAGATGCTGAGCGTTGGCATGAGAGGCGACGGTCTGGTCCAACTTTACAAGATCCGGCAGCAGCGGCTCCGTTGAGGCAATTGACCCGTCAAGTGGCAGCTTCGGGCGCGCGAACTTTCACTTCCAAAGCCGGGCCTCGGGGTTAAATTACTTTAATCCATCGTTTACAATAGCGGCAGCCACCCCGCATGCCGCCGTCGGATTTCACATTTACGCTGCCCAGACTGTCGACCACTGCAGTAGTGGACATCCTCGCGGTCGCGTTCGTGATCTACCAGCTGCTGCAGATTGTGCGCGGCACGCGGGCGGCGCAGATTCTGGTGGGAATTTTCGCCGTGGGAGTGCTCTATCAGATCGCAGTGCGCGCTCACCTGGACGCGCTGCGGTCGCTGCTGGCGTCGCTCGTGCCCTATTCGGCGATCGCCATCATAATCCTCTTTCAATCGGAGATTCGGCGCACTCTGGCCCGGCTCGGACGCAGGCGGCTGTTCGGCGGCTACCAGAGGCCGGAATCGACTGACGAAATTCTGCTGGCGCTGGCGGCGATGTCCCGCGACAAGGTGGGCGCGCTGATCGTGCTCGAACGCGACATCGGCTTGCGTACGTTTATCGAAAGCGGGGTGCGGCTGGATTCACAAATCTCGAGGGATTTACTGCTGTCGATCTTTATGCCGGGAACGGCGCTGCACGACGGCGCGGTAATCGTCCAGAAAGAGCGCATTGCGGCGGCGGCGTGTTTCCTGCCGTTGACCGTGAACCCCGCGATATCGAGCAATCTGGGGACGCGGCACCGGGCGGGGATCGGTATCACCGAAGAGACGGATTGTCTGGCGCTCATCGTCAGCGAAGAGACCGGCGCTATTTCGGTGGGGGCTTTTGGCGTGCTCGAACGGGATGTTTCCATCAAGCGTGTGGACGACCGTATTAATGAACACTTCGGCGTTTCGCGGCGTGGTGGCCAGGCGCCGCCGACCGCTCCTGCGGCGCGACGTGAGGACGCCGTGGAAGCCGCATCGAGAATGCTGGGGCGATGAAATACCTGACCCACAATATCGGCTGGAAATTGCTCGCGCTGGCGGCGGCGCTCGGCGTATGGTTCAACGTGGCGAGCGAGCCCGAACTGGAGACGATTCTCTCGGCGCCGGTCGAATATAAGAACTACCCCAGGGATCTGGAGATCAGCTCCAACATCGTTGAGGCGATCGACATTGAGGCGCGTGGGCCGTCCGGCCAGTTGCGCGCGTTAACCGAATCGCAGATTTCCGCCATCATCGACTTTTCGAGCGTCAATGCGCCGGGCGAGAGGACATTTACGCTGACGCAGAAGGAACTGAATCTGCCGCGCGGCATCGCCCTGGTGCGCACCATACCGGCACAACTGCGGTTCACCTTCGAACATCGCACAGAGCGGGCGTTGAAGGTTGAGGTCCCTGAGTCGGGCACATTGCGCGAAGGCTTGACGATTACAAGTATCGAAGTGCAGCCGCCGGAACTGAGCATTGCGGGTCCGGCGAGCCGTGTTGCCGCGGTGAAGAAGGCCGTCTCGGATCCGCTGGATCTGAGTCAGGTGAAGGGCGACTCGGAGCAGGTACTGGCGGTTTACATCCCCGAGCCTCAGGTTCGGTTCCTTACGGTGCCGCGCGTTACAGTGAAGGTTCACGTCGAACCGACTCACTGATTACATGGCAAAACGGCTTTTTGGAACAGACGGCATCCGGGGCGTTGCAGGCGAATCGCCGCTGGATGCGAAAACTATCACCGCGCTGGGGATTGCGCTGGCTGACGATCTGACGCGGCAGGGGCTGGCGGATAAGCCGGTGCTGGCCGGGATGGATACGCGCGAATCCGGGCCGGGGATTGCGGCGCAGTTGGCCGACGGATTAAGGCAGCGCGGGATCGGCGTGGAATTCGCCGGGGTGGTGACGACCCCGGGCGTGGCTTATCTGACGCGCACCGGCGATTTCGCGGCGGGGGTGATGATCTCGGCCTCGCACAATCCCTACCAGGACAATGGAATCAAGGTTTTCGCGCGCAGCGGATTCAAGCTGCCCGACGCGGAAGAGCACGAGGTTGAGGAAGAGATTTTCCGTATTCTTCCGGACGTGCGTGCGGCGGCATCGCCCGCGCCGCTGACCACAAATTTTTCGGTCGAGCCCTACCTTGCCTTTCTGCTTTCGACTTTGTCAACGCGCATAAGTGGACTCAGGATTGTTCTCGATTGCGGAAATGGCGCGGCATCGGCGCTGGCTCCGGAGCTCTTCCGGGCGGCAGGGGCTGAAGTCGTTGCCATATGTAATCAGCCAGACGGACGCAACATCAATCTGAACTGCGGGGCGCTGCATCTGGAAGAACTCCTGGAAAAGGTTCTCGAGCTGAAGGCGGATGCCGGCGTGGCGTTTGACGGCGACGCAGATCGCGCTTTGCTGGTCGCGTCTTCGGGAAGAGTAATCGACGGCGACGCCATTATGCTGATCGCCGCGCGGCGCTTGCAACAGGATGGGCATCTTCCCGGCAACGTGGTGGTGTCCACGGTGATGTCGAATCTGGGCCTCGAAAAAGCTCTGGAGCGCATCGGCGTTTCTATGATCCGGACTCCTGTCGGCGACAAATATGTGCTGGAGGAAATGCTGCGCCGCAACGCACCGCTCGGAGGCGAGCAATCCGGACATATCATCTTCCGCGAATACTCGACTACCGGCGATGGCATGCTGACGGCGCTGAAAGTCCTCGAGACCTGCGTTCGGGAAAGCGCGAGTCTGGACACACTGGCGGCGGATCTGTCGGTATTTCCTCAACTACTGGTGAACGTGCGGGTTAACGACCGGCGAGCGCTCGATGAGTTGCCTGGGGTCCAGAGGGAAATTCACGCCTGCGAGGAGGCGTTGAACGGATCGGGCCGGGTGCTGGTGCGATTCTCGGGCACCGAGCCGTTGTTGCGCGTAATGGTTGAGGGTGCCGAGCAACGTCAGATTGAGGAACTGGCCGAGCGAATTGTTACAGCCATCCGCACCGAATTAGGATAGTGTAACTTGCACTTTCTCACCATCTCAATACGGTTTTTTAATTGAACCGTAACACGCCAATCGCTACCATAAGTTTACTTGAGTGAGTAGTTGAGAAATTCTTCAGGGAGATGATTTTATGAAATGGAAGTTAGTAGCTCCGCTACTGTTGTGTCTCTACGCGCCTGTGTTTGCTCAATCGGGTGGTGTTGCTTCAATTTCAGGTACCGTACACGATCCTACGGGGTCAGTGGTGCCCAACGCGAAGGTAGTTATCTCGACGGCTTCGAAGGGTGAGATCCGATCGATCGAGACGAATTCCGCGGGCCTTTTTGCGGCTCCCGCGCTAATTCCGGGACCCGGCTATTCCGTGAGTATCACGGCGGCGGGTTTCGCTCAGAACGATCAGCAGGGCATCGATCTGCAGGTAGGCCAAAACGTAAACCTCGACATCACGCTCACAGTGGGACAGACGAGCACTTCGATTGAGGTGAGCGGGGCTACGGAATTGCTCGAAGATACCAAGACCGACGTTTCGCAGGTGGTGGATACCCGTGACATCATGGAGCTGCCGATCAACGGGCGGCGCGTAGATTCCTTCGTGCTGAATACGCCGGGCGTGACTAATGACGCAGCTTACGGCTTGCTGACATTTCGCGGCGTAGCGGGAAACAACTCGTTCCTGCTCGACGGCAACGACAATACAGAACAGTTCTACGACGAGAATGCCGGCCGAACACGTATCATAACGCAGATCTCGGCGGACGCAGTCGAGGAATTTCAGGTGGTATCCGCAAACGTCTCGGCGGAGTATGGCCGGGCCATGGGCGGCGTGGTAAACACCGTCACGAAGAGCGGCGGCAACCAGATTCACGGCAGCGCATTTTACTTCCTGCGCAGCACGGGCTTCGACGCGCACGATCCTTTCTCCGCTTATAACCCCACCGAGCATCGCATTCAAACGGGCGGGACCGTGGGCGGCGCGATCGTCAAGAACAAGCTCTTTTACTTCCTGAGCACGGATATCACCCGGCGGAATTTTCCCATCGTGGACACGCTTGTTAAGGTCGGCTTCGTCGACTCCACGAATCAGGTTTGGGTGGGATGCACGGTCTCGGCCGCCCAATGCGCCGCGATCAATGCATTGCTGCCGCGTTTCTTCAGTCAATCGCCGCGCACCGCCTCGAACGACCTTTACTTCGGGCGAATCGATTACCATCTGAACGACCGCAACACCTTCAGCGCGAGCTTTAATTTCCTGCGCTGGTATTCGCCGAACGGTATTCAGACTGGTATCTCATCCACCAGCGGTGCGGGTATCAACGATAACGGCGTCGACACCGTGGCGGTGCGCAACGGGAAGGCGACCTGGGTTTCGCTGATCGGCAGCAACTTCGTTAATTCCTTCCGTTATGGTTTGGATACGGACCGCCAGTCGGACGTTTTCGATACCGCGGACATAGCACCGGCGCTGGGCTACCTTTCGGTGACGGTGGCCGGGGTCCAGGTGGGTAACGCACTCACTTACCTGCCGCGCATCGAACCCCTCGAAGTGCGCAATGAGTTCGCCGACGACGTAAGCTGGTCCCACGGCAAGCATCTGATTAAAGGCGGCATCAGCTTCGAACATGTAGCGGAGAACATCAGCTATATCAGTAACAAGTTTGGGACGTATTCGTTCCCGACGGTGAACAGTTTCGCGATGGATTACAGCGGCAATACAGCGGGCACTAAGGACTATTCGTCGTTTAGCCAGACCTTCGGCAATCCCAATGTGGCTTACGATCTGAAAGATATCGGTCTCTATCTGCAGGATCAATGGCAGGTCAACGATCGCCTGACCGTGACTTTGGGCGCGCGTTACGAACGTACGTTCCTCCCCCCGCCGCCCGCGGCCAACCCGGCTTTCCCATTGACGGGAGCGCCGCTCCGCTTTGGCACGGTGAATCTGATGCCGCGCATCGGCCTGGCTTACCGGGCCGACAACAAGACGGTGATCCGCATCGGCGCCGGTACATACTACGCGCGTTTCGTGGCCGGCCTGCTGGACGACGTCTACACCGGCAATGGCATGTATCAGGTGTCGGACACCCTTTCCAATGCGACTCTCATAGCGGCTTCCGGGCCCACATTCCCCAACGCTCTCTCGGGGCCGGTCGCCGGCATCACGGGAGGCGCTTCCACTCTCGACGTGCTGTCGCCCAAGCTCAAGACGCCCTATACAGAGCAGGGCACTGTAACCATCGAGCGGCAGATCGGGAAAGACATGGCGCTCACCGCCTCCGGAATCTTCAGCCGCGGCGTGAATCTTTACGGTTCACAGGATATTAACGCCCCGGCTCTGGGTGCTCCGTTCACTTATACGATCGACAACGCCACGGGACAGGCGGTTGGAACTTACACTACGCAGGTCTACACAGGCGCGCGGCCGAACCCGGCTTTCGGCCCCATCTACGAACAGACTAACGGTGTGAGCAGTTGGTACGACGCGCTGGCCGTCACCCTGGACAAGCGGTTTTCGCATGGATTCCAGGGGCTATTCTCCTATACCTGGTCTCACGAACTCGACGACGGGCAAGGCTCCGGGTCCAGCAACAGCAACATCTTTGGATTCAGCGATCTTAACTGGACCTACAACGGCCTTTACAGATTCGACAAAGGCAGCGGGGCGCTCGATCAAAGGCACCGGCTGGTCTTCTCGTTTATCTGGGCGCCGGTGTTCACGCAATCCAACAGTTTCTTCGCCAAATATTTCATCAACAACTGGCAGCTTTCGAGCATTACCACGCTACAGAGCGGCCGGCCGGCGGGAAGCCTGACTATCCACATGAACGATACGCCGGTGGCGGGGATGTTATACAGCGCCGACGCACTGGACGGCTTCAACGGAAACTTCCGTGTGCCGTTTCTGCCTGTAGACAGCCTCTACACACCTTGGCTGCAGCAGGAGAACGCGCGTTTGACCAAGATCATTCCTCTGCCTCGCGAGGGCATGCGGCTGAGCCTGAACTTCGAGGCGTTTAATGTCGCGAATAACTGGGCGCCCACTTCCATGGCCACGCAAGCCTATACGGAAGCCAAGGGCGTGTTGACATATACACCGACCGCATTCGGGTACGGACTCTCGGACGCCGGCTTCCCCGATGGGACGCTGGCGCGCCGGCTGCAGGTCAGCGCTCGTTTCACCTTCTAAAGCAGGCGCCGCTGGTTAATAAGGGCAGGCGTTCCTTCGGAGGAGCGCCTGCCCTTTTTTATTTCGATCCGAACCGGGGAACGTCGAAGATCAGCGACTTCAACGCCAGGGCGGCCACCGCGGCGACGAACACAAGCCGCAGTAATCTTTCAGGAATCCGGCGCGCCCAATGGGCCCCGGCCAGCGCACCCGCAAACGCCACGCATCCCATGGAGAGGGCGAGTTTCCACTCGATAGCGCCATGCCAGGCGAAGATACTGCTGGCGATCAATGACGACGCGATGTTCATCAGCCTTGCCATAGCCAGCGCTCGCAGGAACGAATAACCGAGGAAGAAAACGCACGCGGCGATCAGCATGGTAACGTAGCCGCCGCTGAAGAATCCGCCGTAAATCGCCAGCACAAACATCACGGCATAGCCGGTCTGGACACGCGCTCGCGACGGCGCAGGTGTTTGGTTGAGTCCCTGCCTCGGGTGGGAGAGCAGAAACGCCAGCACCAGAATCATGGCAATGGGAATGATCAGCGGCAGGATCTCGGCGGGTACGACGAAGACGAGCCGCGCCCCGATTATGGAGCCGGTCAGAGTCAGGACGATGAGGCCGGGTACGCGTGCCCAGTCCAGTTCTTTGCCGCGCAGAAACGGCAGCGTGCCCCCCATGCTCAGCAGCGTCAGCGTGACCATGTTGGTCGCCAGTGCGGTGCGCGGAGGAATGCCGAACAGAATCATGGCTGGCACCGTGATAAGCGCGGTCCCGCCGGTGACGACAGTGATCAGCGAAGTGATAAAAAATATAGCCCCAAGGGCGGCGAAGCTGGTGGGAGTCAACGCGGGCAAAGACTTCCCGAGGCTACCATATGCTCTGGAGCCATGATCAAAGCGATTATCTTCGACCTGGGGCGCGTCATCGTGCCGTTCGATTTCAAGCGCGGCTATGCGCGCATGGAAGCGCTTTGCGGTATTCCGGCGGCCGAAATTCCCGCACGCATCAGGCCCACCGGTCTGGTTCCGCGTTTCGAATCCGGGCAGATCGAGCCGCACAATTTTGTGGCGCAGCTTTCCGCGCTCCTGAATCTCAACGCCTCGTATGAAGACTTCTGCGAGATCTGGAGTTCGATTTTTTTGCCCGAAACGCTGGTGCCGGAAGAACTGCTGCGCGCGTTGCGCCGCAATTACCGATTGGTGCTGCTTTCGAATACCAACGCGATTCACTTCAAGATGGTCCGCGAGAACTATCCGCTGCTCCGGAATTTCGATTCTTTTGTTCTGTCGTACGAAGTCGGCGCCATGAAACCCTCGCCGGTGATATATCGGCGCGCCATCGCGGAAGCTCAGTGCCAGGCCGAGGAGTGTTTCTTCACAGACGATATCGCCGAATACGTCGAGGGCGCGCGGGAGCAGGGTATCGACGCGGTGCAATTCCAATCGTCAGCTCAAATTCAAGAGGAACTGCGGCGGCGTGGCGTAGTTTGGAAGTAGGGTCTGGAAGTAAAACTGCACACCGAGGCGTCAATGGAAACAAAATGCTGTATCGTGGGCGGCGGACCGGCGGGGATGATGCTGGGATTTTTGCTGGCGCGGGCCGGCGTGGCCGTGACCGTCCTCGAAAAACATGCGGACTTTTTTCGCGATTTCCGGGGCGATACGGTCCATCCCTCCACGCTCGAGGTTCTCTTCGAACTCGGGCTGCTAGAAGACTTCCTCAAGCTGACGCACCAGCAGGTTACTTCAGTTGGCGGGCTGGTGGGAGGTTATCGCATTGAGGCCGCCAACTTCAGCCATCTTCCGACGCGTTGCAAATTTGTCGCGCTCATGCCGCAGTGGGATTTCCTGAATTTTCTCTCGTCGCGTGCCCGCAAGTTTGCTGGTTTCGATCTGCGCATGCAGCATGAGGTGACAGGATTGCTTCGCGAAGGCGGCCGGGTTACCGGCGTGGAGGCTCGAACGCCCCAAGGCAGCGTCGGGATCCGCGCGGATCTGGTGGTCGGATGCGATGGACGGCACGCGGTGACACGCGATGCGGAGGGGCTCCAAGTACAGGATTTCGGTGTGCCGATTGACGTACTGTGGTTTCGCATATCGCGCCGCGAAGGAGATCCCGAGCAGGTGCTGGGAAACGTGAACTACGGCAAGGCCCTGATTCTGATCAACCGTGGAGATTATTTTCAAGCCGGTTTGATCGTGCGCAAAGGATCGTTCGACGATATCCGTAAACAGGGGTTAGAGACGTTTCGGCAAACCATCGGGCGGATTGCGCCGTATTTGAACGACAGGGTCCACGAGTTGCATGACTGGGAGCAGATTAAGCTGCTCTCGGTGCAGATCAACAGGCTGCGGCGTTGGTATGGTCCTGGTCTGCTTTGTATCGGTGACGCCGCGCACGCTATGTCGCCGGCCGGAGGAGTGGGGATTAATCTGGCCATTCAGGATGCAGTTGCGGCGGCGAATCTGCTGGCCGTCCCGCTGCGCGAAGGGCGGCCGGTCGAAGCGCTGCTCGGGCGCCTGCAGAAGCGCCGCGAGTTCCCCGCGCGCGTGACGCAACAGGTGCAGGTGGCGGCACACAACGGATTCGCGCGTGTCTTTCGAAACGACGGCCCTTTGAAGGTGCCGTGGCAACTTAAGGCGGTCACGCATATTCCGGGAATCCAGCGCGTGATCGGACGTGTGGTGGGGATCGGCGTACGGCCCGAGCACGTGGTCAGGGCCAGGTCTTCATGGCAAAGAGCCGCGATTCATGCCGAAGCCGCGGCTATCGGCGTCTGTGTGGCGCTGAATCGGCTTCTGTGCGGAACGCACGTCACCAATCGAGAATCGCCCCGTCGTGAGCTCGTACGGTCATTGAATGGATGATCTCCTGCTCAAACGGGTGCTTCGCGGCGGCGGCCTCGTCCACCTCGATACCTAAGCCCGGCGCATCGTTGGGAAGCCAGTAACCGCCTTCGCTTCTGAGCGAGTGCCGCACCACTTCCCAGCGCCAGGGCACATCCGTCAGCATGTCTTCCTGGATCAGAAAATTCGGCGTACTGAGATCGAAGTGCAGCGCGACGGCATTGGCGATAGGACCCAGCGGATTATGCGGCGCGACGCCCATGGTGTAGACCTCCGCCATGGCGGCAATTTTCTTCGCCTCCCACAGACCGCCGCAGTGGCACAGGTCGGGTTGAATCACGTGGCAGGCCTGCTTCTCAAACAACTCGCGGAACTCATACCGGGTCACGCGCCGCTCACCGGTGGCGACGGGCACTGGGCTCGCGCGGCGCACTTCGGCCATCACATCCACGTTCTCGGGCGGGACAGGCTCCTCAATAAAATATGGGCGGTACGGCGCCAGTACGCGGCAAAACTCTACCGCATTGCCGAGCGAATGGCGCCCATGGCAATCGACCATGATGTCGACCGAATCGCCGACGGCCAGACGCATAGCTTCCATCATGCGCGCCGCGTATTTGTAGGCCGCGATGGAATTCAGCGACTCGGTGGGCGGCGTGATTAACACCTTAACCGCGTTGTAGCCGCGGGCCACCACTTCGAGAGCGCGATCTACGAAGACCTGAGGATCGGCTGCGAACTGCGTTTCGTAAACGGCCTTCATGTCGCCGCCGCCCAGATGGGTGTACATGCGGACCCGATCGCGCACCGCGCCGCCCAGCAGCTTGTAGACGGGCTGCCCCAGCGATTTGCCGAGGATATCCCAGCAAGCCTGTTCAAGGGCGGAGATGGCCGATAAACCGATGACCCCGATGCGCCAGAACGATTGCCGGTAGAGCTTCTGGTAAAGATGTTCGATGCGTGTGGGGTCTTCGCCGATCAGCATGGGCGCGAAATCCTCCACGGCGCCAACCACGCTGCGGGTTTTCCATTCGAGCGAGGCCTCACCCCAGCCATAGAGGCCGGCCTGATCGGTGTCGACACGCACGAAGACCCAGTTGCGCATCCCGGCGTTGCAGACGGCGGTTTTGACGGCGGCGATTTTCATTGCCTCGAAGATAACAGAAGCCGACGGGTCATACTCTTGTATTGAAGCTTCAGCTTATAACGCGGCGAGGGGCGATCCTCGCAGCCGTGCTTCTTTTATGCTCCCTTTATCTCGTGGACCTGACAGGTATGGGGATGGTGAGCAAGGACGAGCCGCGCTATGCGGATATCGGCAGGGCAATGGCGCGGTCGGGCGACTGGATCACGCCGCGGCTGTGGGGGCACCCGTGGTTCGAGAAACCTCCGCTGTTGTACTGGATGATTGCCCTGGGTTTTAAGCTGCATGCGGGACCGGACCTCGCGCCGCGCCTGCCGGTGGCATTGCTGAGCGTCGCTTTTCTAGCGTTTTTCTTCATTCGGGTGCGGAGCCTCTGGGATGGCCCGGTAGCCTCATATGCGACCGCCATACTGGCTACCAGTGCCGGGTGGCTGGCCTTCAGCCACATTGCGGTAACGGATCTTCCGCTGACGGCGTTCTTCTCCGCAGCTGTGCTGTTGTGCCTGGGAACGGAAAACGAGGCGGCGCCGGGGCGGGACATGGCTCTGGCGGCCGTTTGCCTCGCTCTTGCGGTGCTCGCCAAGAGCCTGGTTCCCCTGGTGCTGTTCGCACCGGTTATTTTTCTGCAATTCCGCCGCTTTGTGAACGGACGCAGTCTTCTGCTTGTGCTGCTGTTCGCCGCTATTGCATTGCCATGGTATGTCCTGTGCGGGATTAAGAATGGCGACGAATTTTGGCGGGTTCTTTTCATAGAACAACAGTTCGGGCGGTTCTTTGGCGGCAGCTTTTCACCCGCCGTGCCGCACGTTCAGCCGTGGTGGTTTTACTGTCCTGCGGCGCTGCTGCTTCTGTTCCCGTGGTTTCCGCTGCTGCCGGTGGCAGCGCGCGATTTCCGCGACCGGCGGATTCTCACGTTGATGGCTGTCGTTCTATTCGGCTTCGTTTTTTTCTCCGCTTCGCGGAACAAACTGGCCAGTTATCTGCTGCCACTGCTGCCGTCGACGTGTATTCTGCTTGGAATCGGTCTCGCCGGTTGCCGTCGGCTCGAGCGGGCACTGATCCTTCCGGTAGCCCTGCTGGGCGCGCTGCCCATCGCAGTGCACGTTTTGCCGGGGGCGCTTGCCGGAGGACTCGGCTCGACTTCCATTTCAATTCCGCTCTTGTCTCTCTGGATCGCCGGCGCTGCGCTGGCCGGCCTCGTGCTGGCGGCATTTTTCAGAGCGGCGGCGGCCTTCACCGTGATCGCCGCGGCTTTTCTCTGGTTCGAGGCCGCCGCCTTTCCCGGCATCGATCAAGCTGCCTCCGCGCGTACGCTGTGGCTGAATAAACACCCAGTCTGTGCGCCTCCTTTGAGGGCCGGTCTGGTCTACAGTCTGAACTATTATGCCGAGCGCGAACTGCCGGCCTGCGACGCTGATCTTGACCAACCTGCCGTAACAGTTGTACGGTAACAAAGACTACGAAATGATTCTTCCTGGCAGCTACGTCTTCTCGCTTTTGATTCTGAGTCTCAGCTTGCTTTGCTGGGGCTCTTGGGCCAACAGTTATAAGTTGACCGGTGGTAAATGGCGTTTTGAGCTGTACTACATCGACTTTGCGCTCGGCGCCCTGCTGGTGTCGGTGATCGCGGCCTTCACTTTCGGCAACCTGGGCTGGGACGGTTTCCAGTTCCTCGACGATCTGCACAATGCGGGAAAACGCCAGGAACTGTTCGGGTTTGTGGCCGGCTGCATTTTCAATCTTGCCAACATGTTGCTCGTGGCCGCTATATCGGTTGCCGGGATGTCTGTGGCGTTCCCGATCGTGTTCGGTCTGGCGTTGATTATCGGCGTGGTCTGGAGCGCGTTCTTCAATCCGATGGGGAGTCCGTTGTTGCTTGGAATCGGTTGCGCAGCGATTGCCGCCGCCGTCACCTTCGACGCTATTGCTTACCGGTTGCATGCAACACGCCGGCAGGCGTTGGTGGCTGCCGAGCCTCAGGCCGCGGGCAAAGTTGTGTCAGCTAAAATCAAGGCCGCGGCCAGGCCGGCTCCTCCCTCTAAGGGGATCGTTCTGGCGGTTGTCAGCGGGGTTCTGATGGGATGCTTTTCTCCGCTTCTGGACATGGCTCGAAGCAGCGAGATCGGCCTCGGCCCCTATGCCGTTGGTTTTGTGTTCGCGATAGGCATCTTGTTTTCCACTTTCGTGTTCAATTTATTCTTTATGAATCTGCCCGTGTACGGACAACCCATCGATGTGAGCGCCTATTTTCAGGGAAGTTCCAAAAACCATGCGCTGGGCCTGCTGGGTGGCGGGATATGGTATATTGGGGCGATTTCAAGTTTTGCGGTCGCCCGAGCTGAGGGAGCGGCACACGTGGCACCCGCCATCACTTACGCTATGGCCCAGGGCGCAACACTGATCAGCGCCCTTTGGGGTCTGATCGTCTGGAAGGAATTTGCCAATGCGGAGAACAACGTAAAAACATTCCTCGCGGTGATGTTCTTTCTTTTAGTGCTGGGCCTGGCAACGGTATCCATGGCCTCGCTGTATCCGTCGCAATAGCTTCGGGATCAGATTTCCTCCATAGCGGGAAGGTCTTGCCTCCGCCCATCGCGATTCATGATCTCGTCGAGTTTGGCCTTCAGTTGTGCCGGGACGAAGGGTTTGGCCAGAAAATCGAATAAGACATTCCCCCGCACAATCTCCGAACTGGTTTTTCCGGAAATCAACAAGGCCGGTGTGCCTGGGCGCTCTTGATGAATTTTACCCGCCAGCTTCAGTCCATCGATTCCCGGCATCATGACATCGGAGAGCAAAAGGTGAATCTCGCCTGCAAAGTGCCTCGACAGTTCGAGAGCCTCCGTCCCGTCGGCCGCCAGAAGGACGCTGTAGCCGGCGCGCGTCAATACGGTGTTGATCAGGTTGCGGACGAACACGTCGTCTTCGGCAACCAGCACGACTCGTGGTGCGATCATGCCTCGATAAGCGCAAGCATCCCGCCACGGTGATCGTTTCGACACGAAAGAGAGCTGGATAGTGATGATATCGCCGGAAGTTGCTCGCTTTAGTCCCGGCGAGCTATTGCCTTTCAGCCGGACTTGCGGGTTGTTTACGGAGCACTAGCGGCTGCGGCGGGCAATGGCGATAATCGAGACTGGCTCCCACGGCAATTTCCCGTCGATCTTTTTCCACAGCCAGACCAGCTTGTCGAAGAGGCGCATTCCTCCTTGGGAGAGAGTCGTCGATTTCAACGCCTGACCGGCGAGTTTCCAGCCGGGACGTGATATGCGATTGAACGCCAACATGTCTTCGAGCTCATAACCGGTCCGGGCGAGCAGCGTGGCCAGGCCCTCGCGGGTGTAGCGGCGGAAGTGGCCCAGGGATACGTCGAGCGTGCCGAAGATGTCCGGTCCGTGGGGCACAAGCACAATCAGACGTCCGCCCGGCTTGAGGATAGATCGGATGCGTTCGAGTGCGGCGCCATCGTCCTCGATATGCTCCAGAACATTGAGGAAGACGACGGTTTCCATTTGATTCTCGAAGGGCAGAAAATCCTGCGGGCAGGTGGCGTCCAGCTTGCATACGCGGACGGCGGGACGGTGGCGAAATCTCGCCTTCAGTTGTTCCAGATATTCCTGGTCGACATCGGTCGCAACATAGAGCTTCCGGTGGGTACACAACTGCCGCGTGATGTTTCCCATGCCGGCGCCGATTTCAAGCACGCGCGTTCCTACCCACGGCTCAATGGTCGCGGCCATCCAGCCGTTGAATTTTCTGGCCACTGAAAGCGCGTCGAGAACGGACGGCCCGACGTCGCGATAAAGCCGGCTTGTGAAGCGCGAACGCAGGATCACCCAAACCGCCTCCAGAGCGTCGCGCAGGCCGATCTTCTTCCCCTCTTCATAAGTGCGCCCGTGATAGCTGATGGGGGTTTCATAGAATCGAGCGCGGCGGCGGGCCAGCTTAATCGTCAACTCGGTATCGATGCCAAAACGATCGCTCTGAATCGGAATGGATTGAGCGAGCACAGTCCGGAAGGCTTTGTAACAGGTCTCGACGTCGGTCAGATTTAAATCCGCCACCACGTTGGACATGAGCGTGAGCAACCGATTGGCGAGCGAGTGCCAGAAATAGAGCACGCGCCTTTCCCCGGCTACTACGAAGCGTGAACCGAAGACGACGTCGGCCCGGCCATCCAGCAGCGGCGCCAGGAGCCTTGAATATTCGTTGGGATCGTATTCCAGATCCGCGTCCTGAATGATGCTGTATTCGCCGCGGGCCGCCGGCAGCGCAGTCCGTATCGCCGCGCCCTTGCCTTGATTCTTCGCGTGCCGGAGCAGCTGGATGGCGACATCCGGCGAGGAAGCTATAAAGTCGAGGACTACTTCCGCCGATCCATCATCAGAGCAATCGTCGACGACGATGATCTCACGGTCGAGCCCTTCCGGAAGCGGTGCGGATACAACCCGACTGAGTAATTCGGCGATGAACTCCTCTTCGTTGTAGAGAGGGATCAGTATGGAGAGCGTGGCAGTGGCCAAGAAAAGACTATAACCTTATGAACTCTGCACGATTGAACGCCGGCGCAATTCTCATTGCCATTATGGCGCTGGCATGGGTGAATCCGATGCCGGCCGCCTCCCTTGCGCGAGGCGACTGGCACACGACTTCGGCGACGGTTACAATCGCCGGTCAAGGCGAAGCCGATACCTCGTTCGCACTCCGGCAACCGGAAAGTATGCGCAGCGATGTCGGTATCATAATGCCGCAGCCGGCCGCGGGCCTGCTAATATCCGGCGGACTGGCATTTTTGATTGTTTTCGCCATCCTGCGTGTGCGGCATATCGGCCGCCCCCGATAGCCTCATAGAGTCCCGACAGACCCGGCAGCTTTATAGAAAGCGATAAAATCGGCGACGCTCAGTTGCTCGGCACGCCGGCTGGTTCCGGGCATTCGGTTCAGCACCTCCGGAGCCAGAGCGCCGGCAAGATTGTTGCGCAGAGTTTTACGTTTTTGCCGGAAACAGGCTGAGACGAAGCGAAGAAATTCCTGCGCCGGGAGTTGGGCCGAATTCTCGCGCGGCGTAAGTCGTATTACCGCGGAATCGACTTTGGGAGGCGGACGAAACGCCCCGGGCGGTACGGTGAAGAGGTATTCCGCCTGCGCAAGGAGTTGGCACTCCACTGAAAAGTATCCATAGGCGCGAGTCCCTGGCAGGGCGGTGATACGCTCCGCAACCTCCTTCTGAACGAGGAAAACGGCGGGTCCCAGGTCTCCGGGATGGCGCACGTATTTCGAAATAATCGCGGTCGCGGCGTAGTACGGCAGATTGCCTGCCAGGGCTCCTGCGCCCAGAGCCGAAAAATCCGTTTCGAGGGCGTCGCCCCGCACTACCTCCAGGCGAGGGTCGTCCTGAAAACTCTGGCGCAGGTGCTCGGCCAGTTCCGGATCGAGTTCAATAGCCACAACGCGCGCCGAATGTTGCAGCAGGTATCGGGTGAGAGCTCCCTTGCCGGGGCCGATCTCGACAGTGAGAGGAACGCTTGTGCCGCAGGCCGCCGCAGCGATACGCTCCAGCGCCTTGCCGCTTAACAGAAAGTGCTGGCCGAGCTTCTGACGCGCCACTCAGTCCATCAGCCCTTGATGCTGATGTGGCTGATCAACAAGAGCCGCTTGCTGCTGACGGGCTGGCCGAATCTCATAGCCGGTGTGAAAGAAGTGAACTGCACGGCGTTGCCGATTTCGAGCAACTCATCGGGCAGGGGGTTGCGGTCCTGCGGCAGTGCAAAGTCGGTAACGTGCCCGCCGGAATCGACAGTCAACTGAACCATCACATCCCGCCCATTGCACGAGAACGGGGAAGGTTCATCGATCATCACTTCGGTGAACAGCCCCAACGGCATGTCGTTATCCCAGTCGGGGACCACATGGAGGGTATCCACGATTACACCGAAGCAAAGCATCGACGCCAAAATGCCCCCCGCGGCCGGCACCGCGAACGGTTTCAGAAGGTTATCGAAGAACAGCCTGGCGCGCGATCCAATATCTTTCAGAAAGGCCTTGAAATCGCGTCGTGCGAGGAGCCTCGACCGCTCCCGCGAGGCCAAAATCTGCAGCCTCGTAGTGAGTATGGGGGAAACATGCAGCGCTGGCAGATGCTTGAGTCCGGAAAGCATCGACCTCACTTCCGAACCATGCAGCTGGCATTCGCGGCAAGCATCCAGATGGAGAGCGATCTGGCCCCGGTCCGGATCGCCGCCCGGCGCATTCTGCGTCCCGGACCGGGCCGTTGCAATAGACCCCGCCATGTAGTCCCACAGCGACTTACGCACGGATTTGCAGTTGAGTTCGCCTGTCACTTCACTCATCACTTCACTGTCCTTGGAACCAATTGGAGCGCAGGAGTTGTTTCCAGCCGGTCGGCCAGATAGCGCCGCAGGGCTTCGCGTCCCCGCATAATCCGGGATTTCACCGTACCAAGCGAAACTTCAAGAATCTCCGCGATCTCCTCATAGCTCATATCCTCGACCTCGCGCAGAACCAGGGCCGCCCGGAATACCGGATTGATGGCCGCCAGCCCTTCTTCCAGAAGAATCTGCGCTTCGCGATTCATGGTGAAATCGAAAGGCGTTTCGCCCATGTCCATCAGCGGCCTTTCCCGCCCCTCGGAATCGTCGAAATTCTCTTCGATGCCGGTTTCCCCGCGGCGGTGCCGGAACAACCAGCGGCGCCGGTTGTGCGATTCGTTCACGGCTATTCGATAAACCCAGGTTCGCAGGCTGCTGTCGCGGCGAAAATGGCCGATATTGCGGAAAACTTTGAGAAAGACCTCCTGCACCACGTCACTGGCGTCGGCGGGATCGTTCACCAGCCGCCATGCCAGGTTGTAGACCGGCGTCTGGAAACGTTGAATCAGCCGTTCGTAGGCCTTTTCATCCCCCAGTTGCAGGCCGGAGATCAGGCGTTCGTCTTCGAGCGCGGCCTCCTGCTCGGGAGTCAGATTCGCATTCAGGTTCAGGTAAAAGGCGCCGTTCACGTTTTCTATTCGAAACTGCCCTCACATTATAGACTCCGCGAGCGCGGAGAATGTTCCGGGTCAGAGTTGGGACCAGATTTCCGTCAGATCGAGCACGAAACCTTCGACGGGGCCCTCACCCTTCAGCTGAGTGATGTTAGTGAGGAATTCGGGCTCCTGGCCGGGGCGATAGACATGTACGGTTTTGGAATCGGGAAGGATCAGCCAGCCCAGTTGGGCGCCGTTGTGGATCCATTCGTGCATTTTTCGCTTCAGGCGAGGGACTGAGTCGGAAGGCGACTGGACTTCCACGACAAAATCAGGACATATCGGCGCAAACTTTCGGATCTGTTCGCGGGTGACAGTGGCGAGTCGCACATGGCTGATCCACGAGGCATCGGGCGACAACGTTGCGCCGTTCGGCAGTTTGAAACCAGCACTGGAATCGAACACTCTGCCGCGGCCATCTCGCTCCGCCCAATTAAATAGTCGCGCATTCAGTCTGGCACATTCGTGACTGGATTCGTCACCCGCAGGCGGCATGATCACGATCTCCCCATCCGCCATACGCTCGATCCTGAATAAGGAATTGGC
>Ga0302320_10001452_pt1 | contig 57193 bp, 47 predicted proteins | sample Bog_T0_3_FD_202130 | JGI IMG/M metagenome (GOLD analysis project Ga0302320, IMG submission 202130) | Peat permafrost microbial communities from Stordalen Mire near Abisko, Sweden - Bog_T0_3 | ecosystem: Environmental > Terrestrial > Soil > Wetlands > Peat | place: Sweden: Abisko, Stordalen Mire... | reverse complement strand
TCCCCGATCCAATGCCCATAACACCCGGTCCCGCAAGTCCTGTGAATAACATTGCATCTCCGCCTCCCTTCTACCAGCAGAGGCATCATAGCACATAATGTATACACTTAAATTAAAAACGCTCTAGGGCTTAGGGGTTAGGGAATTAGCATTGCGGATTCAAGATTACGGACTCTGAATTCCGCATTCTGGATTCCTGATTCCGGATTCAAAAAGGGCGAAGATTCCCAATTCTGGATTCAAACAGAGCGGCAAGGGGTTATCTCTCTCCCCGCATTGCCTCATTTCTTTCCCTGATCGCCGTCAGCTCAGCCAGAAACTTCTGCACTGCGGGGGCGTTGGGGTTCTGCCGGCGCGCGTAGGCTTGAATCTCCTCCAGCTCTTTTTCGCAGCCGCAATTTGCGCTGATCCAGGCGATGCCGGCCAGGCTTTTCGTGAACTCGTCGCCGATGAAATCGGTGCCCGAATTCTGCTGGCGATCGCGGACGGCCCACTGCAACCAGCACCGGGCCGCCTCGCCCAATTCCGGCGTTGGCTGAATGTCAATTTCGGCGATGAAACAGAGAGGGTCCAGGTGTTGATTCCGCAGCATCACGATCATTTCCGCCTGCCGGTTGGGCAGATGGCGCGCGATTTCAACCGCCTCCGGGCGCACGACGCTGGCGGGGTGCAGGTAGGTCCTGACTTCATAGAGCGAAGTTTCGTCGTCCATTCGGCCCAATTCCTCCAGATCGTTCGCGCGGCGCCGCGTATGCTCTTCCGCCAGGAACCGCTCCAGTTCCGGTCCGGATGTGGCAGTGGTGTAGCTGCCGCCATGCGCTTTCAGAAACGGACGGAGCCTGGCCAATGTCAACGCGGAGAGCGCCGCCTCCACCGCCCACAGGGCCAGACCCACCCCGGCGGCGGAAGACGCCTGCGTTGTGGGAGAGAACGCGTAAATGACGTAACCGGATATCAGCAACGGCGCGGCCGCCGGCACGACGACCGGCCAATGGCGTGGCGGATCGTAGAGCAGGAAGATCGCCGCCACTGCGCCCGCGCAGGAGAGGGGAAGCACGATCCAGGCAAGGATTCCCACCTGCGCAGGGATGACCCGGTGCGAATTGGCCACCAGAAACAGCGCCCCAAGGAGAATCCACAAGAGCACTGCCGCGCCGCCCGACCAGGCCTGGCGGATCACGCGCCGGACCTCGTGTCCCGGCTTGGGCTCCCTGCCGATCCAGGTCAGGATGGAGGCCATCATCGCTACCCAGCAGAGCAGAGCGAGCGCCAGTATGACCCGAGGCGCGCCAACCATCGATTGAACGGCAGTCTGCATCGAAGCGATCACCTCATTTCTTCCGTAACGCCGCGAGCGCCGCCAGCGCGGCCTGGCGGTCTGGCGTGTCGAGCCAGGTCTCAACCGAAGCCTGCATGGCGGCCACCGCTTCGTCGCAATCGCATCCGTTGGCCATCAGCCAGCGGACGGCGGGAAGAGACTCTTCCACCCAACCGCAGATGTATTCGCGCGGGAGTTGCTTCGGGCGGATGCGCATTTGCCTGGCGTAATTGCGCAGGTGATTGACCGCCGCTGCGCACAGTCGCGGCGTCGCCTGGAGATCGAGATCGGGCAGCAGATGGAGGCCGCGATCCGTTTCAAGCAGCTCTTCCACGTCCGCCTGCCGGCGCCCAAGATGACGCACGGCTTCAAGGGCTTCCGGGCGCACGCCGCTCTCCTGGCGGAGCAGTTCAAACCACTCCCAGACCGGCGCATCCGGGGGCATCACCTGAAGCTTGCCCAGGGCTTCGGCGCGCTGAAGCTCCTTCCATCTCGCCTGGGCGGCAGCGCGATCCGCCCGCTTTTGATTCGTCCTGGCAATCAACGGCGCCCAGGGAGCGGCACCGAGCACCAGAATCGCACCCCATACCATTGTGCTGGCGGTTTGGCCCGTAAACACCGGACGCAACGATGGCTGGTAGAGCGCGAAAATATAGAAAGCGAGAAGCGGGGGAAGCAGCGCCGGAATCGCCAGGGGCCACACATGCTTCGTATCGTCCGTCAGGAGCAACAGTGAAGCCGCGCCTGCCGCGCCGCAGAATAGATAAGGCGCCAGGGCGAGGCCACCCGCCGGCAGCATGCCCTCCGTACCGGCCTTGAGCAGCAGCCCGCCGATCCAGAGCCACGTCAGGCCGGCTAAAATCATGGCGTAGAGCCAGGCGAATCCCTGCCCCATCGCCGCGTCGCCGTGAACCTCTTTCCCGGCCACGGAAAACGTAATGAGGAGAAAGAGCAACCAGCAACCCAGCGCGAGGCAGAGCAGCGCCATCCCGGCGCCGCCTAAAATTGGAAGAGCCGCAGGTACAGGTAAGGGAGACATGGTTACCCCTGATCAACGTAAGCGAGGTACTTATTGCAGTGCAGGCACTGGAAAATATAGGCGGAAGGTTCGCCGTCCTTGCTCAGCTCTTCCAGAATTTCCTCCGCATCTTCTCTGGATAGATCAAGCTCCTGGCGCAAGTACCTTTTGACCACGGGCAGGGCTTTGGGAAAATCGCGCTTGAGCTCTTCGGCGCCGGCGACGCCCTGGAACGCCGCTGCGTCTCCACAACATGCCAGCCACAGCGCCTGCTGCCAGGCCTCGAAACCCGGCGTTCGGGCTTCAACTTCGGTGCGGACCGCGTCGGGAATTCCGTCGGTTGCGCCAGTATCGTTGAACGTCGCGCCAAACTTCTGAGCGGCGGTGCCGTCAGCAATGCACCACGGGCACAGGTGATCGTCAAGGATGAAGTTCCGTTCCGTATACACCGGGCCGGTGTAGATGTATCCGCGAATACGGTTGCAGCCGAGACAAGGGGTGTCGGCGTCGGCCTTTACCGCACCGGTCGCGAGCGGCGCGGGATGGTACTTGAATACGGGAAGGACCTCAGAGCTAGCCATGGTGGCAAGGGTACCATGTTTGTCAGTAAAAGTGCAGGTAGGCAGTTGCCATCACCACTCAGCATCCCATCAGCGTTGTGGCCGGGATGACTTTATTGTCCCACTGGATTATTGTGATAAGCAGCCCGAAGGAAGTTTGGACGCGGGGGTGAAGGGGGTAAGTTTCGTGGATGGACGGAATCGCAGTGACGTGGCGCGTGGGGCAGACGTTTCAATTGTCCTCAAGGAGGACCAGCGCACTGGGAAGCAGACGCGCGGCATCGTTCAGGACCTGCTGACGAATTCGCCGTTCCACCCGCATGGGATCAAGGTAAGGCTGCGCGACGGTAAAGTCGGCCGGGTTCAGGTGATCCATAGCGCCGGGCAATCAAGTCGTGCTTCGTAAGAGCTGGCCTGCGGTTTAAGGGGGGGGCCTTGCTTCGTGACATGGGCTGAAGGGCGGTACGGATTCAAGATTCAAAATTCAAGATTCAAGATTCAAAAGGGCGGCAGAGCGGGATTCCGTATTCCGGATTCCCGATTCCGGATTCCAGATATCCGATTCCGATTCCCGATTCCGGTTCCAAGATGGCGGAAATCGAAAATTTGAAGTGGCAGGTTTGAGGTTTCGAATTCAGGATTCAAAAGGGCAACAAGAAATAGTGAGCGAAAGGCGTCGTCTCAGAAAGAAAAGGGGCGGTTCGCGAACCGCCCCTACGGATTTCCTAAACGTGGCGAGCTCTTAATTCTGAGTTGTGGCCTGTCAGCAATGAGTTGTCAATTCTAAACGGTCACTCCTGACCGTTCAGCCTTACCCTTGCCGCACCGGCGCAACGGCCAGTCGTTTCGGTCCGGCCTCAAGAATGTGTTCCGGGCACTCTTTCATCATCAACTTAAAGTTTTCGATGAACCGTGCGGCGAGCGCGTCATACTTCTTGTTGTACTCCTCGCGGCTCGGCCAGGTGTTGGCCGGGTCGAGAATTTCCGTGGGCACGCCCGGGCACGTCTTGGGAACGTCGAAGCCGAACACGGGGTCCCTGTGAAACTCCACGTTCTGCAGCTTGCCGCTGAGTGCAGCGTTCAGCAGCGCGCGTGTGTGGCTGATGCTGATGCGCTTGCCCACTCCAAACGGCCCTCCCGTCCAGCCAGTATTCACCAGCCAGACGTTTGAGTGGTGCTTCACGATCTTCTGCTTCAGCAGCTCGGCGTAGGCGTAGGGATGATGCACCATAAAGGGTCCGCCAAAGCAGGTACTGAAGGTGATTTGCGGCTCGGTCCCCAGGCCGATTTCCGTCCCCGCAATCTTGCTGGTATAGCCGGAAATGAAATGGTAGATAGCCTGCTCCGGAGTTAGCCGCGAAATGGGCGGCATCACTCCTGAGGCATCGCAGGTGAGGAAGATAACGTTCTTCGGATGCCCTGCGTGTTTTTCCGGCAGATGGTTAAAGATGTACTCCAGCGGATAGGCGGCGCGCGTGTTCTCCGTAATCTTATCGTCGTTCAAGTCGATGTGGCGCGAGACGGGATCGTAAGCCACGTTCTCCAAAATTGTTCCGAAGCGGTGCGTGACGCCGTAAATTTGCGGCTCAGCTTCCTCGGAAAGCCGGATCACCTTGGCGTAGCAGCCGTCCTCAAAATTGAAGACGCCGTTATCGCTCCAGCCGTGTTCGTCGTCGCCAATCAGGTGGCGGTTGGGGTCGGCGGAAAGAGTCGTCTTGCCAGTGCCGGAAAGGCCAAAGAAGATGGCTACGTCGCCATCGTTGCCCACGTTGGCAGAACAGTGCATGGGCAGCACGCCTTCCAGCGGCAACAGGAAGTTGAGCACGGTGAAGATGGTCTTCTTGATTTCGCCGGCGTAATTCGAGCCGCCGATGATGGCCAGGCGTTCGCGGAAATTCAGGATGATGAAGGTGTCGGTGCGGGTGCCATCCACCATGGGCGAAGCGAGGAAGCCCGGTACTGCGATGACGGTGAATTCCGGCACGTGCTTCTTCAGGTTGTCCTGGTTGCGATGCTTCAGGAACATGGTGCGCGCGAACAGGCTGTGCCACGCCTTCTGCGTGATAATGCGAATTGGCATGGAATATTCGGGATCGGCGCCGGCAAAGACGTCCTGCACAAAGACGTCACGGCCTTGCAAGTAGCCCTGAAGTCGTGTCAGGAGGGAACTGAAGTTTTCGCCGGTGAAGGGACGATTATAGGTGCCCCACCAGACGCGGTCTTCCGTGGATTGCTCGCGCACAACGAACTTGTCCGCCGCCGCCCGCGCCGTGTGCTTGCCCGTATTCATCAGCACGGGTCCAAGATGGGTCAGGATGCCCTCCGAACGGAAGACGATCTCTTCATAAAGCGCGGCCGTGCTGAGGTTCCAGTAGACGCGCCGCAGATTCACCAGTCCGTGATTCTGCAATCCGTATTCACTGGCCAAAACCCCAGCTTCCTTGGAAGCGGGGGAAACGATGTCCAAATAAATGTTCATGGTTAGATCCTTAATAGGCTTGCAGGTGTCAGGTGTTCGAATATTGGTGATTGAGTGAATGGCGATTGGTGATTGAAAATCACAAATCACCAATCGCTAAATCACAAATTTCTCTACAGCCAATCCCTTACTAACTTCCGATCTCCCAGATAGAGCTCATTGGCGGAGTTGGGGTCCAGCGCCCACTGAATGCGTTCCAGTCCTTCGGTGATGTCCTTCATGGTGCCGCAATAACTGAGGCGCAGGTGGCCTTCGAAACCGAACTCCTTGCCCGGTACTGACACCACACGAACTTTTTGAAGCAGGAAGTTGGCCAATTTTTGCGAATCCTTCATGTACGCGCTGAAATCCGGGAAGCAGTAGAACGTGCCTTCAGGTTTCGTCACCTTGACACCCGGGATGGCCTCAAGCCGCTCCAGCATCACGTTGCGATTGTTTTCCAGCGTCATTCGCAGGGCTTCAACGGAGGCCTGCACGCCGTTAAGAGCTCCCACCGCAGCCCATTGAGACGGCGCGGCAGGGCCGGAGGTTTGTTGCGACTGGATATTGCTCATCGCCGTCGTCAACTCGCTGTTGGCCACCGCCCAGCCGATGCGAAAGCCTGTCATGGCATACATCTTGGAGACGCCGTTGATCACCACCAGCTTGGACTGCTCCAAGGGCACGTGGGCGTAATCGTAGCAGATGGGCGCGCTCTTGCCTTCAAACACCAGGCGGTTGTAGATGTCGTCCATGATCAGGTAAATATTCTTCTTTTCGCAGAAATCAACAATCTCGGCGATAAAATCACGCGAGTACATGGCGCCGGAGGGGTTGTTGGGGCTGTTCAGAATGATCGCCTTGGTGTAGGAACCCACGGCGTCGGTGATCTCCTTCACGGTGGGGCAGAACGTGCCGTCCTCAGCCGTCACCGCCACGGGCACACCACCGGCAAGCTTCACCATCTCCGGGTAACTCACCCAGTAGGGTGCGGGATATACCACTTCTTCCTTGGGGTCAAGAATCGCATGCAGCAGAACCATGAGGGCTTGCTTGGCCCCGCCCGAACAAAGAACGTTGTCCGCCGTGACGACCTTGTGATAGTGCTCTTCGGTGTAACGAATCACCGACTTCTTCAAGGCAGGGATGCCATCGGGCGGCGTGTAACGGACTTCACCGGTATTCAGCAGCGCGGTGCAATTGATAATGGCATCTATGGGCGCCTTGCTTTTCGGCTCTCCCCCGCCCAGGTGAATCACGGGCTCGCCCTTTTCCCGCAGTAATGCGGCGGTTTCATTCAGCTTCAGTGTGGGTGATTCATTGATCGATCTGGCTAGTTGGCTGAGGCTCATAGTAATTCATTCCTTCTCTTAAGGTATCCCTGGCAGTTCCGCAAGCCCATAAGGTGCTTACGGATGCCAGCAGCGCTTTTTCATAGGAAGCGTAAACCTTCCACCGGAAGAAAGCGAATTCTTCTTCACGCGGGATGTTTTTTGTGGGGAAAGCCTGGGAAAAATGGACCGCGAGACTTCCGGCCAGCGCAGAAAATAGTCGCGTGGCCTGAAGGGCTCAGAAAAGCGCACCGATTTGCTTTGGGTCAACTGAGTCATTTTGTTACAGCTCACAAATCGTTTTGCAATTGGGTTGCCGAAAATCTGCCCGATCTTGGCTGTGGCAATTTATGGCATTGGAAAGGGTTAGCCGAAACTTTTCCCTCAGGAAAACAGTGGCAAAATCATGCGAGGCAGCCGCGTAAGCAACCTAAAAATTTTCTCTTTGACACCCGCAGTGTTCACCTTTACTTTCCATTACGGCATCGCCGAAGTCACCGAATGGCCGGGTTGAAGGTCGCGCTTGGTCACTTTGGGAAATTGCACAAAGGCGGCAGGAAATTCAAATCTGTACAGACAAGGGACTTTTTGCACATATTCCCGGGAATGGCACCGTAAGTGCTTTGATAACTTGACTGTACCAAGGAATCGGGGGAACCAACCGATGGCGTACGACGCAACCCAGATGCAGGATTGGCAGATTTCCGAGGCGGCGGAACAGAACATGCCGACTCCTCGCGATTGGCAGGAAAGATTGGGGCTGCAACAAGATGAAGTCATTCCCATGGGCCGGCTGGCGAAGCTGGACTTCCTCAAGATCATTGAGCGACTCGGCAACCGACCGGACGGGAAGTACATTGAGGTAACTGCCATCACTCCCACCCCGCTGGGTGAGGGAAAAAGCACAACGTCGCTGGGATTGATCCAAGGCCTGGGCAAAAGAGGGATGAATGTCGGTGGTTGCCTGCGTCAACCTTCCGGCGGACCCACCATGAATGTGAAGGGGACGGCGGCTGGCGGAGGCAACGCCCTGCTGATTCCCATGACGGAGTTTTCCCTTGGACTCACCGGCGACATCAATGACATCGCCAACGCCCACAACCTGGCCATGGTGGCGCTTACCGCCCGCATGCAGCACGAACGGAATTACGGCGATGAGCAACTGGCTAAACTCAGCAAAATGCGTCGTTTGGACGTTGACCCCACGCGCGTGGAGATGGGCTGGGTCATGGATTATTGCGCTCAGGCCATGCGCAACATCCTGATTGGCATGGGGGGCAGGCAGGATGGCTTCCTGATGCAGTCGAAATTTGCCATCACGGTCAGTTCTGAGTTGATGGCGATTCTGGCCATCATCACGGACCTTGCCGACCTGCGCAAGCGCCTGGGCGAGATTACCGTTGCTTATGACAAGCAAGGCAAGCCGGTTACAACCAGTGACCTGGAAGTTGGCGGGGCCATGACGGCTTGGATGCGCAACACCATCAACCCCACGCTCTGCAGCACGGCGGAATATCAACCTTGCATGGTGCACGCCGGGCCGTTTGCCAACATCGCGATAGGGCAGTCCTCCATCATTGGTGACCGCCTGGGCCTGAAGATGTTCGATTTTCACGTCACCGAAAGCGGCTTCGCGGCGGACATCGGCTTTGAAAAATTCTGGAACGTAAAGTGTCGTTGTAGCGGCCTGAGGCCCAATGTTTCTGTGCTCACCACCACGATTCGGGCGCTCAAGATGCACGGTGGCGGTCCGCGCGTCGCTCCTGGAATTCCCCTCGCCGAAGAATACACCAAAGAGAACCTCAAACTGCTGGAGGAAGGCCTTCCCAACCTGCTGCACCACCTCGGCATCATTCGCCGTTCAGGAATCAATCCCGTGGTCTGCATCAATGAATTTCATACCGACACAAAAGATGAAATTGATTTGATCCGTCGGGCCGTGGAAGATGCCGGCGCGCGGTGCGCACCATCGCAACACTGGGCCAAGGGTGGCGACGGCGCACTGGAACTGGCCGACGCGGTGCTTGACGCCTGCAAGGAAGAAGTCAACTTCAAGTACCTCTACCCGACAGAAACAAAATTTCGTGATCGGGTGGAGATTATCGCCAAAGAAGTTTATGGGGCTGATGGGACTTCCTGGACTCCGGAGGCGGAAGCAAAAGCCAAACAGCTCGAGGCTGACCCCAAGTTTGCGGATTACGCCACCATGATGGTGAAAACGCATTTAAGTCTAAGCCACGACCCAACGCTCAAGGGTGTTCCCAAGGGCTGGACTTTGCCGATTCGCGACGTGCTGGTGTATTCGGGGGCGAAATTCCTCTGCCCCTGTGCGGGAACCATCAGCTTGATGCCCGGAACCTCGTCCAATCCTGGTTTCCGGAAGATCGATGTGGACGTCAAGACGGGGAAAGTCAGCGGTCTGTTTTAAAGGCAGTGACGAGTGACATGTGACGTGTGACGAGCAAGCGTAGAGCAAGTGACGAGTGGCCTGTGACACGTAACTAGCAGACAAGCTTTACAGATCTCTCTACCGGGAACGGATATTTCAGCTTGCTTGTCACATGTCACACGTCACTTGTCACTTCTTTCTTAGGAGCCAACAATGTACGGCGAATCAGAATATCTCTTTCACGGCCTCAGCGACGAAACTCGTAAGAAGATTCTGGATCTCGGGTGTGAGATGTCGTACGGGCCGGGTGAATCGATTTTTCGCGAGAATGAGGCTGCTGCGAACTTTTACATTCTGAACCAGGGTCGCATTCGGCTCAGCGCAGGCCGAAGACTTTTGCTTGCGCACGTGGCCAGTTCCGTGGGCGACGTTATCGGTTGGTCGAGCCTGGTGGGAAACTCCACCTATACCGCCTCGGCGGAATGCATGACAGGCACGCGAGTAACCCTCATCCCAAAACAGAAGTTTGAAGAAATCCTGGCGGCGGATCCCCGAAGTGGGATGAACTTTTTCAAGGCCCTTGCCGCCATGGTGGGCCAACGGCTGGTGAGGACATATCTCAGCACAGTTGCCTGGGACGAGGATCGACAGTCGCGGCCCGCTGCATAGAGTGACAGGTGATGAGTGACAAGTGACAAGTCGGCAAGAATTAACAACGCTCTACACTTGTCGCTCGTAGGGAGAACATGATGGCCGAAATCATCCAATCTGAATCAGTGAACCATTTGCGCCAGGCATTGGAAAAGAAGGAGTTCTTTTGCACCGCAGAGCTGGTGCTGGGCAGGGATCATAACGTCAAAGAGGCGGAGACGTTTGTTTCTGACGCTGCTGCCGAGCCCAATGGCATTAAGGTGATCAGCGTCACCGACCTGCCGGGGGGCAATCCGGCGCTGCCGCCGGAGTCATTTGTTGCGAGCATCCGGGAAAAGGGCCTGACGCCGATCGCGCACCTGACTGGAAAGGATGGCAACCGGTCCTCCCTTGAAAGCCGTTTGCACGCACTGGCGCACATTGGCGTGGAGAACATCCTGGCTTTGACGGGTGATGCACAGAAAGAGGGGTATGCCGGCAGGGCCAAACCCGTTTATGACCTCGATTCCGTCCTGATCGTCTGGTTGTTGCAAGCCATGCGCAAGGGGATTGAGTACAACCTGGGGCCGCGCACCGCACACAGCACGCCCTTCAATTTCTGCGCCGGGGCCGTTGTAAATCCGTACAAGGTCCACGAGGCCGACCAGATGATGCAGCTTTTCAAACTGCAACTGAAGATCGGCGCGGGGGCCGAGTACATCATCACCCAATTGGGATACAACCTGCGCAAGCTCTATGAGCTGAAGCAGTATATGGACCGTGAAGGAGTGGGGCACATTCCCGTGCTGGCCAACGTCTATGTTCCCACGGCCAAGATCGCGCAGATGATGCAGGCGGGGGAAGTGGCCGGTTGCGTGATTCCCAATGAACTCATCCAGCGCCTTGAAAAGGAAAAGAAGCCGGAGCGGCTTGAGCGTGCGGCGTTGATGGTGGCGGCAGTGAAGAATCTGGGTTTTGCCGGCGCGCACATCGGCGGCTTCAACCTTTCGCACAAGGATTTCATGACCATCTCGGAGCGTGCCGCAGCCATTGGCAGCGACTGGCGCAACCACATGGATGAACTGGTTTTGCCCGTGCCCAATGAGTTCTACCTGTTGCCGCCGGGCAAAGATGGCTTGAGCGACGGCAGCGGAAAATACCAGCTCGATCGAAACAAGCCGCACGCCACGGCTTCGCAATGGGTATCGCAGCAGGTTCACCGCCACTTCATCGCTGAGGGCTCCGTGGGCGCGCGTCTTTTTGGAGCGCACCTGAAAACCAATGGCAAGTCCAAGTCGTGGCGCCAGGGGCTGTGGTACAAGCTGCTGGGCCCGTCCAGCCTCTATCGCCAGGCCACAGTGGGCTGCAAAGGGTGCGGAGACTGCCTGCAAGACCACCTGGACTACGCCGGCTGCTCCATGCGCTGGTGCTACAAGGAACTGCGCAACGGGCCGTGTGGTGGTTCGCGCATCGATGGCAACTGCGAGGCTCGTCCTGACCAGGCCTGCATCTGGAATGTGATCTACAAAGGTGCACTTGCCATGGGAGACAATCCCCAGAAGTTCGCCCACAAGTTGATCCCGCCCCGCGATTGGGCTTTGGATGGCACCAACGCGCTGGCCAATCGCTTTGTGGGAATCGACAATCTCAGAAAAAGACTCGAGCTGGGAGACGGCGGAAAGCAGAAAGCAGAAAGCGGAAAGCTGTAGGCGGCAAGGTTCATCCAACGGCGGCGTAGGGAGGTCTGGTGCCTTCTGCCTACTTCTAATTTTTGTGAGGAGATTAGAGTTTATGCTTATCATCGGTGAATTAATTAATTGTACCCGCAAGAAGGTTGGCGCTGCGGCGGCGGCCCGCGACGTGGAATTCTTTAAGGAAATCGCTCTGCGGCAGGTCAAGGCCGGCGCCGATATGCTCGACGTCAATGGCGGTTTGCCCGGACAGGAATTGGAAGTCCTGCCCTGGCTGGTGAACATTGTGCAGGAAACGGTATCCGTGCCGCTCTGCCTCGATAGCGCTGACCCGGAAGCTCTGCGCCGGGCGCTGCCGCTTTGCAAGCAGCGCGCCATGATTAATTCCATCACCAATGAGCCAGCGCGCATTGCCGCCCTGATGCCCGTGTTGAAGGAATTCCGCCCCAAGATTATCGCCCTGTGCCTGGGTGAGTCGGGTCCGCCCAACACCGCGGAGGAGCGGGTTGAGCACGCCAGCCATCTCGTAGACCTGCTGACGGCGGATGGATACGTACTTGACGATATTTACGTGGATGGATGCGTTCTGCCCGTGAGCACTGGTCCTGAGCATGGCAAAGGACTTCTGGATGCCGTCGGGGAAATCACTTCACGTTACCCCGGCATTCATGCCAGCGCCGGAATCAGCAATGTGTCATTCGGGCTTCCCCTGCGCAAACTCTTGAATGAAACCTTTGCCGTCCTGCTGATGGCGCGCGGACTCGATGCCGGAATTGTTGACCCGTGCGACACGCAACTGATGGCCAATATCCGGGCCGCTGAAGCGTTGCTGGGGAGCGATGAATATTGCGCGAATTACCTTCGTGCTTTCCGAGAAGGGAAATTGGAGATGCCATCCGCGGCGTAGAAAAACTGTGACGAGTGACATGTGACGAGTGACGAGCAATCGAAAATCGAAACTTTCCGATTTTCGACCTTCGACTTTCGGCTTTTGTTTGCTTGTCACAAGTCACTCGTCACTTTTTGAGTGGACGGATTCAATATGGCGATTAGACCTGCGGAGATAATGGTCCTGGCGGGAGACGCGGGCCGGTACAAGTCTGACCTGGGGATTCCGAACTTTCTGGTGCGTGGTTTCATGGGCGGCATGTTCATCGCCGTCGGAGCCACTCTGGCCACGGTCTGCTCAACCGGGCTGGAGACTTCGTTGGGACCCGGAATGAAAGCCCTGGTTTCAGGAGCGGTCTTTCCCGTTGGTCTTGTCGCTATTGTGATTACGGGCATGTCGCTCTTCACCAGCGATGCGATGTTGCTCCCTGTTGCCGTTTTTCAGGGAAAGACCACCTGGAAGAAGGTGGGCTCAGCCTGGTTGTGGGTCTATGCTGGGAATTTTGCGGGTTCCCTGTTCTGGGCATATCTGATGTTCTGGGGGCCCTTCCGCAAATACGGCGCCGCCGAACTCAGCGTCTTCGGCCAAAGTGCTGTGGCGATAGCACAGGCCAAGGTTCTGCCCTACGCCGCCGCGGGATTTGCCGGACTCGGTTCGGCATTCGCCAAAGGCATCGCCTGTAACCTTCTGGTGAACCTGGCGATCCTGCTGGGGTTATCATCGGACAACACCACGGGCAAGGTTCTGGGGATTTGGTTTCCCATCATGGCCTTTGTGGCCTGCGGTTTTGAGCACAGCGTGGCAAACATGTACACCGTTCCGGCTGGGATGATGCTGGGCGCCGCAGTGACCTGGCGACAATTCCTGATATGGAATTTGTTGCCGGTGACACTGGGCAACATCCTGGGCGGCATGTTCTTTGTGGGCGCGGCGTATTCGTTCTGCTTTAAGCGGGAGCTTTCCCCCGCAATCCAGAACCGTCCGGTAATTGTGGAACGCAAAGCTGCTTAAATGCAGTGACAAGTGCCGAGTGACAGGTGACAAGCCGCAGCTTTTGCTCGTCACTCGTCACTTGTCACTCGGCACTCCTTTTATTAGGTGGACCCTATGCATAAGTTGATCCAACAGCTCATTTCGCAAGGCCCCACCCTCACTGATGGCGCCTGGGGGACGGAATTCCAGGCTCGCGGCCTGGAGGCTGGTGAATGCCCCGACCATTGGAACCTTACGCACCCTGAACGCGTGGAAGCCGTGGCGCGCGCTTATGTGGATGCGGGCAGCCAGGTGATCCTGACCAACACTTTCCGTGCCAACCGTCTGGCCATGGAGCGTCACGGACTGGCGGACCAACTGCGGGAGATCAATCTTCGCGGCGTGGAAATTTCCCGCCGTGCCGCCGCCGGGCGCGCCTGCGTTTTCGCCTCCATGGGACCCAGCGGCAAGCTGCTGATGATGGGTGAAGTCAGCGAAGATGAACTGCTGACGGCTTTTACGGAACAGTCCCAGGCGCTGGCCGAGGGCGGCGCGGACGCCCTGCTGTTTGAAACCATGAGCGATCTGGCGGAAGCGAAGGTCTGCGTCAAGGCGGCTCGACCCACCGGATTGCCGATTATCGTCTCTCTCGCTTACGACTCCGGCAAAAACCTTGACCGCACCATGATGGGAACCACTCCGGAGGTCGCCGCGGCTGAGCTTACTGAGGCGGGGGCCGATGTGATCGGAGCCAACTGCGGGCAGGGGATTGAGAGTTACGCCGGGCTTTGCCAGCGGCTGCACAATTCCACCACGCTGCCCATCTGGATCAAGCCCAACGCCGGCCTACCGGAACTGCTGGAGGGTGGAACGCATTACCAGACGGCGCCGGAGGCGTTCACGAGGCACGCTCCTGCCTTGCTTGCAGCCGGTGCGAGCTTCCTGGGTGGCTGCTGCGGAACCAGTCCGGATTTCATTCGTGCTTTGGCCTTGGTGATGAAGACAAAGCAGTAGGCGGAAGGCAGCAGGCTGTAGGCGATGTGAAAATGTTGTTACTCATTGCAGAAAACATATGCGTCTAAAACTAATCAGTTGTGAGATTTTCTTCCGCGAGCTTTGCTCCTGCGTGGCCCGGTCGCCGCACATCATCGATTTCGACTTCCTCCCCAAGGGGCTGCACGACATTGAATGCTCCAAGATGCAGGCGCGCTTGCAGGCTGCCATTGATAAGGTGGAGGAGCGCCAGTACGATGCGCTGCTGATGGGTTATGGCCTTTGCAACAACGGCATCGTGGGACTTACCACCAAGTCCATTCCCCTGGTGATACCGCGCGGGCATGATTGCATCACGGTTTTTCTGGGCAGCGCGCCCCGCTACATGGAGTATTTCAACACTCATCCCGGCGTTTACTTCAAGACCACCGGATGGGTTGAGCGGGGTGAGGCGGATGGCGAATTGGGCCAGCTAGCACTTGGCAACAAGCTTGGGTTGACGCAGAGCTACGAATCGATGGTGGAGAAATACGGCGAAGAGAACGCGAAATACCTGTGGGAAGAATTTGGCAAGAACCTGGCCCGCCACTATGGCCAGATGACTTTTATCGAAATGGGTATTGAACCCAACGGCAGCTTTGAGCAGCGCGCCCGTGACGATGCGGCCAAAAAGGGCTGGACCTTTGAGAAAGTTCAAGGTGACATCAGCTTGATCCAGCGCCTGGTGAACGGCGAGTGGGACCCGAAAGAATTCCTGGTGGTTCCCCCCGGCCACCGCATTGTTCCCAGCTATGACGATAGTGTAATCAAGTCTGAGGCGGTGGCATGAACTCCTTGGAACGAGTCCGCGCAGTCCTGGTGGGTGAAATCCCTGACCGCGTACCTGTCTGCCTGCACAATTTCATGCTGGCCGCGCGCGAAGCGGGCGTCCGCATGGAGGACTACCGTGTCAATCCGGAAGCCATTGCCCGCGTGCATCTTCAGGCCGTGGAGAAGTACGGGCATGACTGCATCCTGGTGGATACAGACACCACCATGCTGGCCGAGGCCATGGGGGCCCGCTCAGAATGCGCCTATGACGAACCGGGCCGCATTGTGGAGCCTGCCATCAAGAGTCTCGATGAAGTTGACAAATTAAAAGTGGTCAACCCGGAGACCGATGGACGCATTCCCGCCATTCTTGAGGGCGTCCGGCTGATGTCCAAACAACTGGGCAAAGAAGTTGCCATTCGTGGCAACGCAGACCAAGGCGGGTTTGACCTTCCCTGCATGGTGCGCGGCATTGAGAATTTCCTGATGGACCTGCTCGACTGCCCCGACGATCCCCGCCTCGCACAACTGATGGAAGTTTGCTACCAAAGCCACCTGGCCGTCCATCGCGCCCTGATTAAGGCCGGAGCGCACTTGACCTCAATGGGCGACAGTCTGGCCAGCCCCGACGTTACTTCTCCCCGGCTGTTCGAACGCTTTGCGCGGCCTTACGAAGAACGTCTCATCAAAGACCTTACCGCCGATGGAATCTTTGTAGTGATTCATATCTGCGGTGACACCAGCCGCATCCTCGACATAATGGCGGAATACGAGCCGTGCGGCTTCGAGCTTGATTACAAGACTGATGCCGTGAAGGCGAAACGCACCGCGGGGAAGCGCCACGTGTTGTTTGGGAATATCGACCCCAGCGGCGTCCTGGCCAATGGGACAGTGGAGGAAGTTCGTGCATCCACCCGGCACCTGATCTCCACATGGAAGCCGGAGGGCCGGTTCATTTTGAACGCCGGTTGCGCCATTCCGCCAACTGCCCCGTCTGAGAATATCCGGGCGCTGGTGGAAACAGCCAGGGAGTGTGGGCAGTACTAGCAAACGGAGTTGGCGATTGCTGGTGGTCAACCGGGTAAATCAGACAATCGGCAATCATCATCATTATTATGAACAGCCGCGAACGGGTTCTTGCCATGTTGGATGGACGGCCGGTGGATTGCCTGCCGGTGATGCCCATCACCATGATGTTTGCGGCCGATTTTATCGGTGCAAAGTACCTTGCCTATACGACGGATTACCATGTGTTGGCGGAAGCGCAGATCCGGACCGCGGAAGAGTTTGACTTTGACCACGTCTCCGCCATTGCCGAAACACGGGAGGCTCCCGATTGCGGCGCGGCCGTGGAATATTTTGACGACCATCCAGCGTCCATCGTCGAGGCCCAGTCCCTGCTGACGGATAAGAAAACGCTGGCGCAGCTGAAAGTTCCCGACCCGTTGAGCGGCGGGCGCATGAACGATCGCATCAAGGGCATTGCCCTGCTGAAACGGCGTGTGGGGCGCGACAAGATTGTGGAAGGCTGGATGGAGGGCCCGTGCGGCGCGGCTGCGGATTTGCGTGGCATTAGCGCGCTCATGATCGATTTCAATGACGATCCGGTATTTGTGCGCGACCTTTTTGATTTTGTCTTTGAGGCGGGAATGGGATTTGCGCGGGCGCAGGTGGAAGCGGGGGCCGAAGTGATCGGCATTGGCGATCCTGCTGCTTCGTTGGTGGGGCCGAAGATTTACCGCGACTTTGTGTGGCCGTACGAAAAGAAGATGGTGGATGGATTGCACGCGCTCGGCGCGCGCGTACGACTGCACATTTGCGGGAATACGGTACGCATCTTGCAGGGAATGGGGCAGCTGGGGTGCGATCACGTGGATGTGGATTCACTGGCGCCCATGGCCGAAGCGCGCGCGGAAGTGGGTCCGGAGCAGGTTTTGCTGGGAGGGCTCGATCCCGTGCGTGAATTGCTCAACGGCACGCCGCAATCAGTCTACGCAAAGGTGGAGGAGTGCCACCGCCAGGCGGGACCGCGTTATATTGTGGGAGCAGGCTGCGAGTTGCCGCGAGATACCCCCGCAGCCAATGTCCACGCCATGGTCCGGTATGCCCGGGAGCATCACGCGATGGCGTGAAGAAAAGGTTTCAGGTGCCAGGCTATGACACTCCGTCAGCCTTGTTGGCGGCTGAGGCAGGAGGCAACCTTTGGTGAAGAACTACAGGGATCTTAAGGTTTGGCAGAAGGCATGGATTTGGTTGTCGAAAGCTATCGGCTAACTAACCTTTTGCCCAAGAGCGAGACTTTTGGTTTGTCCGGGCAGGCTCGGCGCGCGGCTGTCTCTATTCCCGCCAATGTTGCTGAGGGACATGGGAGGGAACATCTTGGAGATTACCTCCGCCTTTTATCAATTGCCAGGGGATCGCTGATGGAGCTTGAGACTCACTTTTGGATCATGACACGGTTATATATCTCTACGGATGAGGTGACAGGCGCCTTTGAAATGGTGAGAGAGTTAGACCGGATGCTCTCTGGTTTGATAAGAAAACTAAGGAAGCTTCCCGCCGCGGCCTGACACCTGGCACCTGATACCCGACACCTAAACTATGTCCTCAAAGCCCACACACCGCGTAACCCTTCGGCCCGTGCAGACGGAGTTGACTGCTCCTGCCGGAACGGCCTTGCGAGATCTGCTCTTTGCCCAGGGCGTGGAGTTTCCCTGTGGCGGACAGGGGCGCTGCCGCGGCTGCCGCGTACACGTGCTGGAAGGCCAGGCGTCCATCAACGACGCGCAACGCGAGCGCCTGAGCACGGAGGAGCTTGACCAGGGATGGCGCCTCGCCTGCCAGTGCGCCCTTGAGGATGACCTGGTGATTGAGTTGCGCCAGTGGGATGCCGCCATCCTGGTGGACGAATCGCCTTTTGCCTTCCACCCGCGCGCGGGCCTGGGTGTGGCCGTGGACCTTGGAACCACCACGCTGGTGGCCCAGTTGCTGGACCTCAGCACCGGCCGCGTGCTGGCGGTGCGCACGGCGCTGAACTGCCAGGCGCGCTTTGGCGCTGACGTCATGAGCCGCGTTGACTTTGGGGCGGCAAAAGGCGGCGAGCAACAACTTCGCGACCTGATTCGGCAGCAGATTGGCAGCCTGATTGAACAATTGGTGTTTGCCGCGAATGTTCCGCAGAGTGAAATTACCGACGTGGTGGTGGTGGGAAACACCGTGATGCACCACCTTTTCTGCGGACTGGATATTGAACCATTATCGCGCTACCCTTTCGAGTCGGAACAGCTTGGCCTCCAGACGTTTCGTCCCGGAGATTTGGATTGGAAGCTTTCCAGCGAAGCGCGTGTGCGCTTTCTCCCCTGCCTGGGCGGGTTTGTGGGAAGCGATCTCCTGGCGGGCATTTTGGCGACGAACCTGAGTGAACGCGATGAGTTGATCGGATTGGTGGACCTGGGCACGAATGGAGAGATTGTAATTGGTAATCGCCAGCGCATCCTTTGCGCATCCACAGCCGCCGGGCCGGCATTTGAAGGGGCCCGAATTTCCATGGGCATGCGGGCCGCGACGGGCGCAATCTCCGAGGTGAAATTGGAAGACCGCGCCATCACTTGCCGTGTTCTTGGCAACGCCGAGCCGCAGGGTCTCTGCGGTAGCGGGTTGGTGGACGCCGTGGCGGCGGGACTGGAGCTGGGGAGGATTCAATCTTCCGGGCGCTTTGCCGATGGTGCAAGCGCGTGGGAGCTGGCCGCCCCTGTGGTTTTGACGCAAAAAGACATTCGCGAACTGCAACTTGCCAAAGGCGCCATTGCTGCCGGAATTCGCATCCTTGTGGACCGATTTGGTCCTTCCGCCGGCGAACTAAAAAAACTCTATCTTGCCGGGGCCTTTGGGAACTATATTAACCGCGCCAGTGCGCAGCGCATTGGCCTGATTAATTTCCCCTCGGACAAAGTTGAAGCCGCGGGGAACACCGCCCTTCTGGGAGCAAAGCTGGCACTCTTCCTTCCGGAAGGGGAGGACGGTTCCTTTACCAGCCTCCGGCAGCGCACCGAGCACGTGCCGCTGAATGCGGATCAAAATTTTCAAGATACCTTTGTGGAGGAAATGGCATTTCCACAAAGCACCTACGCCTAATGTGAAAGGGAGACTCTTATGGCTCAATTCGAAGAACTGCAACAGGCTATTATTGATGGAAAAGCTCCGGTAGCAAAAGAGCTGACGGATAAGATGCTGGCGGAAGGAATTCGTCCTGGAGAATTTTTCCCCAAGGCCATCATTCCCGCCATGGATGAAGTGGGACGGCGCATGCGGGAATGCGAATTTTTCATTCCTGAAGTGCTGATCGCTGCACGCGCGGCACGCGCTTCCAGCGACATTCTTCGGCCGTTGTTGGTTGGTGCCGATGCCATGACCGCTGCCGGAACCGTGGTGTGCGGTACCGTCAAAGGCGACTTGCACGATATCGGCAAGAACATTGTGGCCATGATGCTGGAAAGCGCGGGCTTCAAGATTGTTGATCTGGGCGTCGATGTCACCGCGGAGAAGATTGTCAACGCGGTGCGCGAACACCAGGCCAATCTTGTGGCTCTGTCGGCCCTACTGACCACCACCATGGTGAACATGAAGGGCGTGGTTGAGGCCCTTTCAGCCGCCGGGCTGCGCACTCAGGTGAAAATCATGGTGGGTGGAGCTCCCGTCACCGATGCTTGGGCCCATTCGATTGGCGCTGATGGCTACGGCAAAGACGCCCCGGCAGCCGTGGAGTTGGCACGGCAACTCGTGGCAGCCTAATCTGCACCAGTTCCAAGAGACTCTCTATCGCGCCGCAGCCCCCGGGGTTGCGGCGCTGAGGCAGGACTTTCACCATGACAAGCTCACGTGAGCGAGTTCGCCTTGCTCTGGAGCACAAGGAACCAGACTGTGTTCCGCTAGACCTCGGCGCGACCGCGGTAACGGGCATGCATATTGACACCGTCTACCGCCTGCGCCAGGAGCTTGACCTGGATCCGCCCGGCACCCCCGTCAAGATCATCGAGCCCTTCCAGATGCTCGGCGAAATCAAGCCCGATCTCATTCAGGCGCTGGCCATTGACACCGTCCAGGTGGGCGGCACGGGCACGGCTTTCGGCTTTCCCATGGAGGGCTGGAAGGAGTGGAAGACCTTTGGCGGCGTCCCGGCGCTGGTACCGGCCGGGTTTAACACTCAAACAGAGCCGAATGGCGACTTGTTGCTCTACCCGCAGGGTGATCGCTCCGCTCCACCCTCCGGCCACATGCCGGCGGGGGGATATTACTTTGACGTCATTGTGAGGCAGCAGCCCTTTGAAGAAAAGGACCTGCGGGTTGAGGACAATCTGGAAGAGTTCAGCGTCCTCTCCGACGCGGAGACCGACCATTTCCGCCGCTGCGCGGAAGAGTTTTATACGCATACCGACAAGGCGTTGGTGCTGAATCTGGGGGCGCTGTCTCTTGGCAATATCGCCCGCGTTCCGGGTCCGGCCCTGAAGTGCCCGAGGGGAATTCGCGATGTGGAAGAGTGGTATGTCAGCCTGAGTTCGCGGCGCGACCTTGTTTACAAGATTTTTGAGGGCCAGACGAAAATCAACCTGGAGAATGTGCAAAAGCTTTACGCCGCGGTCGGCAACCGAATCTCGGTGGTGAACCTGACCGGAACGGACTTCGGCGCTCAAAATGGGCCGCTGGTTTCTCCCCAGACCTACCGTAATCTCTTCCTACCCTTTCATAAGCAGGTTAACGATTGGGTTCACCGCAACACAACTTGGAAGACCTTTATCCACAGTTGCGGCTCCGTTTGGTATCTCGTGGAGGACTTCATCGCGGCAGGATTTGACGTTTTGAACCCTGTGCAGTGCTCGGCCGCCCACATGAATCCTTATGACCTGAAAAGCAAATTCGGCGACCGCATCACTTTTTGGGGAGGGGGAGTGGATACCCAAGCGACTCTTCCATTCGGCTCACCCCAGGAGGTCCGCGAGGAAGTCCGAGAACGGATCCGCGCCTTTGGTCCCGGCGGAGGCTTTGTCTTTAATGCTGTCCACAACATTCAGGCGCTCGTGCCGGCGGAAAACGTTTTGGCCATGTACCGCACTGCGCATGAGTTTGGCCGTTATCCGCTGCGAGTGGCAAGCGCGGCGTAGCGGTGTGAAGTGTGACATGTGACGTGTGACAAGCAAGAGGCGGTGCCCGCAACAATGACGAGTGACTTGTGACATGCACCAATCCGTTTCCTTTACCAACGCAAAGCCGGTGGGCTACGAAGACTTAGTGGTTTGGCAGAAAGGCATGGAGTTGGTGAAGAAGGTGTACGAAATCACCCGTACTTTTCCGCGCGACGAGAAGTTTGGCTTGGTATCGCAGATGAGGCGTGCAGCTGTTTCCGTCCCATCCAACATTGCTGAGGGGCAGGCACGGCACTCAACAGGTGAATTTGTTCAATTCATTTCTCACGCGGAGGGTTCGAATGCAGAGTTACATACGCAGCTCCTTCTTAGCGTCGAACTGGGATTCTGCACGCAGAATCGAACGGCTGAGGCAATGCCGCTGTCTCAAGACCTACGGCGCATGTTGAACGGGTTGCGCAGAAGACTGCAGGGCCGAGAAAGCAAAGTGACGAATGGTAAATGAGGATCACATAACTACCAAATTCTCGGTCAACAACCCGCCTCTTTTCTGTTTTTGCTCGTCACACGTCACAAGTCACACGTCACATATAACCCCAGGAGGCTCTTTTTCATGACTTCACGCGAGCGCGTCAATAATGCACTGAATCATAAGGAAGCGGATCGTGTGCCGGTGGACCTCGGCGCGAGCGCGGTAACCGGAATGCAGGCTGACACTGTTTACAAGCTGCGCCAGGCACTGGGGCTGGACGCGCCCGGCACTCCCGTCAAGGTCGTTGAGCCCTACCAGGTGCTGGGAGAGATCAAACCTGATTTGATGGATGCGCTTGGGATTGATGTTGTGGGCCTGGGCAAACCTTCCACTCTCTTCGGCTTTAAGAACGAAGGCTGGAAGCCCTGGACAACGTTTGGCGGCACGCCCGTGCTGGTCCCGGAAGGGTTTAACACCGATCCTGATGAAAATGGCGACATCCTGGTCTACCCCGATGGAGATAAGTCCGTCCCCCCCAGTGGCCGCATGCCCAAAGGTGGCTACTATTTTGACTCCATTGACCGCCAGCTTCCGGTGGATGACAACAACTTGAATGTGGAAGACAACCTGGAGGAATTCACTCCCATTTCCGACGCAGACCTGGCGCACCTGGGGCGCGAGGCGGAGAGAATTTGGACGCAAACGGACAAGGCCGTCCTGGCAAGTTTTGGCGGGACGGCATTCGGCGACATTGCGCTGGTTCCCGGCCCCTGGATGAAACATCCCAAGGGCATCCGTGGTATTGAGGAGTGGTACGTCAGCACGGCTTCACGCCGCGAATACGTCTACAAGCTTTTTGAACGCCAGTGTGAAATCGGCATCAGGAATTTGGAGAAAATTCACGGTGTCGTGGGCGAACGCGTCTCCGCGATCTTCCTTTCGGGCACGGACTTTGGCCAACAGCACGGTCCTTTTATCGCCCCCAAGACCTATCGCGACCTCTATAAGCCTTTCAACAAGGCTGTAAACGATTGGGTTCACAAGAACACAACGTGGAAGACCTTCATCCACTCCTGCGGCTCCATCCGCGCCTTGCTTCCCGATTTTGTAGACGCGGGCTTTGACATTCTTAACCCCGTGCAGTGCTCGGCGGCATGCATGTCAGCTGATGAACTGAAGCAGGAGTTTGGCGATCGCGTCACCTTCTGGGGCGGCGGTGTGGATACCCAGAATACGCTGCCCTTCGGCACGGCCGATGATGTTCGCAAAGAGGTTGCTTCGCGTTTGAAGATTTTTGGCAAAGGCGGGGGGTACGTCTTCAACTCCATCCACAACGTGCAGGCGCGGGTGCCGATTGAGAATGTCCTGGCGATGTATGAGACCGTGCGGGACTTCGGGAAGTACTAGAGAGCTGGCGGGAAAAACGCAAAATTCCTGGGGCACCATGAAGGCGATTGGGAACCATCCGCCTGCATGGTGCCTTCGTGTTTTAGGGCCCGGAACGGAGGGAGACCCCTGTTCCACTCAATATCGCGGGCGGGAATGTTATACTCGCCTGTGACCCATGGCTGATCAATCCATACCTTTACCCCCACGCCCGCAATTTTACGATGTTGCGCCTCGCCGCTATTGGCCTGTCGCCACGATCGTCCTTTTTGCCCTGAACTTTATCTTTTTCGGTCTGGAAATTTACGCCGGGGGAGCCGATAACACCCAGGTTCTATTGAATTTCGGCGCTTCATTTGGGCCCTATCTGCATCGGGGTGAATATTGGCGTCTGGTGATGCCGATGTTCCTGCATGGCGGCTGGCTCCACATTCTGGGCAATAGCTACGCTCTCTATTTCCTCGGACCCATTCTGGAGCGAGTGTATGGTTACGGCCGTTACAGTGTGATCTACGTTGCGGCGGGAGTGGGCGGCGCCTTCCTTTCCATGGTGGCCTCAAAGGAAGTTTCGGTGGGTGCATCCGGGGCCATCTTCGGAATCGCCGGGGCGATGGTGGTGACGGGCTATGCTCACCGCGATGCAATTCCACTGCGCTGGGGCCGCGCTTTCGGGCGGGGAATGATCCCCTTCATTGTCTTGAACCTCGCTTTCGGCTTATCGGTTCATGGCATCGACAACTGGGGCCACCTGGGCGGACTGGCAACCGGCGCAATTCTGGCCTTCATCATCCCTCCACCCCGGCAAGAATTCTCTTATGGCGAGGTTGTAGAGCCTCCCTCACAGGCTTGGGTTGCGCTTCCCGTTTTCGTAGTGGCTCTCTCCATCGCTGCAACCGTAAACCATTACCGGACAATCCAGGCAATGGACCGTCTTCTTGTGCAAGGTGAACAGTTTGAATCCGCCCAGCAGTATGACCGCGAGCTGCAGAGCTTCCAGCAGGCGCTTCGCCTTGCCCCACAGGAAGAACAACCGCATGAGGCGATGGGCACCTATTACTTGGCGCAAAAGAAATACGACGAAGCCATCCAGGAGTTAAAGGAAGCCATACGTTTAAGCGGAGGCGATGACCACGCCCAACTTGAACTCGGCCTGGCTTATCAGTTGAAGGGTGATCCGAAGAAGGCGCAGCAGATCTTCGAAGACGTGCTGGGGAAAACCCCAAAAACTGCCGAAGGCAAGGGGTTGCTGGCGGCGAACCTGTCGATCCTGGCGGACCTCTATTCCCAGCAAAAGCTCTACGCTGAGGCGATTGCCAAGTATCAGGAAGCACTTCGGCTTGAGCCCGACCTGGCGGAAGCGCATAACAATCTGGCGTGGCTCTACGCCACTTGTGATGAATTTAAGTTTCGAGATCCCCATGCCGCGCTTGAGCATGCACAGCTTGCGGTCAAGCTGACCAATTGGAAGGACGGGAATTCCATTGATACCCTGGCGGAAGCGTATTACGTGAATGGCGAGTTTCAAGAGGCCGTGGAGACCCAGGAAAAAGCTCTGGCGCTTGACCCTGACAACAAAGAACTACAAGAACACATGGCGCGGTATCGTCGGGTAGGGAAAACGTAATTTTGTGGTGAATGCAGGGGGAAGACGGCGCGGCTGAGGCTGCCCGACCGGAATGAGGTAGACGCAACGATGCATATCCACAAGATGACTCTGTTCCACATGGCCATAATGGCCCTGATGCTCTACCTCTTCGGAAACCGGGCCTTGACCATCGTGCGGCGCAACGGTTCATGGAAGCGGCTGATCGGTTGGGCCGCGGTGGCCATTCTGGCGTATGCCGCGTTCATCGCATGGATTTCCGGCCCTGGTGCAAAGTTTGTTGACAGTCTGTCGGAAGGGGAATTCTTTTCCCTCATGCCCGGTCTCGCGCTGGTGGTGGTTCTCGGCCTCTGCGAGGTCGGATTTCGCGCGCTCGACGGCCCTTTCCCGCAGCTTCCCGGCAATGTCTCGCCCGTCAATGTCGAACGCCGCCGACTTTACCCATGGATGGCCGCTGCCGTGGTGGTGGTAAGCTTGATGGCCATTGCGCGCCCCATTGTCCCGGCCTCATGGCGCGACAATTGGTTTATTGCCACCTTGGTGGCCGGAATGTTCTCCTGCATCACGCTCTGGTTTCTGCACTACAAAGCCCGGCGCTTTGATTACGGCAGGTCGGCGTTGCAACTCAATCCCTGGATTCACTGGGTCTACACAGCGGAGGATTTGAAGGGTTTTAAGGGAATCAAACCCGGAGCGGATTCCGAGGCCTGGATGGGGCCTGATGGTCTTTTATTCAATGGCGATTTCGCGCCCTGGACGCTGTTTGTCTATACACTTGTGCGGGCAAGCGTGAACAACGATCCGCCGCCCAACCTGGATTTCACTTTCAAGGAGACTTCTTTCGGCAACGCCACTTCGCTGGAGGTGTTTCACGTCCCCATTCCCCGGGACCACGCCGCTGATGTGGAGTTGGTCCAGCAAAAACTGCGCGCCCTCTGCCCCAAAGCGGACGTTAACCTTATTCCTTAATGGCTCTACACGGCTTCCGGTTGGTTGGCGGCGCGCTTAATCCAGCTATAGGCTCGAATTGAATTCTTCCAGTAGAACTTCTCCAACACCGCCGTCCCTTTTGCCGCCACATAATCGTGAGCGAGGTTGAACACCTGTTGGTACGAGCCCCAGCGGTCACTGTTCGGCCAATCGCTGCCGAAGATGATGCGGTCCTCGCCGAAGATCTCCCAAATTTCATCCAGTCTTGCGCGGTAGAACTCCAGGTCGACCGGGACCTTGCCATCCACGCGCCGGAGGATTTCCGAGAGCTTCATAAAAATTCCCGGCCGTGAGGCGAGTTCGCGCAAATAATGGTCGCGCTCTTTGCGAGCGGCGGGGTCTGTGGGTGGATCGGTTTGGGGCAGATGGTCCAATACCACACGCAAATTGGGGACCTTGTCTGTGAGTCTCACCACCGCCTCAACATTGGGCGTCGACTGGTCTGCCGTATCCATGCCAAGTCCGGCATCGGCAAGAGCTTTGATGTCAGCAATGTAATCCGCGCGCAAGACATCGCCTGCAAGATCTCTTCCCCACAGGTTCCCGCATCGAATTCCGCGAAACAGCGGGTTGCGCGCGAAGCGCTCCAGATGCTTGCGGAAGTCCGGCTTTCCCGGCTCCAGGTCTCCCACCGTTCCGACAACCAGTGTGTCCTTCTCAGCGATATCCAGAACCCACTGGTTGTCTTCCAGCCAGGGACTGCATTCCACCTCAATGACGCCCACGATTCCAAGCCCATGGGTGAGCTGGCGATATCGATCAAGCAGGGCGGGGTGGTAGAGAACTTCATCATCCTTGTTGTCTTTTTCGGGCCAGGGGATACCCTGTGGGCGGGTCGGATCGAACAGGTGGATGTGCGTGTCGATGATCGGCACGGCCGCGCCCTTTGCACTTAAATCCAGTGCGGCGGAGCTTACGGCTGCGCCCAGAAATGTCCTTCGATTCATGGAAATCTCCTGCCTCTGTTGATGGATCGCCCACGATGATGCGTGCCCATAGGGTGATGACGAAGCGACCAATTTACACGGGTTGGCGTGCGGGCGCAATAGGCCAAAGAGATCAGACTCTGCCCGCGGCAAAGGTTTTCAGATTAAGTTGAGTTTCTATCGTCCGGCGGAAGGAATCACCAGAGTAACGTCGCGATCCAGGCGCATGCCCACCAGTGAGCCCGCGGCGATGGATGCCTGTTTCCCTTTGGGGAGAAAGAGTGCGGTGAGGATGCCGGCAGCTCCCAAAACGATTCCGGTCCCGATGCCACCCACCGCTCCCACGATTGCCGGAGCCACGATGAGCACAGCCTGCTCACGGCGATCGGGGCCTTTACCCTTCAACTCGCCTTCAGGCCCGACATTGGGGTCGCTACCGCTCTCACTGGAGAACACCTCAGTCAATGAACCGAGAATTGCCACCTTTTGGCCGTTGGGCAATTCCACCGTGTCAAAAACGATGGTCAGATAACCACCCTTGCCCTTGCGTCCTGCCGGACGGGATTCACCCACGTGGCCATCGATGCGGACGCCCTTGGGGAGAACGTCGCGATCTTCAACGGCGACGGGGTCAATCAGCGAGCACATGATGCGGTCCCCCGCCTTTGACCCGCTGGAATTAATGGTGGTGTGCAATTGAAGCTTGAATTCCGTGCCTTCAGGAACCGTAATCTCATCGACGGCGGGATTCGTATCCTCTGCAAAGAGGGGCGCCGTCACGCTGCCAAGCAGCGACCAAGAGATCAGTAAAGCGAAGAATTTAGCCTTCATTCCCATTTCCCCCAAGCGTTGACCGGCTGCCGGGCAAGCGCAACCGCCGGTTCGAAGCCGAATTGGACATTATCATCGTCAAAGGCCGACGCAGTCAAAGACAAAATCGCTATTTGATCCAAAGGCCTTTGTTTTGTTCGATGCAGAATTTGTCCCAGAGTTTGGATGGGCTGGCCCCAGAACTTTGCGGAGTCGCTTGCGGGAAGAGAATTTACTCCCGGGCTTCGGCGTGGTGGCGGACGTCAACGCCTTCCACCAGAAAAAGAACATCTTCTGCGATATTCGTGGCATGGTCGGCAAGCCGCTCCAGGTTCCGCGCCACAAACATCAGGTTGATCCCCTGGCGAACCGTCTTGGGGTCCCGCTCCATGTAGGAAATCAGCTCCTCGTACACCGCATCGCGTAACTCGTCGACGGCATCGTCTGAAACCAGCACCGTTCGGGCCAGTTCGGCGTCGCGCTTCACAAAGGCGTCAAGGCTCTTGCGGATCATCGATTGGACGCGGCTGGCCATGGCCGGGATGTCAACCAGGGGCTTGATCAGGGGTTCGCTGATCAAAGAAAGGGCGCGCTCCACGATGTTGACCGCCAGATCCCCCATGCGCTCAAGGTCGTTGTTGATCTTGATGGCGGAGGTCAGCAAGCGCAGATCGGTGGCCATCGGCTGTTGGAGAGCCAGGAGGCGGGTGGCAAGGTCATCAATCTCGATTTCCATGCGGTTGATCTCTGCCTCATTTTGCAGAACCTTTTGTGCCTGCTGGGGATCCTTATCCGAAAGGGAGAGTACACTGCGGTAGACGGAGTCCTCCACCAGTGAGCTCATCTCAAGCAGACGGCTCCGCAGGTAATCCAATTCCTCAACAAAGTGGCGCAAAGGTGAAATCCCCCCCTCGATGATCGGGTGATCCCATCATCGGGCGATCGGGTGAATGGAGTGGACCATCAGTAAATTTACTTCCTGTTCCTCCAATCCACCAATCAATTATTTTAATAGCCCTGTGTATCCGATTGCCGGATCACCCGGTCAACGGACTCCCCAACTCTAGCCAAACCTACCCGTAATATAATCCTCGGTCTCTTTTCGAGCGGGGGTTTTGAAAATAATTGCTGTTTTATTGAACTCAATCAGGCGGCCCATCAGGAAAAAGCCTGTAAAGTCAGCCGTGCGCGCGGCCTGCTGCATGTTGTGGGTCACAATCACCATCGTGCAGGCGTCCTTCAGGTTGAAGAGCAATTCCTCAATCTTTGCCGTCGCAATCGGGTCCAGTGCTGAGCAGGGTTCATCCAGCAGCAGGACCTCCGGTTCCACGGCCAAAGCACGAGCGATGCAGAGCCGCTGTTGCTGACCTCCGGAAAGCGCATAGGCGGACTTGTGCAACTGGTCTTTGACCTCCTCCCACAGCGCGGCACGGCGCAGGCTTTTTTCCACGGCCTCGGCCATGGTGCCCTTGCCGCCCATTCCATTGATGCGCAGTCCGTAAGCAATATTGTCAAAGATGGATTTGGGAAAGGGATTGGGTTTCTGAAACACCATTCCCACTCGGCGCCGCAGACTCACCACGTCCAGCGAGAAAATGTCTTCGCCATCCAAAAGCACTTCACCCTCAGGCCGCGCCTGCGGAACCGTTTCATACATGCGGTTGAGAATTCGCAGAAAGGTGGTCTTGCCGCAGCCGGAAGGGCCAATGAGTGCGGTGATGCGACCCGTGGGAACCTGCAGGGCAATGGAGTGGAGCGCCTGCTTTCCCCCATAATAGAAATCCAACCCGGCCGCACGCATCTTGATGTCGGCCGGCCAGGGAGTGGCAGCGCCTGCCGCACGCTCACTGGGGCGGGATTCTTCAGACGTCTTCATGGCCATAGTGGAAACACTCGATGCAAAAGTCACGACTTAAACCCTTCTTGAAGGCACGCCATGCCGTGTCGCTACGCTCTGCGCATTGAAATTCCCCGCGAAACAATCAATCGTGCCCCGATATTGGCAAACAACACCAGACCCAGCAGAACCAATCCCGCTGCCCATGCTTGCCGATGCCAGTCGTCATAGGGTGCAATGGCATAGGTGTAGATCATCACCGGCAGTGAGGCGATGGGCTCGTTCCACCCATGGCTCCAAAAGCGATTGCTGAAGGCGGTGAAGAGCAGGGGAGCGGTCTCGCCCGCCACGCGCGCCAAGGTCAGCATAATCCCGGTTACGATTCCGCGCATCGCCGCCGGCATCACCACCGTTGCCACCGTCTTCCACTTGCTTGCACCCAGGGCCAGGGCGCCTTCCCTCAGCATCCGTGGAACCCCGCGCAAGGCCTCCTCCGTGGTTCGCACGGCGATGGGGATCATCATGATTCCCAGTGCCATTCCCCCGGCAAAGGCGGAAAAGTGTTTCATGGGAAGGACGATGACCGTGTAGGCGAAGATTCCAATCACAATTGAGGGCACGCCATTTAATAAGTCCGTGGTATACCGCACGAAGAATGAGAAGGTTCTGCCGCCGAATTCCGCCAGGTAGACCCCTGTCAGCAAGCCGATGGGAATCCCGATGATGGATGCCAGCAGCAGCAGTTTGGCGCTGCCCACAATGGCATTGGCCATTCCGCCGCCTGTTTCACCCACCGGCGTTGGCAGGTTGGTGAAGAACGCCCAGTTCAGGGACTTCCCGCCATACCACACCAGGTAACCCAAAATGAAAAAGAGGGCAAAAACAGTGACGACCGCGCACAACCCAGTCAGGCTGAGCATGACGACGTTCACGGATTTTCGCCAAATCGTTCGAAAAGGCATAAGTAGTACAGTGGTCAGTGCTTAGTGGCTAGTGGTTAGTCGCCGTTCTCAATTGACTATTCACTTTTCACTCTTCACGATTCCCATCATTCCTTAATCACTGATTCCGTGCTGCGCGCACGCCCAAAGTCCCTAACCCCTAAAACCTAATCCCTAACACCTAACTACTGCTCGTCCCCTTCTGGGTGGTTGCCAGAATTACGAGACGCGCCAACCCATTGATCAGGATGGTCAATAGGAACAGGACCAGGCCCAGCTCAATCAAGGATTGCAAGTAGAGGTCGCCCGTGGCTTCGGTGAACTCATTGGCGATGACGGCGGCAATGGAATAACCCGGGGCAAACAGCGAAGCGCTGATCTTGGGGTCATTACCAATCACCATGGTTACCGCCATGGTTTCCCCCAGGGCGCGCGCCAAGGCCAGAAAAATCGAGGCCATGATTCCAACTTTTGCGAAAGGCACCACCACCTGCCAGGTGGATTCCCACTTAGTGGAGCCCAGTCCCAGCGCCGCTTCCCGCTGTTCCACGGGCACAGCCAGCAGCACCTCTCGCGACACCGAGATAATAAAGGGGACAATCATGATGGCCAGAATCAGTCCGCCCGCGAGCATGCTGACGCCGTAAATTGGTCCTTTGAAGAGAGGCAGAAATCCCAGGGTGTGTTTGAGAAACGGCATCACCGGCTTCCGCAGGATGGGGACCAGGATAAAAATTCCCAGAAGACCATAGATGACGCTGGGAACGGCCGCGAGCAACTCGATAACAAACGTCAGGTAGTTCGAAATTCCGGGCGGCGCAAGTTCAGACAGGAATATGGCCGCGCCCACTCCCAGTGGTACAGCCACAATTAGAGCCAGTGCGGATGAAACCAGTGTGCCGAAGATAAACGGCAGTGCGCCGAAATCCCCGCTCACAGGGTCCCAGGTTCTCCCCAGGAAGAAACCAAATCCAAATTTTTCACGGGGCAGGGCGGAATTAATGAAGAGCTGGTAGACCAGCATGACGGTTACGACAATAATGCTGGTGGCCGCCAGCAAGGTGATCAGGTGGGCAACCTCATCCCCATGCCGCAGTCTCTTTAAAAACTGACGCGCGCGCCCGGAAAGGCGCGCGCGGTCGGTCGTAACTGGAACTGTTGCCACTCTTAGTTGACCTGAGAAATTGCTTTGATTTCCTTGGTGACCACTGCCTTGGGGAGCTTTGCGTAATTGAGGGATTCCACCATGTCCTGGCCGTCTTTCAGCATCCAGTGGAGGAAATCCACAATGGCCTTCTTTTTGGCGGGGTCATCGATCTTGCTGGGTACCAACAGCCAGGTGAAGCTGGCAATGGGGTAAGCCGTCTTTCCCGCGGCATTGGTAATGGAGACGCGGAAATCGTCGGGAATCTCCTTTGCTGCTGCGGCAGCCGCGGCGGTGACGCTCGAAAGTTCCGCCTTCACAAATGCCCCGGAGGCATTTTTGACTTTTCCGTAGGCCAAATTGTTCTGAATGGCGTAGATCAGCTCGACATACCCAATGGCTCCGGGCTGTTGTTTCACCAAACCGGCAACACCCTCATTGCCCTTGCCGCCAAGTCCCACCGGCCAGTTCACTGAGGTGGCTTTACCAACCTTGGTTTTCCACTCGTCGCTGACCTTGGAAAGGTAATCGACAAAGATATAGGTCGTGCCGCTGCCGTCAGAGCGGTGTACGACAATGATATCCGTGTCGGGCAGCTTCACCCCGGGGTTCGGACCCTGGATGGCCGCATCGTTCCATTTGGTGATGTTTCCCAAATAAATTCCCGCGAGCGCCTCGGGAGTGAAATTCAGCTCCTGGTTGACTCCCGGAATGTTATAGGTAGGAACCACCGCGCCCAGCACCGTGGGAAAGTGCAGGATTTTCACCTTGGCCTGGCCAAGCTGCTGCTCGGTCATGGGACCATCAGTTGCACCAAAGTCCACCGTCCCGGCAATAACCTGCCGGATTCCCCCGCCCGAACCGATCGATTGATAGTTGAATTCAAAATCCGGATGAAGCTTGTGGTAGGCGTCAAACCATTTGGAGTAAATAGGGTACGGAAAGGTCGCGCCCGCTCCGTTGATCAGGAGGCTGGGTGCCGGCGACGGCGCTGGAGCTGCCGATGGGGATTTTACAAATGCGCACAATCCTGCAACAACTAAAACTGCGCCCAAAGCGATGCTGGTGATTGAAGTTTTGAGTTTCATTTTTTATCCCTCCGCCGTTAGTTTCGAGGATTTGTGTTACGGCGGAATTAAACCACGGTTATTCCTAGATTTAGGTCCTTTGCAGTCTCAAATTGTGCCCTGCGAATGTTACAGGCACATTAAGCATCTGTTGCGCAGGGATAAATGGGGAAAGGACAATTTGGCAGGGCATGGTGGCGGCGTTTTCTTGCCATAGGGTTGGGGGGTCTCATCAAGCGTAACCGATGGCACTTTAGCGCCACAAAAGGCCGCCAAAGTTATGAAAATGCTGGGTCGAAACAAAAACGCTGGCAATAATGAGGGAGTTGTAGCCGATGTGAAGAAAGATGCTGGGAGTCAGGCTGCCGCTTCCTCCCCGCGCCAGGGAAAAGACCAGGCCCACCAGAAGAATCATGATGAGGTGGTTCCAGGCGTGCCAATATTCCGGAACGTGCAGTCCGGCAAACAGGACGGCTGTTGCCACCACGGCAATGCGTACACCAGCAGCCCGCTCAAGAATGGCAAAAAGCAGGCCGCGGAAGACCACCTCCTCCACCACCGGAGCCACGAAAACCGCAAATGCGCCGACGGCGATGGAGGCGGTCCTGGAATTGAACAGCTTTTCCAGTGGAAACCCCTGCGTATCTGGCAGCAGCCAAAGTCCCATACTGGCTGCAATGGCCAGCGCGCAGCCACCGGCAAGATAACCCACCACATCTTTGAGTCCAGGCTTTTTCCAGCCCAGGGATTTCCACATCGGCAGTTGGTGCAGAAGGTTGGCCAACAGGGAAAAGAAACCCAGAACAAAGACATAGAAGACGCATTGCTGAAGCAGCAGGAAGATCGTTCCGGATTGGGCTGCCTCAACCTTGTCATGCCATCCCGTAAAGGGTCGCAGAGCCGAATATCCAACCAATAAGGCAACCTTGGAAGCCAACAAGGCGAAGGGAATGAAGGCCAGGAACAACAGCAGATCCCTCGGCGTCCAAATCTCGTGCGGAGTGAGGACAACGGGCGCGGCCGGCTGAAGCTGCTCCGCGTCGAACCCGGCCCCCTCCAGAGAGAAATTTCCCATGGCGTCCAGCATGATTCCCTTGGCGTTATGCCGCAAGCGAAATCTTCGCGCTTCCTTTGCGGCTTGGCGCCTTGGCGTGAGGTTTTTTCTCCAGCGGAAGGTCGGTAACAACCCCGCGAATCCCATCCTCAATTGATTTGACAAAGAAGGGTTTCACGCAAAGGCGCAAAGACCGCCAAGGTCGCTATGATATCGCCGACTGCATCCCACTTTGCCCCCACTCAGAGCAGCGGCAACAGCGCCCATGCCAGAGTTGTTTTCTACTCGGGAAGGTCGTTGACAACTCGCCGAATACCGTCCTTAATCAACTCAACATCAAAATTGATGAGAATCCCCAGCCGCATGTTGGCAAGCCTCAGGTAGGTAAGTAACTGTTTTCTGTGCACGGGGGCAATGGCTTCAACCGACTTGATCTCAATAATGACCTTGTTCTCGACAATCAAATCGGCGCGAAATCCGGCCTCCAAGTGGATGTTCTCCCATACGACCGGAAGGGCTTGCTGCCTGGTGACTTGGATGCCCCGGCTCGCCAGTTCCTGCGCCATGACCGCCTCGTAAACAGATTCGAACAATCCCGGTCCGAGGGTAGTGTGAATTTTGTAGGCGGAATCAACAATCTGCTTGGCGATCTCGTTCTCAGTCATGGCTTACCTCTTGGCTGCCTAGCCGCAGATGCGGTTTCACGCAAAGGCGCAAAAACCGCAAGGCAGGGTTTCACGCAAAGGCGCAAAGATCGCAAAGGTCGCAAAGAAGGTACTGGTCAATCTATCCATTGTCAACTACCCCAGCAGTGGCGGAAGTGCCTGGCTGGTTCAGGCCTTTAGGAAAGGTCAACTTGATGCCATCCTGCAAGAGGATTCTTTGCGCTTCCTTTGCGCCTTGGCGCCTTTGCGAGAGTTGTTTTCTCCAGAGGAAGGTCGGTAACGACCCCGAGAATCCCGAACTCAATTCGGCAAGAAAAGGGTTTCACGCAAAGGCGCAAAGATCGCAAAGGTCGCAGAGAAAGTACTGGTCAAGCCAATTATTGTCAACTGTTGCAGCAGCGGCGGCAGTGCTTGGCTGGTTTAGTCCTTTGGGGACGATCAATTTGGTTCCATCCCGCAAGAGAACCCTTTGCGCTTGCTTTGTGCCTTGGCGCCTTGGCGTGAGGTGTTTTCTCCAGCGGCATGAAGATTGATGCCATCATCCCAGCAAGCCCGCAGATACGGTTTCACGCAAAGGCGCAAAGATCGCCAAGGTCGCAAAGAGAGTGCCGAACATTTCCCATTCAGTCGTGTGGAGATGGCTCTTGCTCGTCACTCGTCACATGTCACTCGTCACTGCTTTTGCAGCAACGGCGCCAGCGCTTGCCCCGTGTAGGACTTCTTCACTCGCGCCACATCTTCCGGCGTGCCTTGGGCAACGATGCGCCCGCCTTCATCGCCGCCTTCCGGACCAAGGTCGATAATCCAGTCGGCCTGCTTCACCACATCAAGGTTATGTTCAATGATGATGACGGTGTTGCCGAGGTCCGTGAGCCGATTGAGCACTTCCATGAGTTGTTTGACATCGTCGAAATGCAGTCCCGTGGTGGGCTCGTCCAGAATGTAGAGCGTGCGGCCCGTCTGGCGCCGGCTCAGTTCGCGGCCCAGCTTGATGCGCTGCGCTTCCCCGCCGGAAAGCGTGGTGGCGGGCTGACCCAGATGAAGGTACCCCAACCCAACATCCACGATGGTTTGCAGCTTGATGCGAATTTGCGGAATGTTTTCCAGCAGTGGCAGCGCCTCTTTTGCCGTCATATCCAGCAGGTCGGCAATCGATGCGCCCTTGTATTTCACCGACAGGGTTTCAGCGTTATAACGCCGCCCGCGGCACACTTCGCAGGTGACGAAAACATCGGGAAGGAAGTTCATTTCGATGCGCCGCAGCCCCTCACCCTGGCAAGCCTCGCAGCGCCCGCCCTTCACGTTGAAGCTGAAGCGCCCGGCGCGGTAGCCGCGTTCGCGCGATTCCGGCAGCATGGCGAAAATCTCGCGGATGGGTGTAAACACGCCTGTGTACGTGGCGGGATTGGAGCGCGGCGTTCGCCCGATGGGCGACTGGTCAATGACGATCACCTTGTCAAGGTTGTCCAGCCCTGTAATGGTGCGGTGCTCGCCCGGGTCTTCAATGGAGCGGTAGAGCTTCTTGGAGATGGCGCGGTGCAGGATGTCGTTCACCAGCGTCGATTTTCCCGATCCGGAAACGCCTGTCACCACCGTCAGCAGTCCCAGGGGAAACGGCACATCAACATTCTTCAGGTTGTGGGCCTTCGCTCCCAAAACAGTCACAAATTTTCCGTTTGCAGGCCGCCGTTTGGTGGGCACGGGAATGCTCAACTCGCCCGAGAGGTATTTGCCCGTCAGGGAATTGGGATTGGCGGCAATCGTCTCCGGCCGTCCCGCCGCCACCACGTAGCCGCCTTGTTTGCCCGCGCCGGGGCCAAGATCGATTACATAATCGGCGCGGCGAATGGTCTCCTCATCGTGCTCCACCACCAGCACGGTGTTTGACATGTCGCGCAACTGTTCCAGCGTTTGCAGGAGGCGCTGATTGTCACGCGGGTGCAGGCCGATGCTGGGCTCATCCAGCACGTAGAGCACGCCGCGCAGCTTTGAGCCGATCTGCGTGGCCAGGCGAATGCGTTGGCTCTCACCGCTGGAGAGCGATGACGCCGAACGGTCGAGGCTCAGATAGCCAAGCCCCACGGCGCTCAGGAATTCCAGGCGTTCCTTGATTTCGTGCACAATGCGCCGCGCCACCAGCTCTTCGCGTGGTGTGAGCTTCAGGCCGGCCAGCACTTCCTTCGTTTTGAGGACGGGCAGTGCCGTGAGGTCCGCAATGGAGTGGTCCACCAATTTCACGGCCAGGCTTTCCGGCTTCAACCGCTTGCCCTGGCACTTGGGGCACGGCACGGCGGACATGTATTGGCTGTACCATTCGCGATAGCTCTCCGAACTCGCTTCGTTGTACCAGCGATCGAGCAGCGGCAGGATTCCTGCGAACAGCGTGGAGGCAGGCGCGCCCTCCGCGTTCTTTCCGTACAGCAGCAGGTTCTGGATTTTGCGCGGCAGTTTTTCAAACGGCGTCTTGAGGTCAAAGCCAATCTGCTCCGCGGCGCGAACCAGGCTGCGTTGCATTGCGGCGGAGCTTCCGCCCGGGCCGAGGCCTCCATCCAGCAGCGGTCGCGACCAGTCCACAATCACCTTGGCCGGATCAAACGTGTATTTGTTGCCCAGCCCGCGGCATTCTGAGCAGGCCCCGTAGACGCTGTTGAAGCTGAAGGAACGCGGCTCAAGCGCGGGAAGGCTCATGCCGCAATCCACGCACGCCCATTCCTGGGAGTAGAGGCGCTCCTCGCCATTCACCACCGCCACTTCCACAATCCCCTTGGCCAGCTTCATGGCGGTTTCAATGGAAGCGGCCAGGCGGCCTTCAATTCCGGGCTTCAGCAGCAGGCGATCAACGACGACTTCAATGGTGTGGTTCTTGCGGCGGTCAAGCTTGATCTCCTCGTCCATCTGGCGCATCTGCTTGTCAACGCGAACGCGCACGTAGCCTTCCGCCTCAAGCTGTTCGAAAAGCTTGCGAAATTCACCCTTGCGCCCGCGCACGATGGGGGCAAGGATCATCACCCGCTCGCCCTCGCCGTTCGCGCCCTCGCCGCCCTTCTGCAGCGCCATGATCGACGCCACAATCTGTTCCGTGGTCTGGCGGGAGATCTGCCGGCCGCAGCGGTGGCAATGGGCGATGCCGATGGAGGAGTAAAGCAGGCGAAGGTAATCGTAGATTTCCGTGATCGTGCCCACGGTGGAACGCGGGCTGCGGCTGGTGGTCTTCTGCTCAATGGAGATGGCCGGGCTCAGGCCTTCAACCGTGTCAACGTCGGGCCGCTCAAGCTGGTCAAGGAACTGCCGCGCATAGGCGGAGAGCGTCTGCACGTAGCGGCGCTGGCCTTCGGCGTAGATGACGTCGAACGCCAAGCTCGATTTTCCTGACCCGCTCAGCCCCGTAACCACCGTCAAGGTGTTGCGTGGAACCTCAACGCTGATGTTCTTCAGGTTGTGCTGGCGCGCGCCCCGAACCGTAATGCGGTCGATCATTCGCCCTGTGTCCTACAGTGAAGAATTTCGAGAAAACGGCAATCTTTCATGCTAAGTCCAGCGGGAACGCGCGTCAAGCGGATTGGGGGCAATCGCGCGTCGTCGGGACTGGCTTGCCCAAGGCTGTCCAAATTAATCGAAAGCCTCTCATTTCATCTGGCTCTGCCACATCTTCGCGCCGACAGGGTCGGCCTTCCCGTTATTCATTTGCACCTGCTGGCGGCATGGAAGGCTTGTAGCGCGGGTGTCCCCACCCGCGCCTGCCCTTTGCGGAAATCCCATCCCTTGGCGGATGCGCGGGTGGGGACACCCGCGCCTGTTCTTTGCGGAAATCCCATCCCTTGGCTGATGCGCGGGTGGGGACACCCGCGCTACAAGCCTTCCATGCCCCGAAGCCGCACGTCATTGAGGAATAGCTGAGCCGTAATTTGGACAAGCCTTGGGGCTTGCCCTGCCCTTGGAATTCTCCCGCTCCTTTGTTTTCATGAACTTCTCGGGATATTCCGTCAAGGAGAGAATCGAGGAAATAGACTTTTTGAGCCCATTCGTAACGAAACCACTAACCCCTCCATTCTTGTATACCTTCGCGAGAGAATGTCGCTTCGGACGCGACAAGGGACACGGCTGCGAGATCGAGAAAAGGGTTCCTGCACAGCGGCATTCTCCCCGCCCGGATCGTGGACCATCCATGAAATTTTTGAGTTCCTTTGTTTTCATAAACTTCTCGGGATATCCCTGCAAGGAAAGAATCGAGGAGCCGGAAGTTAGGATCGGCGCCCCTCCTGCTGCGGCAGGGTTCGGACGTCGGCCCCCCCCTGTATTTTTGGGCATTGGGTGCGAGAAATTCTTCCATTCCTTTGTTTTCATAAACATCGCCGGATGCACCTTCATTTTTGAAAGCAGGAGCTAGGAGTTAGGATCTAGGATTTAGAACCCGGTCTCCGCCAATCCCCAACACCCAACCCCTAACCCCTTGTCCCTAACCCCTAACCCCTGGTTCCGAGCCCCCAGTCCCTTGTAGCCGCCCCTTGGACGCTGACGCAGTCATATTGTCCTTTATATGGGGTAATCGGGATGACCGGGAGTATGAAACGATGGGTGACCAGCAAGGGAACATGGCGGCGCCTCGCGGACTACGGCCTCACTAGTATACACCCTAGGCTAATATTGTCAAGAGACACAATGTCGCTTGCGGTGCTGGCGGCATGTCTCGCAGAAAAGCTCGGCCTTCCCCTTATTTATTTGTTCATCATCGCGGTATTTGAGGCTTGTAGCGCGGGTGTCCCCACCCGCGCTTTAACTGGGGAAGCGACATCAGGCGCGGGTGGGGACACCCGCGCTACAAGCCTCGATGCCGCAGGCGATCGGTCTGTAGTTTGGACAAGTGGCAGAAGTGACCATTGCCGCAATGGGTAAGCACCTTGCGGCTTAATCCCGGTCTTACTTGCGATTGTCGTGGTGGGTCAAGTCAAATGATCCAGGCAATTTCATGCCTCGAAAAAGTCGAATTCCCCGCCCAGCCCCAGGCGGGCATCACCATTCAGCATTGCATAGCAGCGTTCCCCAACTTACAATTATGGGTCTTACGTCAAAAGCGAGAAAAATGCTGAAATCAATCAGTCTAAAACTTGGCCACATCCTGGTGCTCTACGGAGGCTGGGGACTTTTCGCGATGTCGTTCCTGGACTCGTCCCTGGTTCCATTCCCCGTAGTAAACGATCTGGCCTTGATCGTGATGGCCAGCAAGCGCCCGGGATTGTGGCCGCTCTATGCTCTGGCGACCACGCTGGGCTCGGTTGCAGGCGCGTATTTGCTCTACGCGATCGCCCGCGGCGGAGGGAAGTTCTTCTTTCGCAAGACCACACCGCATTCCATCACCCACGCCCAACGCTGGCTTGAGCGCAATGACTTCCTGGCGATCCTGGTGGCATCGCTGCTGCCTCCTCCTGCGCCGTACAAGGTCTTAGTTCTCACGGCGGGTGTGCTGCGGGTCAATGCGGTGAATTTCGGCCTGGCACTGCTGGTGGGGCGAGGTCTGAGGTTTGGCGCAGAGGCGTGGTTGGGAGCGCATTACGGCATTCAGGCCCAGGACTTTGTGCGGCACAACATGGGTCGCGCGTCGCTGGTGATTGTCGTGGTGGTGGTTGGCATGGCGCTGCTGCAGCGGTGGGTTGGAAAGACTAAAGGGTTAAGTTTAAAGGGTGAAGGGTAAATGGTAAAGGATGAAGGCTGAAGGGTAAAGGGTAAGGGATGAAGGCTAAAGGGTAAAGGGTGAAGGCTAAAATCTGAAGCACTTGCGTGCTCTTTCAACCCTTCGGAAACGGCAGTATATTTCGGGAAACTTCATCCCTTACGCTTTATCCTTCATCCCTTACCCTTCATCCTTTACCATTTACCCTTCACCCCTTATCCTTTACCCTTCATCCTTTACACTTCAGCCTTCACTCCTTATCCTTCCCCGTTCCCCCTTCATCCTTCACCCTTTTGCCCTCACCCTTTAACACCAAACGCAAAGTCCCCTTGTCCCGTATACCTTGTCCCTTGTCCCTTGTCCCGCGTCCCGAACCAGCTCATTTCCTTGCTGGCGCGGTAAAATAGAGTTTTTCCGACCTTGTCTGAGAGTTTTTGTCCAGGTCCACTTGCAGGGTAAATCCTGGCGATTGTGCTGAAGGGTTAAAGAAGCGCAGGTCGGACAAGGTCACCTGATAGCCATCCTCAGTTTCATCCACTTGTACCCAGGGATAGCGGGCAAAATCCAGCATAACCTTCGCGCCGTGTGTTTTCATTGCGGCCGTGAGCGCGGGTGAGGGCTGCGGCTTGGCGAAGGTCTCGATCTCCTCCGGCACGCGATTTGAATCGAGGGAATTCACGGCCACAGCATGGAATGCCGTTTCAGTTTCCACCAGGCCCGTCCAGGTGAAGGGGTTTGCCATCGTGGGGAAAGCGCTGAATCGTTGCGGCAACTCGCCCGAATAATTGTGGCTGTCAAGGATACTCAAAGCGCGGCGGTGGGCGAAATCGCGGACTCCCCAGATGGCCAGCATTGCACCCAGGCAAAAGACCGCGCCGGGCGCCGTCCGCATTTTTTGCCCTCCCACTTCCTCGGTGACCAGGCGCAACAGCCACGGTACTCCCAACCCCAGGATCAAGGCGGCCAGCAACAGAGGGTCAACAATAAATATGATGTCCCACGCGTACCAGCGACCGCTGAAGGGCAGAAACGGGCGGACTCCATAAGAGTTGGTAAAGTCCAGCAACAGGTGGCTGCCGGTTCCCAAAAGAGCGGCGAGCAATAGCCAACGGGGATTGAGGGGCAGCCCGGGTTTGGGTTTTGCCCGCTTGCCGAGCCAGCAGACTGCGCCCCATACGATGAAAGCCAATGCGGTGATCCCGATCAGCGAATGGGCGATCCCCCGGTGATGTTCAAGGTAGGCAATGCTTCCCTTGAGTCCCCAAATTATATCGATGTCAGGAGCATTGCCCGCCAGAATCAACGTGACCGTGGCAAAGCGGGTCTTGCGGTTCAGCCCCGTCTGGCTGATGGCGATGGCGGTGAGGGTGTGGGTGAGGTTGTCCATGGCGAAAAAGGAGTCGGGAGCGAGGAGTCAGGAGTCAGAATACTACAAATAGTCGGAAGCTTATATCCCGCTCGGGAGGGTCGCTTAACCCAGCCAATGAATACCTTCTGTCTCCTGACTCCTGTCTCCTAACTTCTCTCCCTCGGCACCAATAACCGCAGCGCGTTGGGCACGACTTCAAACGTGGCGGGCAGCGCGCCCCCAAGTTCACCATCGAGTTCAAAGCGGATGGTTGCAGATGGGTCAAGGGGTGTGCAGGCCACCTTCTCGCAATGGTCAAGTGTGACGTCACCCAAGCGCAAATGCTGGCGCGTCAGCACCGCCAACGCATAGAGAAGGTAGCGCAATCGGCTGCGGCTGGGGAAGGAACAGACGGCAAAATGTGGCGCAAAGAGGTCCGCCGTGGGCGCCATGTGCAGCCATCCGGCATAGAGCCGGGTGCGATGGATCACCGCAAACGTGCTGTTTCTTTCATGCCCATCCAGATGGCTGGAAAACTTCGGATAGGTATAGAACACAAACTGGCGGAGGGCCTCCATGACATAACCAGTCACGCCAAAGTTCTTCTTCAGCCAGGGAGAAAGTTTATAGACGATCTCCGCATCGTACCCGGCCCCGGCCACGCTAACGAAGTAGCGGGCGCAGGCCTCGGCAGCGGATTCACCTGGCGCAGGAGCCTCGGTCCAGTGGGCGCGTCCCAGGGCGATAAGACGGGGAGTCCAACGAGAGAAATGCCGGGCGGCACTCACGGGATGAAGTGGAATCCTTAATTCATGCGCCAGGATATTGGCGGTGCCGCCGGGAAGAATGCCGAGAGGAACGTCGCTTAGGGCAAGGCCGTTGATAACTTCATTGATGGTCCCGTCGCCGCCGCAGGCAAAGACCACGTCAGCGCCATTCTTCACCGCGGCTTGGGCCAGTTCGTGCGCCATATCCGCGCGTTCCGTGGGGGCGAGATCGATTTCCAGGCCCGCCTGGCGCAGCACGGCGGCGGCTTCATGGACCTCGCGCTCCCGCCTGTTAGGACGCCGCCCCGCAACCGGATTATAGATGAGCGTGCCTTTTTTCAATTTTGGGTTTTGGGTTTCCGATTTTGGACTGGAGTATTAGATTTGCCGCAAATCGTGGCGGGCAAGTTTCAGCTCAACCCGGAATCTGAAATCCAAAATCCAAAATCCGTTCACTGCACCGTCGGGAGCGATGGCATATCCACACCGCTGACGACTTTCTTTACCACTGGGTCCCCGGTCTTTTTGCTGGTGTCGAGGTCAATATAGATTCCCTCGCCCACCTTGATCTTGTCGAAGGTGCTGGGTTTACCATCCTGGGTGAACTTGGTCTTCTTGGTGAACTTAAAAGCCTGGTCGACTCCGTACTTGGTCTTGGAAAGGACGACTTGATCCGCGTTGATCTCTTTGACGATTCCAAAGAGATAGCTCTGATATTTGCCCGCCACGGCACTGGGGTCGCCAAAGCGTCCGGTGCTCGATACTACGGGTTGTTTGTCGGATTGTGGCGCGGCCGCCAACGTGCCCAGGCACGCGGCTGCGAGCGCAGTAGCCATCAATATTCTTCGCAGCTTCATGACCTATACCCTCTCCCTGTAGGCTTGCCTTAATGACACTAGCAGCGGCGTTACAGCCATGTCAAGAAGCAGCCATGTGCCGCCCGTGACGTGATTCCGGCGGGATCTCTGCTCCCAAGCCGCGTCTTCTGAGCGAAATCTGAGTGCTTGCGGCACCGTGTTTGGTTCGCCGCAATCCTACTCTTTCCCCGGACGGCTCCCACGGTATAATTGCGGAATCATCTATGCCGTGACGGCACGGGGGGACAGGGAAAGCTGTGACCAAAAACATCGAGAAGGAAATCGCCGAACTGCGCGACAAGATCCGCTTCCACGAGCATCGCTACTACGTGCTGGATGATCCGGAGATCTCCGACTTCGAGTTCGACAAGCTGATGGAGCGCTTGAAGGAACTGGAGACACAGCATCCGGAGCTTGTCACGCCCGATTCACCCACGCAGCGCGTGGGCGGCACGCCCGCTTCCGAACTCCCCAAGGTGAGCCATCCCACGCCGATGATGAGCCTCGATAACACCTATTCGGTTGACGACCTTCGCGATTTTGACCGCCGCGTGCGTGAGCTCTCCGGCCGCGAGCAGGTGGAATACGTGGCGGAACTGAAGCTCGATGGCCTCTCCATGGCCCTCACTTATCAGGATGGCGAACTTGCGCGCGGCGTCACCCGGGGAGACGGCAGGGTGGGCGAGGACGTGACTGGAAACATCCGCACGATTCGCTCCGTGCCGCTGCGCCTGGAGGCAAAGAAGCTTGAGCTGATCGGCCACCCCGCGCAATTCGAAGTGCGCGGTGAAGTGATCATGTCCCGCAAATCGTTTGAGCAGACCAATGCCCAGCGCGAGGCGGCGGGCGAGCCGCGGTTTGCCAATCCGCGCAATTCCGCCGCGGGCTCCATCCGCCAGCTCGATCCGCGCATTGTGGCGGAGCGCAAGCTTGACATGTTCGTCTATTACTTGCAGGTGCACGGCGTTGAATTCAAGGGCGAGCACTCGCACGCGCTGGAAACGCTCTCGAAGATGGGCTTTAAGGTCAATCCCAATTGGAAGCGGTGCCCGGCGTTTGAGGATCTGCTGGCTTACATTGAGCACTGGGAATCGAAACGCGACAGCCTGGACTATGAAATCGACGGCATCGTCATCAAGGTGAATGACACGCGACTGTGGCAGGAGCTTGGAAGCACGGCCAAATCGCCGCGCTGGGCGGTTGCCTACAAATATCCTGCGCGCCAAGAGAGGACGCGCGTCCTTAATATCCGCGCCCAGGTTGGCCGAACTGGCGCGCTCACTCCAGTCGCGGATCTTGAGCCGGTTGCCCTTGGTGGCGTTACGGTCAGCCACGCCACGCTTCACAACATGGACGAGATCAACCGCTTGGGAGTGAAGGTGGGCGACACGGTGCTGATCCAGAGGGCCGGTACAGTAATACCCCAAGTCCTCATGGTGATGACGCATGCCCTTAGCGGCGAGTCATTCAGCATGCCCGAAAGGTGCCCGGCGTGCGGTGAGCAAGTCCATCATGCCGAAGGCGAGGTTGCGTACCGCTGCGTCAACGCCGCATGCCCGGCGAAGCTGAAGGAATCGCTGCTCTACTTTGCCGCACGCCGCGCCATGAATATCGATGGGCTGGGTGAGGCGCTGGTGGACCAACTGGTCGATAAGGGCCTGGTTCACGATGCCGCGGATCTTTACAAGCTTACGCACGAGCAACTTGCTGAGCTGGAACGTATGGGTGAGAAGTCGGCGCAGAACCTTCTGGATGAAATCGAGCGCAGCAAGAAGGAGCCGTTGGCGCGCGTGATTTTTGCCCTCGGCATTCGCTTTGTGGGGGAGCGCACTGGTCAACTCTTGGCCAACCACTTTGGCTCGCTCGACAAACTGGCCAACTCAACCACGGAGCAGCTTATTGAAGCCGAAGAGGTGGGCCCGCGCGTGGCGGAGGCCATCCGGGAATTTTTCGCGGAGAAGCGGAATCAGGAAGTGGTCGAGAAACTGCGCGAAGCCGGCTTGCAGTTTACCCAGGAGCAGACGCGCAAGGTTGATGGCACGCTCACGGGAAAGCAGTTTGTGCTTACCGGCACGCTCCCCAGCATGTCACGCGATCAGGCCAAACAGCTGATTGAAGAGAGCGGCGGGCGCGTGGTGGGCTCGGTCAGCAAGAAGACGGATTACGTCGTCGTTGGAGCCGATGCCGGTTCCAAGCTGGAGAAGGCGCGGACGCTGGGCATCACGATTCTGGATGAGGCGGGGCTTGTCGCACTGACGGGAAAGTAGGGCGAACGGAGCGAACCTTTGGAGTGCGTGCGACTGTAGCGGCGGTCTCTGACCGCCGACCGTCGATCGGAGATCGACGCTACAATTCAGGTCGTTCTCTATAGGCGGCGAGCTTGTAGGTTCCCGCGGTCCACGCCTTACGGCAGCAGGTAATGCGTGAGCATCTGTTTCAATTCTGAAATCACTGCCTGGCGCGCTTCCAGTGTCGGTTGCCGGTAGGCAAATGCGATCACCCGGTCGCCCGCCTCCGCCGCGATGCGAATTCGCAACTGCATCTTCTTTCCCGGTTTCCATCCGTATTTTTCCACCAGCAGATGGCCCAGAATTCCTCCCGGGCCCGTTTGGGGGTCGGACTGGTTCTCTCGCGTGCGCTCGCTGATGTGGTTGCCGAGCGCGAGGATGCGGAAGTGCGGACGGCTTTCCAGGAAATCCACATACGCATCAAGAACGCGGCCTAATACTTTTCGCGGAGAGAAGATCAACTGCCGCGCCGTAAACACGCGCTCAATCTCAGTGCGAAAGGTGTCCAGCTCGCGCACGGCGATGGCGTCAAAGATCTCCTGGCGGTCGGAGTAGAAGCGGTAGAGCGCGCCGACGGAGATTCCAGCGCGTTCAGCAAGGCGGCTGGTGGTGATCTCCTCAAAGGGCACGCTGATGAGGAGTGCCGCGGCGGCGTCAAGAATATCCTCGACGGTTTTGTTGCTGCGGGCCTGGAGCGGCGTCCTGCGGTTGGCTGTGACGGTCATGGTGGCGGGGCAAACGCGAAAGTTATTCGCTTTTTTCCTTTCCTCTTGTATTATAAGAGATATGCCAGTGCCTGTGTCACAGATGTGGACCGTCGCCACGTACGTCCTGAAGCAGAAGCTGAAGGGGCGCAAACGCTATCCTTTGGTGTTGATGCTGGAGCCGCTCTACCGCTGCAACCTGGCGTGCGCCGGCTGCGGCAAGATCCAGTATCCCGGCCACATTCTGAAGCGCGAGCTGACGCCGGAAGAGTGCTTCCGCGCCGTGGATGAATGCGGCGTGCCCACCGTGGCCATTCCGGGCGGGGAACCGCTGATGCACGCCCGCATCGAAGAGATCGTTGCCGGACTTGTGGCGCGTAAAAAGTACGTCTACATGTGCACCAACGCGCTGCTGCTGAAAGAAAAGCTGCACCTCTTCACGCCCAGCAAGTATCTTACTTTTTCCGTACACATGGACGGCGAAAAAGAACACCACGATCTTTCCGTCTGCAAAGAGGGCGGCTATGAGATCGCGCTGGAGGCGATTCGCGAGGCCGTCAAACACGGCTTTCGCGTCACCACCAACACGACGGTCTTCGACGGGGTCAACAGCAAATCGGTTCGCGCCTTCTTTACCGAGATGATGGACGCGGGAGTTGAGGGCATGATGATCTCGCCCGGTTATTCCTACGATAAGGCGCCGGATCAGCAGCATTTCAGCGGACGCGAGCTGAACCAATCGATGTTCCGCAAGATTCTCTCCAACCGCGACCCGCGCTGGCAGTTCAACATGTCGCCGCTGTTCCTTGAATTCCTCATGGGCAAGCGCCACCTGGAGTGCACTCCGTGGGGCATGCCCGCGTATAGCATTTTTGGCTGGCAGAAGCCATGCTACCTGCTTCAGGATGGCTATGCGGACACCTACCAGGAACTGCTCGATGCCACGGAGTGGTCGAATTACGGCTACGAGTCAGGCAATTCCAAGTGCGCCAATTGCATGCTGCACTCGGGATACGAATCGTCGGCTGTCCATTACACATTTTCACTCAAAGGCGTTTTTGCCTCGGCCCGCGCCATGCTCTTCTCCAAATACCGCGATCCTGAGGCGGCGCGCCAGGTGGAAGCCGAGAAACCGAAATCCTCACTGATCCAGATTGACGCCATCACTCCGCGGCCCACGCTGAAAGGCACGGAAGTTGCCGTGGGTGGGAAATTGCCCGATGGCATTGAGAAGGCGTTTGACTATCGTGGTGACGTTACCGTAACCCTGGCAAGCGGCGAACGCATTGAGGGATACATCTTCGATCGCGAGAATAAGGCGGACCCGGCCGCTTCCACCCTGCGCATCATGACCAAGCCCGGCCAGAAGATCTCCATTAAATACGCGGACGTTGCGCAGATTGCCTTTACCGGACGCGATATGGCGGATGGACGAAGCTGGGAAGCCTGGATCAAGAAATATGCGGAGCGCAAGGCGTCAGGCGAGAAGAATATTGAACTGGTGCCTGAAGCGATCGATTAATTTCTCGCGAAGGGTCGCCAGACATTTCCTGACTTCCTTTTTCCAAACACCTTCATTTTGCAAAGTGGATAAAGGGCAAAGGGCCCAAGCAGTGGAGCGTTAAGGGAACCTGATCCTGATATTTTCTCGCCACATTTTCTCGCCACAGTTTGTCACCACAAATTGCCGCTAAATTTTGCCGCTAAACATTCGCGTGTCCGCTATCATCTTATAAGGGCAGCAAACGGGCGCTACGGGGATTGGTGGGGAGGGCATTTGGGCATGCAAATCGCAGTTTCGGTTTCTGAGTCTGAAAAAGCAAAGGGGACAGCGTCGCCGTATTTTCAAGCCCTCCTGGTGGCTGGGGCGGAAGCGAGCGAAATTCAACTTGTTTCCGATGCCGATGCGCCCACCGTGCGCGCCAGGGACTTTGACGGCATCCTGTTCTGCGGGGGGGAAGACGTCGATCCCTCGTTTTACGGTGAGGAAAAGCAGCACGCTAATGTTCATGAATTTCGTCCCCGCGACGAATTTGAGTTTGCCCTGCTTGACCGCGCCCTGACGCGCCGGCTTCCCATCCTGGGAATTTGCCGCGGCGTGCAGATGATCAACGTGGGCTTTGGCGGTTCGCTCTACCAGGATATGAAGGAAGATGCCGAGCCACAGTTTGAGCATCGGCAAACGGACTCCGGCAAGACGCGCCAGGAGGCGAGCCATTCGGTGCTCGTGACGGACGCTGATTCAAGCCTGGGGGCGATTGTTCACGGCGCCTGCCGTGTCAACAGCCTGCACCATCAGGCGGTGAAGCGCGTGGGTCACGGGTTGAAAGTAACTGCGCGTTCAGAAGATGGATTTGTAGAAGCCGTGGAAGCCGCCGACGAGTATCCCTTCCTGATGGCGGTGCAATGGCATCCGGAAGAGATGGCCGCCAACTCTCCCGAGCAGCGTGAAATATTTGTGCAGTTCCTCCAGAAGTGCCGTGATGCGGCGGCACAAAAGTGATGGCACCCGGAATGCGGTGTGATTCTTGAGCGCCGCCATTTGACCACCCATGATAGGAGCCACTCAATGGACGACCTGATTATCGAACCCCTGGAAGTGCACAAGATGATGCAATCGGGGCAGGAATTTATTTTGCTCGATTGCCGTGAGCCGTGGGAATATCAGACCGCCCACATTGAGGGCGCCACGTTGATTCCGATGCGGGAGATTCCGCAAAGGGTGGATGAGTTTCCCAAAGATCAGCCGGTGGTGGTCTACTGCCACGCCGGGATCCGCAGCTTCAACGCCGCATCGTGGCTGAAGCAACAAGGCATCAATGCCCTCAGCATGACTGGTGGAATCGATCAATGGTCCAGGGAGATTGATCCCAAGGTGCCGAGATATTAAGAGCAGGATTTACGATTCAGGATTTAGGATTTAGTTGTCAGTCATCAGTCATCAGTTTTCAGTTAAAGCGATGCGCCTTGGACTATCACTCTTAATCGCCAAAACCCTTTTACTGACGACTGATGACTGACAACTGAAAGCTGACGACTTCTTCTCAGAAATGGAGTTTCCCATGCCCAAACTGAAAATGTACCTCAAGCCCACTTGAACGAGCTGCCGCAAAGCAAGAGGTCTCTTGCTTGAAATCGGGGCGGAACTGGACGAGCACGATTTGGGAAAGAAGCGTTTGACGGCGGAAGAACTTGATGCGCTGATTGGCAATCGCAACTACCTTGACTTCTTGAATACGCGCAACGAAATGTACCGTGAGCGGAAGATGAAAGAGAATCCACCCACTCGCGATGAAGCGCTGAAGTTAATGGCGCAGGAACCCAACCTGATCCGCCGTCCCATTGTGATTCGCGGCGGGAAGATGATTTTAGGATATGACGAAGAGGCCTTGCGCGAGTTCGCGAAGTAGTGGGTTCGTGGTTAAACAAGTTGAATTCACAGCGTAGAACGTGGTGCTTCAAACCCGAGTCCTGATTTCACTCAAGCGTCTCGTTCACCCTGTAACCTGTGCCCTGTAACCTATAACCTGACATCTGAAACCTGGCTTTCCTTGACCAACACACCTCTCAAGACATTGCTTCTCGAAACTCTGCGGCGTAACGGGCCCATCACCTTTGAGCGCTACATGGGGTTGTGCCTTTATCACCCGGAATATGGTTATTACACCCAGGGGCGTGAGCGCACTGGCGTCGAAGGCGATTTTTTTACCAGCCCGGATCTGCATCCGGTGTTTGCGCGCCTGGTGGCTCGCCAAGCCGCTGAGATCTGGGTGGCGATGGGGCGTCCAGCTCCCTTTACGTGGGTGGAGATGGGTGCAGGGCGCGGCTTCTTCGCGTCCGACTTTTTGAGCTGGTCCGCAAAATCGCTGCCCGAGTTTTTCGCCGCACTTGAATATGTGGCCATCGAACCCGGTTCCGCGCAACGCCAGCGCATTCATGCCCGCCTCGCCGCCGCAAGTGTGGAGAGCAAGGTGCGCCTGCTTGCCAATCTTGAAGAACTTGGGTCCGTCACCGGGTGTTTCTTCTCCAATGAACTCGTTGACGCGTTTCCAGTGCACGTGGTCACGCGCACAGAGGGTCGCTTGAAGGAGATATACGTCACCGACGATGGCGACGACCTGTGCGAGAAGACGGGTCCCCTCAGCGACCCTGCCGTCGCTGCGTACGTGGCCCGGTATGCCAACCAGCTTGAAGAAGGCCACCGTGTGGAGGTGAACCGGCACGCCTCCGCATGGATTCAAGGCGTGGCGGAAAAGCTTGGCCAGGGCTTTGTGTTGACCATTGATTACGGCGACATGGCAAAACGCCTCTTTACGCTCGACCGGCCACGCGGAACCTTGCTGGCTTACCATGGGCACACAGCCGGTGAGGATTACTTCACCGCTCCCGGCGAAATGGACCTGACAGCGCATGTGAACTTCAGTGCGTTGATCGACGCAGGCAATGCGGTTGGACTTGAGTTCGCAGGGTTCACCACGCAGGAGAGATTCCTGCTGGCTCTTGGTGAGGCTAACCAGTTCGCGGATCTCTATGACGCCGGCCAAACGGAAGTGGAGATGCTCAACGCGCGATTGAAGCTCAAGCGGCTGATCTCTCCAGAGGGAATGGGTAACATCTTCAAGGTATTCATTCAGCGGCGCGGGAGTTGCAATGCTGAATTAACGGGGTGGAAGTTTGGGGGCAGAAGCTAGGAGTTAGGATCTAGGATTTAGGAGCTGGGAGCTTGCCAATTGCCCGGCTTGGGCACGGAACTGTTGCCGCCCGTCATTTCGTGAATTCCGGCCTTTCACTTCCAGAATCCAGCTTCTAACTCCTAGATTCTAACTTCTATCTTCTAACTCGTTTGCGTTGGCTTCTTATAGGGCTTCTGGATATAGCGATTGGCCTCGTCCAGTGCCCCCTGCGTATTGTCGTTGGTTTGCAGGGCGCGCTGATATTCATTCAGGGCACGGTCGCGCTGGCCGGTGACATCAAAGATCTTGCCGAGTTGTAAATGCGACCAGACTTCGATCCACTTGGGGTCCAGATCGCCATCCAGGCCGCGGCGGAATTCTTCCATTGCCGCATTGTAATTGCGCAGCTTGAAGTGGATCTCACCCAGTCGGTAGTGGGCAATTGAGCTGTTGCTGTTGAGCGCCAGCACGTCCTGATATTGTTTGATGGCATCCAGGTAGGCCTGCTCCTGCGACAATTGCTCGGCGCGCGCCATCATCACCTGGAACTTCATCTTGTCGTCGTATTTCAAGATGCGGCTGGCCGGGTCCACCAGAACGCGCAAGGGCTTGGTGCGGGTGTCGATGGTGAAGTCCGCCGTGGTTCCCACCATTTCGATTCGTTGCGTAACGGGTTTGGAGCCCTGGCAAATGACACGGACCTCCACGGGCATGCGGAAAATATCCAAATCCTGCTGCATCTTCCCCACAACCTGATAGCCCTTGGGAAGTCTGTAAACCGCCCAATTACGCTTGAATTGAGGCACGCCGGTTGAGTTTACCCATTGGGCGAAGAAGAATGTCAGCTCCTGCTTGGATTCGTCTTCCGCCAGGCGCTGAAACTGGTCCGTGGTGATGGATTTCCATTTGTACTTTTCAACCATTGCCCGCAGGGTTTTGCGGAATGCGTCGTCCCCAATCAGCCAACGCAGCATGTGAAACACCATGGCGCCCTTGTCAAAAACAATCGACTGATACTCCGGGGTGAACTCATGCAGTTGTCCGGCCTGGGCAATCGGGGCGACATCCTCATGGGTCAGGGCGCCGATGGCTGTATCGCGCATCAGGTCTTCAAAGGCTGCGTCGCCCGCGGTCTCCTGCACGTACAGAGCTTTGGAATACTCGGCGAGGCCCTCATCAAGAAATGCGTCGTCAGGGGTTGCAGGGTTCACCAGGCAACGCCACCAAAGGTGCGCCAGTTCATGCGCCAGCAACCGGTAGTTGACGGTGCTGGTAAACGCGCGGGAGGCCAGCGCCACCACGCCGGGAGCAGTGTATCCCCCCACCGTATCGTCGCCGATTTCAACAATGTTCACGTGGGAAGTGGGCAACGGCCCAAAGACGTCGCTGTAGAACGACAGAATCTTGGCAGCAGTGTCACCATACGGGCCAGCAAGGCCCTCGTGGCCGGGCTTGAGGTAAAGAGCAATGTCAGCGCCGACGGCGGTGGCGGGCTGCACCACATATTTGCCGGCGATCACCGTGCCTGGGAAGGAGTTATTGTCATATTCGAACGTATAGGTAACTTTCCCTGGCTGGCGCTCCGGCGTGGCCCCCCGGCCGGAAGCGATGACGGTCTCGTCCGAAGGGACGGTGATGTTCATCGTTGCGGTGAAGCGATTTGCATGGTTGGTGCTGACGGGGAACCAGTGCCCGGGATAAAGAAGGTACGATCCCTCGGGTCCGACGTAAGCCACCTTGAGGTCTTCCACCGGGCTGCCATCCGTGGAATTCAGCATTCCGCCATATGTGACATTGATGGAGGCGGCCTTTCCCGGGGGCAGCGGATTGATGAGAGAAAGGTTTAGTGCCTGGCCTTCCTGCTTGAAGGAAACGTCCTGGCCCGTAGTATCCGTGACTTTTTCCACACGCAAATTGCTGTGAAGTTCAAAAGCCAGCGAGGTGAGGTCAGTGTCGGGAACGATATCGATGCGCGCTTGCGCCGTCAATAAGTGCTGGGAAGGGAGCAGTTCCGCTGTGATGACGTAGTTTTTGACTTCAAATCGCGGAGCATGCTCCTGCGCCCGCCCCGAGGACGGAGCGATTCCCAGGATCACACCCAAAATCCCCAGCTGAAGCATCCACCAGCGATGCCTGAGTCCGGCGCGGGAAGTTGCCGCCAGGCTCACTGACCTGATTCGAGTCATTCTTGGCTCCCCTTGCAAAGTGCTTTAGATTGGATTATAGGGCTGGCGTTCGCGTTGCATCATGCCAAAATCTATTTCGCGGAAATCCCAGCCCGTTCGCCGATCGGGGAAGACTGGAGCACCTTCACCATCGCGTCCGCGGCACGCGCAATGGCTCCACCCTGCCCCAGTCGCGGTTTCAAGGCTTGAAATCCCCGGATCATCTCTTCGCGTGCCTGCGGGTGGTCCAGCAAATATTCTACCTGTGCAGCCACTTTCTCTGCAGTGAAATCGTGCTGCATCAGTTCAGGCACAAGCTCCTTCTTCGAAAGAATATTCACCATGCAGTAGTGCGGAACCTTTACCAGCAGCTTTCCCACCATCCAGGTGAGGGCGGAGACACGGTAGACCACCACCATGGGGCGCTCGCGCAGCGCCGCCTCCAGCGTTGCCGTTCCGCTGGCAGCCACCACCACTTCAGAGTGTTGCATCGCATCGTAGGTGGCATGCACAGCGGTGCGCACCGTGGCCCGGCCCACATAAAAATCCAGCAGGATCTTTTCCAGCCAGGCGGGATCGATGGTGGGCGCCACCGCCACGACAAACTGGAGCTTTCGATTCGCCGTCAGGCGCGTGGCCGCATCCAGCATGGCGGGCAGATTGGCAATGACTTCCTTCTGGCGGCTGCCGGGCAGCAAAGCGATGGTCTGGATGGCGGGGTCCATTTTGACCTTGGCGAAAAATTCCTCGCGCGAAAGATGCGGCCGCACCATGTCCACCAGCGGATGTCCGACGTACTCCACGGGCACGCCTGCATGTTGGTAAATCTCTTCTTCGAAGTCGAAGATCACGATCATCTTCGCGATGCGTTCCTTCAGGGTCTGAACACGCCCCTTGCGCCATGCCCAAACCTGGGGGCTCACAAAATAGACAACGGGAATCTGGCGCTTCTTCAGCTGCTTCGCCAGCCGCATATTGAAGTCTGGGAAATCAATCAGGACAGCAAGTTGGGGATGACGGCGGTCCACTTCATCCAGAAGTTTGTGGAAGGCGCGATAGACGCGTGGAATGCCGGCCACAACTTCAGTGATGCCGGCGATGGCAATCTGGTGGGAGTCCACCTGCGTGTCAACGCCCGCCTGGCGCATGGCGTCGCCACCACAGCCGAAAATTTGCTCGCCGGGCAGACGCTCCTGGAGGGCACGCGCAAGACCCGCTCCGTAAATATCGCCGGAGCGCTCACCCGCCACGATCATGATTGATGGTTGAGGCATAGCTTGTTACGGGACACGGGATACGGGACAAGGGCCGAAAAACAAAGGGTAAAGTTAAAAGGGTAAAGGATAAAGTGGCTCAAGCATTTGTATCCAAATCCACGCAGGGCATACGGCGCGCACTACCTTACTCTTTAGACTTTACCCTTTATCCTTCCCGCACTGTCTTCCGGTCCCGAATTTAGTCCATTAGGAACGTTCTGGCAAGGACTCCGTCCCCGTGGCAAGACGCGCCGCCGGGATATCCTGGTCCTTGTACTGAAGCTGATAAAGTTTGAAATAGATTCCGCGCTGATCGAGCAAATCCTGGTGCGTGCCCACTTCGCGCACGCGGCCCTTGTGCATCACCACAATCTTGCTGGCGTTCTGAATGGTGGACAGGCGGTGGGCGATCACCAATGAGGTGCGATTTTCGATCAGGCGCCTCATGCCTTCGCGCAGCAAGTGCTCGGTTTCCGGATCGACGCTGGACGTGGCTTCATCGAGTACCAGAATGCGGGGATCATGGGCAAGCGCGCGGGCAAAGGACAGCAACTGCTTTTGACCCACGGAAAGCGTTGCGCCCCGCTCCTTCACGGGCTCATCAAACCCCGCAGGCAGGCCCTCAATAAACTCCATAAGATTCACTTGCCGGGCGGCGGAGTGCACCTGCGCGTCGGAAATGCTCTTGGTTCCAAGACGGATGTTGCTGGCAATCGTTCCGGAAAAGAGGAATGGATCCTGCAACACAATGCCAAAATTCTGGCGCAGATCGGCCAGCCGCAATTCGCGGATGTCGATGCCGTCAAAGGTGATGCTGCCTTCCTGGACGTCGTAGAAGCGCAAAAGTAGATTCGTGAGCGTGGTTTTCCCAGCGCCGGTGTGACCCACGACAGCCACGGTTTCACCAGGCTCAATGGTAAAGCTGATGTTGTCCAGAACCTTGTGGTCGTCCTTGTAGGCGAACCCAACATTCTTGAATTCCACTCTCCCTTGCGGGTGGGTGAGGGGTTGAGGTTGGGGCGGATCCACAATCGTCACGGGCGTATCGAGCAGTTTGAAGATCCGCTCCGAACTGGCCATGGCGGACTGTAACAGGTTGTACTTGTCGCTTAAATCCTGAATGGGGCGGAAGAACCGCTGCGAGTATTGAATGAAGGCTATTGCGGTGCCCACGCTGACGGCGCCGCGCAACGCCATTCCCCCGCCCATGCAGAGAATGATGGCGACGGCAACCACTCCCACCAGTTCAACGGCGGGAAAGAAGAGTCCGTAAGCGAGAATGGAATCCTTGTAAGCTTCCATGTGGGCCAGGTTGGCGGCCTCAAATTCGTCAAAGCTGCGGTCTTCGCGATTGAAGAGCTGCATCACCGCCATGCCCGTCAGGTGCTCCTGCAAATAGGCGTTGATGCGGGCGATTGCGGTTCGAATCCGCCGGTAGGAGTCGCGCACAGACCGCCGGAATGCGCCGGTAACCATCCCGATGATCGGCAGCACCGCGAAGGTGAGCAGGGCCAGTTTCCAGTTTACGTAAAGCATCACCACCATGATGCTGATGAGGGTGAAGAAGTCCCCGAAGATTGCCACCACGCCGGAAGAGAACAACTCGTTCAGAACATCCACGTCCGTCGTGACCCGGGTCACCAGGCGGCCAACCGGGTTGCGATCAAAGAAGGCCAACTCCAGCCTTTGCAGGTGGAGGAAGAGCTGTTTGCGCAAGTCGTACATCACCTTCTGCCCTACCAACTGCATGGTGAACGACTGGGCAAATTCCAGCAGGAAGCTAAGCACGACAGCGGGCAGGAAGAGGGCGAAAGCGATCTGGGCAATGCCCACCATGGGGTCGGTGCTCAGGAAGTTCGCGAGCATGGCTGGAATTCGCTGGCCGCGGGTGGGGTCAAGGTAGCGGTCCACTTCCACCTTCATCAGGTAGGCCGGCACCGCCTGCAAGATTCCGTAGAGAAGCGTGGTGATAAGCGCGAGCAGAGTCATGCGCCAATACGGACGAAGGTATTGCAGCAATCGCCGCATCAGCCGCGAGTCGTAAGCCTTACCGATAATCTCTTCTTCGTGCGAAGGTGCGGACATAAACCTCAAAAGGATCTAGGAGCTAGGAGTTAGGAGCTAGGATTAGATCCCAATCGTTTTCAGAACTCCCAACTGGAAATACTTATCCCATTGCCCTAATTCCTATCTGATTCCCTAGCTCCTCACGCCTGATTTCCCAAATCCCAACTCCTAAATCCTAAATCCTCTTTTACGCTTCCTTTTCCAGCGCCTCTTCAATCAACTGCTTGTTGTAGAGCTCCGTGTAGTGGCCGTTCAGGGCCAGTAATTCTTCGTGCGTGCCGCGCTCGGCAATTTCACCATCGTGCAGCACAACGATTTCATCAGCGTTCTGAATGGTCGAGACGCGATGCGAAATCAAAATGGTAGTCCGGCCCGCAAGCACCCCGGTGAGCTGCCGCAGAATGGTCTCTTCCGTGTAGGTGTCGACGCTGGAAAGGGCATCGTCAAGAATCAGAATGCGCGGATCACGAATAACGGCGCGGGAAATTGCCGTCCGCTGCTTCTGCCCGCCGGAAAGGGTCAGCCCGCGTTCGCCCACCATGGTGTCAAACTTCTTGGGGAAGCTGTTGATCTCTGGCAGAATATTGGAAATCTCTGCGGCGCGCTCCACCTGCGCTTCAGAGGCCTGCGGCGCTCCCATCCTTATGTTTTCGCGAATCGTATCGCTGAAAAGGAATGTCTCCTGGGGGACAAAGCCAATGTCCTTGCGAAGCGTTTGAAGAGGAATCTGGCGGATGGGAACGCCATCAATGAACAATGTTCCCGCGGGTGCGTCGTACAAGCGGGGGATGAGGTTCACCAGCGTGGACTTTCCGGAACCCGTCGCCCCCACCACCGCCACCGTTTGGCCGGGGTGAATGTGCAGGTTGATATTCTTCAGGATGGCGTGGCCGTTGTAGCTGAAACTCAGATTGCGGAACTCGATGTCGCCCACGAGTGCAGTGATGGGATTGATGGGAACGTCGCGGTCGTCAATATCGGGCTTGGAGTCGAAGATGGACATCAGCCGGGTCTGGGACGCTAATCCGCGTTGCACCAGGTTCGTGACCCATCCCAGCGCGATGATGGGCCAGATCAAGCCGGCGAGATACCAGTTGATGGCGGTAAAAGTCCCCACGGAAATGGTGCCGCGCACCACGTGGTGGCCGCCCACCACCAGAACCATCATCACCGCGACGGCATACATCAAGGTCATGCCCGGCCACAGGAAGCTGCTGATCCAGATCAGCCTCTTGTTTTTTTCCACAAAGTCCCAGTTCATCACGCGAAACGTCGCCATCTCCGCGTCTTCCTGGCGGAAGGCCCG